>Ga0116193_1000918_pt1 | contig 26134 bp, 19 predicted proteins | sample AD_UKC115_MetaG_FD_89892 | JGI IMG/M metagenome (GOLD analysis project Ga0116193, IMG submission 89892) | Active sludge microbial communities of municipal wastewater-treating anaerobic digesters from Hong Kong - AD_UKC115_MetaG | ecosystem: Engineered > Bioreactor > Anaerobic > Digestate... | reverse complement strand
TCGTCACGCAGCAGGTATTCGCGGCCGGCCTGTCACCCGCCGCCGTGACTGCCGCCGACATCAACGGCGACGGCCGGCCGGATGCCATCGTCGCCGATGCCGCGAGCAACACCGTGTCCGTGCTGCTCGGCAGTGCCGCGCCCGGGTCGAGTACGGCGAGCTTCGCGAATCCGGTATTCCTCGCCACCGGTGCCGGTCCGCTGGACGTCGTGGCGGTGGACGTCGATGCCGACGGCCGGCCGGACCTCGTCTCGGCCGACAGTGGCGACGACACGGTGTCCGTCCTGCTCAACGACACGGCGCCCGGGGCGAGCAAGCCCGCGTTCGCCGCGCGCCGTGCCTTTGCCACCGGCGCAGGCCCCGTCGCGGTGCGTGCCGCGGACGTGAATGGAGACGGCAAGCCCGACCTCGCCGTCGTGGACGGCAGCGGCAGCAGCCCGTCCATACTGCGCAATGCAACCGTGCCGGGCGCCGGCGAGCCCCATTTCCTCGCCCGGCAAGATTACGCCGTCGGCACGGATCCCGTCGCGGTGGCGATGGGCGACGTGAATGGCGATGGCAAGCCGGACATCGCCGTCTCCAGCGATGCGCCCGGCTCGGTCCTGATCCTGCCGAACGACACGGCCTCGGTCAGCGCGGAGGCCTTCGAGATTCAACCCGACGTCGCGACGGGTACTACGCCCGCCTCGATCGCGAGTGCCGACTTCAACGCCGATGGCAAGCCCGATCTGGTAGTGGCCAACCGCACGGGCGGCAGCGTTTCCGTGCTGCGCAACGTCACCCCCGCAGGCGCGGCGGTCAGCACTTTCGCCACCCAGCAGATGTTCGGTGCCGGCAACACGCCCTTTGCGGTGCGGGCGGCCGACGTGAACAGCGACGGCAGACCGGACGTGCTGGTGGCGAACTATGGATCCAGCAGCGTATCCGTGCTGTTGAATACGACACCACCGGGTGCGACGGCCTTCAGCTTTGCCACCCAGGCCACGTTCGCGACGGATACCGCACCCAGCTCGGTGATCGCCGCCGATATCAATGGCGATGGCAAGCCGGATCTGTGCGTGACGAATGCCATGTCGAACACGCTGTCGGTGCTGTTCAACACCACCCCGGCGGGCGCGGCCACGCCCACGTTCGCGGCCCGGCAAAGCGTTGGCGTGGCGCAAGGTCCGCGGTCACTCGTCAGTGCCGACATCGATGGCGACGGCCGACCGGATCTGGCCCTGGTCGGCAACACCGTGAGTGCGGTGGATGTATTCCTGAATACCACCACGCCCGGCGCGATGACCCTGAGCCTCGTCGGCCGTTATACGGCCAGCGCCGGATCCTCGCCGATGTCGGTGATCCCCGCGGACCTCAACGGCGATGGCAGACCCGATCTGATCGTCGCCGGTGCCGGCACGACCATGCTCTCCCTGCTGCGCAACACCACATCGATCGGGGGCAACCCTGCCAGTTTCGCGCCCCCGCAGTCGTTCAACATGATGGTTACGACGCTGACGTCGGTGGTCACCGCGGAGCTGGATGGCGACGGCCGGATCGATCTCGGTATCGCCAATCCGGATAACGACATGGTCTTCATCGTTCTGAACACCACGCCGATCGGAGCGGATACGTTCAGCCTGCTGCCCATCCAGTCCGTGTTCACGGCAATCGGCCCGCGGGCCCTGACCACCGCCGATCTCAACGGCGACGGCAGGATCGACCTGGCGGTGGCCGATGCGGGCGACAACACCGCTGCCGGAATCTTGAACACGCAATTCCAGAGAGTCGTCACCGGCAGTCCGGCCACCGGCACGATCGTCCGTGACTACCTGTTCGGCACCGGCTTCGAGTGAAGCGCACGAGCCGGATGCGGCGACCCGCCATCGCGCCACTCGCCTGAGGGCACCTAGCCGGCTGCATCCGGTTCGATACGCATTCCCGCCCGATGCGCATCATCCCTGCCCTTTGCGGCGGATCGGGATGCGGTCCGCCGGGAAGCTCGCGATTTCGCCGCCGCGGTGGCGGCGCGGCTGGCCGGGATCCGGTCCCCAGGCGTGTGCGTAGAGCACCTCGTAGGTCGCCGGCAGCAGGCCATCGCGGCGGAACGGCTCGTAGGCCGCGGCGACGCGCGCGAGGCGCTGCTTGCCGGTGAGGCCGCGTGCGCGGCGCGCATCGGCGTTGGTCGCACCGATCGCCTTCAGGTCGCGCATCAGGCCGCTGGCCTCGCGGTAGGTCAGCGTGAAGCGGTCCGCATCGAGCACCGGGTCGCGGAAACCGGCGGCCAGCATCGCGTCGCCGAGCTGCATCACATCGACGAAGCCGCTGACGTGCGGCGTGCGATCGACCTCGGCCCATGCCGCGCGCAGCTCGACGAGCGTGCCGGTACCGAAGGTCGCGAGGGCGAGAAAGCCGCCCGGCCGCAGCACGCGCCGGAACTCCGCGAACAGTGCCGGCAGGTCGTCGATCCACTGGATGCACAGGCTCGAGAACAGCACGTCGATGCTGGCCTCGGGCAGCGGCAGCGCGCACGCATCGGCGCAGACCACGGGCAGCCGCCGGAACCAGCCGCCGGCGCGGCGCGCCTCGCGCAGCATCGGCAGGGCGAGATCGAGTGCGATGACCTCGGCGTCCTTGAAGCGCTTGCGCAGCAGGGCGGCCGCACGGCCCGGCCCCGCGCCGACGTCGAGCACGCGCTGCGGTGCGCGCTCGACGTAGATCATCCGCTCTAGAAGCCGGTCTTCGACCTCGCGCTGCAACACCGCATGTTCGCGGTAGCTCGCCGCGACGCGGCCGAAGGCGCGGCGGATCTGGCGTGAATCGAACGGCGGGCTCATGCGACGCTTACCTCGGCATGGAAATGGGCGATGGTAGCGGCGATCTCGCGCGGGTGACCGATGAACGGCGCGTGGCCTGCGGAGAATTCGCGATAGACGCCGCGCGGGCTGTGCGCGGCGCCCCACTGCATCGCCGCGTGCGGAATCAGGCGGTCGCGCCGGCCCGCGAGCCACAGGCTCGGCATCGCGAGTCCGGCCAGACGCGCGCGGTAGTCGCTCCGGTCGAGGATGTCGAGACCGTCGCGGAGCACGGGCAGCGCCGGCTCGCCGCGTGCGAACACCTCGGCCTTCAGCGCACGCAGCTCGGCCTGCGCATGGTCGGAGCCGTGCGCCTCGAGCGCGAGGAAGCGTTCGATGGTGCGGTGGTAATCGCGCTCGAGTCCCGCACCGAATTGCGTGAACACGGCATGTTCGACGCCGTGCGGCCAATCCGCACCGACGACGAAACGCGGGCTCGACGCGATCAGGCCGAGCGCCTGCACCTGCCCGGGTCGGGTCAGTGCCGCTTCGAGCGCGACGAGCCCGCCGAGCGACCAGCCGATCCACATCGCCGGCGGCGTGGCGGCGGCGATGCGCCGTGCGCCGTCGGCGAGATCGAGCGGTCTGTCGCGCTCCGGGCTCGCGCCGTGGCCCGGCAGATCGACGAGATGCAGCCGGAAGCGGCCGCCCAGCTCGCGCACGAGCGGCGCGAAGATGCCGGCATGCATGGCCCAGCCGTGGATCAGAACAAGATCGGGGCCCTGGCCCTGGATGTCGATGTGCATGGTGTTCGTCGTGTCTTAGGGATCTGCCGGCATGCCACGGCGCAGATCGTGGGGTCGCCGTGACTGCAAGCGGATCCGCGGGTGAAGAGGCTCTGCGCGCTCACGCCTCATCGGCCGGCAGCGTAGTGGCGTCGGCCCCTGCGAGCACATCGCCGAGCGCGGAGAGCAGCGCTTCGACATCGGCTTCCTCGTGCAGTGCCGAGAACGTCACGCGCAGGCGTGCCTGACCCGTGGGCACGGTCGGCGGCCGGATCGCCGGCACGAAGAAGCCGCGCGCTTCGAGGGCCGCGGCGACTGCCAGCGCCCGTGCGCTGTCGCCGATGCGCACCGGCTGGATCGGTGTGCGCGACGGCAGCAGCGGAATTCCGCACCGCGCTGCACCCTCGCGGAAATGCGCGATGAGGCGGACGAGCCGATCGCGTCGCCATGATTCGAAGCGCGCGATGTCGAGCGCGACGCGCGTGGCCGCGGCGAGCGCCGGCGGCATCGCGGTCGTGTAGATGTGGGTCCGTGCGAACTGCACGAGTCCGTCGATCAGCGCGGCGCTGCCCGCGACGAACGCGCCGCTGACGCCGAGCGCCTTGCCGAGCGTGGCCATCAGCACCGGCACGTCGTCCTGGCCGAGACCCGCCTCGGCGACGCTGCCCGCGCCCTCCGGGCCGAGCACGCCGAGACCATGGGCGTCGTCGACGAACAGGGTCGCCTGTCGTTCGTGGCATAAGGCCGCGAGGGCCGCGAGCGGCGCGACGTCGCCGTCCATGCTGAACACGCCGTCGGTCGCGAGCAGGGCCGCCGCATCCGGGCGGCGTTCGAGCTGGCGCCGCGCGCTCGCTACATCGGCATGCACGTAGCGCCGCAGTTCCGCACCGGCCAGGTGCGCGCCGTCGATGAGGCAGGCATGGTCGAGCTTGTCCTCGACGCACAGATCACCCTCGCCGAGCAACGCGCCGAGCACGCCGAGATTCGCCATGTAGCCGGTCGAGAACAGCAGCGCACGCTCGCGGCCGGTCCAGCGCGCGAGCGCCTCCTCGAGCATCGCGTGTTCCTCGCGATGGCCGCCGAGGAGATGCGCGGCACCCGCACCGACGCCCCAGCGTGCCGCGGCGACCGCGAGCGCCTCGCGCAGGGCCGGGTGCTGAGCAAGGCCGAGATAATCGTTGCTCGCGAAGTTCAGCAGCGCGCGGCCGCCGATGACGAGGCGCGGCCCCTCGACGGCCTCGACCGTGCGCAGGCGGCGCACGAGCGCGGCCTGCGCGCGTTCCGCATGCGCACGGGCGAGACGTGCGAGCAGATCCGGCCGCGACATGCCGAAAGCTTACGCCCGTCGTGGCCCGTGATCAGGCCGCGTCGGCCTGGCGCTGCGGCGCACGCCAGCGCGCGATGAGCTCGTCCCACTTTGCCCTCGCCCGCGCCAGATGCGCTTCCTTGACGTGACCGAAGCCGCGGATCTGCTCGGGAATGCGCGCAATCTCGACGGCCAGGGCATGGTTGCCGGCCTCGAGCGAGGCGAGGAGTTCGTCGACGCAGCGGAAATAGTCGTCGATCAACTGCCGCTCCGTGCGCCGCTCCGCGGTGCGGCCGAACGGATCGAGGGCGGTGCCGCGCAGGCCCTTGAACTTCGCGAGCAGCCTGAACAGACCGAGCACCCAGGGACCGTATTCGGCCTTGCGCAGATGTCCTTCGGCATCCTTCTTTGCGACGAGCGGCGGCGCGAGATGGAAGTGGAGCTTGAAATCGCCGTCGAACTGTTCGCGCACGCGCCGCTCGAAATCGCCGCTCGTGTAGAGCCGTGCGACTTCATATTCGTCCTTGTAGGCCATCAGCTTGAACGCATGGCGCGCGACCGATTCGGTCAGCGCCGTCGCGCCCGGCAGGTGGCGCTGCTCGACTTCGCGCACGCGCTCGACGAGCGCGGCATATTTCGCCGCATAAGCGGCATTCTGGTAATCGGTGAGGAAGGCCGCGCGGCGTGCGATCAGCTCGTCGAGCGAGCTGCTCAGCACCTCGTCGGCCAGCGCGGACGCCGCGTCACTGCCCGCGAGCTTCACCGCGATCGGCGCGGCCTTGCCGGCCGCGCGCCGCACGCGTTCGAGATCCACGGCGGCGAGCCTGCCCCAGCCGAACGCGGTCTTATTCATCTCGACCGCCGCGCCGTTCAGCTCGATCGCGCGCATCAGCGCATCGAGGCTGAGCGGCACCCAGCCCTTCTGCCATGCATAGCCGAGCATGAACGGATTGGTCGCGATCGAATCGCCGAGCAGGGCCGTGGCGATGTCGGTGGCCTCGACCAGATCCGGCATCTCGCCGTTCAGTGCGAGCTTCACCGAATCGACGATCTGCTGCGCCGGGAACTTGAGGTCCGGCCGCGTGGTGAACGTGCCGGGCATCGCCTGGTAGGTGTTCAGCACGACGCGCGCGCGGCCGGCGCGGATCTTCGACAGCGCCCAGTAATCGTTGACCACGACCATGTCGCAGCCGATCACCGCATCGGCCTCGCCGGCGGCGATGCGCACGGCATGGATGTCGGCCGGATCACGCGCGATGCGAATGTGGCAGGTCACCGCGCCGCCCTTCTGCGCGAGGCCGGTCTGGTCGAGCACCGTGCCGCCCTTGCCTTCGAGGTGCGCGGCCATGCCGAGCAGCGCACCGATGGTCACGACGCCGGTGCCGCCGATGCCGGTGACCAGGATGTTCCACGGCTCGGCAAGATCGCTGGCGAAGGCCGGCATCGGCAATGCCGCGCAGTCCGGCGCGTCCTGGCCCTTGCGCTTCCTCACGCCACCACCGTGCACGGTGACGAAACTCGGGCAGAAACCCTTCACGCAGGAGAAGTCCTTGTTGCAGTTCGACTGGTCGATCTCGCGCTTGCGGCCGTATTCCGTTTCCTTCGGCAGCACCGACACGCAGAACGACTGCTCGCCACAGTCGCCACAGCCTTCGCAGACCAGCGAATTGATGAAAGCCCGCTTCGGCGGATCCGGCATGCGGCCGCGCTTGCGCCGGCGGCGCTTCTCGGTCGCGCAGGTCTGGTCGTAGATCAGCGCGGTCACCCCCGGCGTCTCGCGCAGGCGCTTCTGCACCGCATCGAGTTCGTCGCGGTGGATGAACTCGACACCGGGCGGGAAGATCTCCGGCTTCGACCACTTCGCGAGGTCGTCGGACATCACGATGATCGTCTGCACGCCCTCGCTGCGCACCTGATGTGCGATGTCCGGCACGCTCAGCGTGCCGTCCACCGGCTGGCCGCCGGTCATTGCGACCGCATCGTTGTAGAGGATCTTGTAGGTGATGTTGACCTTCGCGGCGATCGCCTGGCGGATCGCGAGCGAGCCGGAATGGAAGTAGGTGCCGTCGCCGAGGTTCTGGAAGACGTGCCGGGTCTCGGTGAACGGTGCCTGCCCGCACCAGGTCACGCCTTCGCCGCCCATCTGCGTGAAGGTCTCGGTGCGCCGGTCCATCCAGGTGACCATGTAATGGCAGCCGATGCCGGCCATGCCGCGCGAGCCCTCCGGCACCGCGGTCGAGGTGTTGTGCGGACAACCCGAGCAGTAGTGCGCGGCGCGTGGAAAGCTCGCGCGCGGCAGGGCGAGTTCGCGCTCCTTCTCGGCGATCCAGGTCAGGCGTTCCTGGATGCGCTCGCTGGTGAAGAAGCGCGCGAGGCGACGCGCGATGACCAGCGCGATCATCGCCGGCGTCAGCTCGCCGGTGCTCGGCAGGATCCAGTTGCCTGCCTCGTCGTACTTGCCGACGATCGACGGGCGCATCTGGTGATCCCAGTTGTACATGTATTCCTTGAGCTGCGACTCGATGAACGAGCGCTTCTCCTCGACGACGACGATGTCCTCGAGACCACGCGCGAAGTCGCGGATGCCGAGCGGTTCGAGCGGCCAGGTCATGCCGACCTTGTAGACACGAATGCCGATGCCGGCACAGGCCTCCTCGTCGAGGCCGAGGTATTCGAGCGCCTGCAGCACGTCGAGATAGCTCTTGCCGGTCGTGACGATGCCGAGGCGCGCCTTCGGCGAGTCGATCACCACGCGGTCGATGCGGTTCACGCGCGCGAAGGCGATCGCGGCCTTCACGGCATACTGGTGCAGGCGCATCTCCTGGTCGAGCGGCGGATCGGGCCAGCGGATGTTGAGGCCACCCGGCGGCATCTCGAAATCGGCCGGCACGACAATGTCGAGCTGGTGCGGATCGACGTGAACCGAGGCCGAAGACTCGACGGTCTCGGCAATCGTCTTGAAACCGACCCAGCGGCCGGTGAAACGCGACATGGCCCAGCCCATCAGGCCCATGTCGAGGATGTCCTGTACGCCTGCGGGATTGAGCACCGGCATCATCGCCGAGACGAATTCCAGCTCCGAGCCGTGCGGCAGCGTCGAGGATCGGCAGGCGTGATCGTCCGCGGCCAGGGCGAGCACGCCGCCGAACTTCGAGGTGCCGGCCGCGTTGCCGTGCTTGAACACGTCGCCGCAGCGGTCCACGCCGGGGCCCTTGCCGTACCACATCGCGAACACGCCATCGTACTTGGCGCCCGGGAACAGGTTGGCCTGCTGCGTGCCCCAGACCATCGTCGCGCCCAGGTCCTCGTTGAGGCCCGGGATGAATTCGATGTTCGCGGACTGCAGGTGCTTCTTCGCCTTCCAGAGCTCGAGATCGAAGCCACCGAGCGGCGAGCCGCGGTAGCCGGAGATGAAACCGGCCGTGCTCAGGCCCGCTGCGCGGTCGCGCATCTGCTGCATCAGCGGCAGGCGGACCAGGGCCTGCACACCGGAAAGATAGATGCGCCCCTGGGTGCGGGTGTACTTGTGTTCGAGGGTGTAATCGCGATCGATGGTCGGTGCGAGAACGGACATGCGACGGTCCAGGCCGGCCAGAAAGGGGGTGCAAGTCTAGCAGGAGCGGCAAATTGTCCCGTTCTGCGGACGCACAAGATCCGATGCTGCGATCCGCGTGGGGCGACGTGCTTCATGGCGAGGATGCTGCCCGTTCGCGGCACGATCCGTGTCCCGGCGCGCGCCGTCCGCTAAGCTCGGCGCCGTCGCGGAAGCGGATGGAGGGCCAACGGAATGCAGTGCTATCTGGTCGGCGGCGCGGTGCGTGACCGGCGGCTCGGCCGGCCGCTCGCCGATCGCGATTTCGTAGTCATTGGTGCGACGCCCGAGGACCTGCTCGCGCGCGGCTTCCGGCCGGTCGGCCGGGATTTCCCGGTGTTCCTGCATCCGCAGACCGGCGAGGAGTACGCGCTGGCCCGTACCGAGCGCAAGTCCGGCCGTGGCTATCACGGCTTCACCTTCCATGCCGAACCGTCGGTGCGCCTCGAGGACGACCTGCGCCGGCGCGACCTGACGATCAATGCGATGGCCGAGGACGAATCGGGACGGCTCATCGACCCGTACGGCGGCCTGCGCGACCTCGAGCAACGCCTGCTGCGCCACGTCTCGCCCGCATTCGCCGAGGATCCGGTGCGCATCCTGCGCGTGGCGCGTTTCGCGGCGCGCTACGCACCCCTCGGCTTCCGCGTCGCCGAAGACACGCTGGCGCTCATGCGCGCGATGGTTCGCGACGGCGAGGTCGATCATCTCGTGCCCGAACGCGTCTGGCAGGAGACGCAGCGGGCGCTGGGCGAACCGCGGCCTTCGGCATTCATCGAGACCCTGCGCGCCTGCGGTGCGCTGGCGGCGCTGTTCCCGGAAGTCGCGGCGCTGTACGGCGTACCGCAGCGCGCCGAATTCCACACCGAGATCTGCGCCGGTGCACATACCGGTCTGGTACTGGACATGGCTGCGCGTCTCGCGCCCGGCGATGCATTGATCGGGTGGTGCGCGCTGACCCACGACCTCGGCAAGGCACTCACGCCACGCGAGGTGCTGCCCAAGCACATAGGCCATGAGCATGCCGGCATCGCGCCGCTGCGCGCACTCTGCGCACGCTTGCGCCCGCCCGCAGAATTCACCGTGCTCGCCGAGCTTTGCTGCCGGCTGCATCTGCTCGCGCATCAGGCGCTGGAGCTGCGCCCGACGACCGTGCTGGAACTGCTCGAGCGCCTCGACGCCTTCCGCAGGCCCGAGCGGCTCGCGACGTTCCTCGCGGTCTGCGAGGCCGACAAGCGCGGCCGCCTCGCGCGCGGCGATGCCGACTATCCTCCGGCGGACTATCTGCGTGCCGCTCAGACCGCGGCGAGCGCCGTCTCCGCACGGGCGTTCCTCGCCGAAGGGCTCGCCGGCGCCGCGATCGGCGAACGCGTGCGCGGCGAGCGTGTGCGTGCGATTGCCGCGCTCAGCGCGCGAGCCTCGCGTCCAGGCGACTGAGCAGGCCGCCGAGCGGCGTGCGCAACAGCAGCACGGAGAGCGCCACGCCGAGCGCATCGGCCGCGAGATCGCGCCAGTCCGCACTGCGATACGGCACGAACGCCTGCAGGATCTCGATCAGCAGGCCGAAGGCGACGCAGGCCAGCGCGAGCCGCCAGCGATCGCGCCGCCCGGCATAAATCTGTCCGTACCACAGCATCAGCGCGCCGAAGGCCAGGGCATGACCGAGCTTGTCGCCCTGCGGCACGACACCGATCAGGCGCGGTGCCGGCAGCAGCGAGACCACAAGCATGGCGATGACCAGCGTGTGGCCGATATGGCGCCACAGGCGCAGATGACGCAGGGGCAGGGCTTGCATGCCGCGAGGCTAGCAAAGCAGAGGCCCTGCCGAAGGGCGGGGCCATGACCGAACGCGGGCTCGCGGCGGGCATTGCGCCCGCCGCGTATTCCCAGCCGGGAAGGTCTGGACAAGCCCATCCTGGACTTGCCGAGCCGCGCCCGGATCTGGCGCAGATCCGGACTCAGCCTACGCCGCATCCAGCGCTGGTGCGCCGGATGCGCGGCGCGTCATCCGTGGCTCACGGAACCCCTGAACGCGTGCAGGGGCTCCCTCACAGCCGGCAGCCGTCAAAGCCGTCGGTGAAACTGATGTCCGGGTTGGCGACCACATCGAAGCTCGCGCTGGCCACACCGGCATAGCTGCCGCCGGTCGCGGTGAAGCTCAGGCCCGAGGCCACGGTGTAGAAGCGCGGGCCGGTCGTGAAGCTCGCCACGCCGTTGGTGGCGGCGATCGGCCCGACCGTCATGCTGCCGCCGCAGGCCGCGATGTTCAGCGTGATCGGCGTGGAGGCCGTCGACGCGAGGTTGCCGTAAGTGTCTTGTACGGCGACCTGCAGCGTACCGACGCGCTCGCCGCGCAGCACCGTCTGCGGCGGCGACTGGATGAAGGTAAGCTGGCTCGGCGCGGCGGCCACGATGTTGAACGGATCGCTCGCCGCGCCGATCAGGCCCGGTGCAGTCACGACCAGGGTGTAGCCGTTCGCGGCGCGCACCAGCTGCACGTCATTGAAGGACGTCGCGCCGCTCGCCACCGCCTGACTGGCGCCCGCGAAGGACGGGTCGTTGCCCGGATTCGCGCCCATCGCGAGGCTGATGCTGCTGGTGTTGTCGGTGAGGACGACGTTGCCGAACTGATCCTCGATGCGCACCGCGACCGAGAACGGCGTGCCGGCCACGATGTCGCCGGTCGGCTGCGAGACGATGAATAGATGGTGCGCGGCGCCCGCGGCGATCGCAAAGGATGCGCTCGTCGCGCCCGCCGCACCGCCGGCGCTGGCCGCCGAGAGCGTGTAGTCGCCCGCGGCGTGGAACACGAGGTCGCCGAAGGTGGCCACGCCGTTGACCGTCGCGACGCTCAGCGTGCCCGCGAACGGCTCACCGGCCGGGCCGTTGGCCACGGCGATCGTGATCGTGTCACTCGCCGTGGTCACGAGGTTGCCGAACGCATCGCGTACGCAGACCGAGAACGCGGCCAGGGTGGCGCCCGCGCTGGCATCGGCCGGCTCGGTGCAGAAGGCGAGCTGGTTCGCCGCAGCCGGAGCCACGACGAAGGCCTCGCTGGTCGCGCTGGCGACGCCACTGGCAGAGACGGACGCCGTCAGCGTGTAGGTCCCCGCCATGTCGAACACGATGCCGCTGAAGCTGGCCATGCCGGCAGTGGCGGCGACGCTGGTCGTGCCAGCGCTCGGCGCGGCCTGCGGACCGCTCGCGACGGCGAGGGACACCGTGTCGGTAGAGCTGGTGACGAGATTGCCGAAGGCATCCTTCACGCACGCCGCGAACCCGCCGAGCGAGATACCGGCCGTGCCGTTGCCGGGCGCCGGACAGAAGTCTAGGTGGTCGGCGGCGGCGGCCGCGACATCGAATGCCGGACTGGTGACCGACCCGAGGCCGGCGATCGAGGTGCTGGCCGAGAGCGTGTAGCTGCCGGTGGTGTCGAAGGCCACGTCCGTGAACGACGCCACACCGTTGACCAGGGTCACGGTCAGCGTGCCCGCGCTCGGCGCGGCCTGCGGACCGCTGGCCACGGCCAGGGTGACCGTTCCGCTGGCATCGGTGTAGGGGTTGCCGGACTGGTCGCGCACGCAGACCGCGAAGCCGGCGAGCACCGCGCCGGCCGTGCCGTTGCCGGGCGCCGGGCAGAATTCGAGATGGTCGGCCGTCGCGGTCGCGCTGATCACGAAGCTCGGGCTCGTCGTTCCGGTCACCCCCGGTGTGGCGGTACTCGCACTCAGCGTGTAGGTGCCGGCCGTGGCGAGCACGATGTCGGCGAACGTGGCCACGCCGTTCATAGCCGCGACGTTCGCTGTGCCGCCGAGTGTTGCGCCCTGCGGACCGCTGGCGATCGCCAGCGTGACCGCATCGGTAGCCGAGGTCAGGGTGTTGCCGAACGCGTCCTTCACGCAGACCGCGAAGCTCGCCAGAGTCGTACCGGCAGTGGTGCCGGATGGCGCCGGGCAGAACGCGAGATGGTCGGCACTCGCCGCAGCGATGACGAAGCTCGTGCTGGTCGCGCCGGTGACTCCAGCCGCGCCGGTCGACGCCGAGAGCGTGTAGGTGCCGGCCGTGCCGAACGTGATGTCGGTGAAGGTCGCCACGCCATTGATAGCCGTGACGGTCAGGGTGCCAGCGCTCGGCGCGGTCGGACCACTGGCGACGGCGAGGGTGATGGCGTCGGCCGCGGTGGTGACCACGTTGCCGAAGGAATCGGTCTCGCAGACGCTGAACGCGGCGAGCGACGCGCCGGCGCTGCCGTTCGCGGGATTCGGGCAGAAGCGCAGCTGACTGGGCGACGCAGCGGCACTGACGTTGAACGCCTGGCTGGTCGCGGTGATCGGCTGGCTGCCGGCGCTCGCCTGCAGCGTGTAGCCATTGCCGGCGAGGTCGACGCTGCTGCCCGCGAAACTCGCGGTGCCAGCCACGATGCCGGCGGCCGAGCTGCCGAGCAGCTGGGCGCCCGGCGTGGTGACGTTGCCGAGCGCGAGGGCGACTTGGGTCAGGATGCCGTAGGTGCCCATCGGATTGCCGTCGGTATCGCGCACGCCGACTGCGATGGCCGGCGAGAAGGCGCTGCCGGCGACGATGTTGCCAGGCTGCTGGCTGAATACGAGGCTGCCTTCCTTCTGGAAGCGCAGACGGCCGTAGCCGGTGAGGAAGTCTTGGCCGGCCGGCGTGAGGTCGTTGCTGCCGGTCGCGGCGATGCTGCGCAGCGCGGCGGCCAGCACATCGACGTTCGCGAAGCCGCTGCCGTAGCGCTGCTTGAGCAGGGCGGCCATGCCGGCGACATGCGGCGTGGCAGCCGAGGTACCGGCAAAGCCGAAATGCGCGGCGGTGTCGCCACCGCCCGTACCGTAGCTCACCGTGCTGACGCGCGCGAAGCTCGCCACGTCCGGCTTGAACGGCGTGCCGGCCGGCTGCGGAATCGTGAACACCGGTGGATAACCGCCCGAGGCCAGCACCGGACCTTCGGAGCTGTAGTACTCGGAGGTTGAGTCGTAGACGTTCAGCGCGGCGACCGTGATCACGTTCGCCGAGTCGGCTGGGAAGTTCAGGCTGTTGCTGTCGACGCGATACTGCAGCGGCGCACCGGCGAAGATCTGGAAGAACTTGCCCTGGCCATTGGCCGCCGCGGTCTTGCGCAGCAGGATGCCGTACGCGACGCTGCCCGCCGGGCAGCCGGTCAGGGACTTGCCGGCCGAGTTGGCGGTATAGCTTATGAACTCCTGCGGGCTCTGCGTGTTCGGGTCGCCGTTCTGCAGGTAATCCGACGAGGCGACGAGCTGCAGACCGGACGTGGTCGAGTAGCGATAGAGCTGGATCGCGAAGTCCTGATCGACCTGCGTCCAGTCGTTCCAGTACACCTCGACCTGCAGTGGATAGCCGTCGGCGATGCAGTAGAGGTGCGTCGAATCGGGACCGTAATAGTTGATCTGAGTGGTGTTTCCCGACCAGCTGTGAATGTTGTTGCTGGTGGCAGACTTCTTGAAGTTGCCGCTCCAGTGCTCCTCGCGCCCGTTGCCGGCCGCGTTGACGACCAGCACGCCGTTGGCCTTGGCGAAACCGGCGGCTTCGGCGATCGAGCCGGACAGCGCGGTGCCGTCGCCGATGCCGTCGAGCGGCGCACCGAGCGAGGCGGAGATGACGTCCGCCTTCGGCGCGCCGAGCACGGCGCCGGTGGCATCGACGTTGGCGGCGTCGAGGATCGCGTTGTACCAGTCGCCGACGGTATTCGTGTCGTAGGCGAGGTAGGTGGCGGCGGGCGCCACGTCGTAGGCGATCTCCAGCGTCGCCAGGCCGTGATCGGCGCCGGCGCAACCGAAGCCGGAACAGGCGCTGGTCTTGAAGTCCTGCAGCGTCACGCTCGTGGGCCAGTTGCCGCTCGCCTGCAGCGCGGCGATCTGGCCGGCGGTGTCGTTGTAGCTGTCGATCAGTGCGATGCGCGTGCCGAAACCGTCGCTGCCGGCGCTGTGCCAATAATCGGCATGACCGGAGGCGACGCCCTCGGACTGCACCGAGCCGGCGAGCAGGCGGACCAGACGGGCGGGCGCGATGCGTGCGATCGAGGCATCGGCGGCGAGCGACTGCAGGCGCGCGGCGGGCACCCAGGCTTCGATGGCGGCGTCGCCAAGCGCACGGCGTGTCTCGATCGCGTTCGCGGCGAGCAGGCTGCGCGCGGCGGCCGATTTGCCGGCAGCCCAGCGGATCTCGACCAACACGCGGTCACCGGCGACCAGGGCGGCGGGCAACCCGCTCGTCCAGTCGGTCTTGCCGGCCTTGAGCGCATCGGCGGCATTGCCGAGCTGCGCATGCAGCTTGCGATCGCTGCGCGCCATCAAGGCGTCGCCCGCTGTCATAGGCAAGGAATCGGGCGCCGAAATCGCGGCCAGCGGCGGCGTCGCGATGGCAGGAGTCGTTATGGCGGCGAACAACGCGGCCGCCGCGATGGCGGCGCCCGGCATCGAGCGGATCGAGAACATTGACGTTTCCCCCTGTCAACTTATAGACGCCAGGAATACGTCTGGCGGCTTGACCGTGATCCTAGTCACAGTTTCTGTCACCCGCAATTGACTGGCGCCATGCGCTTGACGCCAACGCGGTGACGACGGTTCCTTGGCGCCAAGGAAATCACACTTAGATCAATAAGTTGACAAATTGACACAAGGCGTCGCCAAGTCCAAAAGGGCAACCGTTCGACCACCTTTAGTCCGTTCGACGGCAAAAAAATACCGGCTGTCGGTAAGTGCTCTCAAATCTTGGCTTGATAGCGCCAACGCATGCCCCGTCTCGTCAAGCCATCGCGATTCACGCCAATGTTCGCGCGAAGGCCATGACCTTGAAGCGCTCGCCCATCTCGCCGGGCAAGGTCAGGCGCTTGACCTCCTGGGCCAGGCGGTAGCGGGTCACCTCGTCGGCTGCAGCGCTGTCGGCCGAGAACAGCTCCGGCAGGCCGTTGGCCAGCAGGAACTGGGCCTGGGTGCCGAGCCCGACCAGCTCGAAGCCGGCGCCGACACCGGCCTCGGCGAGTGCGCTGAAGTCCACGGAGGCCGTCAGGTCCTGCAGGCCCGGCAGGATGTACGGATCGGCATGCGCGCGATGTCGGTAGTGGGCGAGCAGCGTGCCGTCGTGGCGCTCTGGCAGGTAGAACTCGCGCCGTGCGTAGCCGTAATCGACGAACAGCGCCATGCCCTCGCGCAGGGTCGCGGAGACGGCCTGGAACCAGAACGGCAGCTGCGGCAGGACCTCGGAGCGGTAACCGTCGGCAAGCGGCCGGTCGAGATCGCGCTCGACGTGGCGCACGGCCCGGGCGACGAAGCCGTCGGCCGGCAGGTCCACGCTCACGAAGCATTCGCCCGCATCGGCCACGTGCTCCTCGTAGACCTCGCCGCCCTGGATCGTGAAGCGCGTGATCGGCAGCGCGTCGAGCACTTCGTTGGCGAACAGCACACCGCGCCAGTCGTTCTGTGGCGGACGATCGAGCCAGGCGACGCGCGCGGCGAGGTCGGCCGGCAAGGTTGCCGCGAGGCGTACGCGCTGGCGCTCGCGCAGGTCGGCGCTCGGCTCGAGGATCCAGAAATGGGCCGGCGTGCAGCCGAGCCCGGCGAGCTCGCGCAGGCAGTGCTCGGCGAACGCGCCGCTGCCGCCGCCGAGTTCGAGCACGCAGGCTTCCGTACCGATCTGCGCGAGGGTCGGTGCCAGCGCGCGGGCCACGCTACGCGAGAACAGGCTGCCGAGCTCGGGGGCGGTGATGAAGTCGCCGGCCGGACCGAACTTGGTCTTGCCCGCGCTGTAGTAGCCGAGGCCCGGCGCGTACAGGCACAGCTCCATGTAGCGCGAGAACGGGATCGGACCGCGCGCGGCGATCTCGTTGCGGATCAGGCGGATCAGTGCGAGCGAGTGGGCGTGCTCGGCGTCGGTGGGCGTGGGAAGCTCGGTCTTCAAGACTGGAATTCGCTGCGGGCTTGTGCGGCAATCAGGGCGGAATCGCCGCGAAAGCATAGCGGTACGTTGCGGAGCCCGGCCAATGCCACATCCCCGACCCGTCGTCTTGATCACGGGCGCCGCCCGGCGCATCGGCGCGACGATCGCCCGCCATCTGCACGCGGCCGGCTACGACCTCACCCTGCACTGCCGGCACGCACGGGCCGAGCTCGATGCGCTGTGCAGCGGGTTCGAAGCGGTCCGGCCGGGCAGCACGCTCGCGCTGCAGGCGGACCTCGCCGACACCGCACGCCTGCCGGAACTGGTGGACGCGACGCTCGCCCGCTACGGCCGGCTCGATGCGCTGGTCAACAACGCCTCGACCTTCTATCCGACCCCGCTCGGTACCGCCACGCCCGCGCAGTGGGACGAGTTGTTCGCGAGCAACGCCCGCGCACCGTTCTTCCTCGCCCAGGCTGCGGCGCCGGCCTTGCGTGCGGCACACGGGGTCATCGTCAACCTGCTCGACATCTACGCCGAGCGACCGCTCGCCGCGCACTCGCTGTACTGCATGGCCAAGGCTGCGCAGTCGATGATGACCCTGGCCCTCGCCCGCGACCTCGCACCGGCGGTGCGGGTCAACGGCGTGGCGCCCGGGGCGGTGCTCTGGCCCGAGTCGGGCAAGGCCGAGGTCGAGATCGAGGCCCTGCTCACGCGCGTACCGCTCGGCCGCACCGGGCAACCGGACGACGTCGCCGCCGCCGTGCTCTGGCTGCTACGCGATGCGCGCTACGTGACCGGCGAGATCATCCGCGTCGATGGCGGACGCGCCCTGACCATCTGACGCCCTCCCGCGCATGGCGGCACGCCCGCGCCGCCGACGCGGCGAGACCCGATGGCGCATGGCATGCCGGCGGCGTGATGCCGCCCGGGCGATCGCCCGGGAGCGAAGCCGTCTTCAGCGCGGCGCGCCGGAGGCTTCTTCCTCGCGGATCTTGCAGCGCGCGTACCAGCCGATGTACCCGCCCATGCCAATGACGAAAATGATGACGCCAAGGCTGAGCAGACCGGTGAAACTGGTGAGCAGTTCGGACCAGGCTTGCATGTGGAACTCCCCTTGTTGGCTCGCGCAGGCCGTGCCTCCGGCCCTGCGCTGAGGTTGTCAGCCGGCACGGCAGGGCGATTGACTTCGATCAATCGCCCCCAGCGACGGCAGCAGACTGCGACAGCTCGCCGCGTTCAGGTCTTGACGTGGAACGCCTGCACGACCAGTCCTGCGTCGAATCCGGCGCCGATCTCACCGTCACTCGCATAGCGGAACAATGCCGCCGCATAGATGCCCTGCAGCGCGGCCTGGATCAGGGCGAGCAGCAGCATAGCAATGACCCACAGCCCCCCGACCGAAGCGATCAGCAGCGGCGAATGGGCCTTGACCGCTGCGAGCAGCAGGGCCGCCCCGAGCACCCCCAAGCCGAGGTAGGCGAGGACGAACACCAGGCCCAGCCCGGCGTTGCCGATCAGGTTCTCGCCCCAGGTCTTCTTCAGCAGGGCGGCACTGCGCCGGATAGCCTCGACCGGACCGACGTTCTCGCTGACCAGCACCGGCACGGCGAGAAAGGTGGCGACCGTCCAGGCCACGCCGATCAGGCCGGCGATCCAGCGACCGATCCAGCCGGTGCGTTTCTGCAGACCACGCAGGAACAGGCCGACGGTCGCCGAAATCGCGGCATAACCGAGAATCACGGGCAGCCGCGCCAAGGCCAGTCGCAGTCCATCGGCGACGCTCGGATCGCCGCCGCGCAGGCGGATCAGTGCCGCACCGACCAGAGCCGTGTTGAAGAAGAACACAACGGAGTACTGCACCAGATAGAACGCGAACACGAGCACACCGAGGAGTACCCGATCCGGGTGGCGGCCGTCATCCCCGAACAGGCCGCCGAGAAAGGCCGGCACGACGAAGCTTGCGATGACCACGCACCCTGCGAGCGTCGCGAGCAGCGGAAACACGAGGAGTTCCTTGTCGGCACGCAGCACGTCGGCGCTGGCGCGCACCAGGGCGAGGCTCCGGGAGAACTTGGAGAACATGTGGCTTTCGCTTCGCTGAGGTCCGGCGGTTCTAGCACCGCCCCGCGGGAGCGTAAAGGCGCGCCGCGTCAGGACGCGAGCCGTACCGGAGCGAAGTCGCATGCATGATCGGGATGCGCCTGCCAGAGTGCTGCCAGCGTGCGGCCGAGAAGCGGATGCACGACATCCGGCGCGATCGCAACGAGCGGCTTGAGCACGAAGGCCTGCGCCAGCTCCGCACGCGGCACTTCGAGATGCCCCGGGCCGCTCAGCACCGCATCGCCGTACAGCACGATGTCCACATCGAGCGTACGGCTCGAGAAGCGCGGCACGTCGCGGCGCCGGCCGTGGCGGTCCTCGAGCGCATGCAGCCACTCGTTGAGCGCGAGCGGGTCGAGATCCGTATCGAGACCGACGGCGAGGTTGACGAAATCCGGTCCGTCGAAACCGACGGCCGGAAAGCGGTAGGCGGGCGATACGCTCAGCTCGCCGAAGCGGCAGCGCAATTCGGCGAGTGCGGCGGCGAGGTGTGTGTCGGGTTCGAGGTTCGAGCCGAGGCTCAGATAAACGCGGGGCATGGCCTATTCGCGCATGTGCCGCCGCATGAGGTCAAGGACGGGCCAGGACATACATGAAGAACGGCAATGACCGACCCGCGTCGCAAACGTCCCGGCTAGAATCGGCTCATCGCCCTCCTCGATTCCTTCCATGACCTACTGCGTTGGCATCCGTGTCCAGCAGGGACTGGTGTTCGCCGCCGACACGCGTACCAGCGCGGCGTTCGACAACGTACGAGTGCATGGCAAGCTGCACGTGTTCGAATACCCGGACCGTGTGTTCGTGCTGCTCTCGTCGGGCAACCTCGCGACCACGCAGAACGTCGTCGCCCGCCTCCGCTGCGAAGCGGGCGAGGCGGATCCCTCGGCCGGCCTGCGCGGCGTGCGGCACATGTTCGAGGCGGCCGATCACATCGGCCAGACGCTCGTCGCCGCTCAGACCAGGGTCGCGAACAGCGCGCAGCAGAACAACGTGAGTGTCGAGGCCACCCTGATCCTCGGCGGCCAGCTGCGCGGCGAACAGCCCGCGCTGTATCTCGTCTATCCGCTCGGCAACTGGATCGCTACCTCGCCGGAGACGCCCTACGTGCAGATCGGCGAATCGAAATACGGCAAGCCGATCCTCGACCGCATCATCCGTCCGGGCACGACGATCGAGGACGCTGCACGCTGTGCGATCGTCTCGCTCGACTCGACGGCGCGATCGAATCTCTCGGTCGGCCTGCCGTTCGATCTCGCGCTCGTGCGCCAGGGTGACCTGCGCGTCTCGGAGCGGCTGCGCCTCGACGGCGACACGCCGCTGTATGCCGAGATCCGCGACACCTGGTCGCGCCGCCTCGAACAGGCACTGCACTCGCTGCCGCGCTTCGCGTGGGAAGGCACGGGCGAGGCCTGAGGCGCAGAGCACGTCCCGCCCAGCCGAACCGGGCCCGTATCGGCGACGCTGACGACACACAGGCACGTCCGTGCCGCGACATTCGTACTGTGGCTGAGATCGTGCTTCACCGCGGCAGTGCTGACACGGTGAAGCGGCAATGAGGGACGGACCGTTCAGGCCCGGAAATACGCCGCCGTCACCTCGGCATCGAGCCGCGCGATTCCCTGCTGGATCTCGTCCATCAGCGAACCGGGGCCACTCGTGGCGAGCATCTCGGCATCCGCATCGCCGACCAGCGCAAGCACACGCGAGATCGCGCGTTCGACCGGCCGACGTGCGGGCAGCGACGGCAGGAGCTGCTGGATGCGCACGAGGCAGAACGCGACACTGCGCGGGAAATCGCGGCTCTGCAGCAGGAAGCGCAGGGCCGGCGCGGCGGCGACGCGCTGGCGCGCATGGCGGCGGAACATCTGATAGGCCTCGAGCGAGCGCAGCACGCTCATCCACTGCAGGCTGCGCGTGGCCTCGTCGTCCCCGAGCTTCGAGCGCACCAGGCCGTGCGCGCCGGCGTCGATGATGCGCGTGGTCATGTCGGCCTGCTCGAGTGCGGTGCCGAGGCGCAGGAACTGGTAGCCGACGTCGCGGCTCACGTTCGCGGTCAGGATGCCGGACACCGCGAGGCAACCATCGATCACGCGCGCGAGCAGCTCGTCGCGATGGCGCCGCGCGATGCTGCGCTCGGCGCCTTCCTGCAGGTCGATGTGCATCTGGTTGACCTTGACCCAGGCCTCCTGCGGCAAGGTCTCGCGGATCGTGCGCAGGATGTCGCGCGCACGGGTGATCGAGGTCAGCATCGAACCCGCGTTGCGCTCGTCGACGAGCAGGAAGCGCGCTACCGCGGCCTCGCCGCCTTCGGGATACAGTGCGGCGAATTCGTCGCTCACGCCGAGCGTGTCGACCAGCGGCTCCCAGGCGAAACGTACGCCACGCGGCAGATCGAGTTCGAGCTGGCTGTTCACGCCGACGAGACGCGCGGTGTTCTCCGCGCGTCGCAGATAGCGGCTGAACCAGTAGAGATTGTCGGCGACGCGCGAGAGCATCAGTGCGTCTCCTCGAGATCGACCACCCAGGTGTCCTTGGCGCCGCCGCCCTGCGAACTGTTGACGACCAGCGAGCCCTTGCGCATCGCCACGCGCGTCAGGCCGCCGGTGGTCACGTAGATGTCGCCGCGCGAGAGCACGAACGGACGGAGATCCACGTGGCGCGGCTCGAGGCCGTCCTCGGTCAGGGTCGGCACGGTGGACAGGGCCAGAGTCGGCTGGGCCATGTAGTTGCGCGGGTTGGCGAGGATCAGCCTGCGGAACTGCTCGCGCTGGCGCCGGGTCGAGCGCGGGCCGATCAGCATGCCGTAACCACCCGACTCGTTCGCCGGCTTGACCACGAGCTTGTCGAGATGGGCGAGCACGTGGTCGCGGTCGCGCTTCTGCGTGCAGAGATGACTCGGCACGTTCGGCAGGATCGGTTCCTCGCCGAGGTAGTAGCGGATCATCTTCGGCACGTAGGTGAACACGACCTTGTCGTCGGCCACGCCCGCGCCTGGCGCATTCGCCAGCGCGACCTTGCCGGCCCGCCAGGCGCGCAGCAGGCCGCGTACGCCGAGCACCGAGTCGGGCTGGAATACCTCGGGATCGAGGAACAGGTCGTCGACGCGACGGTAGATCACGTCCACACGCTGCGGGCCGTGCACGGTGCGCATGTAGCAGCAGTCGTCATCGCCGACGAACAGGTCGCTGCCCTCGACGAGTTCCACGCCCATGCTCTGCGCGAGATAGCAGTGCTCGAAGTACGCGCTGTTGTAGATGCCCGGCGTGAGCAGTGCGATCACCGGCGCGTCGCCCGGACGCGGCGACAGCGCGGCGAGCGTGTCGTAGAGCTGCGCCGGATACTCGTCGACCGGCAGGATCGAGGTCGTCTCGAACAGCTCCGGGAAGACGCGCTTGGCGACCATGCGGTTCTGGATCATGTACGACACGCCGCTCGGGATGCGCAGGTTGTCCTCGAGCACGTACAGCGTGCCGTCCGCATCGCGCACGAGGTCCGAGCCGCAGATGTGCGCCCAGACGCCGAGCGGCGGCGTGACGCCGACGCACTGCGGACGGAAGTTCACCGAATCCCTGAGCAGCGAGCGCGGGAAGACGCGGTCGCGGATGATCTTCTGCTCGCCGTAGATGTCGCCGATGAACAGGTTCAGCGCCTGCACGCGCTGGCGGAGGCCGGCCTCGGTGCGCGCCCACTCGGCGCGCGGAATCACGCGCGGCACGACGTCGAACGGCAGGGTGCGATCGACGTTGCGGCCCTCGCTGTAGACCGTGAAGGTGATGCCCATGATCCGCGCGGCGAGATCGGCGGCGAGCTGCCGTTCGGCGAGTTCACGATCGCCGAGTCCGCCAAGGTACTCGACGAGCCGCCGGGCGGCCGGCCGCGCACGGCCATCCGCACCGATGAGTTCATCCCAGGTGGACGAGCGGTACTTTCCCCACGCGATCGGCATGATGCCTCCCCGTCGGCGCTCCCGCCGCCCCCGTGGCGACGGTCCCGCGAGCCCGACCGGCGCGCCGGTCCCGACCGCGCCGCGCTGCGGCGTCACGCTGGAGCGGGCCGACGACGTACCGGGCGATCGATGATGCAGCGCACCATGAGCGCATCTATACGCGGAACCGCGGATCGGCGCCAGCCCAGCGCGCGGATCAGCCCGCGCGTTGCCGCTCGATCGAGACGCCGACCGTGCGCGAACCGCGTACGGCACCCGGCTTGGAAAGCTTCAGGCGCACCCAGGTAACTCCGAATTCATCGAGCACGATCGCCGCACAGCGCTCGGCGAGCGTCTCGACGAGCTGGAAGCTCGAGCCTTCCACGAAGGCGATCAAACGCTTGGCCACGGCCTTGTAGTCGAGCGTGTCCTCGATGCGGTCGCTGGCCGCCGGTTTCGTGTTGTCGAAGGCCATCTCGAGGTCGAGCGCCCCGGTCTGGCGGATCTCGCGCTCCCAGTCGTAGATGCCGATGACGGTCTCGATGCGCAGGTCTTCGATGAAAACGCGGTCCATGGCGGGAGCGGGATTCCTGTGGGGGTCCGGTTCGGGCGCCGGGCGGATCAGGCCACGGGGCGCACCTCGGTCAGCGGCCAGCGCGGCCGGACCTGGATTCCCGCACCCTCGGCCTGGCCCGCGGCAAGACGCAAGGCGCCTGCCAGCGCGATCATCGCACCGTTGTCCGTACAGAATTCGTGACGCGGGAAGTGCACGCGGAAACCGCCGGCCTGCGCGGCCGTCTGGAGCTGCTCGCGCAGGCGCCGGTTCGCGCCGACGCCGCCGGCGATCACCAGCGCCCTGGCAGCGCAGGCCTCGAGCGCACGCAGGCACTTGATGCGCAGCGTGTCGACGATCGCCTCCTCGAAACCTCGCGCGATGTCGGCGCGGGTCTGCGCGCTCTGGTCGCTCTGCCGCCACGCGAGCAGGACCTGGGTCTTGAGGCCCGAGAAGCTGAAGTCGAGGCCCGGCCGATCGGTCATCGGTCGCGAGAAGGCATAGCGCCCGGCCACGCCTTGCGCGGCCAGCGCGGCCAGGGCCGGGCCGCCCGGATACGGCAGGCCCATGAGTTTCGCCGTCTTGTCGAACGCCTCGCCGGCCGCGTCGTCGAGCGTATCGCCGAGCAGGCGGTAGCGGCCGATCGCCGCGACCTCGATCAGCATCGAATGCCCGCCGGAGACCAGCAGGGCGACGAACGGCGGCGCCGGCGGATCCGGGTCGAGCAGCGGCGCGAGCAGGTGCCCTTCCATGTGGTGCACGCCGATCGCCGGCACGTCCAGCGCCCAGGCGAGTGCGCGACCGGTGGCGGCGCCGACCAGCAGCGCGCCGATCAGGCCCGGCCCGGCCGTGTATGCGATGCCGCCGAGATCGGCCACGCCGAGACCGGCACGGGCGAGGGTCTCGTGGATCAGGGGCAGCAGCTTGCGCACGTGATCGCGGCTGGCCAGTTCGGGCACCACGCCGCCGTAATCGGCGTGCAGGCGGATCTGGCTGTACAGCGTATGCGCCAGGAGACCGCGACCCGGCGCGTAGACCGCGACCCCGGTTTCGTCGCAGGAGGTCTCGATGCCCAGGACGGGCTTTGCATTCGGCTGGTCTGGCACGCTAAAATCCGCGGCTCGCCCGGGAACGGGGCCGAGAGTTTACCAGCGGAGAGACCATGCCCAACGTCAAAGTTCGCGAAAACGAACCGTTCGAATTTGCCCTGCGCCGCTTCAAGCGCACCTGCGAGAAGGCCGGCGTGCTCGCCGAGACCCGCAAGCGCGAGTTCTACGAGAAGCCGACGCAGGAACGCAAGCGTAAGCGCGCCGCCGCGGTGAAGCGTCACCTGCGCCGCGTCTCGCGCGACGTCACCAAGCGTCAGCGTCTGTACTGAGTCGCCGCGGCCCCGCTGGGCCGTGCGACGTCCCGTTCCCGGGCTTTCCGAGGCCGGTGCCGCGCAAGTGGCGCCGGCCTCGTGTTTTTCCCGTTCCGCTGCTCCCGCCGCTTCCCTTTCCGCCCCGCCGACGAGGTAACCCCATGTCCCTCAAGCAGAAGCTCACCGACGACATGAAGGCCGCGATGAAGGCCGGCGAGAAGGACCGGCTCGGCGTCATCCGCCTGATCAACGCCGCGATCAAGCAGCGCGAGGTCGACGAGCGCATCGTGCTCGACGATGCACAGGTGCTCGCCGTGCTCGAGAAGATGCTCAAGCAGCGCAAGGACTCGCTGGCCCAGTACGAGGCCGCCGGGCGCCAGGATCTCGCCGCCGTCGAGCACTACGAGATCGAGGTGATCCAGGGTTATCTGCCGGCCCAGCTCGACGAAGCGGAGATCGCCGCGGTCATCGAGGCCGCGATCGCCGAAGCCGGCGCCACCGGCCCGAAGGACATGGGCAAGGTCATGGCCCTGGTCCGCCCGCGCGTCGCCGGCCGTGCCGACATGGGCAAGCTCTCCGAGCGGATCAAGCAGAAACTCGCCAGCGTCTGATACCGCGCCCAGGCCCGACCCCGAGGATAAGGCCATGCGCATCGAGGATCCCACCGGCGCGCGCTTTCGAGGCCATGGGTAAGCACCCCAGGGATTGCCCTTCGCAAACGCGGTCCAGGCACGGAAACCGTGCCGTGCACGGCGGCGAGGTCCCCGTCGCGGAATCCGGACGCAGGGATGCCTGGCCGCACGGCTTCCCGCCGAGCCCCAGGGAACCGCGGCCCGTGTCTCGGCTGGCTCGCCGGCGGGTGACGCGGTCATTGGATCAGGGATCGATCCGCTCCCTCGCGCCGCCGGGCCCGCCCGGCGGCGTGTTCCGGAAAGGTACCGTGGCATCCTAGCCAGCATGTCCGGCCGCATTCCCGACGCCTTCATCGACGAACTGCTCGCCCGCGTCGACATCGTCGACGTGATCGGCGAGCGCGTGCCGCTGAAGAAGGCCGGTCGCGACTGGACGGCACGCTGTCCATTCCACGACGAGCGCTCGCCGTCGTTCACGGTCAGCCCGACCAAGCAGTTCTACCACTGCTTTGGCTGCGGCGCGCATGGCAGCGCGATCAAGTTCCTGATGGAGTACGACCGCCTCGAATTCCCCGACGCGGTCGAGGAACTGGCCACGCGCACCGGCCTCCAGGTGCCACGCGAGACAGGCCAGCGCACCGCACCGGTCCAGGATTCGAGCGACCTCTACGGCGTACTCGACCAGGCGGCGAAGTTCTACCAGCGCGAGCTCGTGCGGAGCGAGGCCGCCCAGGCGTATTTCGCGCAGCGCGGCCTCGCTCCGGATACGCAGGCGAAGTTCGGTCTCGGCTACGCGCCCGATCAGTGGGAGGCGCTCAAGACCGCGCTCGGCACGAGCCCGCAACGGCTCACCCTTCTCGACAAGGCCGGCCTGCTCGCGAGCGGCGACAGCGGCCGCAAATACGACCGCTTCCGCCACCGTGTGATGTTTCCGATCCTCGATCGGCGTGGCCGCACGATCGCGTTCGGGGGCCGAATCATTTCAAGCGCCCGTCCTGAGCGCGAAGATCAAGAAGCGGGCATCCCTGCCCGCACTTCTCAACAGGGCGAGGGACCGAAATACCTCAACTCGCCCGAAACCGCCCTGTTCCACAAGGGCCGCGAACTGTTCGGCCTCTGGCAGGTGCGCCAGGCCTACACGAAGATCCCGCGCCTGATCGTCGTCGAGGGCTACATGGACGTGATCGCCC
>Ga0116193_1000916_pt1 | contig 26147 bp, 31 predicted proteins | sample AD_UKC115_MetaG_FD_89892 | JGI IMG/M metagenome (GOLD analysis project Ga0116193, IMG submission 89892) | Active sludge microbial communities of municipal wastewater-treating anaerobic digesters from Hong Kong - AD_UKC115_MetaG | ecosystem: Engineered > Bioreactor > Anaerobic > Digestate... | reverse complement strand
TTTATCCTGGTTGTCGATATCATTTAACTCACTCAGCCCAACCCCATAGCGGCCATATAATCTCACCTTAGAAATATTTAACTGGATACCGGCCAGCATACTGAAATCTCCATTCTTAAAAGCCTGCTTTCCATTTTGCAAAAGCGTATTATCCTTATTCATTAATATTCCGTATTGAGGGCCAACCAGGAGGGCTACATATTTATTAGGCTTAATGCTCAACAGGATTGGAATATTGAGATACTGAAGCTTAACACTCGAAATTTTATTAAACTGATACACTTGTGAAAATTTATCGGTAGTGTCGATATTCACCTGGCTAAAATAAACTTCGGGTTGAATTCCAATGACCTTTCCCAGGCCTATTTCGAGTTGGCCACCCAGATGGTAGCCGTATGAAAACTGATCACTAAAAGATTTCCCGGTAAGTTTTTTAATATCGGTTCCCACTTTAACTCCAAGGTGGATGCCTTGAGCAAAAACAGTTCCGGAAAAAAGGCCAAGTCCTATAAGAACAATCGTAACAAAATTTCTTTTCATAAAATATTCAGGTTTGGATGAATGAAATTAGAGGGGATTTCCAATATGAATACATACAGGTTTGTTAAATAGGATAGAAAGTTGCTTATCGGGTATCAAAAATATTGGGAAGAAAAAGAAATAAATAAATGAAATGCCAGGTGAAAAAGAAGAATTCAAAAATGGATTACCTGAAATTGAAATTCCGGATTTCCAAATAGGGCATCCATCGCAATGTATGGCTGATAAAATTCCATTTTAAAGATTAGCAATTCAATGAATTTTGGCATTCTCGAAAAATTCACCTAAATTTGCGCCGGAATTTTTAACCGGACTGCATAACATGTTCAGTCGCTGTTGAAACCGGGCATTGATTTTTTTCAGACTCTCTTCCTTTTTCAGCTCAACAGCCCGTAGCATAATATGTTTTCCTTTTTTTAACCAATAGAATTAATGGGTAGCTCTACTCCATAGGGCACCCGTAACGAAAGAAAATTATGAACAGCTTCGAAGCCCTCGGGCTAAATGAACAACTGGTTGCATCCGTAACTGATCTTGGATTTGAAAATCCAACCCCTATCCAGGAAAAGGCCATACCCATTCTTATTTCGGGCACAACCGATTTTGTGGGACTGGCACAAACTGGTACCGGGAAAACCGCAGCCTTTGGGTTGCCATTAATACAACTTATTAATCCGCAAGACAAATTTCCACAGGCATTAGTAGTATGTCCCACCAGGGAACTATGTCTGCAAATCACCAACGACCTTCAGAATTTCAAAAAGAAAATCCGGGGAGTGAATGTGGAAGCGGTATATGGCGGGGCATCCATCACCATGCAAATAAGGAACCTCCGCCAGGGAGTGCAAATAGTTGTAGCAACGCCAGGCAGGTTAATTGACCTGATAGAAAGAAAAGCAGTAGACCTTCAAAAAGTAAAGTATGTAGTATTGGATGAAGCCGATGAAATGCTCAATATGGGCTTTCGCGATGATATTGATTTCGTTTTAAAGAATACTGTTAACCGGGAAAGTATCTGGTTATTTAGCGCTACCATGCCGCCGGAAGTTAGGGCCATCTCGCGCAACTTTATGGAAAGCCCGAAGGAAGTTACGGTAGGAAAAAAGAACAGCGGCAATGCTAATATCGTTCATAACTACTACATCTGCGCGGCACACCAACGATACGAAACCCTTAAGCGCCTGATCGATTTTAACCCGGGTATGTATGGGATTATTTTTTCCCGGACAAAAGCAGATGCTCAGGAAATATCCGAAAGGCTATCAAAAGCCGGATACGATATTGAGGCGCTTCATGGCGACCTCACCCAGCAGCAACGCGATAAAGTGATGGGAAGGTTCCGGGCTAAAACCCTTCAACTCCTCATAGCCACCGACGTGGCAGCGCGGGGGATTGATGTGGATGGTATCACCCATGTAATAAATTATGAGCTTCCGGATGATATGGAAGTTTACACCCATCGCAGTGGCCGTACTGCCCGTGCAGGGAAAAGTGGAATCTCTATCTCCATTTGCCATGTGAGGGAAATTTATAAGATCCGCCAATTGGAAAAAATGGTAAATGCCAGCTTCCATAAAGTGGACATTCCCCTGGGAAAAGAAGTTTGCCGTAAACAATTCTTCCATTTTATGGACCGCCTAATAGCAGCGGATATTTCCAATGGAGATTATGAAACATTTCTTCCCGACCTCATGGAAAGGTTTGCTCATGTTTCGAAGGAAGAAGTTTTACAAAGAGTGGCCGCCCTCGAATTCAGCCATTTCCTTAAATATTATGAAAACGCAGAAGACCTGAATGTAAAAGAATCAAGGACTGCGCGTAACGATAACCGGGAGTATGGAAAACCAGGAAACGCCCGTAGGGAAAGAGGAAATTACAACAACCGGGATAATGGGTTTACCCGCCTGTTTATTAACCTGGGAACCAAGGATGGATTTTATAAGGCCAGCTTCCTTCAGTTTATACTGGATGAGAGCAACCTTAAAAAAGATACCCTGGGAAAAATTGATTTAAGGGAAATGAACAGTTGGGTGGAAGTGGATCGTTCTGTTGCAGGAAAAATGATTCGTTCGCTGGATGGTAAACGTTTTAATAACCGGGCCGTGCGAATGAATGAAGCTGATGGCGGGTTCAAACGGCCTTCCGACGACGGTATGCCGCGCGGAGGTAACAGAACCAAAAAAGAAAGAAACATCTTCTAAATAAAATCAACCGCCAAATGGCGGTTTTTTTTATACCAGTTCAATTAAAGTAATTTCCGGGAGAATGCCTACCCTTCCGGGATAACCAATGCAACCAAACCCCCGGTTTACGTAAAGTTTTTGCTTTCCTTCTTCGTACAAACCAGCCCATTGCTTATATACATATTCAATGGGACTCCACTTAAACCCGGGAATTTCAACCCCAAACTGCATACCATGGGTATGGCCACTCAGCATCAGGTCGATATCGGGGTATTTAGACCTGATTTCTGCATCCCAATGACTGGGATCGTGGCTCATCAGAATTTTAAAAGGATACCTTTCGCAACCCCGGTAAGCCGGTTCCATCTTTCCATGTTTTGGGAACCTGCTTTTGGCGCTCCAGTTTTCGATTCCTATCAGGGCAATTTCGGCATTTCCCCTTTTTAAAATTACATGTTCATTCATCAGTAATCGCCAACCCATACCGGCCTGCACCGCTTTCAATTTATCGAGGTTTTGCGCCTTCGTTAATCCATCTTGTGGCCAGGAAACATAATCGCCGTAATCGTGATTGCCCAAAACAGAATACACCCCCATTGGCGCCGAAATTTGGGAAAACATGCGATGATAATTCTCCATTTCGGAGGCTTTATCATTTACCAGATCGCCGGTAAATAAGATGATGTCGGCTTTTTGCGCCATTATTTTATCCACTCCCCGGGAAACAGCGCGTTGATCCATAAATGTACCGCTGTGGATATCGCTGATATGTAAAATGCGAAACCCTTTAAATTCATCCGGAAGATTTGGAAATGAAATTTTCTGTTTGACAAGGGTGTAGTTATACTGATTCCTGAACCCATAAAGAAAAGTACCCAACAGTCCCGAGCCGGCAGCAATGCCAATCCAACTCAGAAATGAAGAACGGGTTATCCCCTGGCCATTGCCGGGGTTAGCCGCCGTATCTGCTAAAAACAGTTTGCTACCACCCCATTGAAAAAGCCGGCGGATATCATCAATCAGGAAAAATGTAGCCGCCAATAGTTTCGCAAAGAACAGCATGGCAATGGCCGAAAATAGATAAGTGCGGATTTTTCTGCCCATAACTTCCGGGGAAGTGTACACGAAAAGGAGCAGCCCGGTGATGGAAAGAACTGCTATGCCCCAATAAACTATTCCAACCAACAGCCGGGTTCTGTGAGAAACGGAAAGGGTCCGGATAACGGAATAGATATAGGCATCTAACAATAGGAAGATGATGATAATGATGATTCCTCCGGTGGTTGACCTCATTTGAAAATTAAAATTTAATAAATTCGTTTAACTGGTTTTGAATCGCCTTAAGCGTTGGTAAATCGTGTAATTCGCCTTGTTCATCCATTAATTTATCAACCCGGCTGATTGGAAGCCGGTTGGGGTGCACAAGCATCTTCATATGCAGGAGGGAACCGGTAAGGTGTTCCATCCCCCGCAGGTTACCGGCCCTGCCTGTAGCTACGCCGGTGAGCGCTACTTTTTTATGCCACCAGGACTTTGAGACTTCGGAATTATCCATCATCAATTTTAAAATGCCGGGGTAGGAACCATTATATTCCGGCATAACAATTATAAACTTATCGGCAGATCGCAACCATTTTTCCTCCATTTTCCTGAAATCGCCATCCGGATGGAAAACAGGCTGCTCATCCAGGGCCAATAATTGGTTCTCAACCCCCATTTCATCCAGCATTCGTTGGTAAATCCTTGCTATCTTTTTGGTGAAATTGTCCCGGTTACTGCCGGATATTACTGTAATCATATAAATCCTACTGTAGGTTTGCAAGCTACCAACAAATATGGTTGCAGCATTGTTTCCTTTTTCTTGCCCCGAATGGCTAATTTTGCCCGGATGGCTACCTGCCAACTTTAAAAAATGAAATTTACTTATTACGGACAGTCGTGCTTTGGGGTAAATTGTAACGGAAAGAATCTCCTTTTCGATCCCTTTATTACTCCCAATCCCAAAGCTTCCCATATCAATATTAACCAAATTGATGCGGATTATATTTTGGTTAGCCATGGGCATGGCGATCATATTGCGGATGTGGAGGCCCTTGCAAAAGCCACTGGTGCCACCCTGATTTCAAATTTTGAGGTGGGCGAATGGTTCAGGAAAAAGGGAATAAACAAAATTGAGGCCATGAACCTTGGCGGGAAAAAGAAATTTGATTTTGGCACGCTAAAATGCGTAAATGCCATCCATTCTTCCGTAATGCCGGATGGAAGCAATGGGGGTAACCCCATGGGATTTGTAATTCAGGGAGAAAATAATTTTTATTATAGTGGAGATACCGCCCTCACCCTGGATATGCAATTAATCCCATCCTGGGCAAAAATAGATTTTGCAGTTATGCCAATTGGCGACTATTTTACCATGGATGCCGCAGATGCAGCCAGGGCTGCCACATTTGTGAACACCCAAAGAGTGGTTGGAGTGCATTATAATACTTTTCCACCCATCACCCTAAATACGGATGCAGCAAAAAAAATATTTGAAGAAAATGGAATTGAATTATTACTTCCGGCAATTGGAGAATCCATCAACATTTAAGCAAGCGAGAACAGCATGGCAAAAATCATAGGTATAGCAAATCAAAAAGGAGGTGTAGGCAAAACCACTACGGCCATTAACCTGGCTGCCAGTTTTGCCATCCTCGAATATAAAACCCTGTTAGTGGATGCAGACCCCCAGGCAAACAGCACTACGGGTGTGGGATTCGACCTGCACAACGTAACCAAGAGCTTATACGACTGCATGGTTAATGAAGCCGAGGTGAAAGATGTTATCCTGAAAACTGCGTTACCCTTTCTTGATCTGGTGCCTTCGCACATTGACTTAGTGGGTGCGGAAATTGAAATGATTAACCACCCCAACAGAGAGAGCATATTAAAGCAATTATTGGAACCGGTTGTAAATCAATATGACTTTATCGTAATTGACTGTTCGCCTTCCCTGGGGCTGATTACCGTTAATGCACTGGTAGCTGCCCACAGTGTGGTGGTTCCGGTGCAAACAGAATTCTTTGCTCTGGAAGGATTGGGCAAATTATTGAATACGGTTAAGATTGTTCAAAATCGTTTAAACCCCGATTTAAAAATTGAGGGGATTTTAATGACCATGTACGATGGTCGGCTTCGTTTATGCAACCAGGTAGTAAGTGAGGTTCGGCGGCACTTTGATGAAATGGTGTTTAACAGCATCATCCACCGGAATACCAAACTAAGCGAAGCGCCCAGCATGGGTAAACCCGTTATCCTTTATGACTCCGACAGCAAAGGAGCGGTAAACTACCTCAATCTGGCCAAAGAGATTCTTCAGAAAAACAACCTTACAAAAATCCGGCAGGAAGATAAAATCCTCCAATAAGCATAATATATGAGCACTCCGAATAAAAAAAATGAGGCCCTGGGGAAAGGTATCCGCAGTCTCCTACAAAATATTGACGCCGATCTCAAAACTACCGGTGGTGGATTAAGGACGGATGTAGCAGAAAAAACCACTTCCATTTCCCGCATTCCGCTTGATCAGATTGAACCCAATGCCTCCCAACCCCGAAAAGATTTTGACGAGGTTTCGCTGAGTGAATTATCGGCGTCTATCCGGCTCCACGATATCATACAACCACTAACTGTTTCTCCCCAGAAAAACGGAAAATATAAACTCATAGCCGGCGAAAGGCGTTACAGGGCGGCAAAATTAGCCGGGTTAAAAGATATCCCGGTTTATATCCGGCAAACTAACAACAGCAGCCTCCTTGAACTTGCTCTTCTCGAAAACCTGCAACGTGAAAACCTGAATGCTATCGAAATTGCACTTAGTTACCGCAGGTTGATGGAAGACCTGGACTATACCCAGGAGCAGGTGGCAGAAAGGATGGGAAAAGAACGTTCTACTGTTACCAATTATATCCGGTTGTTAAAACTTCCGCCCGACATCCAGGTGGCGGTAAGAAATGGCAGCATCAGTATGGGCCATGCAAGAGCCATTATTAATGTAGATGCAGTGGAAAAACAACTCTTCGTTTTCAGCCAAATTAAAAGCAAAGAACTTTCGGTGCGTCAAACGGAAGACCTGGTACGAAACCTCTATGCAGATAAAACTGTTAAATCTGCAGCAAAAACCGAACTATCTCCTACATTCAAAAAAATTGAAGATACCTTAGCCTCCCGGTTCAGTACCAAAGTTAAACTCAACCATCATAAAAAAGGGTATGGAAGTATTACAATGGAATATTATTCACTGGAAGAACTGAACAGTCTGCTTGATAAACTTGAAGTAAAAGTTAGTTAGGTTGAAATATCTTATTTTTCTTTCCCTATTCTTCACTATTAGCCATGACATTTACTCGCAGGATAGTATTGGCGTATCCCACCCTGTTATGCAAGCTTCCCATTCACCAGGCGCTAAAAAAGATTCCTTATCAAAATACAATCCCCGAAAGGCCATTATTCGCTCTGCCATCTTGCCGGGCTGGGGCCAGGTAACCAATCATAAAATCTGGAAAGTACCGATTGTATATGCCGCATTGGGAGTAACTACCTATCTGTTTGTTCGGAACCTGCACCAGTACCGGGATGCAAAGCAGGCCTATATCCTGGCTACGGATAATAACCCGGCAAATGATAACCAGATTAAGCAGCCCTACTTCAACGTGAAAGACCAACCGGAAAGGATCCGGTTATTCCGAAATGGAGTGCGCCAGAATATGGATTACTGTGGCATCTTTTTTCTTGCATTCTGGGGACTGAATGTTGCCGATGCCGCGGTGGATGCTCACCTGAAAACTTTTGATGTTAGCAACGATCTCAGCCTTCAGTTGAAACCGGGTTACAGCCCTATGGCCAACACGGCAGGAGTTAGCCTGGTATTGAATATTGGCCGGTGATTTCAAACCGCGCTTTTCATTGAATTATATTTGTTATTAAACAAGGGGAAAATTATCTGATTATGGCAAAAGAAATTCCAAAACTCAAGATAGTCCTAATTGGCTATGGTAAGATGGGGAAAGCGATTGAGGAGGTTGCCATTAGCCGGGGGCATGAAATCTTATTTATTATTGATGCCCACAACAGAGAACAATTGCAACCGGAAATTCTAAAAAGGGCAGACGCAGCCATTGAATTTACCGGTCCGGATTCGGCCGTGGAAAATCTAAAAATTTGTTTCGATGCGCAAACCCCGGTGGTGTGTGGCAGCACAGGTTGGCTCAAAAATTGGAAGGAAGTAAAAAATCATTGTGAAATGCAAAACGGCGCACTCCTCTGTGCCAGTAATTTTTCCATTGGGGTAAATATCTTTTTTGAAATCAACAAAAAACTGGCCCTTCTTATGGGTAGCCACCCGGAATATAACGTAACAATTGAGGAAATTCACCACACCCAAAAGAAAGATGCCCCCAGTGGAACCGCCATCACACTGGCAGAACAGGTCATTCATAATAACCCCACAAAAAAGGACTGGGTTACCCAGGCACCTTCAACCAGGGAACAGCTACAAATAATAAGTAAACGAATAGATCCCGCCCCGGGCACACATATTGTTAACTACCAGTCCCCAATAGACGATATAACCCTAACGCATACCGCTCACAACAGACAGGGATTTGCTCTGGGTGCCGTTTTAGCGGCGGAATTCATAGCAGGTAAATCAGGCATATTCAACATGAAGGATGTTTTGGGATTGTAAATCAGAAAAAGGGAAAATACAGATGGCATGTTTAGTAAATGCCCCTTCATTCCCCAATAACAATTTCATTTATTGGAAAAATTAAATTTTAAAATAGGCATAATTCACTTCCTGCCCGTTCATCTGGAAAACATATACCCTACTTTAATACTAAATCCGTGGTTCTTCCAGTCAAAATCCTTGTTCGGATCAATATCGGTTAATCCCAGATAGTAGCCCCCATTTAAAAATAATCCATTGTGCAGTTGGTAGCCGAGGCAAAAAGATAATCCCAAATCGGTGGTTTTCAAATGGAGAAAATCTGAAGAAATTTCATCTTTCCCATCAAATTTAATTTTTACATTTTGATTGTTATCCCCCTTTCCTTTTCCCGAAAGTCCGAATGCAACCTCTGGCCCCAGGCCTCCGAAAATCTTTCCAGGCCCTAATTGGTGCTGGTAAACCACATGCAACGGAATATCTAAATAATTCAGCCTATATTTTCCCTCTACTGTGTAACTCACAAAGCTGGAAGAGATATTACTCCCCCGTTGAATAAAGTTAAGCTCCGGTCTGAATTCAAGCCACTTCCATATTTTCAGGCTGGTGGTTGCACCCACTGTGGGTCCAACAATATGATTGGATCCAATGGAAAACCCGGGCAGAGAAAGCCCCGGCACAGAACGATTCACATTAGAAATGGCGACCCCGGCCTGCACGCCAAACTGCATTTGCGAATATCCCCAAAGAGAACAGGTTGCAGTAAAAATTGTAAGCAAAATTTTCTTCATAGTAAAGGGATTAAATTATGAAACAACAGAAAAAATAGTTTAACATTCGAATTATTTCAGATTTGCAATCATATCAACCGTCATCTGGGAAAGATTATACTGTTCTCTCCAGCCCCAATCTCGCCTGGCAACACTATCATCAATACTTTGAGGCCAGCTTTCGGCTATGGGCTGGCGATAGTCGGGTTGATAATGAATGGAGAATCCCGGGATGTGCTTTCCGATTTCATTGGCAATTTCTTTGGGCGAGAAAGTCATGGCCGCAAGATTATAAGAAGTGCGGACAGAAATTTTTGAGGCATCGGATTCCATAAGTTCAATGGTTGCCCTAATGGCATCAGGCATATACATCATGGGGAGATAAGTGTCTTCCTTTAAGAAACAGGTGTATTTCCCATCCTCTATGGCATCGTGAAATATTTCCACCGCATAGTCTGTGGTACCACCCCCCGGGGCGCTTTTATAACTGATGAGCCCCGGGTAGCGAAGGCTGCGTACATCAACTCCATATCGTTGAAAATAATAGTTGCACCAAAATTCACCGGCATATTTACTGATTCCATATACCGTAACCGGCTCAATGATCGTTTGCTGCGGGCAATTTTGCTTTGGTGAGGTGGGCCCAAACACCGCTATACTGCTGGGCCAATACACTTTTTTTACCTGTTCTTCCCGGGCTATATCCAACACATTCAGCAGGCTCAGCATATTTACATTCCAGGCCAGGCCGGGGTTCTTTTCGCCGGTGGCGGAAAGGATTGCCGCCAGCAGATAGATCTGGGTTATCCCCTGCCGTACTACCTGAACGTGCAGCATCTCCCGATTGGTTACATCGAGGGTAACATAAGGACCTGTACCTTTAAGCAGTTCGTTTTCTTCTCTCAAATCTGAAGCCACTACATTGGCATTACCATATATTTTCCGCAGGGCCAGGGTAAGTTCCACCCCTATTTGGCCGGATGCTCCAATTACCAGGATTCGATCTTTAATCATCAGAAAATTATTTACCCGCAAAGGTATAAAACCGATTGCTGTAATTTCGCAGTATGCAACCCTACCTCAAAGAACTTTTTACCAAACAGGAATACGACCCTACCCAGTTTTTCCTCATTGCAGGCCCCTGCGTGGTGGAATCAAAAGAAATGATAGATGAAGTTGGGGAAACCGTAATGCATCTTTGCAGAAAATTTGGCATCCCCTATATTTTTAAAGCTTCCTATAAAAAAGCCAATCGCACAAGCGCTAATTCCTTTACCGGTATTGGGGATGAAAAAGCGATGAAAATGATCGGAGGGTTAGGAAACAAACTGTCTATCCCAACTACCACCGATATTCATACGGCCAGCGAAGCATCCCTTGCTGCAAAATATGTAGATATACTTCAGATCCCCGCTTTCTTATGCCGCCAAACCGACCTGTTAGTTGCTGCCGGTGAAACCGGGAGGATTGTCAATATCAAAAAAGGACAATTCTTGAGTGGCCACTCTATGAAATTTGCAGTTGATAAAGTAGTAGCTACCGGAAATAACCGCGTGGATTAATTGAAAGGGGAAATATGTTTGGCTACCAGGACCTGGTGGTAGATTACCGGAACATTCCCTGGATGAAGGAAACCGGTGTTCCCGTAATTATGGATTGCACCCATTCCCTGCAACAGCCCAACCAGGCAGGTGGGGTAACCGGTGGGAATCCGGCGTTAATTGAAACCATTGCTAAAGCTGCTATTGCAACGGGTGCCGATGGTTTGTTTATTGAAACCCACCCCAACCCTTCGGTGGCGAAAAGTGACGGTGCCAATATGCTAAAACTCAGCCACCTGGAAAGCCTGTTGGAAAAACTCGTTAAAATACGGAAAGCGGTTGTTTAAAAGTAACGCAATGGGTTACGGCGGGCATTCATGATGTAATTTTTGATATTCATCCAGAATGCTACAAAAAGGTAAATAATAACGGGAGATCCCATGGTAAGAAAGGAGATGTAAATAAAATATTTCCGGATGGCCGAGGTGGCAATTCCAAACCGCTCGCCAATTGCCGAACATACGCCGAATACCTGCCACTCTATAAAGTTTTTCAAACGGTTCATGGCTCAAAATTATAAAGTTTCAAAACCAAAAACAAGGGCTTTCTCAACTGGGAATTCGGTTGTAAATTTGCACCCGATTTGGGAGGGCCATTTAGGTTAAACAGCTCTAAAAATAAGTTTTTAGGAATATTTACAGCCTTTGGCTCTCGACGGCATTATAACGATAAATCAAACCCCTGTATATGGCTTTCGATATTGAAATGATCCGGAAACTTTACTCCAACATTCCCAACCGGGTAGCGGCAGCCCGTAAAATCAACCAAAAACCGCTAACCCTTACCGAGAAAATCCTTTATGCCCACCTTTGGAATGGGGATGCAGAAGGGAAACCATTTGAACGGGGTAAAGATTATGTTGATTTTGCACCCGACAGGGTGGCGATGCAGGATGCCACCGCCCAGATGGCTCTGTTGCAATTTATGCAAAGCGGCCGCTCCAAAGTGGCTGTTCCATCAACCGTGCACTGCGATCATCTCATAGAGGCAAAGGAAAACAGCAATACAGACCTGGCACGGGCAGTGAACGAAAGCAGTGAAGTGTATGATTTCCTTGCTTCGGTATCCAACAAATTTGGAATTGGTTTTTGGAAACCCGGTGCAGGCATTATTCACCAGGTTGTGCTCGAAAATTATGCATTCCCCGGAGGAATGATGATTGGTACTGATAGCCATACGGTAAATGCAGGGGGTTTAGGGATGGTGGCTATAGGTGTAGGGGGAGCAGATGCCTGTGATGTAATGGCCGGATTGCCCTGGGAGCTTAAAATGCCCAAACTGATTGGTGTCCACCTAACGGGGAAGCTTAGTGGCTGGGTAACTGCGAAAGATGTAATCTTAAAAGTTGCCGGGATTCTCACCGTGAAAGGGGGAACAGGTGCCATCCTTGAATATTTTGGAGAAGGTGCCACCAGCATGAGTTGTACCGGGAAAGGCACCATTTGCAATATGGGAGCTGAAGTAGGCGCTACCACCTCAACCTTTGGATATGATGAAAGCATGAGCCGCTATTTACGGGCCACCGGACGGGAGGAAATTGCAAATATGGCCGACGATATTAAAGAACACCTCACCGGAGATGCGGAAGTATATGCGCAACCGGAAAAGTACTTTGACCAGGTTATTGAATTAAACCTGTCTGAACTGGAACCGCATTTAAATGGGCCCTTTACACCCGACCTTGCCACGCCCATTTCAAAAATGAAAGAAGCGGCCATTGCAAACGGATGGCCCACAAAAATAGAAGTCGGGTTAATTGGAAGTTGCACAAACTCTTCCTATGAAGACATCAGCCGCGCAGTAAGCCTGGCAAAACAGGTGGAAGAAAAAGGGCTTAAACTAAAGGCACAATTTACCATTACCCCAGGAAGCGAACAGGTAAGATATACCATTGAACGGGATGGTTTTCTGGAGGTGTTTGATAAAATCGGAGCTACTGTTTTTGCCAACGCCTGTGGCCCCTGTATCGGTATGTGGGCCAGGGTGGGTGCAGAAAGAAAAGAAAGAAATACCATTGTACATTCCTTTAACCGCAATTTTGCAAAACGGGCAGATGGGAACCCCAATACCATGGCGTTTGTTGCCTCCCCCGAAATGGTAACCGCTTTAGCCATTGCCGGTACCCTGGAATTTAACCCGCTTACCGATACCCTCATCAATGAAAAAGGAGAAAAGGTAAAATTGGATCCACCCACAGGCTATGAATTACCTCCCAAAGGGTTTGCAGTAGATGATCCGGGATATCAAAAGCCCGCAGAAGATGGAAGTGAGGTGCAAGTGATCGTAACCCCCGACAGCAAACGCCTTCAACTCTTGGATCCATTTGCAGCCTGGGAAGGAAAAGACCTTACCGGACTGAAACTCCTTATTAAGGCAAAAGGGAAATGCACCACCGATCATATATCCATGGCAGGGCCCTGGCTGAAATTCCGTGGCCATCTTGATAACATCAGCAACAATATGCTGATTGGAGCCATTAATTATTTTAACGATAAAACAGATCTGGTAAAAAATCAAATAACCGGCGAATATGGCCCGGTTCCTCAAACCCAGCGGGCTTATAAGGCACAGGGGATTGGTACCCTGGTTGTAGGCGATGAAAATTATGGAGAAGGATCATCCCGCGAACATGCTGCCATGGAACCGCGACACCTGGGCGTACGGGCGGTATTGGTAAAATCCTTTGCCCGAATTCACGAAACCAACCTGAAAAAACAGGGGATGCTGGCCCTGACTTTTACCGACAAATCGGATTATGACAAAATCCTGGAAGATGATACGATTGATATTCTCGGCCTCAAAGATTTCACACCCGGTAAGGCCTTGCAAATTGTACTCCACCATCAGGATGGAACGAAAGATCAGATTCTGGTAAACCATACTTACAACCACCAACAAATTGAATGGTTTAAAGCAGGTGGGGCCTTAAACATCATCCGAAAGGAGTCCCTGAACTAATAAATTATAAACTGATTTCAAATTTAAGGCTCCTTTTCCGGAGCCTTTTTATTTCCAGAAAACATCCTATGGAGAGCCTTATATAATTCGGGGTGATTCTTCTCCAACAATTCGGGTCGTTCAAAAAAATACTCCGAAGCCACAGCGAAAAATTCTGCTTTATTCGTATAAGCATAAACGTTGATATCCGATTTCCCTTCTGCAATATGCAGCATCTCCTGATGGATCATATCCAGCCAGGGAAGCACATATTGCCTTTCTAATAGCAGGTTGGGAACTCCGTCGGTCTCCCCATCTACCTTATCAATTAGATGAACAAACTCATGAATTACCGTATTCGATTTATCGCCCGGGTTGTTAAAAGAAGCCCGGATAGCTGGTTTGGACAAAATCATGGTTCCTTCCATATATCCATTGCCTACCATGCCCAGAATATTTCTGAAATTTTTACCGCTGCTTTCAAAATCGTGATTAAAATTATCCGGGTAAACCAGTACTTCCCGGAGGTTAATATATTTCCAGTTTGGAAAATGGAATATTGGAATAATGGCTCCACACGCAATAAGCAAGATCTCTTCTTCTGAAATATCGGTATTCACCGGAGTAATTGTAACCCGGCTCAAAAAATCCCGAATATCGGCTTCAAATACATTTCTCTGGGATTCATCCAGTTTGGCATAAAACGCGACCTCCGTCAGAAGGAATTGCCTGTCAATTTCAGCCGGATTTTTCAAAAGGGTCCCGGAAGGCCGCCTTTTAAAAAAAAGGAATGCGGAAATCCCGATAATCAAAAAAAGGATCGCAGCTATTTCATAATAAATTTTCATCCGTTCTTCATTTACTTATTCTCGAACCATACCTGCTTATCATCATCCCAGTCGCCATTATAGTTAATCGTAAGTTCTTCACCTGCTTCTACAATTCTAACTGTTTTAACCATGATACTTTCTCCGGCAAAGTCCATAAAATACTCACAATTGCTCCGATAGCTGTGATTGTACATTGGTACATACCCCAGTGCCATGGCACATTGATTCTTTGAATCACCCCATTCAAAAATATAATCATGTAAAAGGGTTTTATCCAGGAATGCCCGGTCTGCCTCCTTCATTACAATTACCGGGGCAACTTCTATAACTGTTTCGGCGGGTATTTCCCGGGAGGAAAATACGCCCCTCCCCTTCATCCTGGTTTGCGCTAAAAATAAATATGGCCATTGCATAGTCTTCTCCCTTATTTATTACAATTTCTTAAAATTAAATAAGTTACTTTGCACTCCGTTCATTTCCTGATTCTTCCTAACACCGGCTATGCAGATAGAGGAAACAGATATACCATTAATCGAACAGTTTGATAATCTGATTTCGCGGGAAGAAAAGCTCGCGATACAGGAATTTCTGAATAATCAGAATATCAGTGATGTTGCGGAGTTAATTTATGAAAGGCCGGATTATGAGTCTCAAATCATTGCCCATCTGTCCATACACCGGGCTGCAGGCGTATTTAAGATCTTAGATGTTCATATCCAGAAACGGATAATTCAAAATCTCCCCACCTTTAAATCGGCAGAACTTCTTAATGAGCTGCCTGCGGATGACCGGGTTGCATTTTTGGAGGAACTGCCGCCCAGTGCGGTAAGGGATATGATTAAAACCCTTGACCCCGAGGAACGAAAAGTAACCCTGGAGTTACTGGGGTACCCAGAAAATAGTGTGGGCCGGCTCATGACGCCAGATTATATCTATGTTTTCGAATACAATACGGCCCGAGAAGTATTGGACACCGTAAGGCGTTTTGGGAAAAATACCGAAACCATTGATGTGATTTATGTAATTGATGGAAAGGGAGTTCTTCTGGATGATTTACGAATTAAGGATATCATCCTGGCTTCGCCGGACGCGAGGGTAAATGAACTCATGGATGGCCGGTTTATTTCACTGCATGCCACCGACGACCAGGAAGTGGCCAATGAAGTATTTAAAATGAATAATCGGGTAGCCCTCCCCGTTACTGACGATCACGATATCCTGTTGGGTATAATTACCATCGATGATGTTTTATGGGTAGCGAGTGAAGAGTTTGGAGAAGATATTCAGAAAATCGGGGGTACGGAAGCCCTGGATGCCCCATACCTGTCTATTAGCATTCCTAAACTCGTGCGAAAAAGAGCGGGCTGGCTTGTACTGCTTTTCCTGGGAGAAATGCTGACGGCCACCGCCATGCAGTTCTTTCAGAAAGAAATTGAAGCGGCCACGGTGCTTGCCCTTTTTATCCCTCTAATTATGAGCAGTGGGGGAAATAGCGGTTCCCAGGCTTCTACCCTTATCATACAGGCAATGGCATTGGGAGAATTAACCATTGCAGACTGGTGGAAGGTAATGCGAAGAGAAATCCTATCCGGAATTTTATTAGGGGCCATCCTGGGAGCCATTGGGTTTTTGCGGATTGTATTATGGCAAAACCTCCACATTTTCGATTATGGAATATATTGGAAACTGGTTGCTACCACCATCTTCTTTTCCTTAATTGGTATTGTTTTATGGGGTAGCCTCATGGGATCGATGCTGCCCATTATCCTAAAAAAACTCAAGCTCGACCCCGCCTCATCATCGGCGCCATTTGTAGCCACCCTGGTGGATGTTACCGGAATTGTAATCTATTTTTCTGTAGCTTACTTTTTCCTTCAGGGAAAACTGCTATAAAAGTGGATTGAAACACTAATTCCCTGAAATAGATGCTCGCACAAGACACAACAAACTTCTCTTTCAAAAAAAGATGAACGTAACGCCGGTAAATTTTAAAAAAGTATCTATCTGAAGAAATACTAAATCCTTTTTAATGCTGGTGACCTGCCTCAGCTAAAAAAGTTTCTTTACATTCAGGCGAGCAAAAACCATATACCTTTCCATCCACAACGGCTGTGTCCGATATGCCGGCAGTAAGAGGCATACCACAGATACTGTCTTTATTTATTGCAAATTGTATATTGCTAAAATCTTTCTTTTCAGACTTGGTATTCATAGGAGACATATCAGATTTACCTGCTTCCGGCTCCACGGCTTTGTTCCCAGTTCCCTTGCAGGCAAAAAACATTGAAATAACTAAACCGTAGAAAATTATCCTCTTCATGCTAATCCTTTTTGCAAAGAAACAAATTTTACATTGCATTGTTATTGGAATAAATAGAATTTGACAGGCCAAAAATAAAAAAGGGCGAACATAGACATGTTACCCCTTTCAATCCTTACAGTATGATTTCTGCAATACAATATTATTAATACACAGGAACCGGTACCATGACTTAAGTCAATAATTAAATCGAAAAAACCTAATTTTAATCAGGAATTTCAGCGCTTCTACGGATATATTAAATTATTACATAACATAGGCCCGCCAAATATTATTTCTCTTTCCACTATAAAAATATAAAATGAAAAGTAGCTATCTGGATTTAGCAATTGCCCAGTTTAAAGAAATTAAGGAACTGGCTGAAAAAACATTCGCACAATTAAAAGAGGATGATTTTTTTTGGAAGCAGAATGAAGAAAGCAACAGTATTGCTGCCATTATTCATCACATGAGTGGAAATATGCTATCGAGGTGGACGGATTTTTTGACTTCGGATGGAGAAAAACCATGGCGAAACAGAGATCAGGAATTTGAGGATGAAACTACCACGCGGGATGCATTACTAAAGATCTGGGAAGAAGGGTGGGCGTGCCTGTTTAAAGCCCTGCATGAATTGAAATCTTCTGATTTGGAAAGCATGGTAAAAATCAGAAACCAACCCTTAACCGTAGTGTCAGCTATCAACCGGCAACTTACCCATTACGCATATCATGTTGGGCAAATCGTATATGTAGGAAAATTACTAAAGGGCTCTGCCTGGAAATCCCTTAGCATTCCTAAAAGGCAATCTGCGCAATACAATGAAAACCTGATGAAAAAGAAAAAGTAACAATAATGACTTCCTTAATTGATACGTGATTACAAGTCGTCCGGCACATAGGATCAATGCAGAATCCGGATTAATCCATATGTATTAGAATGGCAGGTACTATTTGTTTTTTAATTAGATTGCAGCAACTCGAAATTAAATAGATAATTAGACCTATTAGGAATGAGGGTATTTTTTCTAAAATTCAATTCAACCTTACTCTTCTTCATTTTCTATTCTATTTTTTCATTTTGGGGAAAACCAGGGTATTCGCAGATTATTCCACCCGGCATGGGGAAAGCAAAAACGGGAAGTTGGGCTACCCTGGGGCTGTCGCAAAATTTTGGAACAAAAGACAGGAAAAATTGGAATTCAGTAACCTATTTTGGCTTTGGCCGTAAAAGTAATCCGGATGGTAAAGGGCCATTTTATAAACCTTCCATTTTTATACTTACACAGGAGTTCAAGAACCGGTTTCGGAGAAATTGGGAATATAATCTTGCATTGCTTTATGCCAGGCAAAATGAATACATTGACAGCTTTCCCTTTAATAAGAAGTATCCTTCTTTTAAACAGGAATTCCGGGTTTATGGGCGTATTTCATACCTCCTTCAATTAAACCGCCTTCGGATTACGCCAACATTCAGGCAGGAAGTCAGAAAATTTTATACACCGGGATTCGATCAGCCGGGTGAAGACTGGCAACTGCGTTCCCGCTTTCGATTACAATTCAGCATTAACCTGGATGGGGGAAATATACACCGGATAATTTCAACCTCTGAGCAATTATTTTCAACGTCAAGAAATTCAAAAACACATAAATGGTCGGATTTTGAATATAAGGATAGCCGGTTTGCCCTATATTATTCTTTTTCACCTAAGAAGACTCCAATCACTTTAAATATCGGATACATGTATAACCTGGTGGGAAGAAAAGATCCTTTTGGTGCTAATATTTTCGCTTTCGACTTCATGCTAAGAAATCCATTTTAAGCAATGGGAGAGAATAGATAAAGGGAATTATTTTATAATCAATTTCTATTCCCCACCTCAAGTTTCCTTTCAATAAAAAAGGTTAAGGTAATTTTTTCCAATTTAATATTTCACTTACCACAGATTGAGGAGACACCTGGTGCATACAGGAACAATGTTTGGGACTGTTTTTACAACTATGGCACGATTTCTCATCCACAAAATAAGAAGCATGTTCCCCCAATGGAGCCCACCTGCCCGGATGCATGGGGCGTATGGGAGGAAAAATTCCGATAGCATAACGGTTTAATGCAGCCGCAATATGCAAAGGCCCGGTACTGGCGGCTACCAATCCATCACAACTTGAAACAAAGCTGATCAGTTCATCTAAGCTCATAGAGCCGGTTACATCCATTACATGCGAAGGCAATCTCAGAATCCAATCTTTCAAAAGAGGTTTTTCATCCGGACTTCCAGTAATAAATATTTGAAATCTATCCTCCGGCAATAAAGAAATAAGAGAAGCAAAATTTTCCAATCCCCACTCCCGTGCGGAGAGATTTGATTTCGGATGAAGTATCAAATTGATCTTGTCCTTATCCAGAAATGTCTTTAATTTTTCGGGTAAAGGTTTCACGTTAACAAATCCGAAATAGCGATGGATAACCTCCTTCTCCATTTGCGTATTCATCCCGAACGGAGAGAGCAGGGCCAGATTCAATTGCGCTTCATGCAAGTTGGAATTCTTCCTTCCAATATTCAGCCTGTAATTGCAATTCAACCAATGATAAAGCCGGTGAGAAGTCCCGATTCTGTAAGATATTCCTGCCTTCCTCGCGGCCACGGCCAAATCTTTCCGTGGGAAAACATGGATAATGGTATCCACATTATAATTACGCAAAAAAGCTGGTTTATCATTTGCTTTCTCAAAATCATTGTAATTAATAAATTCATCTACAAAGCAGGAAAGGGAAACAACCGGTTTTGTATAACTCCGTCCCATAAAAAGAAGTTTACAGAAAGGGAACTTCTCCTTCAAGACTCCAGCCATAGGGAGGGTTAAAATCACGTCTCCTATAGCATCGGTCCTGCTAATGATGATACGTTTTGGATCATTTATTCTTTTCACGCTGAAGCTGCATTTGTTTCAACTTGGCATATTTCGAAAATACATGCACTGCAGATAGCATACAAACCACGTACCCGTAATACCCATCAAGAAATCCAAGTTTAATAATATAATCGCGGAAGAACTTCCAAAATGGGCGAATGGTTAAATCGAAGATTCCAGCCCTCTTTCCTTTATCAAAAAGTTGTTGCGCGCCAATTTCGGTAAAGCTGTTCATTTGCTTTATATGCGATTGAATGCTATCATATGAAAAGTGAAGGATATCACCCTGAAGGATAGAAACTTTTACGTCCGGTTCAATCACTATCTTATCATGCGGGTTTGTGCCACCCCATTTACATTTCCGCCTATTAAACAACCTGATTTTTGAATCGGGATACCAACCGCTATGCCGAATAAATTTTCCACAGTAATTAGTAAGCCGGTTCATTTGGTAGGCATCGAAAGAAAAATTACCCTTTACTTTACGGATTTCACTTAATAATTTATCTGAAAGCCGTTCATCCGCATCTAATGACAGAATAAAATCGTATTTAGCCAACGAGATGGCATAATTTTTCTGCTCGATATGTCCGTCAAATTTGTGTTGCGAAAAATTCACTTTGTATGCTCTGCAAATCGCTTCGGTATTGTCGGTGGAGAAAGAATCTACCACCACCACTTCATCTGCAATGTTAATTAAGGAATCGAGGCATCCTGCAATTTTCTTTTCTTCATTAAAGGTGATAACTACCGCAGAAAGTTTTTGCATATCAATTTCAAAGATAGCAGTTTCTGACACAGCAAAAATACGGGCAGCAGGGTAAACCTATTAACTTACTAAGAGTTAGAGTTAAGTTTTATTCATTCTAAAGTTAAAGAATCAGGTCTGGCAAATTTGGATACAAAAAGGCTACTTCCGGATGATCCATTCCTTTAAAGGCTTTTGAAACCGGGTGAAACCACATCGCGGAGGGGTCAATTTGATAGGACGCAATATTTTGGATCTCCGCTTCAGAAAGGGAGGCGTTCAACCATTGGGAAGCAAGATTCTCCGTTAAAATGGTAGGCATCCTCCTTTTTGTATTGTGGATTTGTTCCAGAATGGAATTTGCCTTCGTTGTAATGATGGCAAAGCTGTTGATGGTTTCTCCTGTTGACTTATCAGTCCAGGGTTGCCATATCCCTGCAAAGTAAAAATAAACCTGTTCTTTCAGGCCAATGGCATAGGGGTAAGTAGTATCCTTTTTCTCACCCGGTAATTTAAAATGCCGCCATTCGAAGAACCAGGATGCCAAAACCAAACACCTCCTTTTTAAAGCGGCGGGCCGGAACATTTTACTTCCCAGCAACTTTTCGGAGGTGGCATTTAACCATGGAATCCCCTTCTTTCGTGAATCCAACAGGGCTTCAAGATTTTCAATCCAGGGTGGAATAAATTCCCAATGTGCTTTTGTAAGGACAGGCTGGCCATTCTCCAATACAAGTATAACGGTATCCGGATAAAGAAACCCATCCATAACCGGAGATAATAAATTTACTACTTCCCTGTTCTGATTGAGGTCAAGACTTATGTCATTAATATTAACTTGATTAATGGCCGCCAGATTACCTCCAAAAAAATAGCACATTGCAACTAAATTTGAACAAATTTCGAGGAAATCCCTCTTATCCAAATCTAATTCCAATTTTTACCATCACAATAGCAAATTATAATAGACATATCCAGTTTTCCTTATTCAGGGGATAGCGCTGATTCCTTATGGGCGGCAATATGATCTGTTTTACTGCTTTTAATTTCATATTGGGGATCCTCGTTTGAAGCATGATGGTTATATCCTTTAAAAATAAAATCACGGGTGTGCACCTTAATAATGGTGCCGGAAACAATTCCTGCTTCAGAATTCCATTTTACTTTGTCGCCAATTCGAAAACGTATAGCCATAACCGTAATATTAAATAATGGGAGAATTGAAATCTTCGCTGTAATAAAGATGATGATTAACTACCCGGGCCGCGGATGTAAATGGGTGTTCCTCCTGTTTATTTAAGCCCATGATGTGAATCACCTTCCACCCACTTACCTTAAGATAGTCTGAAACCAACGCCCGATGGCAACGCCACCAAACAGCTTCTGCACACATAATTGCAGTAACCTGATTTTCTGCAAGAGTCATAAGATTTTTCATTTCTGCGGCAAATTCATCCGTTCCCATATAATCCGCATACCCTCTGAAAGTATCTTTTCGCCACCGATCATTAATGGAGTCCTTACTTCTTTTCCTCCTTCCTCCCAAGCCACTCAAATGAACATACTGGAATCCTGCTTTTTGAAGTTCGATTTGTAACGCATCCATATTATACATTGGAAATTTCCTGGATCCCGGATATCGTCTGATGTCGGCAAGCAACTGAATATTGCAATTTATAAGCAATTGAATAAACTCCTGGATTGAGCGGGTGGAATGCCCAATGGTATAAATTACAGGAGGGGAATCAGTCATCATTTCCTAAAATGAAAATAATCAGTCTGGGATAGAACAATTTTTTAATCCTGATTGTTCTGAAACCCACCTATTATTTACCCTTACCTGCAAGGATAATCCGGAATGTATAAAGGATAATTTTAAAATCGAGCGGAAGGGAAATATTTTCGATATAAAGCAGATCGTAATCCAATCTTTCCGACATTTCATCTATAGAAGAGGCATAACCAAATTTAACCATCCCCCAGGAGGTAAGTCCGGGTTTAACTTTGTATATGTATTTAAATTCCGGGCGAATGGCAATTAATTGGTCAGCATAAAATTTCCGTTCAGGTCTGGGGCCAACCAGGCTCATTTCTCCAATTAAAATATTCCAAAGTTGAGGAAGTTCATCGAGCCTCCATTTCCGCATGGTTTTCCCCCAGTTGGTGATCCGGCTGTCGGATTCACTACTAAGTTGAGGGCCGGCATGCTCCGCATTTACATGCATAGATCGGAATTTATACATAGTAAATGGTCGGCCCTTATACCCCAGCCGTTCCTGGCTAAATATAACGGGGCCGGGAGAGGACCATTTTACTCTGAAAAAGCAGAAAATGTAAACGGGAGATAACAAAATCATGGCTAAAAGAGCAGTAGCTATATCAAAAACCCTTTTAAAATTCTGCTGCCATTCTGGTAATTGCCCGGAGTGAACATCGATTAGCGGGACTCCCAACACATTGGTAGTTTTTAACGCACCACTAATGATATCCAGCGTATCAGGAATTATTTTGATGTTCACTTCCACATCACTCAGGTCCTGGAGAATCCCGGCAATTTTATTCCGTTCTGATTTTTCTACTGATATAACCACTTCTTCCACCTGCTGTTTTCTGATAAATTCTGACAGGTTGATGGTTTTGTCTAAACAAAGAACTGAATCATCAATCCTGTTCATACTACCGGACACATCATAATACCATTTTATCCGGAACCCGCGCTGGTCTCCGGCAGATTGAAATTGATGAAAAAAATGTAAAGACTTTGGGCAACTACCAATAAGTAGGGTATTAAAATATACCACTCCATTTTCAATTTGCCTTTTTGCAATTCCAAGAATTATCAATCTGACAATTCCTGTAAGTATGATATACGGAAACAGGAGACTGTAAAATTCCAGATAATAATTCTGATTATGCGATTGAGGGTTCTTCAGAATAAAAAAGAATAAAAGGAAAAGGCAGCCAACAATACCAACGGTTACGGTTTTAAGCAATTCGTTGATCCTTGATTTCTGGTAAAGGGAATTATACGCACCGGTTAAAAAATGAAGGGTTACCCAACCCAGGGTATAAAGCAGAAGCCCAATATAAAATCCAGGCGGTATGCTAAAAGGATAGTTATAAATAACCGTACGCAGGTAATAAAAACAAAGCCAGGTTAGTACCGACACCAATACATCTGCCAGGATGTACCATCGTATATTTATGCGAGGTTGATCCAAGAATCTTTTATTGAATCTGCTTTTGGCCAATTTTCTCCAGAATCTGATGGGCAACTTCCATAGCGGCAAATCCATCCTGTACCGAGACTGGCGGATTCGTGTTATTTATAATTGCATCCCGGAAGGCTTCGAGTTCCATTTTAATAGCATTGCTATCTTTCACGATTGGACTGGCGATAGCAATAGATTTATTGCCACTATTTGTAGCAATATCAAAGACAAAAACATCTTTATCTTCCGGAGAATGAAGTTTAATGATTTCGGCTTTTTTATCCAGAAAATCAATTCCGATGTAGGCATCTTTTTGAAAGAGGCGCATTTTGCGCATTTTCTTCATGGAAATCCGGCTACTGGTAAGGTTGGCCACACAACCATTATCAAATTCAATGCGAACATTGGCTATGTCGGGTGTATCACTCATCACGGCAACTCCATTTGCAGAAATATAATTGACATTGCTTTTTACAAGATGTAATACAATATCAATATCATGAATCATCAGGTCGAGGATTACACTTACATCTGTTCCACGCGGATTAAACTGAGCCAATCTGTGCACTTCGATAAAAACAGGTTGAAGTGATGTGTTTTTTAGTGCGAGGAAAGCCGGATTAAAGCGCTCTACATGCCCAACCTGGAATTTCACATTCGACTCTTTAGCCAGTTTTACCAGGTTTCTGGCCTCATCCATAGTATTAGCAAGTGGTTTTTCCACAAACACATGTTTACCCATGCGCAAGGCACTTTCGCACAGTTCAAAGTGGTGAATTGTGGGTGCGATAATATCTACTGCATCACAAATACGAAGAAGGGAATCAACATCGGTATATCTCTTAAGTGAATATTTCTCCGAAACTTCATTTGCATTTTTATCATCAGGATCATAAAATCCAACCAATTCAACGCCACCAATTTCTTTCCAATTGTTCAGGTGAAATTTACCGAGGTGTCCGGCACCGAATACGGCAATTTTGAGCATAAGTTAAATGTTAATCCGCATCCTATTTTGTTTGCGGTGCATGTTCCAAAGATGCGGGTTCGGAAGTTTCGTTCCAAAATCCCATATTTCCAAACTTTTTGATTCGCTGAGCGACCCTTTCCCCCGGTGGAATGGCCTGCAGAGCCTTTATTTCGGGGATAAGGAAGTTTTTAAGAATATCCGCCGCTCCCTGATAATCCCAATGAGCGCCGCCAAGCGGCTCGGGCAATACTTTATCTACAAGGCCAAATTTTAGCATATCCTTCCCCGTTAGTCTAAGTTGTTCTGCAGCCACTTCCTTTTTATCCCAACTGCGCCAAAGGATGCTACTGCAACTTTCGGGGGAGATTACCGTGTACCAGGTATTTTCGAGCATCACTACCCTATCACCCACACCTATTCCCAAAGCTCCGCCACTTGCCCCTTCGCCAATGATGACACAGATTACCGGAACTTTCAGGCTTATCATTTCAAAAATATTGCGCGCAATGGCCTCCCCTTGCCCCCGTTCTTCTGCCTCAAGGCCTGGATAAGCCCCCGGGGTATCAATCAGGGTAACAATGGGTTTATTAAATTTTTCCGCAAGCTTCATCAATCTAAGTGCTTTTCTATAACCCTCGGGGTTTGCCATACCGAAATTTCGCATTTGGCGCGACTTTGTATTGCTCCCCTTTTGCTGGCCAATCATCATTACTGTTTGCCCATCCAAATCGGCAAAACCACCCACCATGGCCTTATCGTCTTTCACATTCCGATCGCCATGAAGTTCAATAAACTCCCTGCTCATTAAATGTATAAACTTCAGTGTATAAGGCCTATCGGGATGTCGGCTGATTTGAACCCTTTGCCAGGGTGTGAGGTTATCGGTAAGATGTTTCTTTGTTACTTCAATTTTTTCTTCCAACGACTTAATAGCGGATTGCATGTCCGTTTTCGTCTTTTCTTCCGTCTGTTTAAGCTGCTCAATCTGGTCGTAAAGGTCCTTAACGGGTTTTTCAAAGTCGAGAAATTGCCTGTTAATGAGTTGCGTCATGGGATAGATTTCAATTTAATTTAGGATTAATCCTGTTCCCGGATTGTAAAAGTAGGAGTTAGATTTTTTTTAGAAAAAGTTTTGTTTATGAAAAATAAATATACCTATCTTTGCCGTCCTGAAAAACTTATTATTAGTGATTTTCAGGGGTTTATATCCGTTGGAAGGAATGATATGGTTACTTTGGGAATATAGGTTATAGAAGAATTAGAGTTCCTTCCTACATAATAGCTCTTTTTATAAATTTTGGATCGGTAGTTCAGTTGGTTAGAATGCTGCCCTGTCATCCCCACAGTATTGTGGGGACGGGCTCGAACTCCTTTCCTTAACTATAGCTCTTTTTATAAATTTTGGATCGGTAGTTCAGTTGGTTAGAATGCTGCCCTGTCA
>Ga0116193_1000915_pt1 | contig 26171 bp, 33 predicted proteins | sample AD_UKC115_MetaG_FD_89892 | JGI IMG/M metagenome (GOLD analysis project Ga0116193, IMG submission 89892) | Active sludge microbial communities of municipal wastewater-treating anaerobic digesters from Hong Kong - AD_UKC115_MetaG | ecosystem: Engineered > Bioreactor > Anaerobic > Digestate... | reverse complement strand
TTAGATTGTAGCTGCTTAGGTTTGACCTCTTTACCAGCATGGTTTCAATCGATAGAAGAGATAACTGAGTCTTTTGATTGTAGTAGTAATCAGTTGACTTCATTAGAAGGCAGTCCACAGACCGTTGGAGAGTCGTTCTGGTGTGAGAACAATAGGTTGACTTCATTAGAAGGCAGTCCACAGACTGTTGGATGGTCGTTCAATTGTAGTAACAATCAGTTGACCTCATTAGAAGGAGGTCCACAGACTGTTGGATGGTCTTTCAATTGTTGTTACAATCAGTTGACCTCATTAGAAGGAGGTCCACAGACCGTTGGAGAGTCATTTTACTGTGAGAACAATAAGTTAACCTCATTAGAAGGCTTACCTAAAATGATCGGTAGAGATCTATCGTGTTATAATAATGCTAAAGAATTTATTGAAATGCACATACCGTCAACCACTAAAATCGGTGGCAAAATAAAATTTAAATTATAAAAATGGAAGATATTACTGATTTCTATATTAAATCACCTAAAATTAGAGGTTACGATCAATCTAAAATTGAATCAAGAACTTTGGCTGAAACTATTTTAGCTAAAATAGAAATGATTTTATTAACTAATAAAGGTGAATGTATAGATCCAAATTTTGGTGCAGATATTCCTAAATTTTTATGGAAAACGAATTTTCCAGTATCTGTAATTGAACAAAATATTCGTACTCAAATTCAAAATTATGTACCAGAACTAACAATAGCTGATTATACATTAAATGTAGAATTGTTACCAGGTCAAATTCAAGATATAGCTGTTGTTGAATTAAATATAGGTATTGACCGAATAGGAGTTTTATTTTCATAAATAATTTATATAATTGTTTTTAATGGTTCTGAATTAAACATTATGATCTAATAAATAATTCTAAATCTTTCCTATGAAAAGAACAATATTTAATAATTTTAAATTATAAATGTATATTAAAAATATAGATCCTAATAAGATTAAAATTAATTACTGATAAAATGACTGATAATATGGGAGTATTTACAAATGTAATTAAATGGTATTATTTTTCAACATTTGGTAGTATGGAATTATCATTCGAGGAATGGAATGGTCAAATTTATACCAGACCTAATATATGGTCACCAGCAATTCATATTTCTTATGAAGCAATTAATGGTGGTAGTAATGGAATGACTGTAAGTCCACCATCTAATCTAGAGAATCCATATTTTTGGTGGGATATTGCTAATAATCAACCTATAACTAGATAAATTAATCCAATTAAACCTAAGATAAAGCCAATTGTACGTACAATTGGCTTTAGGAGTTTTGTACTCCAGGCCGTTGATGTTGTTGATTGATCAAACCAACATTTTTTATATACTTCTTTATCAATCCAATTTCTACTCCAATAATAAATACCATTATGTAAGAACGGACTAATTACAATTAATACTATAGCTAAAATCCAATTGAATTTAATCCATAACAATATAATAAAAACTAAACATCTTTGAATTAAAAATAACCAATGAATATTTGGCATTTTTCTATTAGATAAAGCATCTTGTCTCCAATAGAATGCTTCTCTAGCACCTTCAGCTAACATATATAATGTCCACATAAAGAAAATTAAGATATAAATCATAGTTATTTTAAATCCTTAAAGAAATCTGGAATTACAGAATATGTCTTTTTACGTGTTAGGGTACAAGCATATTCACTATGCCAATTTATTTCAACTTGAAAATGTGGATCTACATTTGAATTAATTGTAAATGAAAATGGATTTAGGTTCCATCTAATATCTCTTAATGCTTGATTACATGGTAACAAGTCAAAAGAATGTTGTGTCCAAACATTACTTAAATCAGGCTCTTGACCAACTGCAACATTAGTAGTAGCAATCCATACTCGTCCTTTCCAATAAATTGTATCATTAACATAATAAATACTACTACTTAACCAACTGTCTAAATAAAATGTTTTTACTGTAATATCAAACCATTTTGCAATTCCGGCACTAAATGGTTTAACTGAAATATTGTATTGATTACCACCAGGACTGATTGGTAAAATATAGCCATCAACATTAAAATCAATTGGTGTACTGTATTCTTCGACGTTGAATGTTTTTACCTGATAAGTTTCATGCTTTATTTTCCAATCAACAGGTTGTACCCATTTGCCATTAATATCAACAATTTCTACACCAATTGGTACTAAGTTTTCTTTTAACCATCGTCTAAGTCCATTTAGTTTTATTTGAACTTCTTCTAATGAATAAGAATTAACAAAGTTTCCTTCTCTATCAGTGATCATATAATTTAAACTAAATAGATTAGTTTTTTTATAACCACGATTACGTAAATTTTCAACAGCTAAATTACTATAGCTTTGCCAATCTGGTTGTAATTTATTAAAAGCTTCTAATAGTTCCATATTAAACAGTTGTCCATATTTCTTACTATCTGGATCAACATTTTGAAAATACTCCGTAAATGTTAAGTCTGTATAACCAAAGAAACCGATAGCATTAATAATTGCTTTATAACTACTAACATTATTAAATATATCACCATATACTTCAATCAATTGTTTACGTTTACGATTCATAAACACCCAATCAACACCTTGTTCATTAATATCTACACTTTTAAAAATATAAAAATCTTGTAGTTTTAAAATATTTAAATTTCTATTATTTAAATTAATTTGATGACGCCAATCTTCTTCTTCACTTTCACCAAATACATCAAAATATGCCACAACTTTTGGTATTACTGTTAACGTAATGCTTAACCTTCTGTTTTCTGTTAATTGGTTACCAAACGAATCATAAAATGGAGCAGTTGTCTTAGCTATTGTCTTAACACTAGTTTCTGTAATTATATCTTCTTTAAAAACAATTTTATTTAAAAAAACTGAGTCTATCGTTAATATTTTGCCTTGATTCAAACTGGACACAAGTTTTCTACCGTCTGAATTTATATCTACAGAATTAACACTAATTCTTTGGCCAGGACGAAATCCTATCTGTTGCCAATCAAATGCGACAGATGGAGAAGAAATTGTCACCGATTTACTGCTTTCATCCCAAATCCAAACGTCATCAATTAAGTTAGGATTTGTTTCTAAAGACCAATTTAAATCCTCAACTAATGAACAATATAATCGAGCTTTTGATACTGAACCAATACTACTTTGATAACCGATATATGTTTGAAGCGGACTTGGTTCTATTAATACTGATGTACTTTGATCACTAAACAACAAGGGTTGTACAATTTGGTCAAATACAGTTTGTTGTTTGGTTGGATCAGCTACTACATCTGGATTAGAATCATCATTTGGTGTTCTGTTTAATTTTAGTTGTATTTCACCATTTGGACCACATAATGGTTTTGGACCAGTATACGCTGGAAAACCTGGATAAATTGGACTTAGTTGATCACCACTAAAATCATATAAAAACATATCGCTAATCTGTGTATCTTTCCAAGACCATACTAATTGTGCTCTATTATTAACTCCAGTCAAGCCTTGTTTTGGTTGTTGTAAGAATGGATCTGATGCAACTCCAATATTAAATGGTCCAGGACCTTGTTGCCAAAAAGCTCCTTGATAACTAAGCATTAAAACATTGCTGTTTAATCCAATTATATTATAACCACCGTTTTGAGGACTTTTTGCTAAACCTGATACCGATATTTTTTGTCCTGTTGCATATAGTTCTAAAAAGTTATATGTACCTGGTACAGTTTGTAATTCATTACCAGCAACAAGTTGAAAACGATTTCTAGGCGCCAAGTCTGTTTCCACTACTGATGTATCACCGCTTTTTGGTAGGTAACCAATATTATAAGTAATTTGTAAACTTCTTTCTGGATCTTGCACACGAAATTGAATAAAACCTGGAGCAGGTGAAGCAGTATAAATACCAAGCAGTTCTAATTCAGCACTCCATTGAACTAACCAATTAGCAACAGTTGTAGCATCATTTACATTAAATAAGGTACGATAATTAATACCATTAATTGTAATTAATAATTGAGATCGTATATTAACAAACTGATATTCTTTATAAGGAATCCACCATACTGATTGATCACCCATTCTATGTCCTAATACAATAGGTCTATTTGGAAAATCAGGTTCGATTAAAATAGTATCATTTGGTATCAATGATGTTTGTGCAGATATTTGTATACCTAAAACAGCTAAATCTGTTTGCCATAATGTAATCCAATCTAATACGGTGTTTGCTACATTTAAATCAAAATCTGCATCATATTGTATACCATTAATTAAGATTCTAATACCTCTACTATCAATTGTATTAAATACAAATTTTCTACTATATAAAGAAGTTTTATCATTTACTGTTTCTAGTTCTACTGGTTCTTGTACTAAGAATGGATGACTAATTAAATTAATTGTTGGTAAAAAAACTGGACCAGTTAACAATCCACCATTAGCATTAAGTGCTGAAATATCAGCTGTAAAATATAATTCACTATATAAATGTTCTAATCGGAGAGAATCACTACTAGGAATATAACTAATCCCAATATCATACCCATTAAGTATCTGCTGCCATTGATTAACAATAGACCAATATGTTACTGGTATTGATAATTGATTATTATTATCTAATACAATTGGTTGATCAATTAATATCTGATTTGTAGCTAAATATAGTCTACAATCAACAGTTTGTAAGGTAGGTGCCGGAGTAACAGTAATTCGGCCGCTGGTTAGGTCAATTGCAGTAACTGTAAAATTAGATGTGTTAGGACCTAATAAAGCTACAGTTTTTTGTTCAGCTATTATAGAATCACCTACTTTTAAGAATTGTGGTATATAACTAATTTGAATATCATTAATAAATCCAATTGGTGCAAAAACAGTAACTCCAGTATTTAATAAGAATCTATCTGTAAATAAGTTTATTTTAATTTGTAGTCGATCACCAACACTTGGAGTAAATGCTAAACTAGTTGGACTCCATTGACCGCGTTGTCTAATCTTTGTAGTGCTTTGACCAACTGATGTATAAATTGTTTCGTTGTTTGTACCAATTGTTTGCAATTTCTTACCTGGATAGATTTTAGTCATACCACTAGTTTCTTGCCATGGATCTAATATTGGATTTTGTAGCCATTCAATACAATTCCAAAATTTAATTTTCTTAAATGAAGCAGGTACAAATGAAGGCAAAGTCACATTATTAAAACTAGAAGTTCTAATCATAATTCGGTCGCTTTGTACTTCTAATACCTGAAAAACTTGAATTTGACCTGCAATTTGATCATTAAATTGAGTACCTGCATAACCATTTAAACCAACAAAAGAACACCATTGACCAGGTATAAATCTAGCATCGGTTTGAATATAAATCCATTTGGTTGCAAATTGAGCTGAAGTATTAGTCTTATTAATATTTAATATTTCAATATCTGGAATATCATTATTAGGCCATGTTTGTAGACCATCTGTATTAAAAGCCTGAAATTTATCAACCCATGCAGATAGTGTATTAGATGTAGCTAATGTCTTTTCAAAAGTATATAGAGCTAATGTTTTATATGTATTTGTTGAATTTTTATCAAAAAATAGTTTTGATTTCCAATAACCATTTGGATCTAATTCGGCATTTATTTGATAGCCTTCTTTATTAAAGAAGCATAATTGGTCTAAATTCATTATCTATTATATATTTAGTTTTATATAGTCCAAAACAAAAGTTTACTCAATGTATAAAATATATATGAAAAAGACACTACATGTTGGTTTTATAGCTGGACCAGGTACTGGTAAATCAACAATTGCAGCACAAACTTTTAGTCAGCTAAAATGGATAGGAATTGATTGTGAATTAATCTCAGAATATGCCAAACAGCTAGTATGGGAAAAAAGTATACCTAAATTAGCTAATCAGGTTTATGTTTTTGGTAAACAACATAACAAGCAATGGACATTAGATGGTAAAGTTGATGTAGCTATATCAGATTCACCACTAATTTTAAATTTATACTATGCTCAAAGTAATACTGAGTTAAAAGAATTGGCTTTAGCTGAAAGCAAAAAATTCAGAAATTTGTATGTTTATTTAAAGCGTCAAAAAGAATATAATCCTAATGGCAGACTGCAATCTTTAGCTGAAGCTGAAGAAATAGACCGTAAATTGTTACTTATACTAAAAGAATATAACATTCCATATCTAGAAATAGATGCAATAGAACAAAGTGTTCCATTATTAGTGGATCAAATAATAGATCAATTATGACAATACCAGAAGCACAAGAATTGTTAAAAACATTCCAAGATAAGAAATTTAAATTTGATCCAGTAGAACACATGTATACGTATGATGGAACTCATTTTTATGGTGTTACGTCATTTTTAGATCGATTTGTTAAACCTTTTGATGAAAACTATTGGTCTAAAAAGAAAGCAGATGAGCGCGGAGTTGATCAGAGTGTTGTTTTAAATGAATGGAAAGAAACTAGAGATCGCGCTTGCGATCTCGGTCACCAAGTTCATGAATACATTGAAAATTGGTATGAAAAAGGACTAACTGAGTTACCATCTGATGAAGAAGCTAGATCTAGGTGCCAAAAATGGCATTCTTGTTATGCTAAAAAATTATATCAGCTAGAAGATGTAGGTTCTGAAATTAGGGTATTTTCTAAAAAATGGAAACTAGCCGGCACTATGGATAAGTTATATTATTATAAAGGTAAATTTATTGTTGGCGATTGGAAAACTAATAAAGCTGTAAAAACAGACCAAGACTGGTGTTTTGATAAGTTGTTACCACCATTTGAGCAGTTAAAAAGTAATGAAATTAATAAATACAGCTTACAAATTAGTTTATATAGGTTAATGTTGGAAGAGGTTGGTATTAAAACAGAATATGGTTTTATTTGTCATATTCCACCAGGTGAAAGTGAGGCAGAAATTTATAAGCTAAAAGACCTAAGAGTAGATTTGAGATACTATTTAGATATGCAATGGACAGCCGATGATAGTTTTAACATTAAACAAAACACCAATAACATTATAGAAAAGTTATGGTAGAAATTAAATCAATAGAAGATTATAATGCAATATATCAAAAATGTCCAAAAATGTCGTAGTTTATTCCATAGTACTACACTAGTTTGTTATATATTTGAATCATCAAAATTAGATCAATATAAAGATTTAAATAGAACTCAATGTTTAGATTTTGATTGGAAAGGAGTAGTATATGACAGAGTTTAAACATTCAATAGCAGTTGATGGACCACGTAATGTTGGTAAAACACATCTAATTAGTCAAATAAAAAACCGAGTTGTATATAAACAACCATTTGCACATTGGTATACTGGATTATATGCACCAGTTGACGGTCATATTCACAATGTAGATCGTTCTATTTTTCATTTTGTATCTGGTATGGATATTACCTTGCTAGATACTTATAATAACGGACTCTTATCTAAAGGTATTGTTTTTGACAGACTCTTTTTATCTAATTCAGTATATGCAGTTCAGGCAGGTAGACATAAAATTGGTCAAAGTTATGATTACTTATCGTATTTGGTTGATAGTAGATACTTAGAAAATTGTTGGTCGATATATATTACTGCTGATATAGTACCTGATAACAGAAATAAAGATCAATGGAGTAGTTATGATGCCAATAAAACTAGAGACCTGTATTTAACAATGATTCAACACTTAGAACAGAAAGGATATAATAAAATAATTCATTTTAAAAACTTATTTGATAAAGATTCAGTAACAAATTTTTTAGAAAAGATTTCTAAAATAGAATAAAAAGTAATATTATTGACTTAAATATATAATAAAAGTTCTTTAATTTATTGGGGATCGTACAGGTAATTGATCAGTAGGATGAGATTAAGTTAGCAAATAGTCATATTGACTTTAAATTTAAATCAAACGTAAAATCAAAATTATCATTAACTATAGAAGCTATGGTTAATGCTTTAGTACCAAGCGCTTCTGTAACAGAAGTTACTGCACCAGCTAGTGCAGTTTTAGCCTAGTCTAAAGGACCTGAGGGTCATCGCAGCATGCTTTTTATACAGTAACAGATTTAAGCATTAAATAAAATCAGTTACATAGTTTGTCTGAACTATACACAGAATCTGCTTGACCAGTGGCTTAAAACACTAGTCTAAATTTGTAGAAGACTTTTTAGCTGAATATTGAGATGAGGGTTCGACTCCCTCCGATTCCACAACTTATTAAAATGAAGCATATTATAGAATTTAATTTGCCCGAAGATCAGGAATTATTAGATATTCATATTAGGGCTTGTAAAAATGAATGGGCATTAGACGAAATTGTTGCACTATTGCGCAACAGGATAAAATATGAAAATCTTTCTAAACAAGCATTAAAAGAAGCAGAAGTTATTTTTAATCGTGTTATTGAAATTGTAAATAATCGGTACTAAATGACATAATTTAGCAGATAAAAATATACAACAAAATTAAAAATTATAATGTTTAAACCATACAATATTACTAAGCGAAATCCAGAGCTTTATAATTGGTCTAAAATGGTTTTAGCTGAAGAAGAATTAGTTGGTGACCTTATAATTAATAAATATATGTTATTAATTAATCCAAATAAAATAAATTTAAAAAGAGTAAGTGGTAGTGTTATTTGTTCTGGATTAGGTTTAATAACAATACCACATTGGATTCAAAAATTAGAAATTGGTGGTGGTTTTGATTGCTCTAATAATAAATTAATGCCATTAGAAGGTGTTCCGAATTGTGTAATTATTAGTATTTAATAATTCTTGTATTATAATATATTACTATTTCCTATTATAAATTAAAAACAATATAATAGATCTATGAAATATTGGATCGATACATTGTTGTTATCTATAGGACAGTTATTTATACGTTGTAGTATTAGAATTAGGATTGGTAAAATTATTCTATTCTTATTCCTAATAGGAACCAGCTGGCTGGCTGGCTATAAATGGAGAGATCTAGATCTGCTTCAATTGTTAATTAGAGTAGATATGTTATCTAATACTAGATCTGAACTACATAAAAAAGTTTTAAGTCAACATATACAATTACAAGATTGGACTAATGCTATTAATAGTGTTGATTGGTACAGATATTTGGCAATTAAACATGGTCGAGTTGTACCACCAGAAGGTACTGATATGATCCATTTAAAGACACTAACCGAAGAAGCAGAACGGTATCATATACCATTAAGTATTATTTATAGACTTGTTTGGAAAGAATCAAAATACAATCCTAATGCTGTATCTAATAAAGGTGCTCGAGGTATGCTACAGATGATACCTTCAACATTTAATGCTTTTAAAGAAAAAGGTAAAATTACTGAAACAGACCCTGTTTTATGTAATATAAAAGTAGGTTGTTATATGCTTGCTAATTTATATAAAAAATATTCTAGATGGGATTTAGCACTAGCTGCATATAATGCCGGTAATGTTGTAGATCAGTGTAGATGTATACCAAATATAACAGAAACACAAAATTATGTAAAATGGATATTAAATAAATAAGTAAATAAAATGAAAAATAAAGATAAACAAAATGTAAATGAAAAGCTGCTAATAGGTTCTGGTTTTAAAAAGAAATGGTTTAGTGACCAGTCTGGTTATTGGTTTGAAAAAACATTAGATTTATCATTTCCTATATCTAAAGGTGTTAAATTAAAAGCGTTAGCAGAACCAGATACGGGTAGATATTATATAGATATTTATAATAAAACAGATGGAGTTATTTTATATGAAACTAAAAGAATAGATTTATTTTTGTCTTGGCCTTATCTTTAATATATAAAGATATATGAACAGTAATACTAGTATTCGTTTTAAATCATTAAAAATAGATGATCAAGATCCAATTTTAGCATCTGGATTAATAGAACAAAAATTATATTTATCACCATTCTATTGGTTGTTAGATAGTGAATGTGAAGGATTAGAGTTAGAAATTAGAGATAAAATACTAACTGTTTTAGGTGGAACTATATATTGGACTGATTGGAAATGGGGAGTATGGAAAGGTGGCAACTTTTTAAGTGGTATTTGGAATGGTGGAGTATGGTTTAATGGTGTGTTCAAAGGAGATTGGATTAGAGGTCTTTGGAAAGATGGAACTTTTAAAGGTATTGATAAAAGTGGTAAATTGTTTAGAGTGGAACAAATAAAATGAAGACTAAAACAGGTATAATACTAAAATGTGGCACTTGGCAATTTGAAAGACTTAATGGTCAACTCTATTTGACTAATGTTGATTTATCAACTAATGATCTATTTCAAATTTTAATTTGGATTAAAAAATGGAAAGAACTCGATAATGAAGATGTTTGGCAATTAGAATTGACACAAACAGATAAAGAGCAAATTAGGCCAGAATCTTTAATAAAATGTTTGGCTGGAGATAATGATTGGGATCTATATTGGGAAGTAAAATGGTCTGAAGCAGTAGCACCATTATTAGAACGATTTGGTTCTAAAATAAAAGATTTAGTACAGAGAAGCAAAACGCTACATGATTTAAAAACAAGAATTAATACAGCAATAGGCAGTGAAGATATAGTAGAATTTGGTTTAAAACGAGGATTAATAACAATAAAATGATAAATAAAGAAGTACATTTTTTCGATTTAGATAATACACTGTGGCAAACAACTGCTAAATGGTGGATTATTAGTAAAAAAGATCCTAGTAAACCAATTTTAAAAATAGAACCACATATTGGTGCTAGAATATTAAGTGGAACATGGCAAAGCGATAGACATAAAATATGGTATAATGGAGTTGAAGGTTGGTTGTCGAATGAGTTATGGATAGCAATACAACAAAAAGGCAAACTAGAACATGCAGATATTGGCATTTCGTGGCGAGAATACACTGATAGCAATTTAATCTCATCTCAAGCTAGTGATATTAAATTTTTTATCCATCATATTCAACATTTAAAAGGAGTTCACTGTAATATCTATTTATTAACTGCTCGTGGTAATAGAGCAGCACATGCTGTATTATTAAACAAATTAGAACACAAATTGGATGGAATATGCCAGATTGATGGTGCTTGGTTTATTAATGATCCATCAACATTTAAAATAGTTGGTTCTACTGGATATAAAAAAACATGTATCTTATTACAATCTTTAATTGGTTGGCGTATAGAAAATGAACAATTTTTACCGATCGTAGAAAAAGAATGGGATAAATGTTTTTTTTATGACGATGAAGAAGGTAATATCATATTGGCGAAAGATTGTAACAGAATTTTAAGTGGATTATTAAACAAGACTGAGCCCAATTTAAAAGCTAAAATCTTATCTAAATTAGACAAAAAAATGCTAATTACTAATTTAGTTACTAGCAATGAACAAAATCCTTTTATTTCTAGTACAGTCCAATTAATATATAATTTATGATCCTAAAAATAGACCAATATAAAAAGCTCTATCCTAATGATGGTTTGCAAAGCAAATGGTTTATTAATGAATCTAATTCTATTCAATTATCATAAGGTTTAACTTATCATATTGAAAAAAGGGCTAAGTATTGGTAATAGTGTATACAGAATTGCGTCTGATCAATGGTTTCATATTATCAATGAAGCTAGAACATTATATTATAAAGGAGTACTTGATATATCTGATGATGATCAGTGGTTTATTAGTACCGATTTAGGTCAATTTGATCAGTATGAAAATTTAAAAGTTGCTTTAGATTGTCCATTGAGTGAAGAATGGTATTGTGAAGCTGCTTGGAATGGTAAAGATGTTGAATTAAATAAACCAAAACGTGGTGGTAGAAAGAAAAAATATTATGTCTATACAAGAAATAAGGATGGTAAAGTAATCCGAGTTGAATTTGGTGATCAAAAAGGCGGATTAAAAAGTAAAATTAGTGATCCTGAAGCCAGAAAGAGTTTTGCTGCGCGTCATCAATGCGAACTTAAAAATGATAAAACAAAACCTAGTTACTGGTCTTGTAGACTACCAAGGTATGCTAAGTTATTAGGCTTAGCACCAGTATCTGCAAAATGGTGGTAAGATGATAGAATACACAGAAAGAGAACTTCAAAAGTCAATATTTATTAGAACATTCAATCCTAATGCCAATATGATTTGGCATAGAGACCGAGAAAGGAGAACATTTGAATGGTTAGCTGGTACAGATTGGTACTTACAAATGGATAATCAGATACCATCATTAATAAAAAGTGGTATAGAATACCACATTCCTATAGGAATGTGGCATAGATTGATACCAGGACATCATCAGCTACAAATTAAATTAGTAAAACATAATATATAAATTATAAATAACTAAACTCTTGTTTATAAAACAAAAACATAAAACAAAAACATAAAACAAAAATAAGATGATTACAAATTTAAAAGATTTCAAGAAAAATAAACTTAATGAATCTGCTTCAATTAATCCAATAAGTGATTATGCTATTAAGTTATCTAAAATGCTAGATAAATCTAAAAGGTATACATATCAAGAAGTTATTGATAAGCTAACTAGTTTTGCAGCTGTACAACATTCAACAGAAATTAATGCAATTTTATTAGAATTAGCAGCAAATGATTTTAAAGTGGAGGATAAAGAAGGTAATTTGATTGAAGTAGATCCAGAGCCAGCTAGTCGTAAATCTCTAAATAAATTTAAAGAAAGTGCTAAATTAGATAAGGTAGGCGAAGAAGATGAAGATATTAATAATGATGGCAAAGAAGACCAACAAGACAAGTATTTATTAAATCGTCGTAAAGCAATTAAAAAATCAATTTTGACTAAAGAAGCATACCAATTTGATTTTGAAGATTGGGATAATAGTGATATTGCTGGTTCTGCTATGGAAATGGATATAGACAATTTAATTAAAGAAACAAAACAATTGGTTGAAAAAGAGATTAATAATGCTGCAGTAGGAACCGGTGTTGATATTGATAAAGTAAAAACTCAAGCATATAGAGCAATTAGACAACTTTGGATTGAAAAAATTAATCTCGATTTAAAATAGTATTCTGGCTCTTGACGAAAGAGTGACTTAGGACCATTTAGCCTCGGCCAAATGCAGATAACCGGTAGATTCGCTCCCTACCGGTTTTTATTTTTTAAACATATTCTATAATCTTTATATAATTTTAATAGAAAACACTATATAAAATATATAAAGCATGGAAAATAATACAAACGATCATTTAAGACAGTTCATTGAAAAAAATGAACTAAAAGAAGACAATATATCATCTGTTGATAGTAATATAATAAGCCAACAAAATTTTGGTCAAAATACTAGAATTAAAGTTCAAGAAATTAAAGCCGATTCTAATTACATTTCGATCGAACATCATGAACTGCCTTTTGGCAAGTTTTATAGTCTATCAACTAGAATTCAAGTAAGAGCATTAGATACAGCAGAAATTGAATCATTTGCAATTGTTAATGAAAAAAATTTATATGATGTTAAATTAAAACTAAATGAAGTTTTAAGATGTTGTGTTAAAGTAGAAATAGATGGTAAACTAGCGTCAAATCGTGACTTAATGGATGGAGATCGTGATACAATTTCAATTGTATTGTCTAGAATGTCAAAAAAACATGGTAACAAGCTAGAGAAAAAAGTGTTAGAACAGAGTACTGGTAAAGAAGTTACTATTGAGTTGATACCAGCTAATTATGTATTTAAACAAGAAGATCCTAAATTGTCAAAATGGTGGAATCAAACCGAACGTGTATATCATTTTAAATTAAAAAATGGAGCTGAAATTAAATTAGCACCGCCGACGCTGGGTCTGGCTAGTGATATTGATGCTTATATTTTAGCTAAAGCGCTACAAAGTGGCGGTAAAGAGGCTCCAAATGTTACATTTATGGAATGTATACCTTATATGTTAGCAGGTAGAGGTGTAAAATCAATCACACCAGAAAAATTAGAACAAGAAGAATATAACTTTAAAAAGTTAAATCCTGATCTATTTCAATTTATATTTGATACTGTTAGTATGATTAGATTTGGTGTTGAAGAAATTAAAACAATAAGTCCTTATAGCGGCCAGGAGGTCCGTACTAGTTTTAGTTTTCCCAGCGGCGCCCGAGATCTTTTCATTGTTCGTAACGCCTTTGACGAATTTATTGGATAATCAATTTGAATTTTTACACCAATTAAGCATGCAACCATCTGAATGTGATCGGTTACCTTATTGGAAATTTGAAGCCTTTGTTGAGAGATTGAACAAAAAGAATGATGAAGAACGAGCTCAAAATAAGAAACAACAAGAAGAATATAAAAAACAACAATCTAACTCAGGTATGGGTAAATACAATCCATCATCTTTCTTAAATAAATTAAAACGATAATGAAACTAATTCATATATCTGATACTCATCATTTACATCATTGTATAACAATTCCTGATGGTGATATTTTGTGTCATACTGGAGATTTAACTAGTAAAGGTACTTGGTCAGAAGTAGAACAAAGTTTAAATTGGTTAGAATCATTACCACATAAATGGAAAATATTTATTGCTGGAAATCATGATTGGTGGTTTGAAAAAAACAATTGGGAATTTTACAAGCATCAATGGCCTAGTTTAATCTATTTAAATGATAGTGGAATTGAGATTGAAGGAATAAATATATGGGGAAGTCCAGTTCAACCATGGTTCTATAATTGGGCTTTTAATAGGCATCGAGGAGCAGATATATTAGAACATTGGAATAGGATTCAGAAGACTACAAACATATTACTTGTACATGGACCGCCTTATGGAATTTTAGATAGGACTCAAAATGGAGAATTGGTTGGTTGTCAAGATTTGCTAACAACTATAGAAAAGCGATTGCCTAATTTAGAATGCTGCTTATTTGGTCATATTCATGAGGCTTATGGAAGAATAGAAAAGAATGGAGTACAATACTTAAATTCAAGCATTTGTAATTTACAATACCAACCAATAAACGATCCGCAACTGTTAGAAATTTAAGTCTTTTTCTTTACAGATTAAGATCCAATCTTTCCATGTTAAGTCATTAAATTTTTCTAATCTGTCAAAATATATTGTCATTTCTTTAAATGTACCTTCTTTTAGTACTTTATATTTAGCATAAAAGAATGCTTTATTAACTCTAGCTTCAGAACGAAATCCATAAGCCCATATTCCAGGATGAATCAATACTCTATTAACTTCTAGTTCTTTTTGAAAAACTTTAGCTAAAATATCAATAACTTTTTTCATACTGAACAATATATACTATTTATAAGTTATATATTTACAAAAATGCATACAAATTCAATTTTATTCTTATTAAATGAAGCTAGAACAGAAATAAAAGATTTTGTTAATTTGCAGTTATGTGAAATAACTAAAAAAGATTCTATTAAGCTGTGTTTAATTAATCAAAAGTCTAAAATGATTTATGGTTTCATACAAGCATCAAAACCAGGCAAACAAGAATGGTGGAATATTGATAAAATTACAGCATTTAAAGGTTATGGACCAACATTATATGAAATTTTAATGATGAGAGTTTATCCAAATTGGGTAAGACCTTCTAATCTAATTACAACAAGTGCAATCCTAGTTTGGTCTCATTTTAGAAATGATACTATTACAGAAAGGGTTAATGATACTAATCCTGGAGTATACACTTCATACAGACTGCATGAAAGCGATAAAGAGCGAACAGATGCTGAAGTATTAGATATTATAAATCTTAAATTTAAAAAAGAGCCTAGTTCCGATTTTATTGATTTGTATGCTAATAGGCTACATAATGGACAATTAGAATGGCTTAAAAGAGCAGAAACTCAATTTTATCAAACCTATCAAAGTCTTAATAAATAAAAATAAATCTATATCACAATTGGATTACTAAACTATCCAATTTTAAAAATTTAAAAACAAATGAATCTAATGATGTTGATTTTTAAAATAATAATCAAAAAGAACAAATAAATAATTTGATTGAAGATTATATTAGTAACAATTTAACTATAAAATTATTTGTAAAATAATTTCCAAATATAAAAATAAATTAATATATTTGTTAAACAAAAGAACAAAACTATAATATATAAATAAGAAATGAACGCAAAATCTATTATATTTTATCCATGTTATCAACAGGAACCAGAAAACAATCTGGGCTTAGTTGACATGTGTAAAGTATAATAAATGGAAACTTTATATAAAATGCAAAAAGCCTAGATACTATTATCTAGGCTTTTTTAGTTTAAGATCTTTGACATAAAAACATGCTGTAATTCAGTTGGTAGAATGCTAAATTTGGGATTTAGATGTCGCCTGTTCGAGTCGGGCCAGCATGACTAATGTTCTCGTCGTCTAATGGTTAGGACAGGTCACTTTCACTGACCAAATGCGGGTTCGATTCCCGTCGAGAACACATCTGTACAAGTGGCCGAGAGACAAGGCACTAGACTGCAAATCTAGTTAACATCAGTTTGAATCTGATCTTGTACTCTAATGAAATAAAAATGTCCGATCGTCTAATCGGCAGGACACAGGTTTTTGAATCCTGTAATGCAAGTTCGAATCTTGCTCGGACAACAACATTGTACGCTAACGTCGCCGGTCTGTAAAACCGGTCCTGTAAAAACAGACGTATTGGTCTTCAGGTAAGTGGGTTCGAGTCCCTCGCGTACAACTATTTTTATATATGGAATAAAATTTTGTATATTTGTTTTATGAAAAATTTATTCTAATCACAATTATTGGCTTATCAGCAATAACGGCATGTCAAACCGAAAAAAACTATCTAAAACAGAATTTCAAAAATTTACTATTGTTGGAGACACACTGTACAAAATTTAATAAGATGCAAAAATATAATATTATAACAATTGAAACAGTTAATGATATATGGGTTGAAATGAGTGATACTGAAATACTCAATAACTACTTATCAAATAACGAAATTCAAAATGTTGAATTTATCACAATAATTAATACCAAATCAGGTTTTAGTAGAGTGGTTAAAAATAATTTTGGACCAACTGGCACATTAGAACATTTTAGTAAAGAATGGCAACCTATTGCTGGTGAATTTGTTACTTTAGCTATTGATCGATCTTGTATAAGAATCAAAGTTACTAAATATGATACTGATTTTGGTGTTGCAACCTTATCTAATGGTATGCAGATTCATAAAAGACACTTAAATAATTTAAACAAATAATATGATTAATTTAAATAAAGACTATAAAATTCATAAAAGTGTTGGAACTATTTTGGTTTTAAACAAAATACCATTTGTTGAGAATGGATGTATGATTATTGAAAAAGATGGTACTAAAGTACCTTTAATAACTTCTGAAACGTTATTTAGAGCTTATATTATTTTAATACAAGAAGAATCTGGAGAACAGTCCTTATATAAACATCGAGACATATCAACACCATGCATAATCAAACATGTCTAGATTTACACGGATTAAGTCATCAACAAGCATCTGAATTTGTATTAGATTGGATTGGTAAAAAGAATCCTCCATATACAATTATTACTGGAAATTCAATAAAGATGCAAAAAAAAAAAAAATTGTAATTAGACATTTAGAAAACAATATAACATTAAATGGTTAGTTTGGCAATGGAATACAGGTGCAATTAGAGTTTTAGAATAGATAGAAAAGTTATATAATTGTTTATATGAAAGACCTAAATAAGATTTCAAGAAGTATAGTTAAATGCTTAAGACACAGTCCAGATGCTTGGAATATTACTTTAGATCAACAAGGTTGGACATCTGTTAATAGTATTTGTTCTGCTTTTGATATTACACTTGAACAATTAAAACAAATTGTATTAACTAATAATAAACAACGATTCCAGTTGTCATCAGACATGTTTCAAATCAGAGCAACTCAAGGTCATTCTATACCTTTACAGATCGAGGAGTCGTGGACATTAGTTAAAGATATTAAATTGTTATATCATGGAACATCTAGGTCTAATTTGGAATCTATTTTAAATAATGGACTCCTTAAAGGTAAGAGAACACATGTTCATTTATCAGTAGATAAAGAAACAGCTGCTGCGGTAGGTTTGAGGAAAGGTGCAGATTGCATACTTTTATCAATAGACGCTGAACTAATGATAAAATCGAAATATAAAATATATCGTTCTACCAATGGTGTCTATTTAACAGATCATGTACCATCACGATACATTTTTATTTAATGATAATAATAAGTGAAAATATTTAATAAAGTTTAATCAATCAAGATAAAATGAGAAATTATAATAAAGAAATGATAGATGATGATATAGAAGTTTTTTTTCTATATTGATATAGTTGGAACTACTGACGATATTAGAACTGAACTCTATTATCATAATGACGATACATGTTATTGGGCAATTAAAGTTGGAGAACAAATAATGTACAGTAATGATGAACTCTTTAGTAGTGATAAATTAGATGCAACTGGAGTTGTTGTATTTATGAAATAAATATAAATAAATAAATAAATAAATAAAAAAACAATGAAAATAAAAATTGCTAAAATTTTAGCATGGCCTGCAATTTTAATATTGGCCATTGTTTTTTGGAAAACAATATCAATCTTATTTTGGCCTCTTTTAATAATTAGTCTGAGTATCTTTATTTGGAAGTGATGGATAAAATAGTATCAGTATAGAATAAAAAATAATGGAAAATTGGATTAAATTTATAAAAGGACGAGATATAGAACTAGACCAGAATACAATTAGAGAGATTGAACAAACAGCTCAAATACATAAAACTGGTATGAATCTTGCTTTTTTTATTTGGCTGAAAAATAGAGTTGGTTTAGCATTATCTAAAATAAAAGATCAACAGGTAGAATGGCATGACTTATTAAGTTGGTTAGAAATTGAACCTAGACCGGATATTGATTGGTATGTTTTCGAATTTGAAGAATGGGATGATTGGCAAGTGTTTAAAACACTACAGTCTGAAGTAGAATCAAAATTAGATTCAGAAGATCTTGTTTTGTTTAAAACCTTATCTCAATTAATTATAAATAAGTATTTATAATGAAAATAATTTTCTTGTTATTTTTTGCACATTAAATTTTATTGTCAAATCAAAGATCAATATGGATGCTGTTTTGATCTAAATTTTAAAAAGAATTTAACATGAATCATTAAACAAATAAGAGTACTTATATTTAATTAAAAATTTGAATAAGAATGAATTGTAAACAATGTAACAATCCACACCACTTAATGGATATCGATGCTGGAAGTGATAGAGAAATTAATAGATTGTGTTTAAAATGTTATAATCAAAAAGTATTTTGGTATTATTTTAAGACATCCAAACCAGTATGTTATAAATCTGGTGATTGGGATGGACTAAAAAGTGATCAAATTCTTTTTAAGGATACGAATAATCATTGTTTTGTTGGTACATGTTATGAAGGTACTATAAACGGTTCATATTTCTTTGATGTATATGATGAAAATGGATTTAAATATAATAAAGCAAATTTACAGTGGGCTAATATTCCATTATAACAATCCAGTTTGTCCATTTTGCCAATATCCGTTAGCCCAAATTCCACTTTCAAATATTCCGTTTAACCATACACCATTCATCCAATAACCATCTTTCCACGTGCCATTTTGCCAAACTGCTGCTAAGAATGGATCTCCTTTTACTTGACCGGTAATACTATTTTCAGATTCGTATGTGATACCACCAATTGGAGACGTAATACCAGTTTGTAAATATAAATTTGTATTGTTATTACTTTGTGACGTATCTACTGGTATTGTTGTATAGATAGATGTATTATAATATTCATGTAAATTGATATATAACGATCTAATAGATATTGGTGCAGGTGTTGTAGGAAAACCAGTTGGATAGGCTAATAGATACTTTTGTAGCTGTCCGGTTGTATGAGAACGATGTTCAAAATTACTAACACCAACAATACTTAGCCATTGATTTCCATTTATATTTAGCTGTTTTGTTGGATTACTTGGTGTAATGTCACTAAAGTTAGCATACCATCCACCAATCCAAACACCATCATACCATAGTCCATTTTGCCAAATACCACTAACAAAAGTACCGCCCCACCAAATTCCATTTTGCCATACTCCAGCAAACCAAATTGCTCCATTATGATTAGCTGATGCAACTTGTTGATTACCAAATAGAGTTAATCCACTCATCCATTCTCCAGTTTTAAATACGCCATCTCTCCATACAGCTCTAGTACTAGTACCACTAGTAGCAGTAACTCCAAATCTTGGGCTGCATGCAACATATAAACTATTTCCTGGTACAGTTTCACCAAAAACACCATTAATCCATTCTCCACGTTCAAAATCGCCACCATACCACGTGCCATTTTGCCATAGTCCGTCAATCCATCTACCACACCAATGGTCTCCAGATAACCATTGTCCACTTTGCCACAAACCATTAGTCCATACACCACTTTCCCAGACTCCGCTTTGCCAAGTTCCACCAGTCCAAAGTCCTCCTTTCCAAAGTCCTCCTTTCCAAATAGACATTTGATCTTGTACACCAAGTTCTTCTAAAATATCAACATCATACCAATAATCGGCTATTTGAACACTATTCCAAGTACCGCCTAACCAAATACCACTTTCCCAGACTCCGCTCTGCCAAATCCCATTAACCCAAGTACCGCTTTGCCATGTACCAGTATACCATACCAGGTCTCCAGTACCAGGCCCATTGATTTGTGTACAGCCAACAACCGCATCAAGAACAAGTACATCTTCATCTAATATCCATTGGTATTGACCTTGACCAGATATATCATTAATAATATTATTTTCTGTTAATCCATTAATAAATCGGATTCTTCTACGACCATTAATTCCAATACCAATTGATAGTAAATTACGTTCTGGTTCAATACTATCATATTTCATATTGATTTTTTGCCATGGTTGCGTTTTATTATCAACACCTAATTTTGCAATTTTAAACGGTTTTAAAGTTAAACGTTCATCTTTACTCATTTGATACAGCGTACTAAAAAATTGGATTTCAGTTTGTCCATATACTAAAGTTTTATTAGATAGAATTGGATTCCAAAAATCAGCTTGCCATTGCTTATTTACATTAATAACACCCTCAGTTGGTTGATATACTGTTAGATCATCAAAAGGACTAAATCTAGATAACGAATTAGTAGATTGATTATAAATCCAAACTCCATTTTCTTCTAATACTGTTTGATCTTTAACTAAAATAATATCACCATCAAGTAAAATCCAACTATCTATGACTGAAGGTGGTGATAGGATTATAATTGGACCAGTTGTTGCAACTGTTAATCTAATTAATGGAAAATTATTATATTGCCATTTACGATCTCGTTTTCTAAGTGATAGTCTTGGTTCACCTAACTCTTTAAAAGCAATACCAGTTAATGTTCTTAATAAAAGATCATGTGGAGTACTAGTTCCTGTAACTAAAGCTGAATTCATAAGCCGATAAGCATAATGTCCGCTATCTGGTCTGACATTAGTCCCAATTGGAAAATTATTATCAGTCGCATTTAGCAAATTAGATATTTGAATTGCATTCTTAATTGGATTAAAATTAACACTTTCACCATTGGCTGGAATTTGTGTACCATCAAATTGAACATTTAATGTACAACTACCTAATCCTAATTCTTCATTCCATTCAGTTTCGTGCACAAATGTAACAAGAGTTGGACTAGCTAAAGTCGGTACAATCGATAACCAACTTTGACGACCAATATGATCTAGGAACCATTCTTTATAATTACTACCAAATAGAATAACATTACCTTCAAAACCTAATCGAGTAGGATTCAGTGTTAGTGGTGGTATATTGTTATAAATGAATGTGTTTGATGGAATGTTATAATCAATATTAGGACGACTTGGTTGACCAACTAAACCTAAATAGTTATTTAGGTATCTATTAGCAGTATACTCAGTGCTGTAAACATCACCAACTTGTTGATAAATGTTATTAAATTGATAGACAACAAAATTTTCATCAACAACTGTTGTTGAATGATTAGACCATTTCCATGGATGACTTTGCATAATACCAGAAATTGTCATACTTCCATCAAAGCTAGATAGTTGATCAAAATTAACAAACTGTGGTAAATTAGGTCCACTTGGATTTTGTGTATATTTTATTTGATAAATATTCCATTGGAAAATTGCGTCTTGAACATGAAATATAGTATCAGCTAAAATATTAGTTATTTTGACCATTTTATTACCAACTCCCCACCATTCATAAACTCCATTTTCTATTGGATTGTTTTGTTCAGCTACTAAAATTAAATCACCTACTTGTAACAAGGTAACATTAATTCCATAATTTGGATTTAGTGCAGGTATAGTATCTAAATTAGGAATATTGCTAACGGTTTTAATTCTAACTTTAACTCTAGGCAAATTAGAAACATTAAATTCTAATTGATAAATATCAGCTAATCTAGTCTTTTTTATTGCTCGTTCTAAGTAGTCTATTTCAGTAAAAACATCATAATTAGTATTAAATGGTGTCCATTGTCCATAACAATTCACCAAATCAATTGTTAATGTATGTTTACCTGGTGTTTGATTGTAACTAGTTAGTTCATTATATAATTGTTGATCTAGCTTTGGATAAATTTCAAGTAAAAAGTCAGTGTTTGTTGCAGTGCAATTTATAATTAGAAACGTATGTTTTAAGTATTGACCAATACCATTAACTTGCCATTCTAATACAATAAAATCTCCTGGATTAATTGCTACAATGTCAACAAGCCAATTAGATATTATGCCTCCATATTGTAAATATATTTGTGATGTTGTTAGTAATTGTGAATAAGTAATAGAATCAACAGTTGTATCTACTTTATATGTAAATACTTCTCCACCTGTACCTAACACAGGTGTTGAACGAAATGTAAAATTAGGCACTACTCCAGTTTGCAATAATGAATCTGGATAGTCCGAATCGGCCCATTGTTGTAATATATTAGAATTGCCTAAACTATCAACCGTTGTAAATGTAATATCTGGAAATCGCACTCCACCATTACCAGCTCCATTAGCATATTGTCCACTTCCTAATTGGATTGATACTGGTTGCCAAGTGCCTAAACCTATACTGCTAGTTTGCATTATCTTTCTAGCAATATCATAATCTAGAAATAATATTTTATAATTAGCTTCATCTCCATCCCGACTGTATGGTAAAACAGTTGGATGAGCAGGTTCTGATAAATTTAAATTATAATCAATCTCAGCTGCAATTAAGTGACTGTTACCGCGACTGTAATTAAATTTTGTTCCAGATGCCAAGCCTTGATATGGATATTGTGTCCAACCCGGACTAGTTATATCTTCGATTCGACGTAGATACCATTCTTGGTTCTGACCACTAATACCTTGATATAAATAAACAATTTGATTCCATGTCTTGTATTTATCACTCATTTCTGGAATTAATGATAAACTACTGTTAGAATAGATATAAACACCATTTTGATCAGCAAATGAAGTTTCTATCCATACTCCATTTTCAATAGAACCAACATCTGTAATTAAGTCTAATATAGGTTCTTCAAATGTCAAAATTAAATATGTTGTTAAACCAACAACAATTGAACTTGTTTCTGTTATTTTTCGTGTATACCATTCAGCACCTTGTAATCTAATTGATGAACCTAATTGATATCTGGTCTGAGCTTGCGGTGAAGATATTAAGGCTATATTAGTACTACTTGCTAGAGCTGGATTGGTTGGATCTAATACCAGTGTTTCGAATCTTTGATCTTTTAATAGGATCTTTTCACCTTCAAAAATAGGAACTCCGTCAATTATTAGTTCTTGATAAGCTAAAGTTAGATTAATCCAATCTTTAGAATATCTGATACCACCATCATATACCAAATCAGTTGCTGAAGAACCAGCTTTTACTTCAACTAAGTTTGGAAAAAAGTCTCTGATTGATTGACAACGTTCTTTATCAAAATAAGCATGCATCCAATGACCAAATGGATCTATCGTACCGGTTTGTTGTTGATTTAAAGGTCCAGATTTTAATTGTACGTTACCAAAAATTCTAAACCATTCATATACATCAAGAATATTATGTGTAGGTATGTATATAACACTTCGTTTTGATTTATCATTTCTAACAATACCTAATTCTTCAGTAGATCTTAGACTGTCAGTAAAAGATTGAGGTAATTGATCGTTACTGATACTTTGCCAGCCACCATTTAAATTTTTAAGCCATGTTTGTTGCATATTTTTAGTCTATTGATTCTAATTCTAATTTCCAAATAATCGAGTCTTCATAATGAATAACTCTGTCTTCAATAATGGCCCTTTGACCACGTTTAAGAGCAGATCTTACTTTTTCTCTAAATTCAGGCCTTTCATTATGCTTGCAATACTTTTCAATATCTATTTCATATTGACATTGGCTTGAAAAAAGGAGATTCCACATTAGTTTTTCATAATCAGTAGTAAGAGCAGGCATAAAAACAGAACTTATTTTAATTATATATCTTAATTTACAATATATAATAAAGAATGATAAATTTTAACTCAATTTTAAAACGTGTACAAGAAGCTACTGCTGCTATTGATACTATACCAAATCCAAATAATGGTGGCTCTTGGCAAGAGCTAGCTTTAACTGCGATTAGTGATTTAAGTCAATTAGAAGTAGGCAGTTACTTATTTATTAATTGGAATGGTCCAGCACTATATAAATGTGCTTCTATTGATCTAGATAATGATATGTATACATTAACTCATGTTGTTACTGCAAATCAAATTCGTTGGCCACTAAGCTTAATTAGTAAATATTTTATTGCCTTTAGTACTGAATCTTATGCACCACCTAAAACTGACGAATCTGACCCAATTGCAGGTTCAGCTGGATCAAATGTACATATAGAAAACATAACATCAGCAATATACAAAATGTATAAAGACTTGTTACAAAGTGGCATGGAATTAAAACAAGTAATTAAATCAGTAGCTCAACAATTTAAAGTTGATAATTGGACAGTAATGAAAGCAATTGATTTAAGTGAATCTATATATAAAATACAAAAACCAGATCCATCTAGTTTTATTGATACTAATTCAGATGGTACTCTAGCAACATGTGGAAAATGTGGACAGAACAATATAAATCCAAAAACACATGTTTGTACAACTTTAATAGAAAAGCATAAATAATGGCGTCTGATATAAAAACATTAGAAGATCTTCAAAGAGTTCCTAATTCATCTCTATATGAATTAGCTGGTTCCTTTTTTATTGAAGGTAGAACTATTGGTATTTATAAATTTGTATTAACAGAGCGTCATAATGGCAGACCGTGGTTGGTTAGCTACGATATATTTAATGGTGACCGATCTAAAGTCGATATTATTTGTAGTGGTAATGGAATTATTAATCCATTTAGCATGCAAGCTGGAGATGAAATATTTTATCCAGAACCAAGTAGTGCTGAAAGTACAAGATCGACAGAAAGCAGTATTAAAGCAATAATTGCTAATTTGAAAGGTTTGAACGCAGGCAAATCTAAAAAAACCGATACTAATAGAATAGCTGATAATTCTACTAAAGCTCAAAGAGAAAAAGCAAAAAGAGCTCAATCTATCACAACAGAAAACAATTTACTAGCTGCTAATTTAACAGAATCTAATCAAAACATACAATACAGTGAAGGTATTATTGTTTTAAAACCTAATTTTTAAATTACTTTAATTATTTATATAATTGATTAGTGATTGGATTAAAACCATATAATTTGGCTGGTCGTCAACAGGAGTTGAGAGAGCAAATGTACAAGACCTTGAATCAGAAGATATTGAATGGTGACCTAAAGATAGAACCTTGGATGTTGGATCTGGATCCTAGTAGAGTAAAAGTGAAAAAGATTGATGGAAACTTAGATTGTCGATATTTAGGTCTGACCTCTTTACCAGCATGGTTCCAGTCAATAGAAGAGGTAACTGGGTCATTTTGGTGTCATAGAAATAATTTAACATCATTAAAAGGTAGTCCACAAACCGTTAAAAAGTCGTTTTCTTGTAACAACAATCAATTAACCTCATTAAAAGATTGTCCAC
>Ga0116193_1000912_pt1 | contig 26202 bp, 16 predicted proteins | sample AD_UKC115_MetaG_FD_89892 | JGI IMG/M metagenome (GOLD analysis project Ga0116193, IMG submission 89892) | Active sludge microbial communities of municipal wastewater-treating anaerobic digesters from Hong Kong - AD_UKC115_MetaG | ecosystem: Engineered > Bioreactor > Anaerobic > Digestate... | reverse complement strand
TTGGAAAAGCAATGTGTATGGTCAGTGCAAATCGTGGATTGAACAGGGATTGCATCCCCGTGCGGTTACTCGCGATTTGGATTGGGGCGTAAAAGTTCCCCTACCGGAAGCCAAAGATAAAGTCCTTTATGTATGGTTCGATGCTCCGATAGGATATATTTCTGCGACCAAAGAGTGGGCTGCCGCCAATGGTCAAGACTGGGAAAAGTGGTGGAAAGCGGAAGATTCACACTTGGTGCACTTTATCGGAAAAGACAATATTGTGTTCCATTGTATCATCTTTCCGGTGATGCTCAAAGCGGAAGGTAGCTATATTCTGCCCGAGAACGTACCGGCCAATGAGTTTCTTAATCTTGAAAATGATAAAATCTCCACCTCTCGTAATTGGGCGGTATGGCTCCACGAATATCTGGAAGCTTTTAAAAATCAACAGGATGTCCTGAGATATACCTTAACCACCATTGCTCCGGAAACCAAAGATTCGGACTTTACATGGGCTGATTTTCAATCCAAAAACAACAATGAGTTGCTTGCCATTTTTGGTAATTTTGTCAATAGGACCGTAGTGTTGACGCACAAATATTATGGCGGTTTCATTCCTGAAATGGGAGAATTGAGTGACTATGAAAAGGAAATTGTGGCTAAAATTGCCGAATTTCCTCGCATCATTGGAGAATCTATTGAAAAGTACCGATTCAGGGAAGCGCTTGCAGAGTTGATGAATTTAGCAAGATTGGGAAATAAATACCTGACGGATACAGAACCCTGGAAAAAACAGAAAGAGTCACCCGAAGAAGTCAAAACCATTTTACATCTTTCACTGCAGATTTGTACCGCTCTTTCAGTTCTTTGTGAACCATTTTTGCCTTTTACCTCGAAGAAATTGCAGAAGATGCTCCAGATAGATGTTCATGATTGGCACAAAGGAGGCGATAGTACGCTTTTGACGGCCGGACAAAAAATCGGAGAACCGGCATATCTTTTTGAGAAAATTGAAGATTCCGTTATCGAAGAGCAAGTACAAAAACTACAAGCCACGAAAAAAGAAAATGAACTGAAAGAAATTCCGGCGCCGGAGGGAAAAGAAGATGTGAGCTACGATGATTTTTCAAAGATGGATTTGCGAATTTGCACGGTGTTGGCAGCCGAAAAGGTCGCCAAGACTAAAAAACTGCTCAAGTTGAAGGTCAATACGGGAATAGATACCCGGGAAATCGTATCCGGCATTGCGGAATATTATGAACCTGAAGCGCTGGTGGGCAAACAGGTATTGATGCTGATTAATTTGGCCGCGAAAGAGATTAAAGGAATTCCGTCGCATGGCATGGTGTTGATGGCAGAAGACGCCTCCGGCGCACTGGTATTGGTAGAGCCGCAGCAGCAGGTAGCCGCGGGGAGCATTATTAAGTAATTTATTATTAGAATTATACGTATATTATGAAAAAAATCTTGTTATGGAGTTTATTGATTGTGTTTCCGTTCTTTCTTTTCGGTGCACAAGTTATTGAAATCGAAGCACGGAAGGCAGCCAAGAGTTTCCTAACCTTAAAAACCGGAGTTGCCGAAACTGAAGATTTAATGCTTGTTGAAGCAAAACAATCGGGCAATTACATCGTCTATTATCGTTTTGAATTGCCCAAGAAAGGGTTTATCCTCATTTCGGGATCTACGCTGACGGATCCGATTTTGGGTTATTCCCTGGAACACAACTTTGCAATCAATTCGTCGGTTCAGTACCTGTTGGATCGTTATGAGCAAGAGATTGTGGCCGTAGAAAAAAGCGGCCGTGCTGCAGATGCAGCTGTTGCGGCATATTGGGAAAGTCTTATAAACGGCGAAGTACTTGACCGCCCCCGAACAGGAGAGGAAGGTGTTGGCCCGCTACTGACCACCCTTTGGAATCAGGATCTTTATTACAACACCTATTGCCCTTGGGACGTATATGCAGGTCAGTACTATGATTATCGGGTTCCGAATGGATGTGTCGCGCTGGCAATGGCAATGATTATGAACTATTATCAATATCCTACGAGCGGTACCGGTGGTGTTTCATATATTCCGCCCGGTTATCCAAGACAAACCGTTCAATTTAGCCAACATAGTTATCACTATCCGGCCATGTATGACCAGCCCTACTTTTACGACAATGAGATTGCCAAGTTGGTGTACCATTGCGGTGTAGCGGTAAAGATGCATTATGATTACTCTGGCTCCGGTGCTACGGAGATGGAGGCACGCACACAGTTTGTGAATGTATTTAAATACAACAGCGGAACCTATATTACCGGTCCGGGCATGTTTGACGATTGGGGCGTTGCGCTGAAACAACAATTGGATTCGCGTTATCCTCTTTTCTATACCGCTGCCAATACCCAGGGCGGACACGCTTTTGTGATAGACGGCTATGATGAAAATATGTTATTTCATGTGAATTGGGGATGGGGCGGCAGTGCGAACGGCTACTTCCAAATTACCAATTTAGATCCTTACGGCTCGGGGATGTCTTACAATTCAGGAGAAAATGCACTCTTTAATCTGTATCCGAATTCCAATTTTCCGGCACAATGCTCAGGACATCAAACTCTGACCGCCTCCTTCGGAAATATTACCAATAAATCGGCCAATCAACTATATGCTGCCAATTCGGATTGCTCATGGATGATTGCCGTGAAAGATGCCACAGATTATATATTTGAGTTCTCGAGATTAGACACGGAAAAAGATCAAGATTTTATTACCATATACAATGGTCCGACAACCGCTTCGGGTGTCGCAGGAACTTTTTCAGGCGATTCTATTCCTTCAGATGTTATGGTAAGTGGGGTAGATAGTGTACTTGTAACCTTTACTTCCAATGCTACAGTTCAAGGAAGAGGATTTGCTATACGCTATCGTACTGTTTTGGACGATCGTTTTTGTAGTGGCTCCGTAACCAAAACATCGGCACAGGGAAGTATCAGCGACAATAGTCAGGAGGAGGACTATAAAAGCGAAACCAAATGTACCTGGTTGATACAACCATCCTATGCCGGAAGTTTTAGTTGTTCATTTTCCCAATTTGATTTGAAAGCGGGTGATTTTGTGGATATTTATAATAATACGACAAATCCTGCTACTTTTGTAAATAGATTTGATATTTATAACCTTCCCGACGGAGCGAAAAACTATTCTTTCTCGAAGATGAAGGTGGTTTTTGTGGCAGATAACTGGATGAACGGAGGGGGCTTTACCATGAATTGGGCGGCTACTATTGTGGGTATCGAGGAATTCTCCGGTATTAAAGAGCTTCAACTCTACCCGAATCCGGCTTCCGACTATATAAATCTCTCTTTCACTACTGAAAATGAAGAACGGGTTACTTGTGTAATTACAGACTATACAGGGAAAGTGGTTTTTGAACAACCATTGGTTTCTCAAGAAAATCAAGTTACCGAAAAAATAAATTTACCGGAACTGGCCAAAGGACTTTATTTGCTTGAATTGAGAACCGCTTCCGGTAAAACTGTCCGTAAACTAATGATTGACTAACAACATTTTAAGATTTATACGTGTCTTGTATATTGACAATTTCTATTAATGATATTACAGATAAAACATCTTATTCATTCCATTTTTAATCAGCGATTTTTGATTAAGACGTTGGGGTGTTTTATTTGTTTGATGATGTGCATTTCCGGAGAAATTTTGGCACATAATCGAGATACTTTGTCTGCCGAGCGGATTGAGTTTATTGAAAACCGCAATCAGTGGCCTTCTCAAGTGCTTTTTAAAGCGCCCTTGAGTTCTGGAGCCTTTTTTGCAGAGAAAAATCGGATTACTTACGTTTTTTTAAATCCCAAACAATTAGATGATTTTCATCGTGTTAAAAAGGACATGACGCAAACTCACTCGGGCATGATTGATGCAAGTGCTTACCATGTCAATTTTGTGGGCGCGCGGGAAGATGTTTCGGTTATCGGAGAGGATATTCTTTCTTCGTATAACAACTATTATATTGGCAATGACCCCTCGCGTTGGGCGTCTGAAGTACACAAATACGGCACACTTCGCTACCGTGAACTTTACAACGGCATTGACCTTCTTTTTGCACAGCATGACCACTATTTTAAATACGAATTCATGGTGCAACCCGGTGCAAATCCGAACCAAATAACGATGGAATATGAAGGAGTCAAAGGATTATCGCTTTCCAAAGGGAATTTGATTGTACGCACCGACAACGGACAAATCATTGAATTAAAACCATTCGCTTTTCAATTGGATAACCACGGAGATACGCTCGTGGTCGAATGCAACTATCGTTTAGAGAAACAGAAACTCTCTTTTTCTATAGAAACCTATGATCCGACACGCATTTTGGTTATAGACCCTGTTCTGATCTTTTCTTCTTATTCCGGCTCAACCGCCGACAATTGGGGGTATTCGGCCACCTATGATGCTCACGGCAATGCTTATTCGGGAGGAAATGCTTTCAATATAGGATATCCGACAACTACCGGGGCGTATCAGGTCAACTTCGGGGGAGCAAGTTGCGACATCGCCATTTCTAAGTTCGATGCTACAGGATCTTTTCTCCACTACTCTACTTATATAGGCGGTAGCGGCACCGAAATTCCCCATAGCTTAATTGTCAATAGTAATGACGAGTTGATTATTCTTGGAAGTACAAGTTCTACAGATTACCCGGTTACGGCAGGAACATATGATACAGCCTTTAATGGCGGCAGTTATTATTTACTGACTTCCGTATTGCGCTATAATAGCGGATCCGACATTGTATTGACCAAGTTTAACAGCACCGGAACCGCGCTGTTGGGCTCTACTTACCTCGGAGGTACGGGTAATGACGGCCTCAATACGATAGCTGCATTGAAGAAAAATTATGCCGATGAGGTGCGTGGGGAGGTGATGATTGATGGGGATAACAATATATACATTGTCAGCTCCACGCAATCAGTGGATTTTCCGGTTACCACCGGAGTCTTCCAACCACAACATAACGGAGGTGTTCAAGATGCTTGTATTGTTAAGATGAATCATAACTTAACCAATGTGATATGGAGTACTTACTTAGGTGGTTCAGGCGATGATGCCGCATATAGTATGGTGTTGGCCTCGGATCGTTCTATTTTTCTGTGCGGCGGCACTAACTCCCTCGATTTTGCAACATCACCGGGCGCCATTCAAACTACTTACGGCGGCGGAGTTGCCGATGGCTATGTGGCTCATATTCACGCTAACGGGAATCAGTTGGTTCACGCTTCTTATATAGGAAAAGCAGGATATGATCAAGCGTATTTAATAAAAAATGATCGATATAATAACCCACATCTTTTTGGGCAAACTGAGACTACCGGGATGAGTTGGGTACACAATGCAGGATGGTTCGTGCCGGGAGGGGGACAATTTCTTACCAAACTCACCCCGACATTGGATTCTCTAATTTGGTCAACTGCATTTGGACGAGGATTGGGCGGTATTGACATCTCCCCAACGGCTCTATTGGTCGATTTGTGTAATAATATTTATATGTCCGGGTGGGGAAGCCCGCTGCTTAACGCCGGACAGGGAGGTACGGCAGGATTACCCATCACTGCAGACGCTTTTCAAAATACAACCGATAACAACGATTACTATTTTATTTGCATCAGCGATGATGCCTCTTCATTGGTTTATGCCACCTATTTCGGAAGTCCCAATGCTTATGAACATGTGGATGGCGGCACAAGCCGATTCGATAATAAGGGGCGTATTTACCAAGCAGTCTGTGCCGGTTGCGGCGGATACGACGACTTCCCAACAACTCCGGGTGCTTGGTCGCAAAACAATGGAAGCACCAATTGCAATATTGGGGTCATCAAGTTCGACTTCAACCTTCCTGCCGTGGTGGCGGATTTTAATATTCCAAATACGGTGTGTGCCCCAATTACGGTAACATTTAACAATACCTCTCAAAGCATTAGCCCCAATACGGAATATTATTGGGATTTCGGAGATGGAACGACCTCAACACTTGAATTTCCTAATCATACTTATACTACCTCGGGAACCTATCTTATTACACTGATCGTTCAGGATATCGGCAGTTGCAACTTTGCGGATACCACTATGCGTAGACTTGTCGTGTTGGCCAACTCAAACCGAGTTTTAGATACCTTGGGAATCTGCTCGGGTGACTTTGTGCAAATCGGAATTCCTCCTGCAGGTGATAATCAGGTAACTTATCAATGGACACCTTCAACAGGATTGAGTAATCCCAATATTTCAAATCCTATTGCTTCGCCCACTATCACCACCCAATATACACTCTATTTATCCAACCAAATTTGTGTCGATACCCTTAGTCAACGCATTGAAGTGGAAAACCTTCTTGTGAATGCAGGGAATAATGATACCATCTGTACCGGTGATTCCTATCAACTGAATCCAACCTATTCGGTTTCTGCATCCCGTTTTTATTGGTCACTCTCTCCCGATTTTGCCCATTGTATCAATTCTAATTTTTCACAACCCCGATTCACCGTTTTTCCGACTCAAACCACAACTTACTATTTAAAAGTGACCGGTCTTTACTGCGAGTCTATTGATAGTGTTACCATTACCGTGATTCCCTATTCTGTGACAGCACCGGCTTCCTATACGATTTGCTACGGAGATACTGTGCAAATATCAGTCCAAGTGAGTCCGCCCGGATTTCATACGTACAATTGGAGCCCTACACAAACGATTATCGGAAGTCATCAAGTTGCTGCACCATTTGTTAATCCGACTACTAATACCGTATATACCGCAACGGTTGTAAATCAATTCGGCTGTATCGCAACCGCGACGGTAACCGTGATCCTAAAACAATTGGAAGCCGAAGTGACCACAACAAATGTGACTTGCTATCAAGGAAATGACGGGCATATTTCAGTGGTACCCACAGGAGGTGTAGATCCATACTTTTTTGCATGGTCGAACGGAGGAAATACTGCGCAAATCGGTTATTTGACCGCCGATACCTATTCTGTATTGGTTACAGATGCACTCGGATGTAAGATGTTAGCAACGTTTACCATTCAAGAACCACCACCCATCAACGTGAACCTTGTAAGCGCCACTCCTGTAGTCTGCGACCAAATTTGCAATGGAAATCTTACCGTTGCAGCAACAGGTGGAACCGGAGCAATCTCTTATTATTGGCTTCATAACCAGCAAGGGGCCCTTGCCGATAGTCTCTGTGCCGGACTCTATACCGTAATCGTTGCCGATGAGCATCAATGTACGGCAACAGCCTCTTTTCAAGTACCGGATACTTCTGACAATACAATTAATATAAATGTCATTTCCCCGCTCTGTTTCGGTGATTGTACAGGCGAAGTGGCGCTGACTTTAGATTTTAATATGCCTTATTCCATTTTGTGGAATACCGGAGATACTTTGCCTCAATTGGATAGTTTGTGTACAGGACAATATCATGCTTTTATCAATGAAACTTCTGGATGTGTATATAATATTTATGCACACGTTCCGGAATTACCGCCCTTGCAGTTTACCAATATCTATACCCTATTGCCTTCATGCAACGGCGATGCAGACGGCTCCATAAGAATTAACACAACCGGCGGAACAGCTCCCTACTCCTATTTTATTAATGAAGTTCCCTGCGGAAATGAAATACAAAACTTGTCCTCAGGAACCTATTTACTTACGGTTATCGATGCCAATGATTGCCGCGTAGATACCAATTTAGTGCTCACGGAACCGAATCCTATTATCGTAACCGAACAACACCAACAGCCCCCTTGTCCACAAGTGTGCAATGGGACGATTTCTCTTAACGTTACCGGTGGAACGCCTCCCTATCGGTATGATTGGAGTAACGGAAATACGCTTTCTTACGGCGAGAGCCTGTGTATCGGCACCTATACCATAGAGGTGAATGATGTAATGGGGTGCAGAACTTCGATTATAGTTACTCTTAGCGATTCTTCTCTTTTTCCGGTTCCGATTCAGGCATGGAGCGATGAGGATACCATTTATGAAGGCGCAAGTACCGTCATTCATGCTACGGATCTGGACGGATTCATCTATCAGTGGCAACCCCCGACCGGACTCGCTACGCCTACGCAACCTAATAGTGTTGCCACCCCTCCGAACACCATCACATACGTCATCTTGGTGCGGGATATGTACGGTTGCGAAAAAAGAGATACCCTTCGTATTCATATTAAAGAGGTAATTTGCGATGAGCCCTATATTTTTATACCCAATGCCTTTTCGCCGAACGGAGATGGAATTAATGATATGTTGTTTGTACGCGGAGATTTTATTACCGAGTGTCTCCTGAGGATTTATGATCGCTGGGGAGAAAAGGTCTTCGAAACAACCTCAACGGATAAAGGCTGGGACGGGACTTTCAAAGAAAAAGATTGCCAGCAGGGCGTGTACGATTACTATCTTGAGGTGTGGTGCCTCGGAGAAAAACAATTCTTCAAAAAAGGGAATGTAACACTTTTGCGATAAAAAAGAAAAAAAATATCCTTATAAGTAGTATATCTAATAATAATTTTTATTATTAGCATTTGGGCATGCCGGCTTCACCGTCGGCCTCCGGATCCACGCGTTGTAATCGCAACGGGATTGGGGTATTCCCATTTTTTTTTCTCCAAGTTTTCATATTTTTTTTAATACTGGAATTTAATTTTGATAAATTAATGATATGATTTATTTTTGCAAACCTTATTTGCATCTATTTGGCCTCTTTGGCCCCCATATTCAGTGCTTGTTTGCGAATTCTCATAGCCAATTCACTGGAAGATCTTCCATTGAGGGCTGCACTGATGGTTTGCCGGCTTACTTTAATTTCCATTCTTTTATAGAACTCTTCCAGCTCTTTTATTTTTCCATATTCATTGAAAACAATGCGGTGTAAAATTTTTTTCATTATCTCGATTTTTTTGTTTACTTTTATCGGCATTTTTACATTGTAAAGGAGTTTAGCGCACAAATATAAATAAAAATATGAATAAATAAATTAAATAATGAATTTTTTTAAAAAAAACTTCATTATTTAATTAAAATAATAGATTATGAATGGGAAATTATTACGAAAAAAAATAGAAGAATGCAATATTTCATTGAGAGAATTGGCAAGAAAATTGAATATTTCAGAGCAGAATTTGCAAAATAAACTCAATGCGCAAGATATTAAAGTCTCTTTTTTGATGGATGTTTCCGAAAAATTAAATAAACATATCAGTTTTTTCCTTGATGAATCTTTTCCGAGTGTTGCTTCCGAAAAAGAGGATCACTACAAAGGAAATAGTTCTATGGAGCAGTTCTATTCAGAGAAAGAATCTGCCCGAAAATTGAAAAGTTTGGAACATCAACTCGAAGAAAAAGAAAGAATCATTAAGTCATTGGAATTAACCTTGGAAGCACAACGAGATTTAATTAAATTTCAAAAAGAAACTATCCTTTCTATGAAAGAAAATCATTAGTAGTAACATTCCGTTTATTGAATCGGCTTTTTTTGTAAATTTGCAACGTTAATCAGCATAAAATGTATTTAAAAAAGATTAATCTTGCGAATTTTAAGAATTATGAATCTGCAGAATTTGACTTCAATGCCAAGGTGAACGGTATTGTCGGAGAAAATGGCTGTGGGAAGACCAATTTGCTGGATGCGATTCATTATTTGTCTTTCTGCAAAAGTTATTTTGTTTCGCAAGATGCCTTTGCCGTTCGGTTTGATGAAGATTTTTTTGCGATTCACGGCGTTTTTAACCGAGTAGATGAAACGGTGTCGGATAAGATTAGTTGCACCTATAAAACCGGCGGTCGTAAAATCATGAAAGCCAATGGAAAGGAGTATGAACGACTGAGTGATCACATCGGCCGCTATCCGCTCATTATGGTTTCTCCTTACGACCACGATATTATCAACGACGGAAGCGACTTGAGACGTAAGTTTTTTGATGTGATTATTTCCCAATTCGATAAAGAATATTTGCATCAACTGATCTCCTACCAGAAGATTTTGATGCAAAGAAATATTCACTTAAAACAATGTATCGAGTCACGAAATTATGATAAGACATTGATTCATGTTTTTGATGCGCAACTCATTCCGTTGGGTGCATACATTCATCAAAAACGGAAGGAATTTATTGCGGCCATTTTGCCTGTATTTAAAAAATATTACCAAGATCTTTCCGGAAATCGGGAAGAGGTGGATATTCAATATGAGTCGGGGTTACATGAAAGTTCAATGGAAGAAGGTTTGGATAATGCCATCTCTTTAGATTTTAGATGCGGATACACCAATTTCGGCATACACAAAGATGATTTTCTCTTTTATATAAATGGAAATTCAGTAAAGCGTTACGGATCGCAAGGACAACAAAAATCATTTGCCTTAGGATTGAAATTGTCTGAATTTGAATACATATATCAACAAAAACAACAAAAACCGATTCTTTTATTGGATGATATTTTTGACAAACTTGATCCCAAAAGAACGGCTCACCTGTTGGATCTTGTTGGACGGGATTTTTTTGGACAAGTATTTATATCAGACACGGATGAACAGCGGGTAACGCAAATTTTAACACGTTTTGGTATAAGCCATTCTCTTCATAATGTCAGTCAATCCGGAAAATAAAAAAGAGCCACGTGTTAAGAAAAGTGGCTCTTTTTTATTATAAAATCAGGCAAACCTGTTTATTTAAGAACACCTAATTTTTTTCCGACTTTGGTAAAAGCAGCAATACATTTGTCGAGATGTTCGGTTTCGTGTGCAGCGGAGATTTGTACGCGAATACGTGCTTGATCCTTGGGCACAACCGGATAGTAAAAACCGGTAACATAAATTCCTTCTTCTTGCAATTGTGCGGCCATGGTTTGGGAAAGTTTCGCGTCATAGAGCATTACGGCGCAAATGGCTGATTGTGTAGGTTTAATATCAAAACCGGCCGCTTTCATCTTGGAAACAAAGTAGTCGGTATTGGCATGAAGTTTATCTTGCAGTTCATTGGTTTCGGACATCATTTCCACCATTTTGCATCCGGCGGCGGCTACCAAAGGAGGAATGGAATTTGAGAAAAGGTAGGGGCGGGAGCGTTGGCGCAACATATCAATAATTTCTTTTTTACCGGTTGTAAAGCCTCCGATAGCGCCTCCAAAAGCTTTGCCCAGTGTTCCGGTAATAATTTCTACGGAGCCTCTCAGATTGTATAATTCGGTAACGCCGCGACCGGTATGTCCGACAACACCGGCGGAGTGAGATTCATCCACCATCACCATCGCATCGTATTTATTGGCTAATTCCATAATTTTATTCAAGGGAGCTACGTTGCCGTCCATAGAAAAAACGCCGTCGGTAACAATCAGACGAAAACGCTGTGCCTGTGCGGCTTGGAGTTGTGCTTCCAAATCGGCCATGTCGGCATTGGCGTAACGATAACGGACAGCTTTACAAAGGCGAACCCCGTCAATGATGGAGGCATGATTCAACGCATCTGAAATGATGGCATCTTCGGGACCTAACAGCGGTTCAAATACACCTCCGTTGGCGTCAAAACAAGCCGCATACAGAATCGTGTCTTCCGTTCCGAAAAATTCGGCCAATTTTTTTTCCAACTCTTTATGTAAATCCGAACATCCGCATATAAATCTTACCGAAGCCATGCCGTAACCGTGCGTATCTAAGGCCTCTTTTGCAGCCGCAATTAATTTAGGATTGTTGGCTAATCCCAAATAGTTATTGGCACAAAAATTAAGCACTTTTTTACCGTTGGCTAAAGTGATTTCTCCACTTTGAGGGGAAACAATAATCCGTTCGTTTTTGTATAATCCGGCTTTTTCAATTTCGGATAATTCATTTTTTAAATAAGATTGAAATTTATCGTACATGGTATTAAAATTTATGAATATGATATTGATTTATTTTCCTATATAGAAGCCGAGTCCTGTCATTAGGAGTGTCGCGGCAAAAGAGAGACCGGCATACAGAAAAGCGGTACTGTAGATTCCGGATTTGAATAAAGACATGACCTCCCATGAGAAGGTGGAAAAAGTAGTAAATCCCCCGCAAAATCCCACAATCAAGATTAAATTTATGGATTGAGAAGGATTTTTATAGAGATATCCCATAAGTGTTCCAATGAGCAAACATCCCAAAATATTGACCAAAAAAGTAGAAATCGGGAATTTGGGTGCGGTTTCCGTAAAACGGACAGAAGCAACCGAAATCCCGTATCTTACCAAACTTCCCATTCCACCACCAACAAATATAAACATGAGCTCTTTCATCATCTATTCATAAGTGATATTAATGCAATAACAATAAACTCCCGGCCATAATTGCCATTCCCGCAACCAATCCATAGATAGCCACATGATGTTCTCCGTATTCACGGGCAGCGGGCAATAACTCATCAAGGGCAATGAAAACCATAATCCCGGCCACTACGGCAAAAGTGCCCCCCAATATTACGGGAGTCATAAACGGAGCCAAAATTAAATAAGCAATAATAGCGCCAATGGGTTCCGAAAGTCCGGATAAGAAAGAAAATAGAAATGCCTTTTTCTTGCTCCCCGTGGCATAGTAAATAGGAATCGATACGGCAATTCCTTCCGGTATATTGTGAATGGCCACGGCAATCGCAATCGCAATCCCGATGGAAGTGCTGTCAACAGCCGCTGTAAAGGTGGCAATTCCTTCCGGAAAGTTGTGAATCCCAATGACCAATGCCGTCATTAATCCCACACGCATCATCTTGGCTTGAGGTGGAGGGGTATTCATTTTTTCGACCGACCTTATTTCATGAGGATTTTCAAAGGAAGGAATCAGTTTATCAATGATCCCGATCAGGAAAATTCCTCCGAAAAAGCATAGGACAGCCGTAAGCATGCCATTACTTTCTCCCATTTCAGTAACAAGAGTTATTTGAGCATCTCTGAAAATTTCCACGAAGGCAATGTAAATCATTACGCCGCCGGATAGTCCCAAGGAAAAGGAGAGAAATCGTTTGTTGGTCGTTTTGGCAAAGAAGGCAATTAAACTGCCGATTCCTGTTGCCAAACCGGCAAAAAGAGTAAATAAAAAAGGAAGTAAATAGTTGGTTTCTTCCATTAAGAGAGTCGTTTTTTTAGAATATCAAGCATATCTTTGGTCATCGCTGCAAGATTATATTGGGGTTTCCAATTCCACTCTTCGCGGGCGGCACCATCATCCATAGAGTTAGGCCACGAATCGGCAATACCTTGTCTTAATGCATCCTCCCGATATTCAATTTGTAAATCCGGAATATGTTTTCTGATTTCATTAAATAAAGTTTCCGGCTCAAAACTCATGGCGGTGATATTGAAAGAATTTCTGTGAATGAGTTTGGTGGGATCGGCTTCCATAAGGTCAATGGCCGCTTTTAATGCATCCGGCATATACATCATATCTAAATAGGTGCCTTTTTTCAACGGACAAACAAACATTTCTTTTTTAACGGCTGCATAGTAAACTTCTACTGCATAATCCGTGGTGCCTCCTCCGGGTAAAGTAACATTGGAGATTAACCCCGGATATCTAACCGAGCGTGTATCCACGCCAAAACGTTGAAGTAATAATCGCTCAGAAGTTCTCCGGTAACTTTTGTTACGCCGTAGATGGTTTTGGGTCGCTGAATCGTATCTTGAGGGGTTCCGTCATGAGGAGTTTCAGGTCCGAATGCTCCGATAGAACTGGGCGTGAAAACAGCGCAATTATAAATTCTTGCCACTTCCAGACAGTTCATCAAAGCTCCCACACCTACGCTCCAACCTAAAAGAGGATTGGCTTCGGCTTTGGCCGATAATATGGCTGCTAAATTATAAATAGTATCAATTTTGTATTTCTTAACTGCTTCCGCAATATCGTTCAATTGAGTAGCATCAATTTTACAGGAAGGACCGCTTTCCATCAATTCGTTTTTTAACGGATATATAAAATCGGCTGCAACAACTTGGTCATTTCCGTATGCTTTACGAAGAGCCGGTGTGAGTTCGGAGCCAATCTGTCCACAAGCCCCTATAACTAAAATTCTTTTCATAGTATCATTTTTTTTTTCAAGGGGCAAAGTTACACGATTTTTTTATTACTTGTTCCGTTCATTCGAAAAAATATATTTATTTTTGCACGCTCAAATAGAAAAAAAATGAATAATTCCCGTGTGCCGCAAAAGGTGGTGTTTTTTACCCGCTGGACAAGAAAAAAGTATGCTATTTTCAATTCCTTACATCGACTGATCTCTATTTCATGTATTGCATTAGCATGTTCTTTTTTGGGTAAACCGACGGATGGGGTTGCCCAAACGCACGGCGATACCATTAAAGAAACACTTGATGAGGTGAATGTTACGGCCGAAGCGCCTCCGGAAACCGAGAATATGGAGCCGTTGATGTTGCAGCATGTCATGGTGCAACGTGAGATTTCCCGATCGGCGGTACATTCAGTAAATGAATTGTTGGAACATTTGCCCGGAGTCGATATTCGTCAACGCGGGCCCATGGGCACCCAAGCCGACATTAGCTACCGCGGCGGTAATTTCGACCAAACCTTAGTGCTGCTGAACGGAATTAATTTTTCGGATCCCCAGACAGGCCATTACACACTCAATCTTCCGATTTCCCCTGATTTGATTCGCAAAGTGGAACTATATAAAAATAGCAGTTCTTTCCTTTTCGGCTCTTCCGCCTTTTCCGGAGTTATCAATATGATCACCTCACCCGATACCTCTTTTAATGTAGGTGTGCATTTGATGGGCGGCATGTATGGATTGTATCGTGTCCAAACACAACTTCACTGGCAAACAGGGAAATTCCGACATCTCCTCGCTACGGATTATCACCACTCGGACGGTTATGCCGAGAATACCGATTTTAACATCGTCGGGGGGTATTATCAGACCATCGGGATATTTAAAAGTGGAACACTTGAATTTCAAATAGGGTACAATCAAAAAAAATATGGAGCCAATGGCTTTTATTCATTAAAATTCCCGAATCAATATGAAGAAACAGAAACCTTACTTACATCGGTGAAATGGAAAAATAATGGAACCGTTAAGGTAATTCCGGCGTTCTATTTTAGATTGAATGAAGATTGTTTTCAACTCGCCAAATGGCAAGCTCCCCATAAAAATAATATACATCTCAACCACATTGCCGGGCTTAATCTGTTGTCCTATTTCAATTCCCCGTTGGGCAGAAGTTCGTTTGTGGCGGACGTGCGTTTGGAGGGCATTGTGAGCTCTTCTTTGGGTACGCTTTTGCCCGAACCGATACAGGTCGGTAGGACTTCGAATGTTTACAAATACGGAGCAAATCGAACGCTCATCGCCTTGTCGGGGGCTCAGAGGTATCGTTATAAGGGATTTACCGCCCAAGGGACACTCCTTCTCCAACATCTGTCTGCGTTGCCGGAGCGATTTTTCTTCTTGCCGGCGGCTCTGGTCTCCTATGAATGGAAAACTTCTGTGGCTCCCAAAATAGAAGTTTCGCTGCAACACTCCTTGTCAGGAAGTAAAACTATACGATATCCCACATTCACCGATTTATACTATCATACAGGTGACATATCGGGAAATGTCTCTTTATTGCCCGAAGAAGCCTACACGTATGAAGCTGGAACAACGTGCCAATGGAAATGCACAGATTTTACAACCCCATTTTTGGTGGCAGAAATAGCCCTTTTTCACCGTCAGGGGAAGAATTTAATTGACTACATAAAAAAGGAAGATGAATCAATTTGGCAGGCAGTGAATCATACCAAAACGCACTTTACGGGATTGGATTTACTCATTCGATTTGCCCCGTCCGGCATATTCAGGAACAGATGTTTTTTGAATTATGTGGTAGCTCAATATAATTATCTCTACTCCGACAAGAATAGTGAGGGCTATCAATCACGCTATTTGCTCGATCATCTCACGCATCAGTTATCTGTAACCATGGATATGGAAATTTACCACAACTTATCTGTAAATTGCCATTTTTCTTATGGCAAAAGAAAAGGAGAGTATCGGTCATACGAGCGCTATCCGACCGGAGAAAACAAAAGCTATCCGGATCTTTACTTACTGAATATTCGTCTGCAATATCAGTTATTCAAACAATACACCTTTTACATAGAGGCCTCCAATCTTCTCAATCAAAAATATTTTGATATCGGCGGCATCGATCAACCCGGAATTTGGGTAATTGGTGGAATTCGTTATTCTTTTAAGAAAAAGGAGTCGAATTAATAATGATTTGTATCAGGTAAAATAGAAATATGATTAGGGCGTGTCGGCTTCGCCGCCGGCATCCGGCTACAAGTCCGCCGCCGAAAGCCGTGTGGACGCAAAGCTGCAAAAGGAGCTTCCTCCGGTCGCTTATAAATTACAGAACTCATGTCATCGCTCCAAATTTCAAAGGTATTTCTCCACAATGAATGGAGAATCGGGATCAAATCAGATTATGACCAATCACTAATTTCAAAGATCAAACAATTACCCAATGCACGGTCACAAGAGTAGCAAGACGACAGAGATCTACACGCATGTAAACACAAGTAGTTTATTAAAGGTAAAGTCACCTTTTGATGATTTATAGAATACAAAAACTTATAAATAGAGAGAATAAGTATGAGAAGCCATCGCGATAAAATTTTGCAAGAGGTGATAACTTTAAAAATTAGTATAAAAAAGAAAAAATAAATTATAAACATTAAATTTCTAAAATTATTTTATATTTGCAAAAAAATAACCACTACCACAAAATTACCCAAAGGTGCACAAAACTGTCTACTATTAGAGACAAAGGACATATCTTTTTGGGGTTGAAGGTAATGGGATAAATGAGTTAGCACTCATTGTAAAACGATACGACAATATTCAAACTATAATATATGAACGAAATAATTTGTCCCAGTTGCAAAAAAGCATTCAAAGTAGATGAAGCTGGTTTTGCTGACATTCTTAAACAAGTTCGTGACCACCAATTTGAGGAAGAAATTCTAAGTAGACTTGCCCTTGCTGAAAAGGAAAAGGAAAGTGCAGTAAAATTAGCTGAAGCTAATGTTAGAAATTCTTTGCAAGACCAACTTGCTAAAAAAGATAAAGAACTAGCCGAATTAAAGGCGCAAAGTGAGCTAACACTGACAGAAAAGTTAAATAAAAAAGAATTTGAAATCACTCAGCTGAAGGCAAAGATTGATAACATTGAAGTCGAAAAGAAACTTGCAATAAATGAAGCTGTTCAGAAACTTGAAAAAGAACGAGACAACTTGGCAAATGATTTAAAAACTAAAGAATTAGAAAAGCAAAACTTTGAAAGTTCTTTAAAACAGAAACACACAACTGAATTGCAAAGTAAAGATGAAATTATAAAGTATAAAGATGAGGAGATTTCCCGAGTAAAAGACATGAAGTCTAAACTCTCAACGAAAATGCTTGGTGAAACACTTGAACAACATTGCGAGATTGAATTTAATAGGCTTCGTGCAACAGCATTTCAAAAATCATACTTTGAAAAAGACAGCGATGCAAGCTCAGGTAGTAAAGGAGACTATATCTACAAAGAGAGTGATGACGCAGGTAATGAAATTATTTCAATCATGTTTGAAATGAAAAATGAGAATGACCAAACTACTGCTAAAAAAAGAAATGAAGACTTTTTTAAAGAGCTTGATAAGGATAGAACAGAAAAGAAATGTGAATATGCAATTTTAGTTTCAGTTTTAGAAGCAGATAACGAACTTTACAACTCTGGTATTGTTGATGTATCTCATAAATATCCTAAAATGTATGTTGTAAGACCTCAGTTTTTTATACCAATTATTACTTTACTCCGTAATGCCGCCATGAACTCCATTCAATACAAGGCGGAACTTGCATTGGTAAGAAGTCAAAATATTGACATCACCAATTTTGAAGAAAAGATGAATAAGTTCAAAGAGGGATTCGCAAGAAATTATGATTTGGCAAGTCGGAAATTTAAAGATGCGATTAACGGAATTGATAAAACCATAAAAGAATTAGAAAAAACAAAAGAAGCTTTGTTGTCGTCAGAAAACAATCTTAGATTAGCAAATGAAAAAACCGAAGACTTGACAATTAAAAAACTGACTCAAGGCAATCCGACAATGAAAGCAAAATTTGACGAACTTAACTAGATGAATAAAAAAACGAGTGCTAACAACGGCTCATACCCAATGCGGGTTTCAGAGGGGTTGCAAGTTCAGTTCCCGCAGGCAAAGTTTGTAACGTGTGATACGGAAGCAGCCACACAAACCCGCACTGGGCATAGCCGCAACCGTTACCGCCAAGTGTAAAAGACAGACAACGACATAGAAAACATTGAAAAGAAAATCATTGTGAAAGAACAGAAAAACGAAATATCGACAAGAACAGAAAGCCGACACTCAAGCCGTCCCAATATTTTTTATTTTTTGCCTACCGCACATTTTTTAAAACAGTTGCCAACCCACAATGGCATATTTGCTTTTGCCCCGACACACAAAGCCAACGCTTCGGCAAAATCAAAAGAGCCATTTTTTGCCACCGTAAAAGGAAAATTATTAATTTTGAAGTTTTTAATCTAAATATGTCTAAAAGAATTAATTATATAATTTCGGAACTTGAAGACCAATACTTAATTGACGATGACTCATTAAGACCATGGATAATTGGTTTTAGTGGAGGTAAAGACTCAACAGCATTACTTCAATTAGTTTGGCTTGCTTTAAAGAATATTCCGGCTAAATTAAGAAATAGAAAAATTTATGTCATTTGCAATGACACTTTTGTTGAAAATCCAATTGTAACAGATTACGTTTTTGGTATTCTAAAATTAATTCAACAAGCAGCAGTCGAACAAGGCTTACCAATTGAGGTTCAAAAAACTATTCCCAGACTTGAAGATACTTTTTGGGTAAATATAATTGGACGTGGTTATCCAGTACCCAATAACTCTTTTCGCTGGTGTACTGACAAAATGAAAATTAAGCCAACATCTAGATTTATTATTGACCAAGTTGCTGAAAATGGAGAAGCAATTATTTTGATTGGAACAAGAAGTGCCGAAAGTGCAACAAGAGCAAAATCAATAAAAAAGCACGAAATCAGAGGTAAGCGAATGACAAAACATCCGCACCATCATAATACTTATGTTTACTCCCCGATAAAAGACTTAATGCTCGAAGAAGTTTGGTACATTATAAATTCAATGACTTCTCCATGGGGTGCAGACAATTCAAAATTATTTCAAATTTATGCTGATGCAAGTGCTGATGATTATGAATGTCCGACAATGGTAACAGACAAAAGTCATTCTTCATGTGGACAAAGTCGTTTTGGTTGTTGGACTTGCACAGTTGTAAAAGAAGATAAATCAATGACTGCAATGGTAAGTAAAGGTTATCCTTGGCTAAAACCATTGCTTGATTTACGTGCAAGTATGGTCGATGAAAGAAATGTTTCCGAAAATCGAATGCCAACGAGAAGAAACGGTCAAGCGGCAATTACCGAAGATGGGCATTTTCAAGGAAATTATACTCCAAAATATAGAGCAAAATTATTAGAACAAGTTTTAATTGCCCAACGTGAAGTTCAAATTGAAAGACCACATTTAGAATTAATTACAAACCAAGAGTTGGTTGCAATTCAGGTTATTTGGCATCGAGATTTGTGTTTTGATTTTCAGGTTTCTAAAATTTACAATAGAGTTTACAATAAAGAATTGGATATGAAGAAAAACGACGAAAAAATCCAAAAGGAAATCGCATTGCTTAAAGGTGTTTGCGAAGACCAAACTTCAGATTTTGACTTAATTCAAGAACTTTTAATAATGCAAAAGAATAAAGCATTATTGAATCGCAAAAGAGGTTTAAAAGATGATATGGAAAGAGTTATTGAAAAGTACCTAAAAAAAGAATCTGAAAATGTACATTAAAGAGATAGAACTGAATAATTTCAGGATATACAAAGGCAACAATAAAATATCTTTATTGCCTGACGGCGATAAAAATATTATTGTTATAAGTGGTAAAAATGGATTTGGGAAAACCACTTTTTTGATGTCTCTTGTTTGGTGCCTTTATGGTAAACAAATGGAGAAGGTTGATGAATTGTACGAAAAGGAAATTCGGGATAAAGGAAATTATACAAAGTATATTTCCAACAGTTTAAATAGAAAAGCATACGAAGATGGAGAAACTGAATTTTCTGTTTCTGTTACGTTTTCGGGTGTTAAAATTCCAGATGTAACTTGCGATGAAGTTACAATTAAACGTAGTTATAATGTGATTTCTAATACTTCTGACAGAGTAGAAGTATTAATTGATGGCTATCAAAATCAACTCATAGAAGATTTAACAAAGGAAAATCAAAAAGGAGAAGAAATATTTATTAGGGATTTTATTTTACCTATTGAAATTGCAAAATTTTTCTTTTTTGATGCAGAGAAAATTGTTTCACTCGCAGAAATAAATTCCAATAACCAACGCCGCCAATTAAGTAAAGCATATTCCGAAGTTTTAGGAATTCAAAAGTATGAAGATTTAAAAGCAAATCTTGAGGAAAAACAGGATGAATATCGTCGTCGTTCTGCAAAACCAGAAGAAAAAGAGGAATTAAATCAACTTCACACCGATATTGAAAATACAAAAATTGAAATTGAAAAACTCGTTGAAAATATTGATGATTTAAAGCATGAAAAAAATCAAAAGGAAAAAGAGTCCGAAGATATTCAACGCAGATTAATAAAAGAGGGTGATAAAATGACCCTTGATGAACTTAATTTATTGAAAGATGAACAATCAAAACTTGAACAGAAAAAATCAGATGTTCAAGAGAGTTTGAAAGATTATTTTGATATTATTCCTTTTGCATTGGCAGGTGAAACATTAATGAATATATCAGAGCAAATTACAAATGAAAGAAATCTAACGGAACAAAAATATAAACAAGAAGATGTAAATTCAAAAATAAATCAGATTAAGCAAGAAATTGAACGTCAACGTGTTGAAGAACGACTTGTTTTTGATACAAATGTTCGTGATTTTTATGAAAGCCAAATCGTAAAACTTGTAAAAAAGCATTTCTTTTCTGATATTCCTGATGTTCCCGATAATTTTGAAACTTTACATGATTTCTCAAATTCAGAAACCAATGAGTTTAATCAACTTGTAAATACTATCAAACACAGTTTTAAAGAAACTTTTTCAAGATTAAATACCGAGTACTCGTATTTAAAAAATCAATTGGATTCTATAAGTAGAAAAATCAGAGATGCTGAAAAAAGTGCCGAAGATGAATATATTGCAGAACTAAGAAGGAAAAAGGAATCTTTAGATAAAAGAATTTTGTCAATAGGCAACGAGATTGAAACAATAAGCCAAAAGATTGGAGAACTTAATAACCAAACCAAGATTCTTAAACAAAAACAAGAAATTTTAAGAAAGAAAATTGATGAATCAACAGAATATTCAGAAAAGGAAAGAAAAACAAAATACATCATCAATAAACTTCAAACTTTTATTGCTCAATTTAAAGAACTTAAAAAACAATCCTTGGAAGAAAAAATGCTAAAAGGTTTAAATACATTAATGCATAAAAAAGATTTCATAACTAAAGTTGAAGTCGATATAAGTCATACAGGCGAGGATATAGATATTTCACTTTACAATAAGAGCAATAAACAAATTGATAAAGGCTCTCTTTCAATGGGAGAAAGACAAATGTATGCTTCTGCATTATTGAATGCTTTAGTTGATGAATCAGATATTGAATTTCCTGTTTTTATTGATAGCCCAATGCAAAAATTTGACGAACAACATGCTGAAAACATAATCAAACATTTTTATCCGAATGTTTCAAAGCAAGTCGTTATTTTCCCATTAATTAATAAGGAATTGACTGAAAAAGAGTATAAACAACTTCACACAAAAGTTTGTAAAACATTCTTGATTGATAATATTTCTAACGAAAAATCAGTATTTAAAGAGTGTCAGCCGAATGAATTTTTAGAAACTTATAAAGAATTGTACAATGCAGATTAATATAAAAACTTCGGAAAAGAATCAGGAAGTTGTAAGGAAATTGACTTCAAAACTTCCTAACGGAACAAAAGAAAATGTAATTGCACGTATTGCATTAGGCTATTCTCTACAAACAGGAAAAAGATTTTCATCTAATGACGGAAATGTTTATGATTCTAAAGGGAAAGAATATAAAGACCACATTCTTTTTGATGCAAAATTCAGAGATTTTTATGTAGCACTTATTTGTCAGCATTACGGTATTTACAAAACGAATGAAAACATACCAAAATACATAAAATTACACATAGACCATGGTTTGGAGTTGTTAGAAGGGATTTTTCAAGACAATTACAATTATACTTTCTTTGATTTTCTTGCTGAACACATTGAAAAAGGGGCATTATCATTAACCGACCTTAATGTTTCTTTAGACCCAGTTAAAAATAATCAGCAACACATTGATAAATCTTATTATTCCAACCCGATAAAAATTGAAGTTGGAAAACGAATAGATAACGAAGAACTAATAAATTTAAGTTTAAATGATACAGGCATTTACAATAACTGTCATATTGCAGTTGCAGGTAATTCAGGAACAGGTAAAACTCAATTTGCATTAGAGTTTTTAACCCAAATTTATGAGCAATCAAATGGGCATGTAAATTATATTTATCTTGATTTTAAAGGTCTAAAGCAAGATGATGTAAAAGAGTTGGAGAATTTTTTTGCTGATACAAAAACAGATTTTATTGATGTTCCACAAACCCCATTTCCAGTAAACCCACTTACATTTATCGACAATGTAAATGAAGTCAATAAAAATATGGGAATTGATAAGTTTGTAGATATTGTTTGTAAGTATTCTAATCTTGGGATTAAACAAAAAGGGAAACTTCGTGAGGCTGCTTTAGAAGCGTTTATAGAACAAAAAGGCGGTACATATCCATCCATCAGACAGATAAATGAACATTTACAAAGTATTGTCGGAGACAAAAAAGATACTTTGACTGAAATCATGGACGAATTAAGTCGCTACAAAATATTCATTGACGACCCCAAGAATCAATCAAATTTCTTTGCAAAAAATCTTTATTTATCTTTATCGGGCGACTTATCAAATTCTGTTAGATTTACATCTTTATTTCTAATAATCAATTACATATACAATACTTTCATGAACATGGACAACAGTCCTGTTGAAGACAACATAAAAGCAATGCGATATGTAATTCTAATTGATGAAGCACACGTAATTTTCAAAGAGAAAAAATATCAAAGTATTCTTGAAAAAATGTTACGTGAAATTCGCTCAAAAGGTGTTTCAGTAGTTTTGCTTTCGCAAGGTATTGAAGAATACAATCAACCCGATTTTGATTTTTCAACTATGTGCGAAATAGCGTTTTTACTTGACATTAAAGACAAAAATATTAAGGTAATGGAAAAATTCTTAGGTTTGTCAGGCAACAACAGTAAAAACATTGCTCGAAGCATGGAGAAAATCGAAAAAGGACAAGCAATTTCAAACATCAAAGAATTTGAAGTTGCCAAATTATTTAAGGTTAAACAATATTGGGAAAGAAACAAATAGATATTATTATGTACTGGAAGAATTTTTTTGACGAAATAAAAAGTAGGCTTGTAAGCCCTTTTAAATATCCACAATACATCGGCTATTTTGTGTTTTGTATTTTAATAGTTGGTGCTATGGGGGTTAATATTAGAGTGTGGGATTATTTTTTCAATAATGGAAGTGCAGTTGCAATCTCAAGAGAAATGGCCACTTATTTAATTGCTATTTTAGGTTCTTCTGTTTTAGATTTGAATTTATCTCAAAAAATAAGGAATAAAGATTCCTTTTTAATTTATTCATTAATACTGCTGTTGTTTGGAGTTTTTATGGTTGTACTTATCGCAAAACTTGACAATAATATTTCAATAATAATTGCAACTATTGGTGTGTTTATTTCTTGGTTCGTATGGTGGTTTGCTAATTCAGACAATCTGTTACTAACAAGAGTTCCTGAAAAGCCGACAGTAGATGATGTAACAGGTGGAAATCCAAGTAACAATTTAACAGGTACAATAGAAGGGTTTAAATCATGAAAAAATATAACGCATTAAAAATAAAACAGCCATTTGGTGAATATTACGTAATATCAATGTCTGCTTTTGACTTGCTTTCAATTTCTTTTAGCGACCCTCTTCGTTATGATGAAACAGGTGAATTAAGAGGCAATCAAAGAAAAATTAGAGAAGATAGAATTAGGGAAATAAGTGAATACATTAAAGGTACGGATGTCGCATTTCCGAATTCAATAATTATTTCATCAAATTACATGGAAGATGGTACTTTATGTGATGATATTAATCTCCGTTGGACAATTGAACAGGATGGTGATTTATATTTTGTGATTATTCCGACTACGAATAAACTAGCATCAATAATTGATGGTCAACATCGTCTTAATGGTTTTAGAAATGTTTCTGAAGAACGGCAAAAGGAAATTCAATTATTAGTTTGTATATATTTTGACTTGCCGAATCCTTTACAAGCATATATTTTTGCTACAATCAATTACAATCAAAAACCTGTTGACAAAAGCCTTGCATTAGAGCAATGGGGTTTTAGTTTACAGACTGATGATTCGAAAAGTTGGTCACCGGAAATGCTTGCAGTTTTTCTTTCCAAGAAGTTAAACACAGAGAAAGAATCTCCTTTTTATAGAAGAATTGTTGTAGCCCCTTTAAATGATGATTATCTATTTAAGGAAGAATCTAATAGCGATTTAGATAAATGGGAGGTTTCAACATCTTCAATAGTAGATAGCATTGTTAAACTAATTTCAAAAAATCCCAAAACTGATTTAAACAAATTACGTCAATTAGAAATAAAACAAAGAAAAAGGGAGTTTTTGGATAATTATTCTGGGACTCCTCTAAGGTCATACTATCTAAGTTATAATGATTTATTAATTTATAAAATTATTGAAAATTATTTAATAGCAGTTACTAAAGAGTTGTTTTCTATTAAAACTGAGAAAACAACATATATTAAAAGGACTGTTGGTATTCAGGCATTATTCATCGTATTAAAGGAAATATTAAATAGCGAATTAGAGGAAAAGAAAGACATTAGTGTTGAGTATTTTTCAGATAAAATGAAAACTATTTCAATGATTGATTTTACTGATAACTTTTTTACTGCTTCAGGGATTGGGAAAACAAGAATAAAAAATACAATCCTATTGAAATTAAATTACTTGTCAATTGAAGATATTAGTAATCAACATGATATTAATGAATATTTGAGATTTATTAAATAGCCAACCCGATTTGCAAGCACATTGCCAAAGCCCCACGAGCCAACGCTCATACCAAAGCTTTGTCAAAGAGCTTGCAAAGCCTACGCACCGAGAGAAATTGTCCGCCAATGGGCGGTTTTGCCGACACTTAAAAAAAATAAAAAACGCTGACACACAAGCCGACAGAAAAGACAGAAAGTAAAATGACAATGAATCGTAAAGTGAATAATGACAATGGTTTACAAGACTGGAAGACAGAACACCAGGCGGTAACAGGCGGTATATTTTATTGCCGAGATAGTGCGGGTTTCAGCGTTTCTGCATCTAATAAACTTTTGTGTAACTTGACAGATTTGTGCTTCGAAATCGGCAACTAACCATACCGCCAACCGTTAGCATTCAGTGGAAGAAAACCCAGCAACAGCATTGAAACATTAACAATGAACAGATAAATAAAATGATTAATAACCAATAAAAAAGGAGGAAACAAAATGAGACAAAACCTATCAATCAACACCTTGCTATTTTTAATAATGTTTTTAGTCCTTGGCAGCGGATGCAAGAAAAGTTCTAATAATGAAGCTTTTACAGACCCCCGTGATGGTAACGTTTATAAAATAATTACCATAGGCGACCAAGTATGGATGGCAGAAAACCTTGCCTACTTGCCTAGTGTAAACATGGTTGACGATGGTTCTGAAGGTGCAGCAGGCTCTTATTATTATGTTTACGGTTACTACGGTACAAATGTAGCAGATGCCAAAGCAACAGACAATTACGCCACCTATGGCGTATTATACAACTGGACTGCCGCCATGGATGGTGAAGCAAGCAGCACAACCAACCCGAGCGGCATACAAG
>Ga0116193_1000909_pt1 | contig 26231 bp, 30 predicted proteins | sample AD_UKC115_MetaG_FD_89892 | JGI IMG/M metagenome (GOLD analysis project Ga0116193, IMG submission 89892) | Active sludge microbial communities of municipal wastewater-treating anaerobic digesters from Hong Kong - AD_UKC115_MetaG | ecosystem: Engineered > Bioreactor > Anaerobic > Digestate... | reverse complement strand
GAGCAGGAGCAGGAGCAGGAGCAGGAGCAGGAGCAGGAGCAGGAGCAGGAGCAGGAGCAGGAGCAGGAGCAGGAGCAGGTTTTGCGCTACCTATCGCTGGCGCCTGTGGCGCTGTAGCTAGCAGTGCGTCCACGATTGCACCTTCGATCACAGGCACGTCGGAATTGGTGGCTGGCGCTGGCTTCAGCACGGGCGCAGTGCTCACGGGTGCTTCGGTATGGCTCAGTATAGCTGGTTGCGCTGTGGTACCGTCGCCAGTGTTCGTGATGCGAATAGCCCCAATGGTTGGCTTTTCTGGTATAGTTGGCGTTTCTTTTGGTTCTTCTATGGCAGCCTCTATGAGGCGGTTGGCTTCTTCATGAGAAATACGTGGCAGTTCGATCGAAAATGTGGAGCCTTTTTTGTATTCACTGGTTACCCATATACGGCCGTTCATAGCCTCTACTAAGCGACGACACAGGTAAAGCCCCAGGCCGGTGCCACCAATTTCGCGTGTGTCGGTATTGTCTACACGGTAAAACTTTTGGAACAAATGCGGTATGTCTTCGGCAGGTATACCAATACCACTGTCGCTGATGGTAATGATGACGTGTTCGTCATCGCCCTGCACATCGATCACAACTTCGCCACGAGGTGTGTATTTAATGGCGTTTTCTATAAGATTGGCCAGCACTTCGCGTAAATGATCGGCATCGAGATCAACGTAGTATACGGGGTTGAGCGTGCGTAGGCCACCTTCGGATTCGCCGTCTTTGCCGTCGAGTTGTGGCTTGAAAAATATGCGCAGGCCCTTTTGGTCGGCCTTTTGTTTGAGGCCTTCGATGATTGTAGACGTGAAATCGACCACGTTGATCACCTTTGGATTATTCGACAACCTGCCATCGTCGGCCTTGGTGACGTCGAGCAAGTCTTGGAAAAGTCGCCCCAAGTGCTCGGCTGCCTCGTGCGCTTTGGTGATAAATTCGTGCGCTTTGGCATCGATTGTTGCTGTAGCGGGGTTGAGCGCCAGACCCAAATAGCCTTCGATCGACGCTACTGGCGTACGCATTTCGTGGCTAGCTGTACTGATAAACTCTGCTTGCGCCCGCTCTTCTTCTTGTTCCTTGGTGACATCGCGAAAGACAATGATTGCACCCGAACCAATGCGCCCAATTGGCGACACCACCACCTCAATGCTCAGTTTTTTGCCCGAGCTGGTTTGCAGGTGCAGGTCGTCGCGACGGACTGGTTGATTGGTCGACAATACTTCAAATATGGGGTCGGAGCTTTTGTCGAGCTCATTGTCGTCGCGGTTGAGCAGCTGCAGTACTGATTTGTAGTCAAGCCCTAAAGCATCTTGATGCCCCCACCCTACAATATGCTGGGCCGCGGGGTTGATGAGCTCTATAACACCTTCGTTGTTGATGGCCAATACGCCGTCACTGATGGCGCCAATCACCACATCGGACTTGTTGGAAACTTGATTCAGCTGATTAGCAAGATCGTAATAAGTGCGGTCTTTTTTGTTTTCGGTGCCGGTACTCTTATGCCAGAGTATGTAGCTGACGATGATTGGCAGCTCGCCGCCAAGCACAATACCAATAAACATCTCACGCGTAAGATCACTCTGTATGAGCAGCCATAGCGCATAGGCGTTAACGATCACAAACAGCGCTGCAATCGCGCCGTTGCCAAACGCCCCTACAAATACGGCGGTGATCAGCCAGAGCGCCAAAAATGGTGAATTTGCACCCCCCGTGCCTATGACGAGTAGCGCGGTCGATGCCGCGAGCAAACAATATGCAGCAAGCGCTGATGCTATGCGAAACTGATCGGTTTTTTCGGTGGTTTTGGTCATGTACGATGCTATGGCCAGTGCCAGGCTGGTGCTAGCTAGGCCAAATGCGAGTGGTGTTACATAGAACTGCGACGGTGGCTTGTTGATGCCTGCCAGATTAGCCCACACAAAAAGCCCAGCGATAATGGCACCCATAACGATAATCGCCTCGCATATGCGGCGATGCCAAAACGGAGTTAACGCGAATGACTTTATGATGCCCCCTTGGTCAGTATGTCTTGCTTAAGCGTTATTATGTGCGAAAGTGCGCCGCAAGGCAAGAGTTTGGAGTGGAAACCATTCTTATTTTTTATTCGTCAGCACTCTTTTCGTTCCTAGCTCTGCAAGAGCTAGGAACGAGCGTTCGGCTGAAATCTGTTATGCAACGGATTTCACGGTCTTTCGAATAAAAAATAAGAATGGTTTGATATTTTTATTGTGTGATAGTAAGCGCGGTCGATGGTACGAGCACGAATTTATCGAATAGCAAATAGCCCGCAAGTGCTGCGAGCAGGAATATGATAATAAGCTGTGTGTAGATGTTCCACAATGAAAAGCGCTTTTTGCCTGGTGCCTTTGCTTTACTAGCGGTTCCTACAGGTGTGTCACCACCGCGCACATTGCCCTCGCCATAGTGTTCCATGTATTTTTTGATAAATTTGCCTGCGTATTTTTCGGCGTCGTCTTCCGAAATTTCACCGAGCTCTTTTGAGTTGCTAATGTCGATCGCTTTGTATTTTTGCGTCCACGTAGTACCGGCACCATTTTGGTGCTTTTTAAGCTCTGTTTTTGGGTCGTCTGTCGTCACATCGACGTACCATTTGTCGCCTTGGAGCTTGAGGACGTAGAGTGTCCAGTTGGTTGCCTCTTTTGCCATATGCGGTACATTATACGGACAAATGGGTGCAAAACACAAGCGGATAGTGATAAAAGTATCCACAAATCGAAACCGCCGAAGCGGCGAAGGAGCGGTAAGGCTCTACTTCGGCGGTTCCGGCGGTGCTAGACGAGGCCCATGATAGTATTTGGACCGCTCCTCTGGGGGATCATGTCGAGTCGTAGCGGCTCCGGGCTACGCTCGCTTGCCTTGAGCTCCTGTATGACACGCTCTGCCGCCTGTCCCTTCAGACCCTTGCAGAGTTTGAACTGCCCGTGCTTTCTGGGCAATCCCTCAAAGCTCCCACTGAAGGTTACGGGCCTTGCACCCTCGTTGACGGTGCCGACGTACACCCAGACGTTCTGTCGATCCGCCATTATTATTCCTCTCGGTTGACGACGTATCTAAGTATATTATAACACACATAATATAAAAAGTAAAGCTATGCTACAATTTTGCTATGAATACATACGATCTTCCTGTTTGGTCATTCTTTGTCATCATTCCACTTGCATTGTGGTCGCTGTACTGGAAAGCCTTGGCGCTATGGCATTCGGCTCGTCGTGGCAATGCGGTATGGTTTGTGGTGCTGCTTTTGGTCAATACACTGGGCATTTTGGACATTGTCTACCTCATCATTGCGGGCAAGCTCAAGACTGGCGAGTTGTTTAGCAAGGGTGACGCTTCAGACAAAGCACCGAGCAAGTAACCTTACGGCTACCCCGCTCTCTCTGGCATAAATTCTTTCCCCACTACCTCGTGGGCATTGCCGATGACTATAAAGGCGCGTGGGTCGACGGCGCGTACTGCTCGTTTGATCTTTTGCTCTTCGAACCGGGTGATGACCGCTAGGAGTACGCCGTGCGGTTCGCGGTCTTTGGGATCGCTTTCTTTTACATAGGTCACGGGCTCGTCGATTACTTGGTTGATCACATTACCAATGTCGCGCACGTGGTTGCTTACAATCCACACGGTGCGGTCTTCGTTGAGGCCTTCGACTGTCACATCGATTGCTTTGTGTGCCACAAAATATGCTATGAGCGAATACAGTGCTTGCTCCCAGCCAAACACGAAGCCTGCGAGCGATATGATGATGCTATTGATCACCATGATTGCCTCGCCGACTGAAAATACCGTGACCCGGTCGATCAGCACAGCTATGGTGTCGGCACCGTCTATGATGCCGCCGTAGCGCACTACGAGTCCCACGCCTAGCCCTACACTGGCTCCGCCAAATACGGCCGCAAGTATAGGTACGTCGGTAAAGCCATGAGGCATATGCACCCAGGTGAGCAGTGCCAGCGCGGTGATGCCTACTACTGAGAGCAGGGCGAACTCGCGACCGAACTTTTTGTACCCCAGCCACACAAATGGTATGTTAAATACCAGCAAATACGCACCAAGCGGCACGCCGGTCAGGTACGCGGCGATGATGGAGATGCCGGTCACTCCCCCGTCGAGCAAATGATTCGGTAATAAGAAAAACTGCAGGCCGACTGCAGTAATAATAGCTCCCAAAAGAACCGATGCGATTTTGCGGGTATGCTCCAACCAGATAGGCGACCTCCTTTTTATTTTACCTTTGCTACTAGTATAGCGTAGTTTGAGGAGTACGTAGATGATTGATATTTGTTGAATTTGTGATATAGTAATGCAATCCAGTCGGAAGTAACTTAGCACTCGACCAAAGGAAGGCCTGTGAGTGGTGTCGTATCGATAAGTAGCTACCTTGCGCTCCGCGAGGCGAAAGCCTGGCGTATATGGCGCTCGTGCGTAGCCAGAAAGATGGAGATGTTCGCGCACGCATACGGGGATATGGAGTTTGGTGAAGCAACAGCCGATGCTGACAATGCACATTTCCTCGTAGGCGATCATCACTTGATGGTGGTGCGCATGGGGGCTGAGTGGCCAACGGAGGTCACTCCCAGGTGGGTTGCAGACAACAGCGAAGTAAGACTCGTCATGCATGTGACGCATCGCGATGGGCGTGAAGGTGCTCAAGATTTCTGGGTGAGTAAACTGGCTAACCTTGACCGTAAGAGGATAGTACTTGCTCGACAACATGCCTTCACTGAATACCCGAAGACAAAACTGGACGAGGAAAGGATCGAGAACGACAGGGATCGCGACGGCGTGGTAGTACCACTGCGTCGTCGATAGCCCGCCGAATCACTCGCCTGTGGCAAAACTGCCCACCGGTGATTCGGCGGGCAGTTTTGTTTGAGAGATTTGCTCATAAAAAGAAGTATCCCCGGACGCGATGTCCGGGGATACCCCACGTAGTGCTCTGATGTCAGGCGGCTTGTAGGCCGACGGTCAGTCCGTATTCGTAGGCGCTGCGCAGAGCCTGGTAGGCGGCTGCGCTGTCCTTGAACTTCTCGGCGCCCAGTTGGAGCGAGGCGTCGATTGCGGCGACGTCCTTCGGCTCTTGGCTGAGCCCGCTCTGGGTGCTGAACTCCCGGACGGCCGACCCTGCGTACAGGGCCTGGCGCGTCATGGCGGCCAGCGATTCGGCATCCTGCTGGGGTGTCGCCACTGTGTTGTGGTAGACACTGGCGAGTACCCCGAGGTTGAATGCCGGTTCGAAGAGCGACGATGCCCTCAGGTCGATGATCCACTCAGCGTTGACGATCATCGAGATTCGTCCCGCCTTGCTGTCGGCCTGCAGTGCGCTTTCGATGTCCTCGGTGCCGAGCACGTTGGTGTACTCGATGGCGCGCAGGCCGGCCCTTTGGATCATCGTGCCGATGACCTCCTGCTGGTAGATCGCCGTCACTTGGAGCGGCGCACCATGCTGGATTGTCTCCATGTCGAGACCGTTGGCCGCTCCGGCCGACGGCAAATGGACGATTGGTATCGCGGCGATCATCGCCGCGATGACGACGAACAAGCCGACGAGTACCCGGCCGGGCTTCAGTGCTCCCAGGTTCATGAGACCTTCTTTCAGAGTTGAATTGTGGGGTGCTGGGCACCCCGTGGATAAAACGAAGAGCCTAACTCTATTATTATACTACTTATGTATTAAAAAGTCAATATCTACAACACAAAGATTTCACTCTCCACAAGTGAGCGGAAATTCCACATACCATCACCATCTGCCTTGTAATTCCAGTAGTACCAGCCCGCGGCGTGACCGTACGCTTGTTGTTGCATGGCGATGTTGCGGCCAAGAAGTGCGTAGTGTTGCTCACGCGGCACAGCGTCAAAAAACCGCTGTGGCAGCACACTGCTCCATTCACCTACGATGACAGGCTGCCATAGCTGCAAGAACCGCAGCAGCAGCCGACGTAGCCGTGCCGAGCGTCGCAAATACATAGCGAGGTCGTTGCCCGTAAACGAAAATGCATACCAGTGGCAATCCATAATGATTGGGTGGTTGCTGCGCCGATGGTAGCGCCAAAAAGTACTCGCAGAAAGCCAGGGGTGAAATGCATCATGAAACACCATGGTTATGTGCGCAGGAAGAATGGCACGCAGGCGATCGTATGCTTGCCTATGAAAACGCCGAAGTATGCGGTGCTGGCGCACTGAGGGCGTAGGTTCGTTGAGTAGTTCTATGCCCCATAGTGCAGATGAATTGCCATATCTATGGGCAATTTGCTCAAGTACGGTGAGCGTCTGCTGTTGGTAGTCACGGCGCGTAAACCATTCGGCCGCTCCCCTGTGGCCACTGTTATCGAAGCCGTTTTGCGAGCCACGAGCCGCATGCAGGTCAATCAATACTTGTAGGCCGTATTCTTCGGCCCACCGCATGGCGTGGTCGAGCTGCCTGGCGCATGGTATGTAGCCGTCGAGCGGTTCAAATACCCAGTACCCCACGGGTATACGTACATGCGTAATGCCATGCTCTGCCAGCCAGCGAAAATCAGCCTTTGTCACAAAGGTACGGCGATGCGTGCGAATACGTTGCTTGCCGCCTACTGTGAGTGACAGTGTGTGTTCGTCGATTGCATCTGTGCCAGTAAAAACACTTGGCGTGAGCCACTTTTCGAGCACCAACCACCCGCCTAGATTCACGCCCCGAAACTGCTCTGTCATACCACTATTATAGTGGTTGTTTTGCTGATTTTGATCGTCCGGCCATGGCAATGAGCAGAAGCAGGCCTAAAAGCAGCGCTACGGCACCTACGATGCCACCGATCACTTTTACAGTGGTACCGATCGCAATGTCGGCGTCGAGAAGTCCCAGCTGACCAAACACAAAATTCCAGTCGTGTTGGGGGTCGCCACTGGGGCCAATGAGTGGCATGAGCTGCGCCCGAGCATCGGCCATATACGTACCAACGCTTGCGCAGGCCAGCATGACCCACAAGAGCCCAAAGATTCCCGCAAAATACGCTTTGGCACGAAACGCTGCAATGGCAAGCAGTATGGTGAATGCGAGTTCGCTCCCCGAGCCTGCTGCCGCCACTATGACTGCGGGCAAAAATCCAAACACAATATGCCCTGCTTCGTGTACGCCAAACTGCACAAAGTACATGCCGCCCAAAAAAATGTTGCTGATCGCCCCCTGGTTGAAGCTCAGAATTTGTATGTACAGGTAAACAAAAAAGATCCATAACGGTGCATACAGCCAGAGTGACGAACGCGTGGGAAGCTGGTTATGCATATGGGGGTAGTATAGCAGGTGCCAGGGAAAATTCGATAAATTGTTGACATAACGATATATCGCGATATATCATGATAGTGAAAGATAACGATATATCGATAACGAAAGGAGACGCTATGTTTCGCAAAGGATTCGACGATCGGTTTGACGAAGAACAAGGGTTTGGGCCTGGTGGGTTTCGTGCACGCCGCGGTATGATTGAGCCGGCAATATTGCAGGTACTACTTGAAAGCCCTATGCATGGCTACGAAATTATCACAAAAATTGAGGAGCAAAGCCATGGCATATGGCGACCAAGCGCTGGGTCGGTCTACCCTACCTTGCAGCTGCTCGAAGAAAAAGATTTGGTGACCGTAAAAATGGAAAGTGGCAAAAAAGTCTATACCCTCACAGACGAAGGCAAAGAATCTGCCAAAATGGCCGAAACGCTGCGCGAGTCGTGGGGGCAACGCATGACGTCACTGCACGAGTACCATCGGCAGTTCCATAAGGAGTTTGGCGGGATTGTGAAAATAATGCGCCAGATATTTCGAAACGGTGATCAAGACCAAAAAAGCGCCATGAGTGACGCAACGGCACAGTTTAAAGCTCGGCTTGAGCAAATACTACAAGGAGAGGCATAATGGCAAAACAAACAAAAGAGTTCGCGGTTGAAGCAAAGGGCCTGGTGAAGGTTTTTGGCGACAACCGAGCAGTAGACGGTGTGGATTTACAGGTACCTACGGGTACGATCTACGGCGTGCTTGGGCCAAACGGTGCGGGCAAAACAACGACTATTAGTATGCTCGCCACACTTTTGAAACCAGACGCAGGTACGGCCAAGATATTTGGCCACGACGTGCAAAAAGAAGCGCAAATTGTGCGACAGTTGATTGGCGTGACTGGCCAGTATGCGTCGGTAGACGAAACGTTGTCGGCGACTGAAAACTTGGTGATCTTTGGCCGACTACTTGGCCTGAGCAGCGCTGAGGCTAATCAAAAAGCAGCAGAACTGCTCGAAGAGTTTGGCCTTACCAAGGCCGCCAAGCGACCACTCAAAAACTTTAGTGGTGGTATGCGTCGCCGACTTGATTTGGCAGCGAGTTTGATTGCTCAGCCACCACTCATATTCCTCGACGAGCCGACGACTGGGCTCGATCCACGTACGCGCGCGCAAATGTGGGCTACGATCCGCCGCTTGGTCGACACTGGCTCTACAGTGCTGCTTACAACGCAGTATCTTGACGAAGCTGACCAGCTGGCTGATAGGATCGCGGTTATCGACAGCGGCAAGGTGGTTGCCGAAGGTACGCCAAACGAACTCAAAAAATCTGTTGGAACGGCATCGCTGCAGATTCGTCTGCGTGATGAATCGCAGCAGGCAAAAGCGGCCAAGATCATTGCCGACACGCTGAAGGCAAAGGTGAATCGTTCGCCCGAAGCGGCCGAACTAACAGCACCTATGGCTGACGCCGACAAAGTGACTGACCTACTGATTGCCCTACGTGCGGCAAATATACGACTCGACGAAATGAGCGTGCAAAAGCCAACGCTCGACGAGGTATTCATGGCGCTCACTGGCCATGGTGCAGACGACAAGAAATCACAAAAAAGCACTGAGGAGAACGGCAATGAGTAGTACCGCAACGATTGTTCCAGGCGCAAAGCGCGAGCTAAAAAATCACTTGAGTTTTCGGACGTCTGTGAGCAATTCGCTCGTCATGGCGTATCGGGGACTGCTCAAAATCAGGCGTACGCCCGAGCAGCTGTTCGACGTGACCATACAACCAATTCTCTTTACGCTCATGTTCACCTACCTATTTGGCGGTGCGATTAGCGGAGATGTGGCAAGCTATTTGCCAATCATCATACCCGGTATTTTGGTGCAAACGGTCATCACGACTTCGGTTGTAACTGGCGTGCAGCTACGTGAAGACATGGACAAGGGCGTGTTCGATAGGTTTAAGTCACTTCCAATTGCTCGCATATCGCCACTTGCGGGCGCGCTGCTTGCCGACACGGTGCGTTACACGATCGCCACTGTATTGACGCTCACCATGGGCTACCTTATGGGCTATCGACCAGAGGCGGGCTTGGGCGGCGTGGCGCTGGGTGGCCTGCTGGTGGTTTTCTGCGCATGGGCGATTAGCTGGATCTTTGCCTTCTTTGGGGTAATTGCCCGGACAGCTTCGAGTGTGCAGGGAATTTCTTTGATCATACTCTTCCCGCTGACCTTCTTGAGCAATGCATTTGTGCCCACGCATACCTTGCCCGATTGGCTACGATGGTTTGCCGACATCAACCCTGTGTCACATCTTGTCACGGCGGTGCGTGAACTCGCAGACCACGGTACGATCGGTGGTGACGTTGCCTGGACGCTCCTTGGTGCGGTAGTGATTGTTGCCGTCATGGCACCACTTACAGTTCGGGCATACATGCGCAAGGCCTAGAAATGTCGCGCCCCGCCGTTCGCGTGAACGGCGGGGCTGTGACGGGTATTACTAGGCGGCTTTGGACCGCAAGGGTCGGCGGTGTTCGAAGCGAGCGGCTTCGCGCCGCAGATCGGTGACCAGCTGTTCGCGTTGCTTGCGCCTGAAGCGCAGCGCGCGTCGCCCCTGCTTGATCTCTTCGCGCCGTACAGCCTTTTTGTTAACCCGCATTTTCCTTACTCTCTTTTCTGTCGAGGGTCGGATGTGTATGCCTTATCACCCAGCGGACTGAGCAACATAGCATATATCATATTAGCATAAAAACTATAGAAAGTCAAGACCGCACCGTGAAGGAGCGGGCTCAACTTCGTGATGCGGTCGGTGTCAGGCGCTATTTGATAGCGTTTAGTGGAATTGGGTGCATGTGCAGGTTTGGTACCCGCACGAGTCGCGGGAGTCTGCGCCGCCTGAGTGGCGAGACGCCGTGTGGCAGTACAACGCGGCACACCAGCGCCCTTGTGAGGTCGATCACGGCAACCCGCGATGAGTTCGTCCGGACGCGCTCTACCGAGAGAGTGATATCTCGGCTTGTACACCGAAAGTACTTCACGATCTTTCGCTTGATCGTTTCCTGATCACTCCGCGAGATCGTGTCACCCCTCTTTCCTGTTTTCGTGACAACATATGCCACTTCATGGTACATCGTGAACTTCCTTGTTCGTTGGAATCTGACATGCTTATTATACACTCAATCTACATATGTGGCAACTAGTGCCGAAACGAAATCGAGCCCGCTCTACGAAAGAGCAGGCTCGATTTCGTAGAACGGGCTGTTGCCCCTAGTACGCTTCGGACAACTTGATGTACTCGTGCGCGACATCATGCAGGTAGAACGCGTTGCAAATACATGCCCGAACTTGATACTGCGTGGTGCTGTCCTGGGTTGTGACAGTGCAGACGTTGCCGTCAAACGTCACGTCAGCATCATTGGTGACGTCGCTAACGTGATGACGGATAGCGTTGGTTATCACCACTTGGTCGAGCTCGGGCACGCTGCCGTCACTACGTAGTGGCTTCATGATGACAAATTTAAATACCGACATCTCGTCTCATTTCCGTGAGGGGGACTTGATAGTATTATTATATAATTTCATTGTATTTTTGCAATACCTGGGATGAATATAGCTGTTTGACAATTTATAGATACATTGCATTATAAAGTATTTTGTGTTACAATGCAGGTATAGACTGAATCGCACCTAGAGAAAGGATGACAAGTGATTGCAATCACTGTGAGTCAGCGTGTCGCCCTGGCTGTCGGCTGCGTAGCGGTTGTCGACGTGTTTCGGCAATCGCTGACACGGTGGTACTGGACGACCGCTCAGACAATGCTCACTAAGCCTTGGAGTACAACGAAGAGGCGCTCGCGAGCAATAGTCAAACGGATGACGCTGTGGCTGCACTGCGCCAGAAGGCGACCGACTTGCTCGCTCGAGAGTCGTGCTACTTGTTCTGTAGGGACTCGGCCGAGACGGCTGTACTTGCGAATGAGTGGCGGCAGTGGCTGGAAGATTTTGATGAGCTACTGGTTCTTACGGCAAATGTTGGTGGTGGTCTTGGGCATATCACTGACGCTCAGGTGTTCAACGAATTTCTTGTTGGGCAGCTGGAGGCATACCGCAACAGGGTGCTCGAGATGACGCAAAAAGTCGACCGGCTGTTTACTGTCGTTGCGCTGGAAGAAGATTTCGGCAAGATGCTCAGAACGACAGCTCGGACGTTTCGCGACTTGCGTCGTACAGTGAGAACTCACGGTCCTGGAACCCACGCTAAACCCCGTAAGGAGGAATACTGACACGAGTCAGAGTCCCCCACTGCGGGGTTCTCTGATTTTATGAGCAGCTACTGCTCGCCACCATCAAATATGGCGTAGATTTCGGCGAATTCTTTTTCGATCTTTTGATGCTCTGCAAAGAGCTCATATCCGACGGCAAACCCCTTATGAAAATGGCCTATATCTATTCCTGACTGCTGGCTAAACTGCCCGGGTGGTAAACCGTATAGTCCTTTGGCGGCAAGATCCGCAAAATCATACAACTGCGGCTGATTGGTAATAGCAAACTGATAGTCCATGAGAGCAACGTCAAGACTTTTACCCTGTTTTATACCGCTTGCAAGCTCATTAAATAGTAACAGTACTTCGGGCTCCAGCTTATCGAGCTGCTCTGTATCGATTGGCTGATCCTTGTGCGATAGTAGCCGACTCGTTATTGCGGTTGCCATTACAAAACCTTGTGTAAAGGCAGTGTTTTCTATGCTTTCAGGGGTCGCCTTTCCAGTTTCGATAATCGTCTCTTCGAGCAGGTGAAGATTCATGAAGCGCTGTATGTACGTACTGTATAGTTTTGACTTACCTTTTAGCGAGTTTTGGGCGCGCCCAAGGAAGTCTTTGGTCTTGGTGAGGTCATGCGTATCGTAGAGCACGTTGCCAATCGCGCCTTGTAGTTCGGTGTATTTCATTTGTCGGCTTCTTCACTACGCGCTACGCCGTATGCGGCAAGGACTGCATAGTTTTGCTGGCGGTCTAGTATATCTGCAACAAGGTTTTTAAGTAGTTCCGAATAACCATCGACTATCCAGTTTTCTTTTGGTTCAGAGTCGCTAGGAAAGCCATTTCGTATGTAGTCCACAGCATATTGGGCAAGTTCTTCTCTGCTGATCGCTGGCAGGCTTTGGCTGGTGGCGGTAAAGGTGCTAGTATCGAGGTCCGCAAGAGCGAGCGATGCAAATCCTACCCAGTCATCAACTGCGGTGAGCAGGCTGTTTTGCTCAAGAATGACGCTAGATATAGCGGTGAAAGCGTCGGCAGCACTATCTGCATCTTGTAGTAAAGTATGCGCAATATCAGAAGGATAGCCAAGCGCGGCATCGCCGTAATCCGCAAGATTAGTGAGATTGGCAAATACAGCATCATACGAGCTCGTGTAGTCTTCGACGTATTTCGCTAGTTCGCGTTCTGGCCCAGGTATAGGGTCGGTAAACTGTTCGCTCAGCTCTCGTTCGTTCATATGGCGCTACTTTAGTATATTTGGGCAAAAACAGCAAGCATGAGCGATTCGATAAATACCTGGTTGGGGGTATTGCTATAATGGTGCTATATGCTCGATCACCACATACAACGGCAAATCGTGTACGACCTGGCGTTTAGCGAAGGTCTGCGGTTTGGTGAGCTAAAGCCCGACACGCTCGAAAACAAGCCGTTTGATTACCACCTCAAAAAAGTGATCGCGGCTGGCTATGTGGTCAAAAACAGCAACGGCACATATAGTTTGACCGCCGAAGGCAAACGCGTAGGCAAAGGTGCGCTCAAGAAGCAGAGTCGGTTGATCGATCGCGCCTATTCCACCCTCCTACTCGCAATTCGTCGGCCAGACGATGGAGCGTGGTTGCTTATACGACGCAAGTCGCAGCCGCTGCTAGGACTTACCGGTTTTATGAACGCTTCGCCTGTGGCGAGCCAAGAGATCCAGCAAACAGCCGCGCAGGTATGCCGGGAGCAAACGGGACTTACCGGTACGTTCGTACCGCATGGTCACGGGTATTTCAGAATCTATCGCGACGGAGCGCTCGAAAGCTTTATTCATTTTACGCTCCTGACGTGCAGCGATATTCAGGGAGAGTTGCACCAAAACAGTGAACTAGCGGAATACTACTGGGATACGGATCCGCAGTGGCAGGCACCGGAAATGCTACCGAACATGCAAACACTTTTTGAAATGTCTCAAGCTCCCGCGGGCTGTTTTGCCCAGAAAACGTTCGATATTTGATTGGCCTTTTGTTGGTGATGATACTCATTGCTTTTGCTCCTTTGCTAACCTTATGTAGTTAGTATGGTCTTTGGCGCGGCGAAAAGCAGTGAATAGTTTTTCACTAATGTCACCGCGCCAGGACTGTGGTGCTATAGTGAAGCTATGAAGTTACTCACACCGCTGATTGGGAAAGACTTGGAAGTTGTTGACGATTTGGCGGTGTATGACGACGATACTGACAGTTTTAGTGAGGTGTTGTTTGATGGTGTGTCGTTTATAGGGTTTACGCCAAAGAATCTTGCTGTTGTCGGGTCTCGCTTTGTAAAAGCAGATTTTAGCAATGTGCAGCTGGAAGGCTTGGGGCTTGAGAACGTTGTTGCCAACGACTGCATGATGCTCACGGCGAACTTTGGTGAAGCCAGTTGGCATACGACAGAAATCATAAATTCTCGCTGCAGCGGCGTGCAGTTACACAGCGCAACGCTAAAAAACGTGACGTTTCGTGGGTGCAAGCTCGACATGGCGAATTTTCGCCAAGCAAAGCTGACAAATGTGGTGTTTGACGGCTGTGTGGTGACCGACATGGACTTTGGTAGCGCTGAGCTGAAAAATGTTGAATTTATTGATTGCGACATAGATGGCATTGACTTTACTCATGCGACGCTACGTAGCGTTGACTTTCGTGAGTCTCGACTAGTGAAGGTAAAACGGCCGTCGGACCTAAAAGGCGCGATCATCACTTCGCAGCAGCTCATATACCTCGCTCCACAACTCGCTCACGAGGCGGGTATAAAGGTCGAAGATTAGTTTCTGTAGTGTTTCCCCACTACCCTGCCAGGCCGAAGTCGCGCTGGGCTTGCTGCAAGGCTTCGTAGGCTTCGTTGGTAGTGGGCGCTTGTTTGCTCCATTCTATAGCGGCTGGCGTGGTTGGGCGCGATAGCTGTGCTACGGACGGATCGACACCGATATCTTGATGGCGTGCGCGAGAACGACGCATGAGGTCTACTCCGTAGAATCGTACAATCTTTTGGATGTCGAATTCGCTCATACCATGCGGTGCATTGGTGAGCTGTATGCACTCTATGGCAATTGCTAGGTTGCCAAGTTGGCGGCCGAGGGTTGTTTTGAGCTTGCTTGTTTCGAGCCCTCGTTGGTGCATGAGCGTCAGTGTATGGCCCCGTTCGGCTGCCTGCCCTAGCCCGCTTCGCACGTGGTACAGTATGCCACTGCGTGTTTCACGAAAATCGCTGCTGTCTTCGGCAAGGATCGGTAGGTGTTGCCTGCGGCGCATCACTTCTTCGGTTTGGCCAAACAAAAGATAGGCAGTGTTCACTAGCTCTTCGGCTATGTGGCCGTAGGCAAAATCTCGCTCCTTTTCGGTGCCAAAATCGTTACCCATGACTGCTCGCGCCACCTCGAGCCCTGCCGCTTGCTCTTCGTTGATGACATTGCCGTTTGGGTAGCGCCGTCGCCGTGCTTCTTCTATGGGGTCGCGAGTCAGCTCTGGCCTGTAGGCCTCGCCTTCTGCCAAATGAGTTGATATGAGATCTATATGCTTATAACCTGTTTTCATACTCTTACTATGCGCGGCGTACGCACAAAAAGCAGTGAACACTTTTTCACTACCAGCTCATTGACAGATTGGCGGATTAATTTTACGATAGACACATCGGCCGAGCGGCCTATCAGGATGCTCGGTGTGAGCATTGGGACGATCGAGAGGATTTGCGGTGATGTCTTTTCTGGCGGTTATATGCCTAGGGCTGGCGGTAAAGTTGGCCAAGGCTGTTCGCGACAGGTCAAAAGACCGGCGCATGCACACAGCGTGCCTCGCGTGTGCTGTGGCATTCGTTGCAGCGGTGCTGGTCATGTGGAACTACAGCGAGGCCAGGTGGGAGCTGCCGGCAATCGTGGTGGCGCTCAGCGTTGCAACGATGTTGAGCGCTGTGCTGGCATCGGTGCCTCCACGTGTTGCCTAGCTCATACGGGTCGAGTGTGGTGTGGCTGCACACCGCCTCGGCCCTTATTTATTTGGCGCTTAGTGCCGCGAATCGCGACTGTCCCACCACCAACTACGATGTGACTTTTTGGTGTGGTGTGAGGTATCTTGGTCCGACGATTTGCCAGAGTTTTTTTTGCTACCCTGAGTACCATGGGCGCTGTTGTTTGACGTGTCGCTACTTTTTTCTGGTTCTGGTGATTTTATACTTTTTGGTGCAGATTCGATCTGTTTGCTTGATTGCAGATCGATGTTTTCAAGCTCTTTTTTGCTATTTGTCTGTGCGGTCTTTGCTTGTGGGGCAAAAAACGCACGGATGTCGTCGGTGCCACGCTTGATTGCATAGAGCGGTGAGCTTTCGGGGGCAAACTGCGCGCTAATGACCACCAAAGTGATCGTGGCAAAAGCACCAGCAGCAGACCACGCGGCAATCCGCGGAGCCTTGCTTGGGCGATGAGTTGCGGCTTCTATGCGCTGGTGTGCTGCTCGCGACAGCTTGGGTTGCTCTACGCGCCCTAGCTGGTCAGCAATGACCATAAGTCCATCTACCTCGCCTGGCTTTACCCTGCTTTGCAGTAATTCTTGTTTGAGCCAGAATTTTTTCATGACAGCAGTCCTTTTAACTTTTTGAGCGCGCGGTATTGCACTACTCGTACATTGGCTTCGGTCATGTCGAGTGCTTCGGCGGTCTGCTTGGCGCTGTAGCCCTGCATAAATCGCAGATTAACGACCGACTGCATGTCACGAGGCAGCTTGGCAACGGCCGACGCAACGCGATGCGAGGCGATCTGCTGATCAACTACTTCATCATGACCTATGCGTTCGTCGACGATCTCTATCGACTCGTCCAGCGGTAGCGTTTGTTTGCGGCGCCAGTGGTCGGTCAGCAGATTTTGTGCAATCTTGTACAACCACGCACGAGGTTGTTTGCCGTCGAATCGGTCGATGCCCTTCCACGCTTTCACAAACGTGTCGGCAGTCAAATCTTCGGCGAGCGTCGTGTCGCGAACGTGCGTCAAAAGAAACCTGAATATGTCATCGGCGTATGTCCTATACATCTTGTCGAACCTTCGTCTCTTAAACATCTACTTTATTTATCATACTAATGTAACGTTTGATGGGCCGAAACGTTACATACCGTGTAACAAAACATAAGGAGTACGGAAATATGACGAAATTCACTACCCTACGCCACCATAAAATGCTACCAACTGCGCTCATTGTCGCGACACTCATTGCACTGCCAACTGCGGCCAGTGTGTATGCCCAGTCGCCAGACGACACGTCGGGCGAAACGACGACCGATCAGGAACAACAAACAGAAACCACTACCACCGAAACAACAGACGAGACGCCGGTGGTAACCGAGGAGCCAACCGTGACCGAAACAGAAACACCGACCGAAACCGAGACACCAGCCGATCCGGCGCTGACGACAGTCACACTTGCTCAGGCGCAAACAATTGCCGAGACTGAACACCCTGACAGCGTGGTGGTTGCAAGCAAGACCAAAACGATTGATAGCCAGACGGTTTACGCCTTTACCTTTGCCGATGGCTGGAAAGTATATGTGCGTGCTAGCGATGGCACAGTGATCAAAGTGCAAGACAAAGCCGACAAAGAGCACGCTTGCCAGAACAAGCACAAAAAGTCGGGTGTTTATAGCGAAGACAAGCAATCACACGCCAAGACACAGGCAACCAATGCCGATTGGAAGAAATCTGTGCGAGATGGTAGCCGTGGTGGTTCGCATCGTGGGCAGCGGTAGGTTGAGTGAATAGGACGGTGTCATCGCGGCCAGCTCGCTTTCGTCCTTTTGGACTCGTCAGCATAGATACGCATCTATGGAGCGAATATGACAAGCAGGGTGTAAGGAACCGTGCTCATCATATTCGTCGTTAGTGTCGCCTTAGCAGTTTTGCAATTCGGGTGCTGCGGCGATTTTTGCAGGCGTGGGACTTTTCATTGAGAGGATCCTGCCGTCATCGGTTGTGAGCGTCCATTCGTCGTAGGTGCTGGCGTAGTGCATATTGATGCCGCAGCCGCCGACCGTGACTCGCACCTTGTCGACGCCAGGGGAATAGACGCCTCCGTCGAAACCGAGGCTTTTCAGCTGATCGAACTGCCGGTCTGCGGCGTCGGGCTGACCGATGATGACCGCTGTGGTTACTACCGCACCGACAGCTACGCCAGCAATCCCCGAGCAAACCTGAGAGATATACTTGGGCATGGTACTCTTTCTCCGCATCAATGGCATGCTTAGCCAACCGACAAATCGGTAGTGTGTTTCCTATACACACAAGATGGGTCTCGATTCTCATCAAAGAAGCAAGATCCACCTTGTCTGTCTGCTTGTCAAAGTTCTTCCAGAGTAACTCTACTCACGAAGATGTCATAATACTTATGCTTGGTGACCTTACCGGGACGACGCTTCGATGTCCTAGCTATTCTAGCCCCGAACATCGGCTAACCCTTGTCAAATCAAAGATTATGGCAATGGTCGAACCCTTCGGCGTTCGATTCCGCTGGATTAAAATCCGGCAATAGAAAAAGCCCCAGACATAAATGCCTGAGGCTTTTTCTATGGTGACCTTACCGGGAATCGAACCCGGATTGCCAGGATGAGAACCTGATGTCCTAACCGTTAGACGATAAGGCCCTGAACTGCACCACCTGCCATCCTACCGTCTGGCGGAGCCAGTCGCCCGATGGCATTTCGGCGCATTACTGCGTTGTCCTACTCCAGTGCTCGCTTCACCGTACCCTAGTACGGCTCGCTGTGCGCTTCGTGGTCGCCTTGTACTGCATCCGAATGGAGCAGTTCAGGCCACCGAAGGGACTCTGCATCTGCTCTACTCTACCAAAAATAACAGAGGTTGTCTACCAGTGGCCTTCGGCTTCGAGGTATGGCAGTGTAGTATCGACCAAGCCTGCAGGCATGAATGCATGATGCAGGCGGGCGCGGGTTTTGTCCATCCAGGTGAGCTGGGTGCGAGCGCTCCGCGACGGTGCTTCTGCCGCAAGCTCCCCCGCAAACAAATGAGTGATCTGCGCACGGCCGTCTGGCGTGTGCCCGCTGATGGTGCCAATGTGTGTGGCATCTTTAGCCGCAAGCGAGTGCTGTTCGAGTGCCCGCTGCAGCGTGGACTCTATGCCTTCGCCGAGCTGTTGCACAGCACCTGGCAAAGCCATGTAGTACGAATCGAGCGGCTGCGCAAACAGCAACTCTTTGAGCCCACCATGTTTTCGGTACGCTACGAACGCCGCATAAATCTCCATGTAACGGAGTATTATAGCCAGCTTAGTTCAGACTTGCAATGACGTCGAGTAGTTTTTTGGGTGTGATCTCGGCTTTTATGAGGTAGGCGTCGGCACGATGTTCCATAGCCATGCGTGATTCTTCGTCTTGTTCAAAGTTGGTCAAGATGATGATTTTGGTGTTGGGGATCAGATCCTCTTTGCCACGAAGTGCTTCCATGATTTCGTTGCCACGGCGTTCTGGTAGCATGACGTCGAGTAGTATGAGGTCGTACGGTTTGTTGCGTGCTGCAACAAGTCCATCGTTGCCACCGACCACCCAGTCAACGTCGTAGTCTGCTTTTTTGAGACTGCGTACGTACATTTCCCCGATGAATCGATCGTCTTCAACCACCAAGATAGTTTTGATTGCCATATGCCCCTATGATACCACCCTACCCTCGATAAAGCGAATGGTTGCGGATCCAGCCGCTGCCGTGTTCGATGAGTGATTGATTGTTGCTGCTGCCGCTTTTGAGCTTGTCGGCAACGGAGTCATAGATAGGCAGTGTAAAGCTAAATGTGGAGCCTTCGTTTTCGACGCTACGCGCCGTGATAGTGCCGCCGTGCGATGACACAATAGCCTTGCTGATGTATAGGCCAATGCCCGTGCCTGCAATGGTTTCGCGCGAACGGTGAGAGCGGTAGAATTTGTGGAACAAGTTAGGCATGACACTCACAGGTATACCAATACCACGATCAATAACGGCAACTTCTACAAAACCAGGAGTAGCGTGCGCTGTTACGTGCACAAGGCCGCCTTCGTTGCTGTACTTAATGGCATTGTCTATGAGGTTGCCGAGTACTTCGCCCACGGCGTTGTTGTCTGCTGCCACGGTGGGCAGCGTGTCGGGAATGTCGATGACGAGCAGGCGGTTTTGGGCGCTGGCACGCAGTTGCATGTCGTCAGAAATGGTCTTGTAGATATCAGTGATACGTTCTTCAGACAAGTGCAGTCGCAGGTGCTTACGGTCGTATTTGGCGGCATTGAGGATGTTGTTGACGTAGCTCGACAGACGGTTCGACGTAACGATCAGGCGCTCCATTAGCTCGGCTTGATCACGCTCAAGTACGGGGTGCAGCTCTTCGTGTAATACGTCTAGGTAGCCACGTATAACGGTGATCGGCCCACGCAGCTCGTGTGCCGCAAACGATATAAAATCGAGCTCGTCTTCTTCGGGCATGTAGTCGCCCGTGCGGTCATAGAGCGTGATGATGGTTTCGGCATTACTGCCTTTGTGGTAGCTGGCGGCGATATCAAAGAAGCGACGGCCTTTTTCGCCCGGGAGCTTGTCGGCGATGCGTGTCCATTGGTGTTCGGCGGTCAGTTTGGATTTTTCAGCTTTTTCGAGCCACTGCTCAAGCGTGTCGTCTTCGGCAAAAAGCAGGTCGATTACTAGCCCGCCCCTAGTGTCGGTACGAACAGGTGCGGCGTGGTTGCTATAAACGATGCTGTGGTTGGCATCGAGTATGATGACGCCAGTGCTCGTGTTGTCCATGCCTGTACTTAGTACGACATCGCTCGACAATTGACCACCTTCGGTAGTGGTCGCTTCGCCCCTAGCGGCCAGTTCGTAGACTGTTTGCAAAATATCGCGAAAACCGTCTTTTTCGTAGGCTGGTGTGTTGGGATTTGCAGGTGCTTCGGTGCTCGGCTCGCCCGCTGCCAGCACGACCGCCTGCACAAGATCGCGAAACGGTTTACCAAATACATGAATGAGCGTGATGGTAATGGTGTTGAGCAGTAATGCCACGGCAAATGCCCATAAAAATACACCATACCAGGTGAGCTGCGTCACTCCAAAAAGTTCGAGCGCGCTAAATACCACGAGCATGCATAGGCATTGTACGGCGGTGATAATGATGTACATTTTTTTGCGGTAACGTGGCCAATAATCGCGCATGTGCGTCTGCGTGGTTGGTGGAGCGGCTGGCTGTGGCGTTACTTCCACGTCACTCCCCCGCCCTGGTTGGCTGGTACGGCGGTGATCCATGTTTGACCACGATTGAACTGTACTTCGACACCAGCTGTATCGGTAAATTTGATCTGGCTGCCGCGATCGGCCTTGCTCCACGTGCCTTCGGTCACGGTGCCATTTTGGAATACACGAGCTCGGCCGCTACCCGTGGTAGTGATTTGCTCGCGGTAGCCGTCTTCGAACACGGTAGTCATGGTGGTGTCGAGTACGACTACTACCGATGGTGTGAGCTGTCCTGCTTCGCGGTCATTGTGCGCCTGGCCACCTTCGAAACGTTTGTAAGTGTTGGTGGTGGCGTCGTAGTCGTAGTGACTGTTGTAGAGCGCGCTGCTGATCTTTACGTCTATACTTGTGGCAGTTGGCGTGGCTGCTGCTTTGCTGTCGGTACGTGGCCATGCGGTAAAGGTGCTGGCGGTATAACCTTTTTTGAGGTTGAGTGCGTCGAGTTTTTCAAAGCTGGTGTATACATTGTGCGGTGCGTAGCGGTCGGTAGCGCGCCAGTAGTAGGTGCCGTTGAAAAACTGGTCGATGTCGCGGTATTTGCCGTTTCGCACTTCGTCGAGCGCAAACTTGCTGCCGCCAACATGGGCGACTGATGCCTGAAACGGTGCGAGCCAGTCGACGTAGTATAGTCGTACGCTGCGCACGGGGCCAATCAGTTGCGGCTTGGCCTCTTGGTAAAGTGCCAGGAACCTGGTGATTCCGCCTTCGGCAATGGCTTCGTACACGATGCCTGCCTGTTTGAGCCCAGATTGTGGGCGTGCATCGGGGCTGTTTTCGATCATGATGCCTGTGACTGCTTGCTGGGTAGATGCCTGGTCGGGTACCTGTGTGCCAGTGAGCGGCGAATAGTAAAGTACGGGCTTTGGTGTAACCTTGGGCGTGGCCACGGCAACAGGTGCGGCAGTCTGCTTGGGCGGCTGAAAGAGCAGCACGGTAGCCACAAGCGTGGCGGCAGTCAACACACCCGCTCCTGCGAGAGCGAATGTAGCGGTGTGATGAAGGTGTACCCACCCGCGTATGCGGTCGATGACGTGTCGATGTATGCGCATAGCTTAAGCACTATTGTAACACCTTGTTTGTCATCCTGAACTCGATTTAGGATCCAATTAATTACTAATCAACAAATCGTCTTTTTTTGTTCTTGTAGCTCCAAGAACCAAGAGCCTTCTTTTTGTATCGACAAAAAGAATCAAAAAACTCGTGACGCTTCACCACCGCGCTCAAACCACCACCGTACTATCTTGGGCGCACCCAAAACTCGCGCCAAGATGTTTCTTGGGCTCAAACGGTTGGGTGTCGCTCCAGGACAGTACACTGCTGTTTTGACGGGTGATGAAGAAGTCACACTGATGATGGTTTATTTTTACGCAGTACGACTGCGATTTTTTTGGAACGAAAGAACCCGCCAAGCGAGTGAATGCCTGAGCGGGTGCTCGAAGGCCTCCTTTCTGTGGTTATTGAGTCGTAAACACAGTATACGGAGCGCCTGTTTTTTTGAGGAGATTTATGTTGCAAAGGTAGTGAGTTAGTACGAGAGACTTGCATAAATAGCTTATGTATGCTATAATAAACAAAGAACCTTAACAGTTTAGCACTCCCCTATTGAGAATGGCGTTTCGTACGCAATCACACGTTTGAAACGCCGTTCTCAAAACGAGCTGTATGCGGAAATCCCGTAGGCAGTAGTTCGGTAGGAAGGGGTCATTCCCGTGACCCGTTTGTTTGATCTGTCCTTCGGAAAAGGACAGGAATTGATGCTGGCATTGCAGAATGCTGGCCTCACGGCAGAACAGGCGCAAGCCCTCATCGACAACCCTGACAAGGCGCGTCTGATGATTGCGGCACTCGAACCAACGTTCGAACTGCCCGCCTGCCTGCGTGTCTCGCCCGGGGAGCTTCTCGAGCGGGCGCTCAAGATCAACGTGGATCGTCGCTATGGCATTCACCGTGCAGCCTTCACGGCCCCGATCCCGGAGTTGACGGTCGCCTCGCACCAGCTGTTGCTGCCGGTTATGATCACGGAAGGCGGTGTTGGACGCAACTTCGAACTGCACACCACCACCATCCGCGACCAGTTCAAGGCGGCTGGTGATGACTACTACCGGTGGGACGGGCTGAAGTCCGATGCAAAGAGCCTGCGGCTGGCACCACGGACTCTCCACTTCGATAACCCCGGAGCGCCGACCCTCTACTGGGTGATCTACGAGCCCTTTGCCAATTGGGACCGTGAAAACGGTTACACGGTGCAGGGATTGTGGGATGGCAAAGTGAAGGGGCTCGCACACGTCGAAAACCTGAATGCCATCGAACTGATGCCCGACTGGGTCAGAAGCATGGACGGCAAGAATGTGCCGTACATCAACCTGCCCGGTTACCAGGTGTTCTACGAATCCGACTGGTCGGACTGCCCCTACGTGCGCTGGTGGTCTGACGATCGTCGGCTGAGCCTGGACGCCCGCTGGGCTGGCCGCCGCTACTACGGGTATGCGTCGCCTGTCGTCAGGGAGTGCTGATACTAGAACCTTGGTTCCTTGGTATCCGGAAGGATCTTGTGTTCTTGGACTTCGGTCTTTGGACGCAAGTATCCTTCCGGGTACCGTAGTACACTTTCGAGCTATGTAGCCGTCCTCTGCGAAGCAGAGGCGTTTTTAATTTGCTAAAATTGCAATGGGCTTGCTATTGAATATGCGTTTACGGATGTATGTCGCTAGCCCCGTGTTTTGAAACGGACAGAATTAGCGAGTCTATGGACAATCTAAGTGCGCAGGCAAAATATCGAGCACTCCGTGCCTGGAGCTGGAAATAACTATTTCGAAAGATATACAGGGTTTGGATGCGTCTGAACCCAGTGCCGAAGATGGTTGCCAGGCGCCTAATCCGACTGGTCGAACTGCCCCTACGTGAACTGGTGGTCTGACGATCGTCAGCTGAACCTGAACGCCAACTGGGCTGACAACCGCAACTACAAGTATGCGTCGCCTGTCGTCAGGGACTGCTCGAAATAGATTTCAACCAGCCTCCCAGCATGCGGCCGATCTCACTGCAAGTGGAATCAAGCTGCTGGTAGGTCTGGTTGGAAACACATCTACATTCTCTACAAAGGTTGAGCAGAAGCCGAAGGCTATCAAGCCGTACTGATGCTTCTTGTAGGCAAGCTGTTTTACGCTCATTATTGCTGATGCTTGCCGCTCTGAGGCATAGGCGGAGCAGTTCTAATATCTCGCCCTGACAGGTTGCACCGAGGCTATAACGCTCCGATTTTGGAAATCGAGTCAGGCACTCATGAAAGGATTTATATAAATGGTACGTGCTGCTGATGATAGGAATGTTTTGAAATTGAGGGGGCAAATTCCTCTCTCTCTCTCTCTCTCTCGATAGCCATGGTCAAACCGCCAATCTCTCATTAGATATTGCTGACATTATTTCTATTAAAGCATTGTCTGTTGCTTGGAAGAAGTTTTCGCGCGGGAAAAAGTCTCGCAAAGACGTCTCGGCCTATCAAAAGACCCTGGACAGCAATTTGACTAAGCTACATCGTTCGCTGACAGCCGGTACGTATACGCATCACGCCTATCGACGGTTTACGATACACGATCCGAAACAACGGCAAATCCATAAGGCGACAGTATCCGATCGCATTGTGCACCAGGCAATCGTAAGTGCCATCGAGCCATTTTTCGAGCCAAGATTTATCTACGATAGCTACTCTTGTCGCGTCAATAAAGGCACGCATGCCGGTGTGCTACGCTTACAAACGTTTCTCCGAAAAGCAAGCCGTAACAATACCCGAAAAGTGTATGCGCTAAAATGTGATATCCGTAAATATTTTGCATCAATTGACCATGAAATATTGTTCAATCTGGTCGCTCGATATATCAAAGATGATGAAGTTCTCGAACTTGTTCGGACGATTATTTTGAGTCATGGCAGTGAAACGGGCAAAGGTATTCCTCTCGGCAATGTCACCAGCCAGCTGTTTGCCAATATATATTTGCATGAGCTTGATTGGTTCATAAAACAGACAGTGGGTGTGGGTCATTATATTCGCTACTGCGATGATTTTGTTGTCGTCTCACCGGACAAGGAGTATCTTGAACAACTCATTGAGCCGATAAGAATGTTCCTACAATCGAGCTTGCGACTCGACTTACATCCAACCAAGGTGACAATTTGCTCATGGGATCAGGGTGTAGATTTCCTAGGCTATGTATTGAAACCGCACGCAACACTTATCAGGACAAAGACGCGCAAGCGAATGATTACTAAAACAACTAGTCATAATCTTAGTTCCTACCTCGGCATTTGTTCGCATGCCAATGCATACGGGTTGTCACAAGTTATTAGGTTAATAGCGTGGCAAAGGGGCACTCTTTAGACTAAATGTCGTTAGGACATACTGCGGGCCCACGGAAGTAACTAGACTGCATTGATAGCGTGTTGTAGCCGCGCAAGTACGCGGTCGCGGCCGAGGGTGGTCATGGTCTCTGGCAGGGCTGGGCTAAACGGTGCCCAGGTGACAGCAAATCGAATCAGACTAAAGAGTATGCCTGGTTTTTCGCCTGTGGTTTCAAGAAGTGTGTTTAGGGTGGCTTGCAAAGCTTCTGGGGTAAAGTCGGCTGTTTCGAGTGCTCCCAGCGCTTGCTGTAGTAACTCTACTTGGCGCGCATGATCAAGCTTGCCAAGTTGTTTGTTGGCATCGATCATGCTCCAGTCGGGTGTGGGTTCGGCAAAAAAGTAGCTTGTAAGGACCTGCAGGTCTGCAAGCGTCTTGAGCCGATCTTGGGCGAGTGTCAGTACTTGGCGCTTATACTCTTCGTCGGCTGCGGCTGCTTCGGCAGGCCAAAAATCACGCACGCGATTTTCGAGGTCCTCGATCGCCAATGCGCGTATGTGTTGACCATTGAGCCATAGCAAGCGCTGCTCGTCAAAGCGCGCAGGCGATTTTTGTACGCGGTCAAGGCTAAACTTTTCGACCAATTCGGCAATAGTGAATACTTCTTGTTCGGTGCCGTCATTCCACCCTAGCGTTGCCAAGAAATTCGCCATAGCTTCGGGCAAATACCCTTCGCTCCCGTAGGTCAAGATGTCTTTAGCGCCATCGCGCTTACTGAGCTTCTTTTTGCCATCAATCGCCATCACGAATGGTAGCGTGGCAAGAACTGGGCGCTCGATCTCAAGTGCTTCGTAAAGATTGAGGAATTTTGGTGTGCTACTGATGAATTCCTGGCTGCGCAGGACATGTGTGATACCCATGAGCATGTCGTCGATGATATGGCAGAAATTATACGTTGGATAGCCGTCTGATTTCATGATGATAAAATCGTCAATCGCTTCGGGGCCAGTCGAAAGCTCACCCATGACGGCGTCTTGCCATGAATAACTTTTTGGCTCAGATTTAAACCGCAGCGGCTGAGTGCCGTCCCATTCGGGCGGG
>Ga0116193_1000907_pt1 | contig 26300 bp, 23 predicted proteins | sample AD_UKC115_MetaG_FD_89892 | JGI IMG/M metagenome (GOLD analysis project Ga0116193, IMG submission 89892) | Active sludge microbial communities of municipal wastewater-treating anaerobic digesters from Hong Kong - AD_UKC115_MetaG | ecosystem: Engineered > Bioreactor > Anaerobic > Digestate... | reverse complement strand
CTATGAAATCACGGATATTGTCGGGTATGAATGGGTAATCGCCCATGGGGGAAAAGTGGAGACCATTGATCTGGTACCAGGCTGTTCCACCACGTTGCTGATTGATAAAATAAAAAATCATCCGGAATGAGCAAAATAAAAACCATATTTGTATGCCAGAATTGCGGGGCTGAATCTCCTAAATGGATCGGAAAATGCATCTCCTGCAACCAGTGGAATACCTATGTGGAAGAAATCGTTCCTACAGGGAATAAGGTGGTTTCCGTACCCGCGAATGCAACGTTTAACCGGCCGGTTACCCTTGATGAAATCGCCTCAACCCATCTGGAAAGGATTCACATTGGAATGGCTGAGTTTGACCGGGTTCTTGGGGGCGGACTGGTTCCGGGATCCCTGGTACTGATCGGAGGGGAACCCGGGATAGGCAAATCGACCCTCGTGCTGCAGCTGGCACTTACCCTGAAGGAAAGGAAAATCCTGTATGCCTCCGGAGAAGAGAGCCTGCAACAGATTAAGCTGAGGGCCCAGCGGCTGAAACTGGCCAGCGGCGGTTGCCGTTTCCTCTGCGAGACCTCGCTTGAACTTCTGCTATCAGCTCTTGAAGAGGAAAAACCGGATATCTTCATCATTGACTCTATCCAAACTATCTCCACCGACCTGATCGAATCTTCACCGGGATCGGTGGCACAGGTCCGGGAATGTACCTCAGCCATACTCAGGTTTGCCAAGAAAAACCATGTGGCAGTGATCCTGATCGGCCACATCAATAAGGAAGGGAACCTGGCCGGACCCAAAGTGCTGGAACATATCGTCGATACGGTGATCCAGTTTGAAGGGGATTCCCATCACCAGTTCCGGATTCTGCGGTCCACCAAAAACAGGTTCGGGTCCACCTCCGAGCTGGGTATCTTCGAAATGCGCCAGAACGGCCTCACCGAAATTGCCAATCCTTCGGATCACCTGATTTCCAGGGGTAATGAAGGGATCAGCGGAACAGCCATCGCAGCCACTATAGAGGGGATCCGTCCTTTTCTGATCGAAATTCAGGCTCTGGTAAGCTCGGCCGCTTACGGAGTACCCCAGCGCTCTTCTACCGGCTTCGACCTGCGCCGGCTGAACATGTTGCTGGCCGTATTGGAAAAAAGGGCAGGATTTAAACTGATTAGCAAGGATGTCTTTCTGAATGTGGCCGGCGGCCTCAAAATAAACGATCCGGCTACCGATCTGGCCATACTGGTAAGCGTCCTCTCTTCCAATCTTGATATGCCGGTTCCCCACCAGACCTGTTTTGCCGGGGAGGCCGGCCTTACCGGCGAGATCAGGGCGGTAAACCGGATGGAACAACGGATCACGGAGGCAGCCAGGCTCGGCTTTACCCGAATCTTCATTCCGAAATTCAACAAAGGTATCGAAACCGGAACCTTCCCTATTGAAATCATCAGGGTGACCACAGTTACCGAGGTATTCCGGAAACTCTTTCAGTGAACCTTTCCAGAACAGCAGATCCGACGGAAGAGTTACTGCCTGAAATATTTCTATTTTTGAAATGTCAAAATTAAAGAAGATACCTGCATGAACAGAGTTGTAATCCTTGCCTCAGCATTTTTCCTGCTTATGTCCGCTTGCAGCGAAGAGTTGACCGACAAACCGCACAAACTGGTGTCGCGCGACCGTCTCATTGACATCCTGGTGGATATTCACCTGGCTGATGCTGCTTATCAAACCCGGCGATATATCAATGAGGAGATCAAGAATTACAAGGAATCGGATTTTTATTATTCGGTGCTGAAAAAACACGGGGTGGCCGATTCGATTTTTGAAAAATCACTGATCTATTATGCAGGTAAACCCAAAGATTTTGAAAAGATATATACCCGGGTAATAAACCGGCTGAATGAGCTCCAACAGGAAGATGAAAAGAAAAGCCAGAAGCCGGTTGATATCAGTAATCCGCAAAAAGAGTGAAAAGTTTTTCTGCATCTCTTGTTTACACCCTGACCGGCCCCCCTCTGCCGAATGGTACGGTCACGGTCGACGGGGAGGGTTATGTTACCTCCGTGGCTCCTGCTTCCCGGGAAACCGGCAACCTGGCAGAAACCCTCCATTTCAACGGAATCATTTTACCCGGATTCGTCAACGCCCACTGTCACCTTGAATTGTCACACCTGAAAGGCAAAATCGGCCAGAAAAAAGGAATTGCCGATTTCATAGGAGCCATCAACCGGTATAGAACCGCTGCGGATGACCAGATCGGAGAATCGGCCCGCCTGGCTGATCAGGAAATGATACGCGAAGGCATTGTGGCCACAGGGGATATATCCAACACGGCAGATACGCTGGAAATAAAAAAGAAAAGCCCGATTGCCTATTATACTTTTGTTGAAACCTTCGGATTCCATCCTTCCCGTGCCGTAAGAGCTTTCGAAAATGCCGTTTCGGTCTGGTCACTTTTTCATGAACAGGGATTACCGGCATCAATAGTACCCCACTCCCCCTATTCGGTAAGCGACGAACTTTTTCAAAAGTTCGTTTCACCGGATAATGAAAAATCAGGGATCCTGACCATTCACAACCAGGAAAGCCAGGCCGAAAACCAGTTTTTTCAGGATGGGAAAGGCCCGATTCTGGACCATCTGACCGGTAACCTGGGATTGGATGCTTCCCATTTCCGTCCTCCCGGGAAAAGCCCGCTGAGATCGGTTATACCCCTTTTACCCTCCAGTACACCGCTGCTTCTGGTTCACAACACCTTCACCTCCGGAGATGACCTCAATTTCCTGGCCGGTGCCAGGAAGAAAGAGAATACATGGCTCGTTCTTTGTCCCAATTCCAACCTTTATATTGAGAACCAGCTTCCGCCGGTAAGACTTTTCCGGATTGCAACCATCCCGATCTGTTTGGGAACCGACAGCCTGGCCTCCAACACATGTCTCTCCGTACTATCGGAACTGAAGACCCTCCACTTTGCTTTTCCCGAGATCCCGCTGGAAGAACTATTTGCATGGGCCTGCCGGAACGGAGCCGGGGCATTAGGCATGGAAAACAGGCTGGGCACCCTGGAGGCAGGGAAAAAACCGGGAGTTCTGCTGATCACACCCGCAGACATTGAAAACAGGCGGCTTACCCCCGAAAGCGCAGTTGTGCGTCTCGCCTGACCTTTTTCGTATATTTGCGGCTTAATAAAGACCATGGCTACTTTTCTCTTTGACAAAATCATTTTTGGCCCGGTAAAAAGCCGAAGACTGGGAATCTCGCTGGGGATCAACCTGTTGCCCACCGATAACAAGATCTGCTCATTCGATTGCATCTATTGCGAATGCGGCAGAAATCCCGCCCCCCGAAAACCGGCTCCCCGGCTCCCCAGCCGTTTGGAAGTAAGAACCAAACTGGAAGAGATGCTCTCCAGAATGAAAGAGGAAGAACGCCTGCCCGATGTGGTGACTTTTGCCGGGAATGGTGAACCCACCCTTCACCCTCAGTTCGGAGAGATCATTGAGGATACGTTAACCCTCCGGAATCAGTATGCTCCCCAAGCAAGGATCGCTGTTCTGTCAAACGCGACCATGCTGCACAAACCTTCCGTTTTCGAGGCTCTGCTGAAAGTGGACGACAACATCCAGAAGCTAGACTCCGCCTTTCCCGAAACAATCCGGATGCTTGACTGTCCGGCCCGGAATTTCGACCTTCACGGGGTGGTGAACCAACTTAAAGCATTCAATGGAAGGGTGACCATCCAAACCATGTTTATCAGGGGGACCTGTAACGCCATTCCCTTCGATAATACTACAGAAGCTGAAATTGCCGAATGGATCGCCCTGCTGAAGGAAATCAGGCCGTCGATGGTGATGATCTATACCATTGCCAGGGATACCCCCATCGATACAATCGAAAAAATACCCCCCTGGCAACTGAATGATATTGCCCGGAAGGTGAAAGCAGAAGGTTTTAAGATTCAGGTATCGGGGTAATCAGCGGTGAACAAGATCGCCACCTGTTTCACTCCTGACTACCCACCGTTGACGACAACCTGACCCCTGAAACCAGAACAGGTTAGGGATGCCCTTGCTCCATTACAAGGCACGCGTCCAGGTGGTGGAACGGCCCAGCCATTTGATGCCGACTACATACCCTTTGAGGTATAAAATGTGGGGATCTTTATCCAGCCAGGCATAACAATCGTATGTCTTCCCATTGTCGGGATCATATATTCGTCCATCCTGCCACTGTTTCTCCTTTGAATTGTACTTTAATCCAGAAAGGATTTGCAAACCCAGTCTTGACCTGGACCTGAGATTCGGATCAGGATTGTTTGAATCCTTTTCCGGCTCTCCGTTCACATATTTCTCCGGATTAATATAAACTACGGTTCCGATAAACTTACCGTTTTCCTCCTTGATTTCAATCTTTGAAGTCTTTTTGTCATTCCACCAGACCCCGACAATAGATTGGGCATTCTGTGCAAAACCCTTAGCAACAAACACGAGAAGAAGGGAAATAATAACAATCTGTTTCATGTTTCATATCAGTTTTATTGGTGTATCAATTCATATACCCGTTTGAGTGAGGTACTAAAATAACGTTTTTGAAAATGAGAGATACGGAAGAAGAAAAATCCCTTCTCCTGAAAGAGAATTAATCCCGGATAAACAAAACCGGTTTCGATTTTTAGAATAAATGCGGTGGAAAAACGAAATATTAACCCTGTTTCCTGCTTACCAGCACAAAATCACGGTACGATTTGATCATGCTGAGTGTATGAGCCAGCAAGTTTTTGATCTCGGTCAGCGCTTTCAGCAACAGCATGGAATTTCGGACATTCACTTCTCTTTTTTTGATCAGGTTAATTTGTCCTTTTTCAATATCAGAAAGCACTTCAGATATTCTTGCCTTTTGTGCCGCCAGTTCATCCACGGCGTCAAACTTCTGTTCCCTCACGACATGCAGGGCAAAATTGAAAAATGTGTCAATTTCGCTTACCAGTAAACGAACCTCTCCGGTTTGCGAGGGAGAGAACGGGGCATGCTGGTTTTCCAGGTGTTCATTCAGGGGTGTCAGTACATAGTTCAGGGAATGGGCTATCTCACGTTGATAATCGATCACCTGTATATAAAAATAGCTTGAATCGATATCCATGCGTTTCATGGAGGAGATCGTCTGAATAATTTTATTTTTCTGTTTTTTGCTTTTTCTATTGAGTTCATTGTTCATCTGCATTGTCTCATGCATATGGGAGCGGTCTTCCCTGAGGAAACTTTCGAGGGCAAACGAAAAAATCTTATTGGAGGAGAGGATTGTTTTAACTACCTGCCGGCTGCATTTATCAATCCACTTTTCCTTTTCATCCTTTTCATTGATCAATTCTTCATCTTCCGCCAGTTTTCTGTTTTTACGCCTCAGTATAAGCTGGGAGCGTATCACGATTACTGCGATGGCAAGGATCAGGCCCGTATTAACCAGCACTCCGCCCACAATAATAATCCAGGCCATAAATGCGGAGACGGTAAAAGCTACCAAGGCGGTTATCAAAGTATTTCCCAAGGTGGAGAGGATCCCCGAGATACGGTAAACCGCGCTGTCTCTTCCCCAGGCCCGGTCTGCCAGGGAAGATCCCAGAATTACCATGAACACCACGTATGAAGTGGGCAATGGCAAATCCAGGGAAGTGGAAAAAGCTATGATGACACTGGCTACAAAAAGGGTCACCGATGCCCTGATTTTTTCAACCCCCAGCACCTGCTGGTCTTTGTTCGTATCCAGGGGTAAATGTTCAAACCTGGACTGTATGATCCGGTTGACCGGATTGGGGATCGCTCTTTTCACTCTCCTGTTCAGCACAATGGCACTTCGCGTGACCTGGCGGGCAAAAAGGATAGAAAAAAAGCGGTCTTCCCATTCATTTTTCCGAACGGGATTCAGGATTGCTTCCGGATCTCTTTCTCCCCTTTTCCGGGTGAACAACGCCACTGTCATGATCATCCCTACAATGATCAGGAGGACCGGGGGTGTGTCAATAATGTCCTCAGCCCAGTAATCCATCTGGAAATTCTCTGCCGTTCTGATACCTGAACCGATCCATGCCTCAAAAGATTCAAAACCGGAAATTGGAACCCCGATAAAGTTGACCATTTCGTTCGATGCAATGGACAGGGTAAGGCAAAATGTGCCGACCAGGATGATCAACTTCAAAATATCAATCCTGAACAACAGCTTCAAAATCCAGAAAACGACCGTCCAGACCAGAAAGCTGCCGGCCATGGCAGACCAGAAATTCTGTCTCGCCCATAAAAGGCAGGCTTCCGTCTTTCCCCCTATATTGACAAACACAGATCCTTCCCAACCTTTGATAAGGATCAGCCAGGAAACCACCGTGATCATGACAGCCCCGTACAAAGGCCCCCAGAATCTGAAATTTTTGCGGTACCTGAATGTAAAAAGCAACCTCACCAGGAACTGGACAAATGCTCCCAGAATGAGAGCCAGAATAACGGATCCAAAAATCCCGACTATGATCAGCAACACAGTTTTCGAATGGATGTATTTGGGAAGATCTAAAAATGAAAGTCCGGCACTTTTAATCTTAACCAGGGAAACAGCGACCGATGAACCCAGCAGCTCAGACAAAACCATGACAATGGTGGAAGAGGGAAAATCCATGGCCTTCAGAATATTCAGCAGGATGACATCGGTGACTATCATGGCGGTGAAAATGACCATGATATCGGCAAATGCAAACATTTCGGGCCTGAAGATGCCGTTTCTCACAATCATCAGCATCTCCTGGGAAAAGAATGCACCGGTAAAAAGACCGAGCCCCGCCACCAATAATACAAGCCAGGTGGGAGCAATTTTGCTGCCCAGGGTTGAATGCAGGAAAATTACCGCATCGTTTCTGACCCGCCAGAAAAGGTTAAAAACGCCGAAAGATAAAAGAATGAATAATAAAACGAGATAATAACTGATCATCCTAAAGCTAAAATCTCTGTAAATGTAGGTAATTAGATATTTTATCCGCTTTTAACAATATTAAATAAACATTAATTGACTCAAACAAAAAGAGGGAATCCGGATAAGGAATAATTCTCTATTTTTGGATGATCAAGTAATAGATATGCAAACGTATTCTTCAAGACAGCTGGCATATATCATTTCAGCCATTCTGACCTTTCTGGCCGGGTTTTTCATGCTCTTGTGGTACTACATCGCAGCTTCTCCGGCCTGGATGCTGGTCTTCCTGGTCATTTTCATGACCACTGCCTTTGCCATTGTCCAGATGATCCTTCGCAAATACATCAGTGACAAAATAAAACCGGTTTATAAAACTATACTGGATCTGACTTCCGGAAAAAAACACAAAGAAGAAAAACCTGCCAAGAATGTGAATGTCCTGTCGGAAGTTAAAACTGATGTGGAAGAATGGGCCCGTTTGCAGACCGCAGAAATAGAACGGTTGAAAGAACTGGAACGATACCGGAAAGAGTTTGTGGGAAATGTCTCTCATGAGCTGAAAACCCCAATTTTTAACATACAGGGGTATGTGCTCACCCTGCTGGAAGGGGGAATTGACGATCCCAAAATCAATAAGCTTTACCTTCAGCGCACAGAAACCAGCATTAACCGGATGATCTCCATCGTGGAAGACCTGGAATCAATCACCAAGCTTGAATCGGGTGAGCTGAAGCTGAAATTTGAAAAATTCGATATTGTAAAGCTGGTGGAAGAGGTTTTCGATATGGAGCAGATGCTGGCTGATGAAAGGGAGATAACACTCGATTTCACGCGGCGGCCTGAACGGCCGGTCTATGTGAAAGCCGACAAAAAGCGGATCACAGAAGTGCTCACCAATCTGATAAACAACGGAATAAAATACAGCCGGAAAAAGGGCTTTGTAAAGATCGGCTTTTATGACCTGGAGGAGATCATCATGGTTGAAGTGAGCGACAACGGCATTGGAATGGAAAAGAAAGATCTTCCCAGGGTTTTTGAAAGGTTTTACAGGGTGGATAAATCCCGATCCCGCGAACAGGGAGGAACAGGACTGGGCCTTTCGATCGTCAAACACATCATTGAAGCACATAATCAGTCAATCAATGTCAAAAGTGCACCGGATGAAGGAACCACCTTCACCTTTACGCTGGAAAGAACCAGGTAGCCTGAAACCCGTATAGCGTTCAACGGTAAATTTTGCCTGGTAAACAAAACCCTTTATTTTTGTAATGAATTTAATTCTTAAGGAGATGAGCGAAGACAAATTAAAGATTCTGCTGGTTGACGATGAAGAGGACATCCTGGAATTTATCAGTTATAATCTTCAGAAGGAGGGATTTACCGTGTATACAGCCACCAACGGGAAAGAGGCAGTTAAGGTCGCTGAAAAAACACAGCCTCAGCTGATTCTGCTTGACCTGATGATGCCGGAAATGGACGGGATAGCCACCTGTGAGGAGATCCGTAAAATCCCTGTTTTGCAGAATACCCTGGTTGTATTCCTCTCTGCCCGCGGGGAAGACTATTCCCAGATCGCCGGGTTTGAAGCCGGTGCAGATGATTACATCACCAAGCCCATCCGCCCCAAAGTATTGGTAAGCCGGGTCAAAGCCCTGCTGAAAAGGCTGACTCCCGCCTTGGTGGAATCGGAAGAGGTCGTTTCAGAGAATACGGTGTCAATCGGAAACCTGGTCATCGACAAAGAGAGATATCTCGTGAGAATGGGAAATGAAGAGATGGTTTTACCGAGGAAAGAGTTCGAATTGTTATCGCTGCTGGTTTCCAAGCCGGGGAAAGTCTTCACAAGGGAAGAGATCTATTTCTCTGTCTGGGGCGAGAATGTGGTTGTCGGAGACCGCACCATTGATGTACATATCCGGAAATTGCGTGAAAAAATCGGTAACGACCATATCCGCACATTGAAGGGCATCGGATACAAATTCAAGGAATAAGCAAGGTTACCGGTATTTTACAGGGCTTTGCGCAAACGGGCCACGGGGATGTCCAGCTGTTCCCGGTATTTGGCTACCGTACGCCGGGCAATGTTGTATGTTTTCTCCTTAAGGATCTCGGTCAGCCTTTCATCCGTCAGCGGATGATGTTTGTCTTCATTCTCAATGCAATCTTTCAGTATTTTTTTGATTTCCCTGGTTGAAACCTCCTCCCCGCTCTCCTTTTGCATCGCTTCCGAAAAGAAATATTTCAGGGGAAGAATCCCAAAATGAGTTTGAATGTATTTGCTGTTGGAAACCCTGGAAATGGTAGAAATATCAAGTCCCGTCCGTTCAGATATATCCTTGAGGATCATAGGCCTTAGCTTCGTTTCATCTCCTTCCATAAAATACTCTTTCTGAAAATCGACGATTTCGGACATGGTGGAGAGCAGGGTATGCTGCCGCTGTTTCAGGGCATCTATGAACCAACGTGCCGAATCAAGCTTTTGTTTGACAAACAAAGCTGCTTCCCGGTTGTTTTTGTTATGGACCACTTTATTGCTTGCCAGCGACCGAAGCATGCTGAGATAGGATTCGTTAATCCGCAGTTCGGGCATGTTTTTCTGATTGAGCGTTAACTGCAGCTCCCCGTCCACATTATCCAGGATAAAGTCGGGAACAATGGGCATACTGGTACTTTGCATCGGGTTGCTGTAAGAGCTTCCCGGTTTGGGATTCAGTTTCAGAATCAGATCGACAGCCTGCTTCAACTCCTCCTCATCCACATCCAGCCGGCGGGCAATCTTATCATAATGCTTTTTGGTAAACTCCTCAAAATGATCGGTGATGATGGCTATAGCCAGTTTCTGGTGCACACTATGACGTCGTTTCAGCTGGAGCAGAAGGCTCTCCTGCAAATCCCTGGCCCCTACTCCTGGAGGATCAAACTCCTGGATGACAGACAGTATCTTTTCCAATTCCTGTTCGCTGACATCAAGGTTCAGATGGAAGGCCAGGTCGTCACTGATAGAAAGCAGATCCCGGCGCAAATAACCATCCTCATCGATATTCCCGATGATATATTCAGCCAGCATTTTCTGTTGATCATTAAAATCATCCATGCCCGCCTGCTCAAGTAAGAATTCATGAAATGTGTCGCCAACCGAAAAAGGGATATCGATCTGTTTGTCGTCGGGAGAATAGTTGTTGGTCTGAAGACGGTAATTGGGAACCTCATCCTCGGACATGTAATCTTCGACCGAAAACTCTTCGTTGTCCTTGTCCTCTTCCGATTTCAGCTCAGGAGTCTCTGATTCCTCTTCGCCGAATGAAGATTCATCTTCCATTTCCAGCACCGGATTTTCTTCCAGCTCCTTTTTGATGCGTTGTTCCAGTTGCAGCGCAGGAATCTCCAGCAGCTTGATAACCTGTATCTGCTGCGGAGAGAGTTTCTGTAGAAGCTTTTGCTGTAACGATAATTTTTGTTTCATTCCGCTGCCAGTGGATATACTCCAAATTTAGCATTTTTTCCTTAAAGAATGAAACAGAAGCAATTTATGCCGGTCAAAATTCCGCATTTTTTGGGGTCCTTGGGAATGCGATCACGTCCCTGATATTGCCCATTCCGGTGACAAAAAGGATAAAACGTTCGAATCCCAATCCGAACCCGCTGTGTGGAACGCTGCCATAACGACGCGTATCGAGATACCACCACATCTCTTCTACCGGAACATGCATTTCCCGCATCCGGTTGACCAGTTTATCGTAATCTTCCTCTCTCTGGGAACCGCCGATGATCTCCCCGATTTGGGGGAACAGTACATCCATGGCAGCGACAGTTTTCCCATCATCGTTCTGCTTCATATAAAAAGCTTTGATATCCCTTGGATAATTGATCAGGATAACCGGCTTCCGGAAGTGTTTTTCCACCAGATAGCGTTCATGTTCACTCTGCAGGTCAACGCCCCACTCCACCGGGAACTGAAATTTCTTTTTCTTGTAATGGTTTGAATTTTTCAGGATATCGATGGCCTCGGTATAGGTAAGGCGTACGAAATCATTCTCAGCCACGAACTTCAGTTTTTCGACAAGATCCATGGATTGCTGATCCTGGGGTTTGCCCTTTTCCTCTTCTTTGAGCCGGTTAGCCAGGAACTGCAGATCTTCGGAACAGTTTTCCAAAGCGTACCTGATCAACGACTTCAGGAAATCTTCTGCCAGGTCCATATTGTCTTTCAGGTCATAAAAGGCCATTTCCGGCTCAATCATCCAGAATTCAGCCAGATGACGGGTAGTGTTGGAATTCTCAGCCCTGAAAGTAGGTCCGAAAGTATAAATTTCACCCAGGGCCGTAGCACCAAGTTCCCCTTCCAGTTGTCCCGAAACCGTAAGGTTGGTTGGCCGTCCGAAAAAGTCGGCTGAAAAATCCACCTTGCCCTCTTCGTTTAAAGGGGGATTCTGGGCATCCAGCGTGGTCACCCGGAACATCTGCCCGGCACCTTCGGCATCCGAAGCGGTGATAATCGGGGTATGCAGGTAATAGAATCCATGACGGTTGAAATATTCATGAATGGCAAAAGCCATGGCATGACGGATGCGGAATACCGCTCCGAAAGTATGGGTGCGGAAACGGAGGTGCGCATTTTCGCGGAGAAACTCCAGGGAATGCTTTTTGGGCTGGATGGGGAATTTATCCGGATCGGCAGCCCCCAGCAGCTCAATTTCAGCAGCGATAAGTTCGACCTGCTGGCCACTCCCGGAAGAGGGTGTCAGCCGACCTTTTACTGAAAGTGCAGCACCGGTATTGATCTCTTTCATCAATGCCTCGTCGAAATGATCCACTTCGGCTACTACCTGCAAATTCTGGATGGTCGATCCGTCGTTCAGGGCGATGAAATTAACGTTCTTGCTGCCCCGTTTGGTCCGCACCCATCCTTTAACCAGCACATCCCCGCCGGTTTCCTGGCTCTTCAAAATCTCCTTGATCTTACTCCGTTTCATTCTCTCTTTTCTCCTACAATCCACTTTATACGATTACCGTGTTCCAGCCGTAAATGTCCGGCTCATCCCCATATTGTATGGCCCTTAACTTATTATATAAACGGGTGCTCCACACTCCTGGTTCGGTTCCGTAAAGAAATTCGCGGTCTTCATCGGCATCGTAAATTCGCTTGACCGGCGAAATTACCGCAGCCGTACCACAAGCACCTATTTCTTCAAACGAAGCCAGCTCTTCATATGGAACTTTGCGCCTTTCCACCTTCATTCCAAGCTCTTCAGCCAAGGTCATCAGGCTTTTATTGGTTATGGAGGGAAGAATCGATTCCGATTCCGGGGTAATGTACGTGCTGTTTTTCACCGCAAAGAAATTGGCAGGACCACACTCGTCAATATATTTTTTCTCCCTGCTGTCAAGGTACAAAACAGCTGAATAACCCCCTTTTTTGGCTTTATAGCCTGCAACCATGCTGGCAGCATAATTTCCCCCCACTTTGTATTTTCCAGTCCCCTGCGGAGCAGCCCGGTCGTAATGACGCAAGATGATCAGATCGGTGGGTTTGAATCCTTCCTTGAAGTAAGGACCAACCGGCATAACAAATACAATGAAAAGATATTCACTGGCAGGCTTGACCCCGATCTCAGCCCCTGAACCGATCAGGAGCGGACGAATGTACAGGGAGGCTCCGGATTCATAAGGGGGAATATAGGATTTGTTCAGCTCCACCACCATCCGTACGGCCTTTTCAAACAGTTCGACCGGCAGTTTTTCCATCATTATCCCCTCACAGGAACTCTCCATACGCAGGGCATTGTCCCTCATCCTGAAAATCCTGATTTTCCCGTCTTTCCCCATGAAAGCCTTCAAACCTTCAAAAGCCTCCTGACCATAATGCAGGGCTGTGGCACCCATGTGCAGGTTAATGTATTCCGATGAACTGACCTCCAGTTCACCCCATTTGCCATCCCGGAAATAACACCGAACATTGTAGTCGGTTTTCCGGTAACCAAATCCAAGGTCTTTCCAATCTATATTTTCCATGATAACTGTATTACATATATGGCTCAGCACCAATTCTGACTTCAAAATAACACAAAATTGAGCTATCTTTTCAATAAAAAGACTGCCTGTCGCTTTAACAGGCGATATTTAGGGAATTGTTAAACTTAAATGAAGATTCGCCCTGCCGGTTACCTGATTTTAAAATGCCGAAAACTGGTTAGCGCCTTTTAATCCGGAAGTAGGTTTTGCTGAAAAAGAGAATGGCGGAAACGATCAGTACGGTGGCAATCAACCACTGGGGAACCACCACCAGTTTTAAAAAATAGTTGGCCACCAGCAGAACCAGAATTACCACAAAAAAATTGTAGATGTAAATTAATATTTTCATGTTCCTTAAATATTTGAATGGGTAAAATTAGCATTTCCGGGTAAAATCTCCACAATCCGGTCGCAGCAGCAAAAAATTCAAAAATATGAACCAGCCGGCCATAATTAAAATTCAATTTGTATTTTTAGCACAGGTAAAACAAAATAACTTATCAACTATGGAACGGAGGAATTTTCTGAAAAGTTCAGCTTTGGGAGCATTGTCAGTAAGCGGGGTAGCCACCGCATTTTCCGGTTTGGCCGGCGAATCGGCCGTCTCAAATTCGACACAGTTCAAACTCAAATACGCCCCTTCTTTCGGCATGTTCAAAGAGCTTGCCGGGAACGACCTCATCGATCAGATCCGGTTTATCCACGACCAGGGCTTCAGGGCTATCTTTGACAACTCACTGATGAGCAAGGAGCCGGAAATACAGGAAAAGATCGCCAATGAACTGGCCCGCTTGGGAATGGATCTGGGTCCGTTTGTCGTCTATGCCGATTTCAGTGTCAAATCGATGGTGACCCGCGACCCGGCCATTATGGAGATGCTTCGCGGAAAGATGAAGGAAGCCCTTGCAGTTCAGAAAAGGACCAATGCCAAAACAGCACTGGTCGTTCCGGGAAGATACGATGAAAAACTGGCCTGGGACTATCAGACGGCTAATGTGATTGATTCCATGCGGATGTGCTGTGATATTACCGGACCGTCAGGACTGACCCTGGTCATGGAACCCCTGAATGCCCATAGCGACCATCCGGGCCTTTTCCTGACCACCATGCCGCAGGCCTATATGATCTGCAAAGCGGTAAACCATCCTTGTTGCAGGATCGTCGATGATATGTACCATCAGCAGATTACAGAAGGAAATCTGATCCCCAATATAGATATGTCCTGGGAATATATCGGTGCATTCCATATAGGCGATAATCCTGGAAGAAAAGAACCAACCACCGGAGAGATCAACTACCTGAACATCTTCCGTCATATCCACGAAAAAGGATATAACGGGGTTTTGTGTATGGAACATGGAAAAAGCAAACCCGGAAAAGAAGGGGAACTGGCTGTTATTGAGGCTTACCGGAAAATGGACGCTTTCTGATGGTGCCCCGGGTTAAAATCATTGCGGAATTGTCCGGACCTGCGTAATTGTCCCTTCAGAATTCTTTTTTTGTTGAAGTTCCCTGTATTGCCCGGGAGTCATGTTCTGTACCGTACGAAAAGCACGTATGAAGCTGTTAAGGGAACCAAATCCGCAACTTTCGGCGATGGTTTCCAGTGTATATTTGTTGGAACCGGTATCTTCCAACATTTTAGCCGCTTCTTCCACCCTGAAACGGTTGACGAACATGGAAAAATTCATTCCATAATACTGGTTGATGAAATTGGAAATGTAAGTCCGGTTGGTATTTAATTCTGCAGCTACATCCCAAATGGAGAGATCCGGGTTGATATGCAATCTCCTCACTTCAAACAAGTCTTTTACTTTCAAATTCAACTCAGGTGACTGCCAGTTCTCACGTTCCGAGGGAGCAGGAGCAATGACCTCTTCAGCTGTATTGGCATTGATGACCTGGTATTGGGCAAAGCCCAAAAAACCGATAAGGAATATGGCTATCGAAGAAAGCAGCCCGGGAATCAGCAATATGGAGGGGTAACTTTGATAAATCTCCATTCCCAACGCAACAAAAACCAGACAGATAACCACCGTGAAAATATAGGTGAAATACATAATGGTGCCCCAATTGCGATCCTTTTCATCTAAATTGGAATAGTAATTGGAGATGCTTTCCTTGTGTCGCATCATCAGTCGCGACGATATAACCAGGTAGTAGACGACCTGGACAAAGAAAATCAACCGGGTAAGCATATATGCAAAGGAAAGGGGATTATCCGGAAAAGAGATCCTGCCATGCATATGATCATATTAGAACTGGTCAATATTGATCCGGTCAAATAAATGATAGTAAGAATTCATGGCAAACAAAGTTAAACCAGCCAGCACAGCCGGAATATAATGACAATAATAACTTCGCTGCCACCTGGCATCCACGGTCATCAGCCGTATAAACTGGTAAAAAAGGGGAAAAATAAGAAGGATTGAAATCAAAGTAAGCGGACTCAGAAAAAAGAAGAGCTTAAAATTACCCATATAATAAAATCCGGTTGCCAGGTGAAAAATAGCGGAATTCAGCATGAAAAAACTGAGGAAAAACCTGGCCTTGTTCCTGAACTTGCCGGATAACAGAAATACCAGCGCCCAGTTGAGACTGGAAAGAATAGGTGCAAGTATGGCAATTGCCTGAATCATAATTGTTTAAACAAACATTTAAAAAATTCCAAAAATACAAATTTACGAAATGGTGAAGGTATTTATCTTTTTTCAGGTTTCAATCGATGACATACCTCTATTTTTGTGCATCAAAATTGTAGCTTATACAAAAAACTGAATATTCTGTACGGACGAAGACAAAATTACCGGATCAGAATCCCAGGTTCCCTTTTTCATTGTACCCTTAATTGTTGACCAATCACTTAAACTGGGCTCTCGAGAGAGCCTTTTTTTTCATGAGACGGATACCTCCCCTGAACGCCTATCTCCACGCTTTTTATCGGACACCCTCCATTCAAAAAGCAAATACCCACCGGATCCCTTTTCGGAAAGCCATACCTTACCGGAAAATTAACTGAATGTAAAAAATACTAAACATGTAACACATTGAATACCAACCTGTTTAATAACCTGATTTCCGGACTGACCATTAATGCACAATTTTTATCAACCAATGAGAACATCAGATAAAACTATCTCTATTTTTGATTCACTTTTCAGATAACATAAAAGGTTACCATCAGTTGCATCATAATTTCAGATGATCAAACGAGAAAATGAATTTTAAAGCAAATGAGGTATCAGCCACCTTGACAGATGGCAACCTCCCGGATAGCTCCTCGCCTGAGGAGCCTGGCGGTAAAAAAAACTGCCTTGCAGAATGGGAAAATCTCCCGTTCTTATGTTTAGAAAACGAACGAACCAATGCATTCCGTCTTCAATATTATCCTTCTGTCAGTCTTTCATCCTGGGAAGACTGGAAGTGGCAGATCAGAAACTCCATCACCACGCCCGGACAGTTGGAACGTTTTATATTCCCGGACCAGGAAGAAAAAGAGGCATTGACAAACCTGCAGGGGAGGCTGCCCCTGCGTATTACTCCTTACTATCTCTCCCTCCTGGTGGAGGGAGGAAAGGAAAATCCCATCCGGAAGATGGTGGTTCCGACCTTGGGAGAATTACTGATTTCACCCGAAGAGATGGCCGACTCGCTGAATGAAATGGGTTCATCCCCCGTCCCCGGGCTGGTTCACCGTTATCCCGACAGGGTTTTATTCCTGGTCACACAGTATTGTTCTACATACTGCCGCTATTGCACCCGTTCGCACAGCGTGGGTAAACTCTCCCATTCTTCGGTTGCCCAATGGGACATTGCCATTGATTATATTGCCTCCCATCCTGAAATCAGGGATGTCTTGATCAGCGGAGGTGATCCGCTGACACTCCCCGACCACAGACTGGAATACCTGCTTTCCAGACTTTCCCGGATCCCTCATGTGGAAATCATCCGGATAGGTACGAAAGTGCCGGTGGTTCTTCCTCAAAGGATCACACCGGAACTGGTTTCCATGTTCAGGAAATACCATCCTATCTGGATGAGCATCCATTTCAGCCATCCTGATGAAGTAACCCCTGAAACTGCTGCAGCCTGCGAAAGATTGTGCGACGCCGGGATTCCCCTTGGCAGTCAGACCGTTTTGCTCAACGGCATCAATGACAACCCTGCCGTGATGAAAGACCTTTTTCATAAACTGCTGAAAATCAGGGTCCAGCCTTACTATCTTTATCAGTGCGACCTGGTACCGGGATCGCGGCATTTTAGGACCAGTCTGTCGAAGGGACTGGAGATCATGAAAAGCCTGAGAGGCTATACTTCGGGTTATGCCAACCCCTACTATGTAATTGATGCTCCCGGAGGAGGAGGCAAAATTCCCCTGCTTCCCGACTACATTGTTAAAACCGGTAAAGAGGGAGTGACCCTCCACAATTACCTGGGCAAAACTTACTTTTACCCCGATATTTAAAAGGCAGAAATGACCATCGGAATCTGTTTTGACCTCCGTTCATGGTATATTGAGCGGGGGTATTCACAGGAGGATACGGCTGAGTTCGACAAGGAAGAGACCATCGAAGGAATCGAAAAAGCCCTTTCAGAGCTTGGTTTCCAGACGGTTAGGATTGGGAATGTTTTCCAATTGGTGGAGTCCCTGGCAAAAGGGGAAAGATGGGATCTGGTTTTCAACATCAGCGAAGGGCTCTATGGCCCTTCGCGCGAATCGGTGGTGCCGGCGCTTCTTGACCAGTACCGGATCCCTTATGTTTTCAGTAATGCAGAGGTGCTGGGCATTTCACTGAATAAACAGATGGCTAAGCAGGTTGTGGCCTCTTCAGGTGTTCCGGTTGCCGCAGGATGGATTATCCACCATACCGACGAGCTGAAGAATGTTCCGTCTGAATTTCCGCTGTTTGTTAAACCGCTGTATGAAGGTACCGGAAAAGGGATCACCGGAAAAAGCATGGTGCTGAATTTTGAAGAACTCTGGGAAGCGGTTGGCTATGTGCATCGAAACAACCGGCAGCCAGCCCTTGTGGAAGAGTATCTGCCGGGCAGGGAATTTACGGTGGGAGTGACCGGGAGTGGTAGTTCCACCAGGGTGGTCGGGGCAATGGAGATTATCAGCCGGGGATCGGTCTATTCGCTGGAAGTAAAGGAAAATTATGAAGAAATGGCTCATTATGAACCGCTGGATGACTATATGATGAACTTATGTTCCCTATCAGCGCAAAAAGCATGGAAAGCTCTGGGTGGTGTGGACGGGGGAAGGATCAACCTGCGGTTCAGCAAACAGGGGAAACTCTGTTTCATTGAAGCCAATCCGCTGGCAGGTCTCAATCCATTTCATTCCGATCTGCCCTGGCTGGCCCGTATGAACCAGATCGGCTACACGCAACTGATCGGGATGATCATGGAAGCAGCCCTTACCCGGTTAAACCTCAAAGTATGAACAACCTTCCCATTGCCGTCCTTTACAACGAACCGGTTTCAGGCAGCGGTGCCGATGACTGGGACGTGCTGGATGAGGTGAATCTCGTTGAAGATGCACTGAAGGAACTGGGGATACCTTGCCGGCGGCTGGCGATCAATACCGCATTCATGACCCAGATCCGGGAATTGGCAGCCACAGGAATCCGGGGAGTGTTCAACCTGGTGGAAGCCATTGACAACAAGGGTGAACTCAACTATTTCATACCGGCCCTGCTCAATCTGCATGGAATAGCATACAGCGGAAATCCGCTCGAAGCATTGTTCATCACCACCAGCAAACGGTTGACACACCAGATGCTGGATCTTCACGGTATCTCTGTACCCGCTTCTTTCAAACCCACGGAATGGAAAAACCTGGTGCCCGGCCGGAAATATATTCTTAAACCGGTCTGGGAAGAGGGATCCGCCGGCATTACCGCCGATTCGGTTTTTACATTCGACGGGAAAATACCCGGCTTTTTGCTGGAAGCTGCCGATTCACACTGGCAAATTGAAGAGTTCATTGAAGGCAGGGAATTTAATATCAGTATATTACAGGGAGAAAACGGTCCGGAAGTTCTTCCCCTGGCTGAAATTGTATTTATAGACTTCGCACCCGCCCGGCCGAGGATCGTGGATTACCATGCAAAATGGAGTCCGGGAAGTTTTGAATATGAGCATACCGTGCGCATCTTTCCGGAGCTCTCCGGTCAGCCCCGACTCAGGGAAGATCTCTGCAAGGCCGCAATGGACACATGGATTTGCCTGGGATTGAAAGGATATGCAAGGATCGACATGCGGGTGGATGAAAGCGGGAAAGTCAATGTGCTGGAAGCCAATGCCAACCCCTGCATTTCTCCCGACAGCGGATTCATTGCCGCTGCAGAAAAGGCCGGATACACTCCTGCCTGCGTGGTCCGGAGAATTTTGAACGATATGAACAATACCCGCCAGCATGGAAATTTCTGAATATATTTCCGGTTCCGATAAGACACCCTTCAGAAAATTGCTCGAAGAGTCGGGTTTCTTTTACCCCTTCGAGGTGGAAGTGGTCATGGAACTGATGGATGAAACCCTCCTCAAAGGAAGTCCGGCCAGCGGATATTACTGGCTGAAACTGGAAGAGAACGGGAAATTGGCCGGATTTGTCAATTTCGGACCCAATCCCTGTTCCATACACTCCTGGGATCTTTACTGGCTTGCTGTGACCCCGGACAGAAAAGGACAGGGTCTGGGGACTCTCCTGCTAAACCTGACTGAAGAAAAGGTGAAACAAATGGGAGGGAGAATACTTTGGGTGGAAACTTCAGGAAGAGCCTTGTACAAACCGACTGTTGATTTCTACCACCACAGGAAATATACCCTGGCAGCTACCCTGGAAGAATTTTACGGACCGGGTGATCCGAAGCTCATTTTCACAAAAAGACTCCGGTAGCAAAAAGTCAGCGCTTCATAATACCGAAGCAGATGATTTTCAGGATCACATCCACACTGCGCTCCAGGTTCATGTTCCCGTATGTTCCTGCCGAAAGAGGCATCTCCAGCCCCTTAATGGCCATGGTGATTCCTATTGCCGCCAGGTTGAAATCATAAATCTCAAATTCATTCTTACGGACTCCTTCAATCAGGATCCGCTTGATCAGCCTGATTTCATCCTGTTCATACCGGTTTTTGATGTCATCGATAAAACCGATGGCCGTCACATCATTTTCCAGGGCATTATAAAAATTGGCCAGATTCCTGAAAGTATTGATTTTGGTAAGCATGTAATCCCTCAGTTTATCAATGGGATCGGTATTGCGGTTCACCACCTTGTCCAGCTCCCTCGCCAACACTTCAACCTCCTTCATGATCACTGCCTGAAAAAGATCTTCCTTGCTTTTAAAATAATAGTATAACGAGCTCTTGCCTTTGCGGACGGCGTTGGCAATATCGTCGAGCGTAGTTTTCTTGTAGCCGTATTTACTGAAAATCTCTTGGGCAATCTTCAGAATGATCTCCCTGTTGAGATCTTTTTTTGAACCGTTATCTCCTGCAGTATCCATAAAGTTCCGCGTTATCTTTACTATGTAATGCAAATATAATTTAATTTCAGAACTTTTTAACGATTTGACCGAAAGTCATTAAATCGTTGCTAATAAAAAGTCTAATTGCCTCTTCTCCAGATTTGTACGCCATATTTTTATTTTGACCGCATCTCCCAGCTGGAATATTCTGCCGGTATGGCGCCCCCTGATCAGGTAATTCTTCTCATCGAAAATGTAAAAATCATCATCCAGCTGACCGATAGGGATCATCCCTTCTATTTTATTCTCCAGTTCCACATACAGCCCCCAGTCAGTAACTCCCGATATCACTCCCTGGTAAGTCTCTCCCACATGTTCCTGCATGAATTCCACCTGTTTGTATTTGACGGAAGCGCGCTCGGCATTCGCGGCACGGGTCTCCATATCGGAAGCGTGTTTGCACATCTCTTCATATTCATTGGCATTGACAGTCCGGCCCCCTTCCAGGTATTTCTCCAGCAACCGGTGGACCATCATGTCGGGATAACGGCGAATCGGAGAGGTAAAATGGGTGTAATATTCAAAAGCCAAACCATAATGACCGATATTACGTGTGGAGTATTCGGCTTTGGCCATTGCCCTAATGGCCAGTGATTCCACCACATTCTGTTCTTTTTTCCCCTTCACGTTGGATAACAGGTTATTCATCGATTCGGCCACACTCTTCGGTGTAACCAATTGTATCCCCAAACCAAACTTATGAATGAAATTATTGAAGTTTTCCAGCTTATCGGGATCGGGGCGGTCGTGAACCCGATAGACGAAAGTCCTGGAAACCTTGCGTTCATCGGTTTTACCAATCCGTTCAGCCACTTTCCGGTTTGCCAGAAGCATAAACTCTTCGATCAGCCTGTTGGAGTCTTTAGCTTCCTTGAAATATACCGCCAGCGGTTTCCCGGCCTCATCAATTCTGAACTTGATTTCTGCCCTGTCGAAAGCGATTGCCCCGCCTCTGAACCTCCTTTCCCTGAGCCGGACAGCCAGGCTGTTGAGCTGAAGCAACTCGGTGGCCAGTTCCCCGTTTCCCGATTCGATGATTTCCTGCGCTTCCTCATAGGAAAATCTCCTGTCGGAATTAATCAAGGTTTTCCCGAACCACTCCTTTTTCACCTCACCCTCTTCATTCAGTTCAAAAACGGCAGAAAAGCAGAGTTTATCCTCATGGGGACGCAATGAGCAAACCCCGTTCGACAACTTTTCGGGAAGCATCGGCACTACCCTGTCGACCAGATATACCGAAGTCCCCCGCTGAAAAGCCTCCTCATCCAGCAGGGTGTTGGAATGAACATACCAGGTAACATCGGCAATATGGACCCCCACTTCCCAGTTCCCGTTTTCCAGCCGTTGCAGGGACAAAGCATCATCAAAATCCTTCGCATCCTCCGGGTCAATGGTAAAGGTCGGAACATTCCTGAAATCACGCCGCAATGAATATTCCCGTACCGGAATTTCAACAGATATCTTCTCGGCAGCTTTTTCCACTTTCTCCGGGAATTTGCAGGGAAGTTCAAATTCGGCCAGAATGGCATGCATTTCTGTTTCATGAACACCAGCATCTCCTAACACCTCCGTGATTCGTCCCACGGGATTTTTCGTCTGTGCAGGCCATTCCAAGATTTCTGCCACGGCTTTCTGTCCGTTTTTCGCCCCATTCAGGTAATCAGCCGGAATAAAAATATCAAAACTCGACTTTCCGGCTGGGATTAAAAACGCATAACTCCTGGTCAGTTCCACCGTTCCCACAAAACTTTTTTTGGCACGCTCCAGTACCTCCACCACTTCACCCTCAGGTTCATGACCCTTACGACGGGCAAAAAGATGAACCTTAACCTTGTCGCCGGTCAGGGCATGCAAGAGATTGCGCTCTGAAACGTAAACCGGGGTTTCAGCTTCATCACTGAGTACATAAGCATATCCCGACGACTGCATATCCACGATCCCCGTTACCATACCCCCGCGGCTCCTTAACCGGTATTTCCCCCTGCTGATCTGTTCCAAATAACCGCTTTCATGAAGCTCCTCCAGAACCACGCTTACCAGTTTTCTGGATTCGTCATCCCGGATGTCCAGTGAGGAAGAGATTTGCCTGTAGTTCACGGTCCTGGCCGGATCGTCGTACATGACCGACAATATGGCCGATTTCAGGTTCTTCTTGTTGAAAGTCGCTAATTGCCGTTTCTTATCTTTTTTCTTGTTTTTACCCATTGTATCAAATTTGGCATGAAAGTATAAAAGCCCGTGGTGAAATAAAAGGTTTTATCAGCAAATTTCATGGTAAAGGAATTTGTATGTTTGCATTCAGGATTTTCATCATTATCCGGAGAAAAAATAATGAAAAATCGGACCCTAAATAAGGCTGTTCAGAACGGTTTTCTGCTATTGATCCTGTTGCTTCCGGGAGTATTGGTCTTCAACCGATGCGCCAACCAGGGAATGCCCACAGGCGGACCGAAAGATTCCATTCCCCCCGTCCTGGTGGAAACCTCTCCCGCATTCAGATCCCTTGATTTCAAAGGCAAAGAGGTCAGAATCACCTTCGATGAATATATTGTCCCCGACGCAGTTTCTGAAGAGCTGATCGTATCGCCTCCGTTGTCTAAGCGGCCCAATATCCGCACCAAATCAAAATCGCTGATTGTGGCTTTTAATGAAGAACTTAAGCCGGATGTGACCTACTCCATGGATTTCAAAAATTCAATTGTGGATAACAATGAGAGAAATCCGTTTCTGGGATTGCGTTTGCTCTTCAGCACTGGATCCAGGCTGGACACCCTGAGAATTGCCGGTGTCGTAAAAGATGCCCAAACGCTGGAACCGAAGGAAAAGATCAGTGTGGCGCTTTACAGTAACCTGAACGATACGGCTGTCACGCATTCCAAGCCTGATTACATCGCAAAGACCGATAGCCGGGGCATTTACCTCTTCGATAATGTGAAACCTGGGAAATACAACCTGTTTGCACTGAACGATGCCAATAATAACTTTCTGTACGATCCCGGAGCTGAGGAGTTTGCATTTTGTGATTCAGTGATCGTCCCGTCGGCCGAATACAAGGCAAATCCCGACACCCTGGTTTTCGGAGCCGATTCCATGCTGATCGCAGGACATACGGTTTTCAAACCTGATCCGGTATATCTGCGCACCTTTACGGAGGACTTTTTCGAACAATATATCGACAAATCTATCCGGGAAACAAGGTACAAATGCATTTTCTCGTTCGGAGAGCCGGTGAAGGATACCCTCCGCATCAGGTTGCTTAACAGGGAAGCTGATCATTGGTACCTGCTGGAGCATAATCCAGAAATGGATTCACTCACTGTGTGGCTGACCGACAGCCTGGTTGCCCGCTACGATACCCTGAAACTTGAACTTGCTTATACCCAGCTTGACTCCCTGAAAAATAAATACATCAAGCTCGATACACTTCATTTGGTTTATGCCGAAAAGGAAAAACAGGAACCACGGAAAAAGAAAAAGGATGAAATTCCGGAAGTGGTGCAGTTCAACCTGGCCAGTAACCTGAAGTCATCCGGATTTAACCTCAACAGCCCGATACTGATTACCTCCCCTGAACCGGTGAAAAGCTTTGCTTTTTCCGGGATCCGGCTTACATTGGCCGCCGACACCACTAGAAAACCACTTGGTTTTACCATTAAGGAGGATACCACGGAGTGGAGAACCTATCGGCTCGATTACAAATGGGAGCCGGATACGGAGTATCTGTTTGAAATTGATTCTGCCGCATGCGTAAACATCTTCGGAATTACCAGCCGGAAATTCAAACAGCAGTTCACCACGCAAAAAGAGGACCATTACGGCCGAATCATCCTGAACCTGGGGTCCGTGGATTCTAACCTCCTAGTCCAGCTTTTAAATAACAGTAAGGAGGAAAAAGTCCTGAAAACCCTGACTGCCGACAAAAACGGAAAAGTGATTTTTGACTTTCTGGATCCGGAAAAATATAAAATCAGGATTATCTTCGACCGTAACCGCAACGGAAAATGGGATACCGGAAATTACAGCATCAGGCTGCAGCCTGAAAGAGTGGCTTATCTTCCGGAAATTATCAAGGTCCGGTCCAACTGGGACAAACAGATTGAATGGGACCTGAAGCCCGATCCGACCTTCCGGAAGAACCTGATCGACAAGGAAGAGGAGGAACTCCGGCTTAAAAAGTTAAAGGAACAGCAACAAAAGGATAAGAAAAAGGAAAGGGAATCTCCGGATGATTCCTATGAACAGCAGTTCGGCAATCCCGGAAATTTCTGAAGTAAGCCGGAAGGATTACTTCCGGTTATGAAAATTGAAGGGAATTGGTTAAGTTTGAAAATTAAAACCGTAATAAAATGGCTAGTATCCGATTTCTGAAAAAAGATATTGACTACCTGATGTCACTGGTACTGGAAGACTGTGTATTTGTCATGGAAAACCATCCGGATTCGGACAGGGAAAAAATCATGAGCATTGCCCAGCAGGTCATTCTCAAACACCATGAATTGCGCAAGCAGGTGAATCACCCGGACTGGAAAGACAACCGGGTGCTGGTCAGGAAGTATTTCAAGAAAGTGATTGAAAACCTGTATGCCATGGCCGACAAATCCCTGGATCAGTTGTCGGAGGCTGTCAGAAAGGTCTGACGGGGAGGTTGCACACCACTTCCCGCATTACAGATACTTAGAAAAATATTCCCGGAGATTAAATTAATTGGTCATAAAGAACAGAGAGATGGATTACGGAACAGGAAAGAAAAAACATATGCTGGGGGATACCGAAAAAGACAGGAAAAATAACCTGATTGTACTGACACTGGTGATTGTATTGGCGGTTCTTTCCTTTTTATATTTTTCACAAAGAAAAAACAACCAGTTTATCGTCAGGATGATCACGGCCCAGAAAGATTCCATCCAGGTGGAACTGAACCATATCATAGCCGGATATGATTCGCTGAAAGTGGAAAACGACACGCTGACAGCCCAAATGGGGATAGCTCAGACCCGTGTGAAAGATCTCCTGGAGGAGGTGGCCACAACCAAAAAACTCAGTCTGGAGAAAATCAGCCGTTACCAGAAAGAAGTAACCACCCTGCGTGACATAATGCGGAATTATATAGTTCAGATTGACTCGTTAAACCGGAAGAATGAGTTTCTGATGGCTGAAAACTTAGAGGTCAAGGAGCAGGCTAAAAAGGCCGAATCCCGAAATATTCAGCTTTCGGAAGAGAAACAACAGCTGGAACAGAACCTGAAAAAGGCAGCGACCCTGGAGGCATTGGAATTAACCGCCGTTGCCCTGAACGACAGAAATAAGGATACCCGTTTTGCTGAAAGGGCCTCCTTTATCAGGGTAAATTTCACGCTGAGCAAGAATATCACCACCCAAAGGGGAGCCAAGAATGTGTATGTCAGGATAATGCGCCCAGATCAGTTATTGCTGATCAAATCAGCTGATAATCTCTTCCGGTTTGAAGACCTTAAAATTCCCTACTCTTCGGTACGTGAGGTCAATTACGAAGGGAATGAGCTTCCGGTGGCCATATACTGGGATAACAAGGGCGAACAACCGCTGATCACAGGGGAATATGTCATCGATGTGTTTGCCGACGGGAATAATATCGGAACCACCAGTTTGGTATTGAAGTGAGTTTATCCCCCATTTCATTATCTTTGCACCTTTGGAAATAAGGAAACGGAATGTTAGAAAAAATCAAAACCATACAGGAAGAGATTAGCAGGATGGATCCCAAAACACCTGCCGAACTGGATGAGATCCGGATTAAATACCTCAGCAAAAAAGGGATTATCAGCCAGCTCT
>Ga0116193_1000906_pt1 | contig 26317 bp, 15 predicted proteins | sample AD_UKC115_MetaG_FD_89892 | JGI IMG/M metagenome (GOLD analysis project Ga0116193, IMG submission 89892) | Active sludge microbial communities of municipal wastewater-treating anaerobic digesters from Hong Kong - AD_UKC115_MetaG | ecosystem: Engineered > Bioreactor > Anaerobic > Digestate... | reverse complement strand
GGGCGCGCGTCGTCGAATTCGATCCGATGACCGAACGCCTTCCCGACGGCACCGCGGCCCTCGTGCTGCCGGGCGGTTTCCCCGAGCAGTATCCCGGCGAACTGTCCGGCAACGACGCACTGCGAGCCGACATCGGCGCATTGGCCCGCCGGGCCCCGATACACGCCGAGTGCGCCGGGCTGACGTATCTGATGACCGACCTCGACGGCCATCCCATGTGTGACGTACTGCACGGTTCGGCCCGGTTCACCGACCGGTTGACCCTGGGCTACCGCGACGCCGTCGCCGTCACCGAGTCCTCGGTGCACACCGTGGGGCAGCGGGTGAACGGACACGAATTCCACCGCACCACAGTCGATTTCACGCAGGAATACCCGTCGGCGTGGGCGTTTCGCGGCGCCGGTTCCGAATCGGTGCAGGAGGGCGCCGTGCACGCGGGCATACACGCGTCGTACCTGCACACCCATCCGGCCGCCGACGCCGGCGCGGTGCGCCGGTTCGTCGCACACGCCGCGGCATCTAAGCTCGCCGGGTGATCGAGAACGCCTACCTCGTCGGGCTGCGACTGGCCGGTAAGAAGGTCGTCGTGGTCGGCGGCGGCACGGTGGCGCAGCGCCGGCTCGGGCTGTTGGTGTCCACCGGCGCCGACGTGCACGTCGTCACGCGGGCCGCGACGCCCGCCGTCGAGTCGATGGCCGGCATCACCCTGGTGCTGCGGGACTACCGCGACGGCGACCTGGCCGACGCCTGGTACGCGATCGCCGCCACCGACGACCCGGCCGTCAACGCTGCCGTGGTGGCCGAGGCGGATCGCCGCCAGATCTTCTGCGTCCGCGCCGACATCGCCCGTGAGGGCAGCGCGGTCACGCCCGCCACCTTCGACCACGACGGGCTCTCGGTCGGGGTGCTGGCCGGCGGTGAGCACCGCCGCAGCGCGGCCATCCGCACCGCCATCCACGAGGCGCTGCAGCAGGGACTCATCACCCCCGGGGCGGAGTTGGCCGACCTGAAGGGCAGCATCGCGCTCGTCGGCGGCGGGCCCGGCGACCCCGAACTGATCACCGTGCGCGGCCGGCGCCTGCTCGCGCACGCCGACGTGGTGGTGGCCGACCGCCTGGCGCCGCCGGAACTGCTGGCCGAACTGCCGCCGGACGTCGAGGTGATCGACGCCGCGAAGGTGCCCTATGGCCGCGCGATGGCCCAGGAGGCCATCAACGACGTCCTGATCGACCGCGCCCGGGCCGGCAAGTTCGTCGTGCGGCTCAAGGGCGGCGATCCGTTCGTGTTCGCCCGCGGATATGAGGAAGTCCTCGCGTGCGCCGAAGCCGGGATCCCCGTCACAGTGGTTCCCGGCGTCACGAGCGCGATCGGGGTGCCGGCACTGGCCGGCGTCCCCGTCACCCACCGCGCCGTCAACCACGAGTTCGTCGTGGTCAGCGGACACCTCGCGCCCGACCACCCGGATTCACTGGTGAACTGGCCGGCCCTGGCGGCGCTGTCGGGCACGATCGTGCTGCTCATGGCCGTCGAACGGATCGGCCTGTTCGCGACGGCGCTGATGGACGGCGGCCGGCCCGGGGAGACCCCGGTGCTGGTGGTCCAGCACGGCGCGACCACCCGGCAGCGGGTGCTGCGGACGACGCTGGCCGGGGCGGCCGAGGAGATGGTGGCGCAGGGAATCCGACCGCCGGCGATCATCGTGATCGGCCCTGTTGTGGACGTCGGGGCGGGTCTCGGTTAGGACTCGGTCCCACCTGCGAGTCTTTAAACTTCTCTTAAGATTACTGTAGGGTAGCCCGCTATGACGGCTCTCAACGATGCAGAGCGGGTGGCGGCTGCCGCCCGGACCGCACCGCGCGACCGTGACCTGCCCGTGCCAACTCAGGAGCCTGGATCCCAGCTGGGCCGGTTCTACCCGGCGTGGCTGCCGTCCTACCGGTTCATCGCCGCGGTGGTCGCCATCGGCGGCATGCAGCTGCTGGCGACCATGGACAGCACCGTCGCGATCGTGGCGCTGCCGAAGATCCAGGACGAGCTCTCCCTGTCCGACGCCGGCCGCAGCTGGGTCATCACGGCCTACGTGCTCACCTTCGGCGGCCTGATGCTGCTCGGCGGGCGGCTCGGCGACACCATCGGCCGCAAGCGGACCTTCATCGTCGGTGTCGCGCTGTTCACCATCGCCTCCGTGCTCTGCGGCGTCGCCTGGGACGAGGCCACCCTGGTCATCGCCCGGCTGCTGCAGGGCGTCGGCGCCGCGATCGCCAGCCCGGCCGGCCTGGCGCTGGTGGCCACCACATTCCCCAAGGGCCCGGCGCGCAACGCGGCGACGGCCGTGTTCGCGGCCATGACCGGCATCGGTTCGGTGATGGGCCTAGTGGTCGGCGGCGCGCTGGTCGAGGTGTCCTGGCGACTGGCCTTCCTGGTGAACATCCCGATCGGCCTGGTGATGATCTACCTGGCCCGCACCACGCTGCGCGAGACCCACAAGGAGCGGATGAAGCTCGACGCCGCCGGCGCACTGCTGGCGACGCTGGGCTGCACGGCCGCCGTGTTCGGGTTCACCCAGGGCCCGGAGAACGGCTGGCTGGCCCCGCTCACCCTGGTCTCCGCGGCGGTGGCGCTGGCCGCTGGCGTCGCGTTCGTGATCGTCGAACGCACCGCCGAGAACCCCGTCGTGCCGTTCGCCCTGTTCAAGGACCGCAACCGGCTGGCCACCTTCTCGGCGATCTTCCTGGCCGGCGGCGTCATGTTCACCCTGACGGTGCTCATCGGCCTGTACGTGCAGGACATCATGGGCTACACCGCGCTACGCGCCGGCATCTCGTTCATCCCGTTCGTCATCGCACTCGGCGTCGGCCTGGGCCTGTCCTCGCACCTGGTGTCGATCTTCTCGCCCCGGGTGCTGGTGATCGGCGGCGGCATCATGGTGCTGGCGGCGATGATCTACGGCTCGACGCTCAACCGTGGCATCCCGTACTTCCCGAACCTGGTCATCCCGATCGTGGTCGGCGGCTTCGGCATCGGCATGATCGTGGTCCCGCTGACGGTATCGGCCATCGCCGGTGTCGGCTTCGACCAGATCGGACCCGTTTCGGCCATCGCCCTGATGCTGCAGAACCTCGGCGGCCCGGTGGTACTGGCCGTCATCCAGGCCGTCATCACCTCGCGCACCCTGTACCTGGGCGGCACCACCGGCCCGGTCAAGAACATGAACGACGCGCAGATCGCGGCGCTGGACGCGGGCTACACGTACGGCCTGCTGTGGGTGGCGGCGGTGGCCGTCCTCGTCGGCGGCGCCGCGTTGTTCATCGGCTACACCGCCAAGCAGGTCGCGCACGCGCAGGAAGTCAAGGACGCGATCGACGCCGGCGAACTCTAGGCCCCTCGACTCGCCGCGTCCTCAGCCCGACCGTCGGCGCTGATCGGTAGGGTCGGGTCTCATGCCCGCCGGATCGAGAGCCAGCGCCCGGCTGTCGGAGAGCGTCGTCGGCATCGCGATCCTGGCGATCACCGGCATGCAGTTGATGTCGACCCTCGACGGCACCATCGCCATCGTCGCGCTGCCGCGGATGCAGGCCGACCTGGATCTCTCCGACGCGTCCAAGAGCTGGATCATCACCGGATATGCGCTGACCTTCGGGGGGCTGCTGCTGCTCGGCGGGCGCATCGGTGACGCCATCGGCCGCAAGCGGGCGTTCCTGTCCGGCGTTGGGGTGTTCACCATTTCGTCCCTGGTCTGCGGTCTGGCGCACGACCAGTGGACGTTGATCGCCGCGCGCGCCGTACAGGGCGCCGGTGCCGCCGTCGCCGCCCCCACCGGCCTGGCGCTGATCGCCACCACCTACGCCGTCGGCCACGCACGTAATCAGGCGCTGGCGGTGTCGGCCGCGATGCAGGGCCTGGGTTCGGTGCTCGGCCTGGTGCTGGGCGGTGCCCTGACCGCCGTCTCCTGGCGACTGGCGTTCCTGGTGAATGTGCCGATCGGCCTGCTCATCATCTGGATCGCGGTCACCCGGATCGCCGAAACCCAGCACGAACGATTCAAACTCGACATCACCGGCGCCCTGCTGGCGACACTGGGCTGCAGTGCGGCAGTGCTGGTGTTCACGCAGGGTCCCCCGCGCGGCTGGATCGACCCGTGGGTGATCGGCGCCGGGCTGGCAGCGCTGGTGTGCCTGCTGGCGTTCTGGTCCATCGAACGCCGGGCCGACAACCCATTGGTCCCCCCGACGGTGTTCGACAACCGCAACCGCGTCGCGTCCTTCGCGGCCTACTTCCTGGCCGGCGGGGTGATGCTGACCCTCAGCGTCATGATCGGCCTGCTGGTGCAGGACGTGCTGGGCTACTCGCCGCTGCGGGCCGGTCTGTGCTTCATGCCGTTCGCCCTGGCGTTCGTGGTCGGCAACATCCTGGCCACCCGGTTGGCGCCGATCATTGCACCGCGCTGGCTGATCCTCGGCGGTGGCGTACTGGTGCTGGCGGCCATGCTGTTCGGCTCGACGCTCAGCCGTGGCATCCCGTACTTCCCGGACCTCGTCACCCCGCTGGTCGTCGGCGGTCTGGGGATCGGGCTGATCTCGGTGATCCTGCCGCTGTGCGCCATCGCGCAGGTGGATCCGCGCGACATCGGACCGGTCTCGTCGATCACGTTGATGGTCTACAACCTGGGCGGGCCGCTGATGCTGGTGGTCATCCAGGCCGTGCAGACCTCCCGCACGCTGTACCTGGGCGGCACCACCGGCCCGGTCAAGGACATGACGCCGGCGCAGCTCGACGCGCTGGGCCACGGCTATACGTACTCGCTGCTGTGGGTTGCCGCCATCGCGGTGCTGGTGGGTGTCGTCGCGCTGTTCATCGGGTTCTCCGCCCGTGACATCGCCCGCGCCCAGCACACCCGCGAGGCCGTCGATGCGGGGGAACTGTGAGCCGCGTCGATACACTGCGGGTCGTGCCCAGATCCCCAGCTGAACTCCCAGCCGGATCCGATCCGGACCGGCCGGCCGTATCGGGCGAGACGGCCCGCCGGTCGTCACGTGTCATCCGCGGGCTCGACGCCGCGCAGCGTCGGGCGCATCGCCGCGAACAACTCCTGACCGCCGCGTTCGAACTGATCGCGCGCGACGGATATGCCAACACCTCGATCGAGCAGATCTGCCAGACGGCCTATGTCGGCAACAAGGCCTTCTACGAGGTGTTCGACAGCAAGGAAGACTGCTATCTGGCATTGCTCACGCAGATCGCCGAACGGATCGAAACACGCGCGGTCGAGGCGCTGAGCCAGGCTCCGGGCAATGCCGACGAAGCGGTGCACCGGTTGCTGTCGGTGTTCGCGCACGCACTGGTCGACGACCCGCGGGTGGCGGTCGTGGCCTTCGGTGAATGTGCCGGCATATCCCCCCGTGTCGAACGCCAGCGTCGCGAGAACCGGCGCTGGACCGCCGGTTTCATCGAGGAGTTCTGGAGACGGGAATTCAATTGTGTGTCAACCGATTCGGTGGACTATCACGCGCTCGCGGTGTCGGTCGTGGGCGGACTGTTCGAGAGTGTCGCCGACTGGTTGCACCAGCGTGAGACCGGGGACGGCGCTCCCGACGTCGATGACCTGATCGGCAACATGGCCGGCTTCATGTCGGTGGTCCGCGCGGGTATCGCAGCCTCGGCACGCTGACGGTCGCAAATTCGAACAAGAAGGCTTGTTCTGAGAAGTGATTCTTGTCACTACCAAGCATGGCTGGTACCTTTGCGTTCCGATGGACGCGTCGTGTGGCGCAGGACACATCTGGGTCGGAAGCAGGGACGATGAACGGTCTTGGTCGAGTGGTGCCGCGCTGTCAGCAGACGGTTCTCATCGTCGGTGTGGTGGTGGCCGTCCTCGTCGGCGGCCTGGCGGGCGCACTGAAACCTGTCTACCACGGCGCGATCCGGCTGCTGGCCACGACGATCGGCGTGGGCCCGTCGTTCGACGGGTTCGGCCTGAGCATCCCACTGTTGTTCAACGGCACCGTCATTCCGGCGGGGGACACCTTCCACACCGTGCCGTATCCCGCGCAGATCAATCTCGACTATCCGTTCATCTCGGACCTGCCGCTGCTCTCGGATCTGCCGTACTGGCCGCATTCACTGAAGCAGTCCGAGCGGATCGGCGCGGGCCTGCTCGAACAGGACCTCGCGCGCACGCCGGCCACGTCGCAGGTGACCGTCATCGGCTATTCGCAGGGCACCCAGGTCGCCGAGATCGCCCGGGCCGACATGGCGAAGGACCCGGCGTACGTCGCCAACGCCGACAAGTACCACTTCGTCCTGGTGGGGGATCCCTATCAGCCCAACGGCGGGATCTTGTCGCGGTTCACGTCGTGGAGTGAGGCGCAGGGGATCGGCGATCTGTTCCCGTTCGGCCGCCCGGGTCCGTCCGACAGTCCGTTCCGCACTACGTATTACCAGAACCAGTACGACGGATTTGCTGATTTCCCAGCGTATTTCAGCCTGCTATCGGTGACCAACGCGTTGGTGGGGATCCTGTTCGAACACGTCGTGCCGGGGTATGTGTTCGACGATCCCACCGAATCCAACGTCGTTTCCACCACGGTGGGCAACACCACCTACGTGACCATCCCGCACCTGCTGCCGCTGCTGGCGCCCTTGCGCCTGGCCGCCTCGCTGGTGGGCGCGCAGCGCCTGGTCGATGCGCTGGATCCGATCGTGCGGGTCTTCGTCGAGATGGGCTACGACCGCACGGCCGATCCCAGTCAGGTCAAGGAGTTCGCCTGGTCGATACCGGAGGAGAAGGTCCGCGAGGCGCATGACGCGCTGCCGGCCGCGTTCGCGCAGTCGATGGCGATCCTCGGCGGCGCGATCTACACCCCGACGGTGCCGGTCCCGGTGGTCGCCTCCGAACAGCCCGCGACACCCGTGACCGAACACCCGGCCATTCCGGTGGACAACTCGCCCGCGGCGCAGGCGGTCCACGACACGGTCAGCGGAGTTGCCAACGTGTTGGGCGCCGGGTCCCAGACGGTGGCCTGGGCGCTGCGCACGATCAGCGGCAAGGAGCCGCTCGAGGAGGGCGCGGCCGATTCGGGAGCCGCGGCCGCCGATGAGACTTCCGTCGGGCAGCGCGACGTCGCAGCGACCCGGTCGCAGAACCGTACGGCTCAACCGGCCGATGAACCCGAACCCGAGGCGACGACGGAGCCCGAGGCGACCGAGGACGTCACGAAGGACCCCGAATCGACCAAGGAACCCGAGGCGACCGGCGACGTCACGAAGGACCCCGAGTCGACCAAGGACCCCGAGCCGACAACGGGGCCGGAGACGAAGTCGGATGATCGGAGTGCCGCCGCGCCGGTAGGCTAGCCGCCTGTGATCACCCGCATGTCGGAGCTGTTCCTGCGCACGCTCCGCGACGACCCCGCCGACGCCGAAGTCCCCAGCCACAAGCTGCTGATCCGGGCGGGCTATGTCCGGCCGATCGCGCCCGGCCTGTACAGCTGGCTGCCGCTGGGGCTGAAGGTGTTACGCAAGATCGAGTCCGTGGTCCGCGACGAGATGGTCGCGATCGGCGCGCAGGAGATCCTGTTCCCGGCGCTGCTGCCGCGCGGGCCGTACGAGACCACGGGCCGTTGGACGGAGTACGGCGACAACCTGTTCCGGCTGACCGACCGTCGCGACAACGACATGCTGCTGGGCCCCACCCACGAAGAGTTGTTCACCCTGACGGTCAAGGGGGAGTACAGCTCCTACAAGGACTTCCCGCTGATCCTGTTCCAGATCCAGACCAAGTACCGCGACGAGGCGCGTCCGCGCGCCGGCATCCTGCGCGGCCGTGAGTTCATCATGAAGGACTCGTACTCGTTCGACATCGACGAGGGTGGTCTGAAGAACGCCTACCACGCCCACCGCGAGGCCTATCAGAAGATCTTCGACCGCCTGCACGTGAAATACGTGATCGTGTCGGCGGTTTCGGGTGCGATGGGCGGCAGCGCCTCCGAAGAGTTCCTGGCCGAGAGCGAGGTCGGCGAGGACACCTTCGTGCGTTGCGTCGAATCCGGCTACGCCGCCAACGTCGAGGCCGTGCTGACCCGGGTCCCGGAGTCGCGGCCGACGGACGGCCTGCCGGCCGCGGTGGTGCACGACACCCCGGGCACCGAGACCATCGCCAAGCTGGTCGACTGGGCCAATGGCGCCCTGGGCCGACCGGTGACCGCCGCCGACACGTTGAAGAACGTCCTGCTGAAGGTCCGCGAACCGGGCGCCGAGGACTGGGAGTTGCTCGCCGTCGGCGTCCCCGGCGACCGCGAGGTGGACGACAAACGCCTGGGCGCGGCCCTGGACCCCGCCGAGTACGCGATGCTCGACGACGCCGACTTCGCCCGCAACCCGTTCCTGGTCAAGGGCTACATCGGGCCGAAGGGATTGCAGGACAACGGAGTTCGCTATCTGGTCGATCCCCGGGTGGTGGACGGCACCAGCTGGATCACCGGTGCGGACGCAGCCGGTAAGCATGTCGTCGGCCTGGTCGCCGGGCGGGATTTCACCCCGGACGGCACCATCGAGGCCGCCGAGGTCCGCGACGGCGATCCCTCGCCCGACGGCGCCGGTCCGCTGGTCAGTGCGCGCGGCATCGAGATCGGCCACATCTTCCAGCTGGGGCGCAAGTACACCGACGCCTTCACCGCCGACGTGCTCGGCGAGGACGGCAAGCCGGTGCGGCTGACCATGGGCTCCTACGGTGTCGGTGTGTCCCGGCTGGTGGCCGTGATCGCCGAGCAGCACCACGACCAGCTGGGCCTGCGCTGGCCGGCCAGCGTCGCCCCGTTCGACGTGCACCTGGTGATCGCCAACAAGGACGACGAAGCACGAACGGGCGCAACCGAATTGGTTGCGGCCCTGGATCGTCGTGGTCTGGATGTGTTGTTCGACGACCGCACCGCGTCGCCAGGGGTGAAGTTCAAGGATGCCGAACTGCTCGGTGTGCCGTGGATCGTCGTGGTGGGCCGGGGCTGGGCCAACGGCGTGGTCGAGCTGCGGAATCGGTTCACCGGCGACAACCGCGAGATCGCCGTGGACGAGGCTGCCGCGGCGATCGAGGCCGCCGTCCGGAGCTGACCCCCGGGGGGCTTCGGCTAGTCCTTGCCGCCGGGGAAGGACTGGGTCAACGGCCAGACCTTCAGGATGCGCTTCCAGCGCGCGGTGAGCACCGCCGACTGCGTCAACGCCGACACCGCGAAGGCGCGCACCGCGTCGCCGTCCGAGCCCGCGCGCGCCTGTTCGAGGACGGCACGCCACGCGACCGCGGCGTCGCTCTCCATCCGCACGGCCAGGTTCGCCGCGTCGGTCGGATCGTTGACCTCCATGGGGAGCTGGTAGCCGGCCGCCGGCAGCGGCGGCGTGACCGATTGCGACCGCAACAACTCGATGGTCCGTTCGCGCTGGGCGCGGTGGACCTTCATCGCCTCGGCCACCAGGTCGTTGTCGTCCGCGGTGGAGTGCGCCGACACGATCCCGTAGCCGTAGATCGTGGCGTGCTCGACGGTCAGCGCGTCGTACAGCGCGGCCGCATCGGCGGCGTCGGGCCGGCTGGGCATCGGCTCGGTGGACGTCATTGGGCGGCCGCCGGTGCGTTCAGCGTGACGGTGGCCGACGCGGTGCAGGATGCGGCGATCGAACCGAGCAACCCCGCCCGGTAGCCGGCCTGGCTGGCGGCCAGCTGGCCGGCGCCGTCGGCGGCGCGGCGTAGCGCGGCGACGACATCCTTGACGGTTGGCGGCGGCGTGGCGCCGGTCCCGGTGGCGGCCGTGGTGGCGGTGGTCGTCGTGGCGGTGGGGGCGGACTGCCCGGCCGCCCGCGCGATCTCGACGCCGAGGGCCCGGGCGTGCTCGGTGCGCTCGCCGGCGATCTGGTTCAGCGCCCGCACCAGCGGGGGAGCCGGCGGCGGGGACGCCGCCGCGGCGGCCCGGGCCTGTTCGGCGTCGGCAACGGCCTGGTCCTGTACGGCCTGCAGTGGATCGACCTTCGGCTCCGACGAGCCACATGCCGAAGCGGTGACCGTCAACAGCGCGAGTCCGGCGGCTCCGACCAGGACGTCCCGCCTGCGTAGAGTGGCCGTTTCGGGACGGGGGCGCAGCACAGCAACATCCTGCCACGGCTGCGTTTGCGGCTGGTCGCCCGTTTGGCTGGCGTATCGTGGGTGGCTGGCCAGGTGCAGGTGACAATTCAAGATGAGGAGCTCGTCGTGACTGAACGGTCTCGGGGAATGCCCTCTCCGTCCGAGGTGGTCGAGCTGCTCGGCGCGGATTTCGCCCGCGCGGGTTTCGAGATCGACAACGTCACCATCGACACCGCGGCCCGGCCGCCCCGGATCGTCATCGTCGCCGACGGCGACACCGCCCTGGATCTGGACACCGTCGCCGAATTGTCCCGCGCCGCGTCGGAGCGACTCGACGCCCTGCCCGGCGTCGTGGACAGCTACGTGCTCGAGGTCAGCTCGCCCGGGGTCGACCGTCCGTTGACCACCGAGAAGCACTTCCGCCGGGCGCGCGGCCGGAAGGTGGAGCTGCAGCTGGCCGACGGCACCGGCCTGACGGGCCGCATCGGCGATGTCGACGGGGGCGCGTTGAGACTGATCACCCGGGTCCGGTCGGACTGGGCGGTTCGCCAGATCCCGCTGGCTGATATTGCCAAAGCTGTTGTGCAGGTCGAGTTTTCAACTCCAGGTGCACGTGAGCTGGAACTGTTGGGTCAAACCGGAACGGAGGCCTGAGCATGAATATCGACATGGCCGCATTGCACGCCATCGAGGTCGACCGGGGGATCCCCGCGGGAGAACTCCTCGACACCATCAAGTCAGCGCTGCTGACCGCCTACCGGCACACCGCAGGTCATCAGGCCGAGGCCGCCATCGACATCGACGCCAAGACCGGCGAGGTCAAGGTGATGGCGCGTGAGCTCGACGAGGACGGCAACCTGGTCACCGAATGGGACGACACCCCTGAGGGATTCGGCCGGGTCGCGGCCACCACGGCGCGCCAGGTCATGCTGCAGCGGTTCCGCGACGCCGAGAACGAGAAGATCTACGGCGAATTCGCCGCCCGCGAGGGCGACATCGTCGCCGGTGTCATCCAGCAGAACGCCCGCGCCAATGCGCTCGGCGAGGTGGTGCTGCGGATGGGCAGCGAGACCAAGTTCTCCGAGGGCGTCATCCCGTCCTCCGAACAGGTGCCCGGCGAGAGGTACGACCACGGCGACCGGCTGCGTTGCTACGTGCTCGGGGTGACGCGCGGGATCCGGGAACCCAAGATCCGGCTGTCGCGCACCCATCCCAATCTGGTGCGCAAGCTGTTCGCGCTCGAGGTCCCCGAGATCGCCGAGGGTTCGGTGGAGATCGTCGCCGTCGCCCGCGAGGCCGGGCACCGATCCAAGATCGCCGTCGCCTCCAAGGTCTCGGGACTCAACGCCAAGGGCGCCTGCATCGGCCCGATGGGCCAGCGGGTGCGCAACGTCATGCGCGAACTGTCCGACGAGAAGATCGACATCATCGACTACGACGAGGACCCGGCACGGTTCGTCGCCAACGCGCTCTCGCCGGCCAAGGTCATCTCGGTGACCGTGATCGACCCGCAGGCGCGGGCGGCCCGCGTCGTGGTGCCGGACTTCCAGCTGTCCCTGGCCATCGGCAAGGAGGGGCAGAACGCCCGGCTGGCGGCCCGGTTGACCGGGTGGCGCATCGACATCCGCAGCGATGCCGCCGTCGATGCTGCTGATCAGGCCGGACCCGGACCCGGGGGTGCCGCGGCGCACCCCGCGCCGCATGACCACTAGACCAGTCGATACCGCCGATCGGCGTGGTTCGGAACACCCCTCGCGTGAAGGTAGACTGAGCCGTGATCCAGCGCGAGGGTTCGGCTCGCGCGCACAGAAGCCCTGGGAGCCCCGAAGGGCCGGTGCGGACGTGCGTGGGATGCCGGAAGCGAGAGTTGGCCGCCGAACTGCTGCGGATAGTGGCTGTGTCGGACGGTGCCGGAATCGGTCAGGTGGCCGATTCATTGGTCGTTGACACGGCCGGTAACCTTCCGGGTCGGGGTGCGTGGCTGCATCCCGACCAGCAGTGTCTGTCCGAAGCGATCCGGCGGCGTGCGTTCACCAGGGCGTTGCGGATCACCGGTTCACCGGACACCACCGGGGTCGTCGAGCACTGGCAGTCGCTCGCCGCGTCGGCCGGCAGCAGCACGAGAAGTAGTTAGGTAGCGAAGAACATGAGCACACCGTGAAGTCCCGATGACCATGCGTCATAGCTAAACCCGAGGCGCGGCGCCGACCGCTGTCGCCTCTAGAGATGGAGATGTCAGTGGCAGCAGGCAAGGCCCGCGTGCACGAGTTGGCCAAGGAACTCGGTGTCACCAGTAAGGAAGTCCTCGCGCGGCTCAGTGAGCAGGGCGAGTTCGTGAAATCGGCGTCGTCGACGGTGGAAGCTCCCGTCGCGCGACGCCTGCGTGAATCATTCGGTGGGAACAAGCCCGTCGCTGAGAAGGCGCCCGCCACGTCGGCGGCTCCGGCGGCGCAGGCTCCGAGCCCCGCGCCCAGCGCGCCGGCCGCCGCACCCGCGGCAGCGGCTCCGGGCCCGGCTCCGGGTTCGTCGATCCCCGGCCCCAAGCCGGCCGCGCCGAAGCCGCCCGCTCCCCCGCAACCGGCTGCCCCTGCGGCGGCCGCGCCCGCACCTGCGGCCCCGCCGGCGGCACCCGGTGCCCCCGGCCCGCGGCCCGGGCCGAAGCCCGCCGCGCCCCGGCCCCCGCGCGTCGGCAACAACCCGTTCTCCTCGCAGCAGCCCGTCGAGCGGCCGATGCCCCGGCCGATGGGAGCCCCGGGGCCCGGCGGTCCCCGCCCAGGTCCCGGTGCCGGTGGCCCCCGCCCCGGTGGCGGCCCGCGGCCCACTCCCGGCAACATGCCGCCGCGCCCGCCCGGCGCCGGTGCGGCCGGTCGTCCGGCACGCCCGGGCGCGCCCCGTCCCGGTGGCGGCCCGCGGCCCGGCCCCGGTCAGGGAGCTCGGCCCGGTGGCGGTGGCGGTAACTACCGCGGTGGTGGTGCCGGAGCCGGCGCGGGTGCCGGTGGTGGCGCCGCCGCAGGCGGTTTCCGGGGTCGTCCCGGCGGTGGCGGTGGCGGCGGTCGGCCGGGCCAGCGCGGTGGCGCGGCCGGCGCGTTCGGCCGTCCCGGCGGCGCACCCAAGCGTGGCCGCAAGTCGAAGCGGGCCAAACGCGCCGAATACGAGAACATGCAGGCGCCGGTCGTCGGCGGCGTGCGGTTGCCGCACGGCAACGGCGAGACCATCCGGTTGGCGCGCGGCGCCTCCCTGTCCGACTTCGCCGAGAAGATCAACGCCAACCCGGCCTCGCTGGTCCAGGCGCTGTTCAACCTCGGCGAGATGGTGACCGCCACGCAGTCCGTGGGTGACGAGACCCTGGAACTGCTCGGCAGCGAGATGAACTACGTCGTGCAGGTGGTCTCGCCCGAGGACGAGGACCGCGAGCTGCTGGAGTCCTTCGACCTCTCCTACGGAGAAGACTCGGGCGACGAGGGCGATCTGGAGGTCCGACCTCCCGTCGTCACCGTCATGGGCCACGTCGACCACGGCAAGACCCGACTGCTGGACACCATCCGGCAGGCCAGCGTCCGCGAGGGCGAGGCCGGCGGCATCACCCAGCACATTGGTGCCTACCAGGTGGTCGTCGAGCACGACGGTGTCGAGCGACCGATCACCTTCATCGACACGCCGGGTCACGAGGCGTTCACCGCCATGCGTGCCCGCGGCGCCAAGGCCACCGACATCGCGATCCTGGTGGTCGCGGCCGATGACGGTGTGATGCCGCAGACGGTGGAGGCGATCAACCACGCCCAGGCCGCAGACGTGCCGATCGTGGTGGCGGTCAACAAGATCGACAAGGAAGGCGCCGACCCGGCCAAGATCCGGGCCCAGCTGACCGAGTACAACCTGGTGGCAGAGGATTTCGGCGGCGACACCATGTTCGTCGACATCTCGGCCAAGAACGGGACCAACATCGAGGCGCTCGAGGAGGCGGTGCTGCTGACCGCCGACGCGGCGCTGGACCTGCGGGCCAACCCGGACATGGAGGCCCAGGGTGTGGCGATCGAGGCGCACCTCGACCGTGGCCGCGGCCCGGTGGCGACCGTGCTGATCCAGCGCGGCACGCTGCGCGTCGGTGACTCGGTGGTCGCCGGTGACGCCTACGGACGTGTCCGCCGGATGGTCGACGAGCACGGCGAGGACGTCGAAGAGGCGCTGCCGTCGCGGCCCGTCCAGGTCATCGGTTTCACGTCGGTGCCCGGTGCCGGCGACAACTTCCTGGTTGTCGACGAGGACCGCATCGCCCGCCAGATCGCGGACCGGCGCAGCGCGCGTAAGCGCAACGCCCTGGCCGCCCGCAGTCGCAAGCGGATCAGCCTGGAAGACCTGGATTCGGCGCTGAAGGAAACCAGCCAGCTGAACCTGATCCTCAAGGGCGACAACGCCGGTACGGTCGAAGCCCTCGAGGAGGCCCTGCTGGGCATCCAGATCGACGACGAAGTGGAATTGCGCGTCATCGACCGCGGCGTCGGCGGGGTCACCGAGACCAACGTCAACCTGGCGTCGGCCTCGGACGCGATCATCATCGGATTCAATGTCCGCGCCGAGGGCAAGGCCACTGAACTGGCCAACCGCGACGGGGTCGAGATCCGCTACTACTCGGTGATCTACCAGGCCATCGACGAGATCGAGAGCGCGCTCAAGGGCATGCTCAAGCCGATCTACGAGGAGAAGGAGCTCGGCCGGGCCGAGATCCGCGCCATCTTCCGGTCGTCCAAGGTCGGCAACATCGCGGGCTGCCTGGTGCAGTCGGGCATCATGCGCCGCAACGCCAAGGCCCGGTTGCTCCGCGACAACGTCGTGGTCGCCGAGAACCTCACGGTGTCCTCGCTCAAGCGTGAGAAGGACGACGCCACCGAGGTGCGCGAGGGTTACGAGTGCGGTTTGACGCTCACCTACAGCGACATCAAGGAAGGCGACGTCATCGAGACGTACGAGCTTGTCGAGAAGGAGCGCGTCTGATGAGCGAAGCGAAGAAGACCAACGAGCGAGTGTAGGACGGGATATCCATGGCCGATCCAGGACGCGCCAAACGTCTGGCCAAGCGGATCTCCACCATCGTCGCCTCGGCCATCGAGTACGAGATCAAGGATCCGCGGCTGGCCGGGGTGACGATCACCGATGCCAAGGTGACCGGTGATCTGCACGATGCCACGCTGTACTACACCGTGCTGGGCCGCAGCCTCGACGAGGAGCCGGACTATGCCGGCGCCGCCGCGGCGCTCGAGAGCGCCAAGGGCACCCTGCGCACCAGGGTGGGCGCCGGCACCGGTGTCCGGTTCACCCCGACGCTGAGTTTCGTGCGCGACACCGTGCCCGATGCGGCGAACCGGATGGAGGAGCTGCTCGCCCGCGCCCGGGCGGCCGATGCCGATGTGGCCCGGATTCGGCAGGGAGCCGTTCCGGCCGGTGAGGCCGACCCGTACCGGGTGAGCGGCGCTGCCGAGGACGACGACACCGAGGACGACACCGACGAGGCCGTCGATCGAGCCTGAGCGCTGGCAGATCCGCCACGCCAAGTGGGCCGATTGGTGGCTCTATCAGCAAATTCTCAGCAGATGTGTCAATTTTGCCGCCAACCCGTTAATTGGGTGTTAACGTACGCCGCGAAATTCGATTTGTTCCGCGGGGTCGCACCGGTCGCATGGTGTTGGCGCGGCGGGGTTGATGACATCCGGGACGGGGATCTTGTACATGAATGCTGCGCGGAATTCTGGAAAAGCCAAGCACGCCATGCCAAAACACGCTCTGGCGAAGAGTTCGCCCAGGCACGCGATGGCGAAGGTGAACGCCAACGCGTCCAATTACGTCGGTCGCGTCGGTGCGCTGGCCGTGGCGCTCGGTGTCGGCGCTGCGGTGACGGCCTGGATGCCGCTCGGTTTTGCCCAAACCTCCGAGTCGGGTACGTCAGCTGATTCGGCGGGCACCGCGTCGGCACCCCAGAAGACGGATGCGGGCCCGTCCGCGAGCGCAGCGGGTTCGGACAACGCAAAAGATTCCGATTCGGCCGACCAGGACAGTGGTTCGGCGACCAACACCGATGCCGACGGTGGTGACGCATCCGGCAGCGACGCATCCGGCGATGACGCTTCTGGTGATGACGCTTCCGGCGACGACGCTTCTGGTGATGACGCCACGGGTGATGACGCCACGGGTGATGACGACTCGGGGGCTCCGAGCACCACCGACCCGACCGACAGCGATACGCCGAAGGACGCCGCCGCGACCGACGATGACAGCACCGGATCATCGCGTTCCGGCGGGTCGAAGGAGACGCGCACCGAGAGCGATCCGGAGCCGGCGGCCGAACCGTCCGAGTCAGCGAAGGCCGATTCGTCGACGGATGCCGACGAGAAGTCCGCTTCGAAGGAGGAGGACAGCACTGAGCCAGCCGCGCAGGAGTCGTCGACGGGCACCGTCCTGCCCATCGTGACCGTGCCCGTGGCAGACCTGCCGGCCGGTGCGATCCCGGATTCGGGTATCCCCGTCGTGGCCGTCGTGGTGAAGGCCGACCCGGACGGTGCCAGCGAGGCCCCGTCGGGTTCTCCGCTCGCCGAATCACTGCTGGTGGCCACTGCGCTGGGAGCTGCCCGCCGCGAGGCGGAAGAGGACCAGACGGTCGAGGTCAGCGTGGCCGCGGTGGCCGCGACCCTGACCGCAGCCGCGCCGGCAGCGCCCTTCGAGATCTGGTTCGGCACCCTGCTGCTGATCGGAGACGGCACCGCGGAGCACCCCAACGGCGGCATCCTGATCGGCAATGGCTACAGCTGGACGGGTGACTCGTGCAACGCCGGACTGGCCTGCATCGGCGGCAACGGTGGCTTGCTCGGCAGCGGCGGTAGTGGCTACAACGGTGGCGCCGGCGGCTCGGCCGGTTGGTTCGGCGATGGCGGCCGCGGCGGCGTCGGCGTGTTGTGGATCAACAACGGAACGGGCGGTAAGGGCGGCACCGGCGGCCTGATCAGCGGCCGCGGTGGTGACGGCGGCACCGGAGCTACCGGTGCGGACGGCGACGACGGCACGCAGAGCCTTGCCGCAACGATCGGTGGCACGGGCGGCACCGGCGGTGACGGCGGTGACGGTGGCTGGATCTTCGGCAGCGCCGGCTCGGGCGGTACCGGCGGCGTCGGCGGTCACGGCGGCAACGGTTACGACGGCCTCGACGGTGTCGACGGCGGCAATGGCGGTGACGGCGGTGACGGCGCCCAGGGCGGTCAGGGTGGTACCGGCGGCAACGGCGGACAGGCCCACACCTGGTTCGTGATCGTCACCACCGGCGCCAACGGCAGCGGCGGCAACGGCGGCGCCGGCGGCGACGCCGGGGACGCCGGCAACGGCGGAGTGGGCATTGCAGGCACATCGGCCGACCCAGACGGCGGCCGTGGTGGCGACGGCGGCACCCGCGGTAACGCGGCGCTCGGCGGCGCAGGTGGTGCCGCCGGCTCGCATGGCTCCGGCGGCTCCACCGGTGCGACCGGTGCGGCCGGCGGCGCTGCCGGTGGCGGCGACGGTGGTCGCGGCGGTGATGGCTGGGACAGCGACGATCCGACGCGCGCCGGCGGCAATGGCGGCGACGGCGGCAACGCGGGCCCGGTCGGCAACGGCGGTGTCGGCGGTGAGGGCGGCAATGGCGCCGCTGGCGACTTCGATGTGACGGATTCCGGAAGCGGCAGTGCGGGCGGTGCCGGCGGTTCGGGCGGCCTCGGCAGCGTCAGCGGCTTCAACGGCGAAGGCGGCGCCGGTGGCCATGGCGGCGCCGGCGCGAGCCTGGGTGTCGGTGCGGCCGCCGGACTCGGCGGCGCCGGTGGCGCCGGCTCGGCGGCCACCCCGACCGCGGGTGGCGTCGGTGGCGGTGGCGGTGGCGGTGGCGGTGGCGCCCGCGTCGAAGGCATCAACGGCGGCACGGTGTCCAGCGGCAGCACGGCCACCGGTGGTGCCGGTGGCACCGGTGGGGCCGGCTCGGCGACGGGCGTCGGCGGTACGGGCGGCACCGGTGGTGGCGCGAGCGTGCTGGCCGATGGCGCCGGCAGCGCTGCGGGTGGTTCGGCCTACGGCGGTGCTGGTGGCAATGGTGGCAACAACGGCGGTACCGGTGGCGCCGGCGGTGCGGGCGGCGTCCAGGCCATTGGGGCCAACAGTTCCGCACTCGGCATCGGAAAGGGCGGTGCCGGCGGCAACGGCAGCGACGGCGGTACCGGTGGTGCCGGCGGTGAGGGCATCACCAATGCCAACGAGAGCGGCTTGGCCAACGGTCCGAGTACCGGCGGTGCCGGTGGGTCGGCGACCGGGGCCGGCAGCGTCGGTGGCGACGGCGGCGGTGCCTGGGTGCAGGCCGGTTACGGCGGCGGCCCCGGTGGTGTCTCGTCCGGCTCGGCCACCGGCGGTGCCGGCGGTACGGCCAGTGACGGAGGGTCCGGCGGTGACGGCGGCTACGCGGTGGTGCTGTCGGCGGGAACGTCGACCGCGGATGGCGACGCCACGGGCGGTGCTGGTGGATCATCCAGTGCCACAGGGGTTTCCGGCGGCGACGGCGGTTCGGCCAACATCGCGGCCCTGACGGGTGCGAATATCTCCGGCGGGACCGCCACCGGCGGCGCCGGCGGAACCGGTAACGGCGGCGCGGGCGGTGCCGGCGGCGCTGGCTGGATCCAGGGCTACGACTCGGGCACCTCGATCTCCGACGGCACGTCGGTGGGCGGCGCTGGCGGAGCCGGCGGTGCCGATGGCACCAACGGAGCGGCCGGCGGTGCCGGAGGTGCGGGCGGCAACAGCACGTTCTGGCTCAACAGCGGTCAGATTTCGACCGGTGAATCCAACTCGGGCGGCGACGGCGGCGTCGGCGGTGCGGGCGGCGACGGTGCGGGCTCCGACGGTGGCGCCGGTGGTGCCGGCGGTATCGGTGGTGCCATCGGGATCGGTGTGGGTGCCGGCGGTGACGGTGGCGCTGGTGGCGTCGGTGGCACCAACGGTGGCGCTGGCGGTGTCGGTGGTGCCGGCGGCCAGGCGACCGCGACCCCGGGCAGCGGTGGGACCGCGACGGGCGGCGCGGGCGGTGCCGGCGGCGCCGGTGGCGACGGCCACAAGGGCGGCTCGGGTGCGGCCGGTGGTGTCGCGACGATCACCACGACCAACGGCGGTTCGGCGGCCGGCAGCACCGCCACCGGCGGTGCCGGCGGCGAAGGCGGGGCCGGGTCGGCCACCGGCGCCGGTGGTTCCGGTGGTGCAGGTGGCGCTGCGACGGTGCAGTCGGATGGCGCGGGCAGCGTTGCCGACGGAGATGCGACCGGTGGTGCAGGTGGCGCCGGCGGCGTCAACGGCGGCGTCGGTGGTAGCGGCGGCGAAGGTGGCATCGAGGCCCTGGGTGCCAACAGCTATGCCGGCGGTACCGGCCTCGGTGGTGCCGGTGGTGCCGGCCTGAACGGCGGCGTCGGTGGCAGTGGCGGCGAAGGCATCACCAACGCCTACCTCGACGGTCACGCGGATGGCACCAGCACGGGAGGTTCTGGTGGTTCGGGAACCGGGGTCGGCAGCGTTGGTGGCGACGGTGGCGGTGCCTGGGTGCAGGCCGGTTACGACGGTGGATCCGGTGGTGTTGCGACCGGGTCTGCCGAGGGTGGCAAGGGTGGCGACGCCACGAACGGCGGTACCGGCGGCGACGGCGCCTACGGATTGGTGATGGCCGTGGGGACAGCCACGACCGGTGCGGCGACCGCGTCGGGCACGGCCACCGGCGGTGCCGGGGGCGATGCCAGCGCGGCTGGCGCAACCGGTGGTGCCGGCGGTTCGGCCCAGGTCACCGGCTTCAACGGCCAGACCACCTCGGGTAGTGCGACCGGTGGTGCCGGCGGCGCCGGTAACGGTGGCGACGGCGGGGCCGGCAACCAGGGCTGGGTCGGGGTGTACGACTACGCCGGACCGGCCGGCAGCACGGTCGCCAATGGCACAGCGGTGGGTGGCGACGGCGGCGACGGCGGCCTCAACGACGAGGTGGACAACACGCGTGGTGGCACCGGCGGCATTGGAGGCCAGGCGTTGGTCGGCGCTGACGGTGGCGGTGCGGTCGATGGAGCGACGTCGACCGCGGGCGCCGGAGGTGTCGGCGGCGACGGCTCGGCGGCCGGAGCCGGCGGAACCGGTGGTGCGGGCGGCTACGCCGAGATCTGGGCCGGTGGTGTCGGCAGCACGGCCGACGGCACCGCTACCGGTGGCGCTGGCGGCGACTCGGTCGGAACGGGCACCGGCGGTGCCGGTGGTCGGGGTTATGTGCTGGCCCAGGCCGGTGGACATGCCTCGGCCACCGATGACGGCGCGGTCGGCGGTGCCGGTGGCAACGGCAGCACGGGCGGAACCGGCGGTGCCGGTGGCGAGGGCAAGGTTTCGGCCACCGCGTCCGGCTCGACCGCCAGCGGATCCGGCGTCGGTGGTGCCGGCGGCGCGGGCAGCAACGGCGGTGCCGGTGGGGCCGGAGCGCAGGGCGGCATCTTCGCCCAGCGGGTCAACAGCTCGGCGACCGGCACGGGTATCGGCGGTGCCGGCGGGTTCGGCGACGGCGCCGGGAGCACCGGCGCCAAGGGCGGCGGCGGCTGGATCCAGACCGGCTACTACGCCGGTGGTGCCGGCAGCAGTGCCAGCGGATATGCCCTCGGTGGCGCCGGTGGCAACGCGACGTCCGGTGGCACCGGCGGCGTCGGCGGCGGGTCCGTCGTGCTCGCCACCGGGGATAACTCCAAGGCCAGCGGCTCCACCTACGGCGGTGCCGGCGGTGATGGCTCCAATGGCGGTAAGGGCGGCGCGGGCGCGCTCGGCCAGATCGTCACGATGGGCGCCGGCTCGACATTCGGCTCCACCTCCGCGAGCGGCACTGCCACCGGCGGCGACGGCGGCAGCGGCACCGGCGCGGGCGTGACGGGCGGCAACGGCGGTCAGGCCGTGATCAGTGTCGGAGCGTCCTCCGGTGCGGTCATCGACGCCACAGCCAGTGGAACCGTGACCGGTGGTGCCGGTGGCGCAGGCCAGAACGGGGTCAACGGCGGTGTCGGCGGCTCGGGCAAGATCACGCTCAAGGGTGTGGGTGACTCCGTCACCGGCAGCACCGCGACGGGGACGGACGCCGTTACCGGGGCGGCCGGCGGCACCGCGCAGATCAGCACCAACGGCGGCACGGTGACCAACAGTTCGGCGGTCGCCGGGGCCAACACCGCGGGTGCGGCCGGTGGCGGCGCCAGCATCAGCCTGACCGGGAACTCGATCGTCAGCGGCACCGACGCCATCGGTGGTGACGCCGGGTCGGGCAAGGCCGGCGGCAGCGCGACGGTGACCGTCACCGCCGGTGCGACCGTCAAGGACAGCACCGCGACGGGCGGCAAGGGCTCCGACACCGCTGTTGGTGGCAAGGCCACGATCACGGCCTCGGACGCGGGCACCCTCGTCACCGGTTCGACCGCGACCGGCGGCGACGCCGGGGCGGGCGACGTCAACGGTGGCGTCGGTGGCGCAGGCGGCAACGGAAACCTGACCGCGAGCCTCGGCGGCAACATCACCGACGGCACGGCCGTCGGTGGCGTCGGTGGCGTCGGCACCACGGGCGGCATCGGTGGCGCCGGGGCCAACGGCAACATCACGGTGACCAGCGGCACCAGCACCGGCGCCACGGCGACCGGTGGTGACGGCGGCGCCGGAAGCGGCAGTGGCGGCAAGGGTGGTGCCGGTGGTCTTGCCACCGTCACCGCGACCGTCGCCAGCAGCTCGGCCACCGGCACCGCCACCGGCGGGACGGGCGGTGCGGGCGACACCGGCATCGGCGGCGCCGGCGGCACCGCGACCATCAGCGCTTCGGCAGCCGGCAGCTCGGCCAGCGGCGACGCCACCGGCGGTGCCGGTGGTGCCGGCAGCACCGGTGGTACCGGCAAGGCCGGTGGCAATGGTGTGATCACCGCGACGGCGGCTAACGCCATCGCCAACGGCACTGCTACCGGTGGTGCGGGTGGCGCCGGCCTCAATGGCGGCACCGGTGGTGCCGGTTCCTTCGGCCAGATCGCTGCTCAGCGCACCGGTAGCCATGCCAGCGGCACGGCGATCGGCGGTGCCGGCGGGTTCGGCGACGGCACCGGCAGCGTTGGCGGTAATGGCGCCGGCGGTTACATCAACACCGGTCTGTACAGCGGTCGAGGTGACGACAGCACCGCCAGCGGCACGGCGATCGGCGGCGCCGGTGGCAATGCGACCACCGGCGGCAAGGGCGGCGTCGGCGGCGTGGGCACTCTCATCGCGTCCGGAACCGGGTCGTCGGCCAGCGGCTACGCCTACGGTGGTGCCGGCGGTACCGGTTCCAGCAGCGGAACCGGCGCGGCGGGCGGCCGGGCGCAGATCACCTCGGGCGGCAATTCCTCCGGTGCCGACAACTCCACGGCCAGTGGAACTGTCACCGCCGGTTCCGGGGGCAGCGGCACGGGTTCCGGTGTCACCGGTGGTGCCGGCGGCGGGGCCACGATCGGATCGGGTCAGTTGAGCAGCGGTGTCGGCTTCAACACCCACTCCAGTGGCACCGTCACCGGTGGTGCCGGTGGAGCCGGCCAGAACGGCGTCAACGGCGGCGCCGGTGGAGCTGCCTCGATCAACTCCCGGGGCAACAACGACTCCGTCACCAACGGCACTGTGATCGGCGGTGCCGGTGCGACCGGAGCAGTCGGCGGTGCCGCCACCATCAACGTCAGCGGGGGTGCCGGAAGCTCCGCCGTGGGCGCGACGGCTACCGGCGGCGATGCCGGTGCGGGAGACGCCAACGGCGGCCTCGGCGGCGCCGGTGGAGCCGCCACCGTGAGCGCCTCGGGTGGCGGCGTGGTCAGTGGCGGCGGCGCGACGGGTGGTGACGGTGGCACCGGCAGCACCGGTGGCAAGGGCGGCGCCGGTGGCGCGGCGACCGTCAATTCGAGCTCGCTGGCGAATTCGGTCACCGACTCGACGGCGACCGGCGGCGCCGGCGGAACCGGGACGGGTAGCGGGAAGACCGGCGGTGCCGGTGGGACCGTCACCCTCAATGGCCCGGCGACCAACCAGATCGTGACCGGAGCCAACGGGACCAACAACCCGTAGCCGGTGACGGCATCAGTCAGGCAGGCCCGCTCCGGCGGGCCTGCCTGCCGTCGCTCATACGACCCGCAGTCCGTCCGGGATCTTGTCCGGATCGCGCCAGAAGGCGTCGTTGACGAAGCGTTCGAAGAGGTCGGGCGGGAGCACGGTGTCGCGCGGTTCCGCTTTCACCTGGCCGTTGACGGTGTGCAACCCAGGGGTGCCGGCCCGGTCGTCGAATTCGGTGACGTCATAGTCGACGTGGTTGAAATTGTGGTCGAAGGCCGGCTCGTCGATGAACTCGTAGATGGCGTGCATTGCCCTGGCCGGTTCGGTGGTCAGCGTCTCGTACTGCACCAACAGCAGGCGGTCCCGTTGAGCGCCGTAGCAGGCCTGCTTGAGCGCGTCATAGGGACCGCCGACCATGCCGTCCTGCCCGGAGACCTGGCTCGCTCTGGTGTAGACGGTTCCGCCGGGGCTGTAGTTGAAGATCGACGACGGGCTGAAGACATTGCGCTGCACCAGCCGCTCGATGCTGTCGATCACCCACGGCAGGTCCCGCACACAGGCGATGACCTTGGCCTCGGGAAAGAGCTGGGCGAGCGCCGGCATCCGCGCGCACCAGGTGCGGTTGGTATCGAAGATGAGTTCGGCGGTGCAATCCGCGTAGTAGCTCTCGAACAGCCCGTGCAGGATCCGACGGCGTTTGGTGTCGTCCAGGAACACCGAGAACTCGTTGCGGGCGCTCATCTGGGACAGCAGGGCGTCGAACAGGCCGGCCAGGGGGCCGGACATCCCGGCCTCGGCGCGCGGGTTCTGCCGCAGCAGCGCCGCCAGCAGTGTCGATCCCGACCGGGGCAGACCAGAGATGAAGTGCAGCGCCGTCACGGCGCAGAGTCTGCAACCAGATCGTCTGGACCGCAAGCAAACGGCCGAGTCAGGGTGCCCCCAACACGATGCAGCTTTGACCCGTACCGTGTTCACTGAGGTGGATGTGGTGGACCCCCGCACGCACCGAATCCGAGAGAAGCGATGACGACGATCGAACCCAGGACCGACACCGGCCGGCGGGTGGATGCCAACGGTGCCGTCGAGGTGCTCTCGGCGGCCCGGACCGTGCTCATCGTCTGTCACGTGTTTCCCGACGCCGACACCATCGGCGCGGGCCTGGCACTCGCCCAGGTGCTCGACCGGATCGGGAAGGACGTCCAGGTCAGCTTTGCCGCACCCGCCATGCTGCCGGAGTCGCTGCAGACGCTGCCCGGCGGCCGGCTGCTGGTCGCACCGCAGGAGGTGTACGAGGACGTCGACCTACTGGTCACCGTCGACATTCCCAGCGTCAACCGGCTCGGGGGGTTGCGCCGGTTCGCCGAGAGGGCCCCGCAGGTGCTGGTGATCGACCACCACGCGTCGAACGAATTGTTCGGCACGGCCAATTTCGTCGAGGTGATGGCGGATTCGACCACCCTCCTGGTGGCCGATCTGCTCGATGCATGGAGTCAGCCGATCGACGTGTCCGTCGCGCACTGCCTGTACGCGGGACTGACCACCGACACCGGATCGTTCCGCTGGGCCACCGCCCGCGCCCACCGGTTGGCGGCCCGGTTGGTCGAAGCCGGGATCGACAATGCCGGCATCAGCCGGACCCTCATGGACACCCATCCATTCGCCTGGCTGCCGATGCTGTCGCGGGTCCTGGCGTCGGCACAACTGCTGCCGGCCGACGTCGGTGGCTGCGGTTTCGTGTACACCATCGTTCCGCACGACGAATGGCGGCGGGCCCGCGCCGAGGAGGTCGAGAGCATCGTCGATATCGTCCGCACCACCGCGCAGGCCGAGGTGGCCGCGGTGTTCAAGGAGATAGAACCGGAGCATTGGTCGGTGTCGATGCGTGCCAAGGCGTTCAATCTGACACCCGTGGCGGCGTCGTTCGGGGGAGGCGGCCACCGGTTCGCCGCCGGATTCAACGTGAACGGACCGATCGACGAGGTCGTGACCGCGCTGCGGCGCGCGCTTGGCTGACGCGGATCCGGGGACCGGAGCGCCGGCCGGCGGCCCGACGAACCGGTCCATCGCCGGCCTGGCGCTGCCGGCACTGGGGGTGCTGGCTGCCGAACCTCTGTACCTGTTGTTCGACCTGGCCGTGGTCGGTCGGCTGGGTGCGTTGGCCCTGGCCGGCCTCGCGATCGGTGCACTGGTCCTGGGCCTGGTGTCCTCGCAGGGCACATTCCTGTCCTACGGCACGACGGCGCGATCGGCCCGGCACTACGGTGCCGGTGACCGCCGGGCGGCCGTCGGCGAGGGCGTACAGGCCACCTGGCTGGCTGTCGGCGTGGGTTTCGTGATCGTGATGGTGGTCGAGCTGGCCGCCGGCCCGATCGTCGCGACCATCGCGGGCTCCCGTGAGATCGCCGGCGCCGCCCTGCCGTGGTTGCGGGTCGCGATCCTGGGCGCGCCGGCGATCCTGATCTCGTTGGCCGGCAACGGCTGGATGCGTGGTGTGCAGGACACCGCGCGCCCACTGCGCTACGTCGTCACCGGATTCGTGGTCTGCGCGCTGCTGTGTCCGGTGCTGGTGTACGGCTGGCTGGGCCTGCCGCGGCTGGAGCTGGCCGGCTCGGCGCTGGCGAACCTGGTGGGCCAGTGGGTGGCCGCGGCACTGTTCTGCCGGGCACTGGTTGCCGAGCGGGCGCCGTGGCGGCCCGATCCGGCGGTGCTGCGGGCGCAGGCGGTGATGGGTCGCGATCTGTTGGCCCGCTCATTGGCGTTCCAGGCATGTTTCGTCTCGGCCGCGGCGGTCGCCGCGCGGTTCGGCGCGGCAGCGGTCGCCGCGCACCAGGTGGTGCTGCAGTTGTGGAGTTTCCTTGCGCTGGTGCTGGATTCGCTGGCCATTGCCGCACAGTCATTGGTGGGGGCCGCGCTGGGTGCGGGCGATCCGAGCCGGGCCAGGTCGGTGGCCTGGCGGGTGACGGTGTTCTCGACGGCCGCCGCGGCGGTGCTGGCGCTGATCTTCGCGCTCGGTTCTGATGCCCTGCCCAGGCTCTTCACCGGCGATCGCGCGGTGCTCGGCGCCATCGGCGTGCCGTGGTGGTTCATGGTGGCCCAATTGCCGAT
>Ga0116193_1000905_pt1 | contig 26346 bp, 15 predicted proteins | sample AD_UKC115_MetaG_FD_89892 | JGI IMG/M metagenome (GOLD analysis project Ga0116193, IMG submission 89892) | Active sludge microbial communities of municipal wastewater-treating anaerobic digesters from Hong Kong - AD_UKC115_MetaG | ecosystem: Engineered > Bioreactor > Anaerobic > Digestate... | reverse complement strand
GTAACCTCTCCGCTGTGGTTGTCGGAAAAAGAGAAACTGGGCTATACGCGCTCAATGCTCTTCATTGCGCTTCCGGGTGGCGATCATGTTTCCATGACGGATCGCTACCGCCGTTACGCAAAGGAGCAGGGATTGCTCGTCACTTTGCGTGAAAAAATCGATCGCACCCCCGAGTTGGAAAAGATCATCGGCGCCATTTGGGTCAACATGGAGGGCGCTTACCCCTATTACATCGATCATCCCGCTTATCGTTTCACCTGGAAGGATGCAAAGAAACTGGTGGACGACCTGCAGGATTACGTCGGCTTGCAACGGGCGCTGCTGACGCTGTGGATTGGCTACCAGCATCTCCCGCCGGATAATTATCCATTTCATCCGGCACAAGGCCCGATCGAAGACTTGCAGGAGTTGGTGCAATATGCCAATAGCCGCAATGTCCTGATCAACTTTTATCACGGCTGGCCATCGCTCTTGGATGATGCGCCCAATGGCGATGTGGCACGCGCACGGCGCAACCGGCAAGGCGCCATGGGCCAGCGCTGGGGACGCCATTGCCCTGAGTTCTTCCCCATCTATGCAAAGAAAAATTTGCCATCCATCATCAAAGATAGCGGCATCTGCTGCGAGTATTCCGATATTTTAACCGCCGGCACATTGGGCGAGTGCTGGGATGAACGCCATCCGCTTACGCGCACGCAAGATTTGCAGAAGCGAATCGAAACGATGGAATACGTCAACAGCCTGGGCCTTTTCTCCGGTTCCGAGTGGCCGGTTCCCTATGGCATTCCGCACCTGGCCTATTTCCGCAACGCGAGCGCCAGTTCGGGCGGTCACATGATTCTCAGCCAATTCCCTCTGCCGCTATGGAACCTGGCCTTTAAGGATTGCGCGCTGATGTATGGCCAGTATTTCCCAGTGGCTGATACAGCCATGATTCGCGACCTTACAGCCGGCAGCCATCTGCAGGCAACCATCTGGGCATTGAAAGACTATTATCGCGATGGCCTGTTCAAAACGCGCGAAGGCATGCGCCTGAACGCTCCAGTGTATCAGGATTGGCTGCGCCAGATCGGCGCTGAACAGCTTGTCAGTCATCAATGGGTTGATGAGTGGAATGGCCCGTTCGTCACGCGTTTCAGCGATGGATCCGAGGCGCTGGTGAACCTGACGCAGGAAAAGCGCGAAGTCGAAGGCGAAGTCCTCGCGCCCGAAAGCATGTTCCTGAAATTCGCCAACGGGCGCAGACTGCGGGCGCGCCCGAAGCAGGGATGGGAATTGCAGGCAGGCAAGGACTAAGGCCGTTAAACAGCATCCGAATTGCATCGAATCGCATACCTGGGTTTAGGGAGATAGCAACATGTCCATCGGATTCCGCACAAAAGGTTTTGCCGTTGAGGTCGATCCGAAAACAGGCGTTTTCAGTCTGATTGACAGCGCGACCCAATATCGCTGGCAGCCCGATCCATGGGAGAACACGGCAGGCAACTTGTCCATCAACACGCCCCAGGAGAAACGGCGAGACTTAAGTCTCAGCCGGGCCTCGGATATTCGCGTCGAAAAGCAAGGCGAGAACGCCATTGAGCTTACCTTCCGTCGATTTATCACAGCGGAAAATGAGGATGTCGATGCCGTGGTGCGCACGCGCATTTCCGCTGCCGATGAGCAAGGGTCTATTCGCGTCGAAGTCGTGTCCGTTGATTTGCCCGAGGGTTGGACGTTCATTGAGTTGGAGTATCCCTGCCGCTTCGGTTCGCTCAAAACCGATGTGGATGCTGGCTACATGGTCAGTTCCTACTACCATGGATGCATTATTCCCTCGACTGTGGGCACGTGGAAAGAAGTTCCCAAACTGCCCAAGTATTCACAATGGCTGGATGGCCCCTGGCGCGAGCAGGGCGGCATGGACTTGCGCATTTATGGCTGGGCTGCAGCGGCCATGCCTTTTTTCGGAATGGTCAATGGCAAGAGCGCTTATATGGCCATTGTTGAAACTGAGGATGATGCTTCGTTGCGCCTGGTGTTAAACAGCAATTATCAACATGTGTTCAGCACTCGCGGCGAACTCTCGCCGCACGCGCGCATCGTTAGCACATCACCGCTATGGCTGGTCGAACGCGAGCAACTGGGCTATTCGCGCTCGGTTGTCTATACCGCCATGCCGGGCGCGGATTACGTCGCCATAGCCAAGCGCTACCGCCAATTTGCGGAGAAGCGCGGGCTGGCCGTGACCTTGCGCGAAAAAATCGAACGCTTTCCCGATCTGGAGAAAGTCATTGGTGCGCGCTGGATCAATCTCGAAGGCGGCTATCCCTATGAGGTTGATCGGCCGCTCTATCGCTATACATGGAAAGACGTGCGTAAATTCATCGATGACTTGCGTGACAACCTCGGCCTGCAGCGCGCGTTATTGACATTGTGGATTGGATACCAGCACCTCCCGCCGGATAATTACCCATTCCATCCAGCGCAGGGGACGATTCAGGAATTGCGCGATTTGATTGCCTACGGGCGCGAACACAAGGTGATGATCAACTTCTATCACGGCTATCCGGCGCTGCTGGAGATCGATGAAGAGAGTGATTTTTCGCAAGCGCGCAAAGGGCGCCATGGCGAAATGTATCAGCGCTGGGGGCGCAATTGCCCTCACTTCTATATGAAGCATGCGCAGAGTTTGCCCGACATTATTCGCGACAGCGGCATGTCCTGTGAGTATTCGGATATGCTCACAGCCACGCATTTTTATGAGTGCTGGGATGAGCGCCATCCGCTGACGCGGCGCGAGGACCGCCGCCTGCGCGAGGAGACGATGAAGTATGTGAATGACCAGGGGCTCTTCTCCGGCTCCGAGTGGCCGGTGGCGTATTCCATGCCGTATCTTTCCTATTATCGTAATGGCGGGGCGGGCGGTGGTGATCATGGCATCCTCAGCCAATTCCCCGTGCCGCTGTTCAACCTCGTCTTCAAGGATTGCGCGTTGATGTATGGCCAGTTCTTCCCCGAGGCCAATGCCGAGACGCTGCGCGATATGGCCGCGGGCAGCCATCTGCAGGCGACCTACTTCGGCATCCATGAGTATTACAAGGAAGGCCACATGCGCACGCGCGAGTCCTTGCGCCAGAATGTGCCGCTGTATCAAGACTGGCTGCGCCAGGTCGGGCTGGAGGAACTGACCTCGCACCGGTTCGTCGATGAACTTAATGGACCCTATGTCACACAGTTCTCCGATGGCTCGGAAGCGTTGGCGAACCTGACGCAGGAGACCCGTGAAGTTGAGGGCATGAAACTGCAGCCGGAAAGCACCTTGTTTAGATTCGCCGATGGCCGGACGTTATGGGCCAAGCCGCTCAATGGCTGGGATTTGGATTAACCATATAAAAGCACTGCAAAAAAGGAGTTGGTCATGCGTTTATGTTGCTACTTGATGTTCTCCTTCTTGCTTTCATTCAACGCCGGCGCTGCCGCTCTTAGTGAAAAAGAAATTCTGGATGGCGCCGATGAACGCATTGAACGTTATCGCAAGGGAGATGCAAAACTTCAGCTGCAGGATGAGAATGGGAAACCATTGGGCAAAGGCGTGAAGGTCAGCATTGAACAAACGCAGCACCGCTTTCTTTTCGGCGCCCTCTGCGGGATGTTCAACAAGGAAATGCGCGACTCCAAGCCTGAAGAGTTTGAGCACTATTCCAAGCTATATCGGGAGTTATTGAATTACGCGACGATCCAGATCTTCTGGGTCAGTTTTGAGCCAGAAAAGGGCAAGCCAAATTACGATGCCATGCAGTTTCAATGCGATTGGGGCCGCAACAACGGCATTACTTTAAAGGCCCATCCGCTGGCATGGAACTGGTGGCATGAACCAAAGTTTCTGCAGGGCAAATCTGCAAAGCAGATCTTGCAAATGCAAGGCCAGCGCATCACCGATATCATGACGCGCTTCAAGGGGCAGGTGCAGTATTGGGATGTGGTCAATGAGCCTTCAGGATTCGATCGTAAGATCGCGCATGAACAGGCGCCGTTGTTGACCAGCGCAATCCTTGGCATTGGAGGGGATCATTTCCTGCGCCAAATGTACACGCTGGCGCGCAAAGCCGACCCCAGCGCCACACTTCTCGTCAACGATTTCGTTCTGAAAGATCAGGCATTTCAAAAACGCGGCATCGAACCTCTCCTGAAAGCAGGCAAGGATGGGGCAGATCTGTTTGATGCCATTGGTTATCAAAGCCATATGCAAACGGGAACATGGCCCGTGGAAAAGACGTGGAACGATTGCGAGCAACTGGCGGTGTATGGCAAGCCAATTCATTTCTCGGAAACGACTATCCTCTCCGGCACCCCGGAAAAAGGCAGCAAAGACACGCGAGCCAAAGGCCCCTCGACCAAGAGCGGCGAAGAACGGCAGGCCCGTGAGATGGCGCAGTTTTACACCATCCTGTTCAGCCATCCCTCGGTCGAAGCCATCACGCTGTGGACGTGGAAGGACAATCCGCAATGGCCCGCAGGACTCGTTCGCGTGGACGGAACGCCCAAGCCTGTCTATTACGCGCTGCAGGACCTGATCCGCAAAAAGTGGTGGACGAAAACTACGGCAATAACGAATGATCAGGGCGAAATTTCCTGGCGCGGATTCTATGGCGATTACAAAGTCAAAGCAGAGGTGAAGGGCCAAGCCCTCCAGGCCAACTTTACTTTGAAGCCCGGAGAATCTGATCCTGTTGAAGTGAAGATGAATTAACGTTCATCTGCAATTCTGCTTACTTCTTTCATTCTGTTTCACAACGAGGTGATTTCATGCGGTATTTTAGCCTGGTTCTGTTCTTTTGCTTGGCCATTCTTTCTATTGGGGCGAAGGTTCCCAGCAGCAAAAGCCAGCCGCGTTATGTCATGACCGTCGAATCCAATGGCAAGAACGAATATCGCGCGATTTCGGCAAAAGATGAAATTCTCAAGACAGGGAACAATTTAGCGGAGGTAGTCAATGCTGCCATTGCGAAAGTCTCGCAGCAAAATGGCGGCACCGTGATGATTGCCGCAGGCGATTATACGCTCGATCAGCCAATCAAGGTCATGTCTGGCGTGCGGCTCATTGGCGAAGGAGGACTCATTCCCAATTATCAGCCGTTGAATAATACGCTGGCGCTGGTGGGAGATGCCGCCAACCTGCCGCAAGCCGCTTTTCAAGCGCATTCCCACAAGACGCGCCTGCATGCCGGCAAGGCCATGCCGATGCTTGTTGACATGAGCGAAGCCGCCGGCGCGCGACTGGAGCATCTTTGGCTGGATGGCGCCAAGTTGGCTGACCAGTGCGTCAAATCAGCGGGCTATGCCATTCGCATTCGCGACTGTGCCTTCACCAATGCCCGCAAAAGCGCGGTGTGGTTTACCGCCGGGCCCGATCCCGAGCACGACACCTATGTGCAGGGCATGCTGATCAACTCCTACGTGGCCGATTGCCCCGTGGGCTGCGAAATCGGCAATGATCCCGCCATCGAACGGCGCGGCGGTTATACTGATGGATCCATTGTCAACTGCTGCTTCGAGCGCATCTCTGATTACGCGGCGAACTCCGCGGGCGGATGGCAATACATGGGCAACCTGTTCATCGGCCCGATGAAAACAGGCATCATTGCCAGTGGCAGCCCGTGCATGATTAACAATAATGTCTTCCAAAATTTCGCCGAGCGCGCGCCAATTCGCGTCGAATCGCGCCAGGCCAGCATCACCGGAAATCGCTGGCCGGGTGTGAAGCAGGGGTTGGATGAGAAATTTCTAACGCGCAATGGCGGAAAGTCGTTGCAGACGGCCATAGACAACTCTGATACGGGCGCCATCCGCACCGATTCCAAAGCGGGCCCGCTGCTGTATCCGCTTAACTATCAAGCCGCGTCGCCCAGCGGCATTATCTATGTTGCCCGCGCGGCGGGTGATGCTGCCGGGGCGATTCAGCGCGCAATTGATGAGGCCGCGTCCTCTGGCGCATGCGTCCTCATAGCCGCCGGAACGCATTCCATTTCCAAGCCGCTGCATCTGAAACCCAATGTGCGCCTGATTGGCGAAGGCGGTATGAATGGCGAAGGCACGCAGTTCAAACCGTATGGCACAATCCTCACGGCTGGCGAAGGCAACACTGATACTGTCGTTGACCTAACCGATGCGCCCAACGCCTCGGTCGAGCAACTGGTGGTGAATGGGGCGGGACAGGCTAAGAACTGCGTGAAAATCGCCGCCCGCCAGGCTGTCGTTCGCGACTGCTTTATCCAGAATGCAGCCCGGCGCGCCGTGTGGTTTACCAATGGCCCAAACAAGGAGGAGGGCGCTTATGAGGGCATGCGCATGTTCGACACGCTGATGCATGCCGGGCCCAAGGCCGCCTGCGTGGTGGTAAGCGCTGATCCTTCAACTACAGGCTCGCTGCCGCAAAATGGCGTGATTTTCAATTCGCGCCTGAAGATGGGGCGCGTGCAAGCAATCTTCCATAGCGGCGATGGCTGGAAAATGCTGGCCTCGCACTCCACATCCGGCACAGGCTCGGTTCTTGGCATTGCGCTGCTCAAAGGCGGAACGACCCTCATCGGGCATTACTTTGACATGGTCCAAGGCGGTCCGCGCTTGCGCATTGAAACGCCGGGCGTCTCTGTCATCGGCAGCCATTTCCACAAGGTAACGATGGCCAATCGCGGCGCATTGATCAAAGACGGAACCAATCCGATGTTGCAGGCCAACACCGGCCAGATGACAGAAGTATTGAATAGCGAGGATAAGAATATCGCGGAGTATTTAATCAATTAATAATGCGGCGCTGATTAAAGCTTTGCCGACGACACAGCCGGCATGCCTTCCTCAACTGGTTCGGGGGCGGCTTCAGTTTCCAGCCGCCCGTACTCGATAATCTTTCCTTTTGCGCGTTCGCGATACACGTACAGCGTCAGCACAATGCCAATCACCCCGAAGAGGAAGAGGAAGAGCAGACCGCTTGAGTAATCATTAATGCCCGGTTTGCTGAACAGGCGCGAATAGTATTTCACCCACACCCCCACGCCAACGCTGGCAAACAGCCGCATGAAGCCGCGTGCAAACGTCATGCCGGCGAAAATCGTCCCCATACGCTGGCGTGGAATGAAATCGAAGAACAGCGCGGCCAGTGCAATATTGGCCATGACATCGACGAATCCGTTGTAAATCTCGAAGAAGACGATTTGCCAATACGTCGGATGCCCGTGCGCAATGAGATGCACGAACAGCCAGTAGGCGATGGGATATAGCGTCGAGCCAATGACGCCGAACAGGAGCATCTTCATGCGGTCCACGCGATCGGCCAGGAAGCCGGCCAGCGGCAGCGAGATGAAGATTTTGGAGATGTTCATCGGCACGCTGATCATGCCCATCACCTGCTTGCTCAGGCCGAATTGTTCGGTCACCATCAGCGGCCCCAGATTCGCCAGCCCCGCTTGCAGCGAAATTTGAATGAAGACCAGCAGATACACCATGCGCCACTGGTGCTCGCCGAACAGGTCGCGGGCGAATCCCCAGGGGGTGAAGCGCTGCTTTGTCGCGGGTGGGGCGACATAGGTTTCGCGAAAGTTGAAGGTGAAGTGCAACACCATCATTAAGCACAGGACAGCCGCGACCCAGTAGATGATGTGCTCGCCCTTGAAGGGCGTTCCGGCGAAGAAGAAATCAAAATTGCCGATGAGGAAGATGCTGTAATACAGCGTGCCGAAGTTATGAAACAGGGCCTTGATGGCGCCATGGCGCCCGCGCTGCGGCACCGGCACGACCTCGTTGATCAACGGATCGTACGTTCCGTAGAAGGCGATTTCGAAGAAGAAACTGAAGAACATGACGGGCAGGATGAGCGCAAGCAGCGTTGGGGCGAGCGGAATAAAAAACAATCCCACCGCCGCGCCGATCAGCCCCAGGATCAGGAATGGACGCCGCCGCCCCAGGCGTGTCCATATCCGATCGCTTTTCCAGGCGATATACGGGGAGATGACGAAATTGAAGAGCATGGCGCTGCTGCCGATGCAGGTGATCGTCAGCGCATCATTGGTGAACTTGCGGATGGTGAAGGATAGCGCCCCTTGCGAGACGGCTTCGAGGATTTGCAGCACCATCGCCGGCATGGCGATCATGATGACCCACGACCATGGAACGCGCTTTTGTTGCGTCGAGATCATCTTACGCCTTTCATCGAATAGAAATGCGGCGGATTATTATTTGAAAGTACGCAGTGCTGCTTAACCGTGTGAGCAAATATGGCTGATAGACGGAAACTTAGTCAAGCCTTTCTCTTGCGCTCTTGGTTGAATGGAGGAGGCAAGGCTGGGAAAAAATCGTTTGCCAAAAGGGATAGGCAAAAAAAATAAAAGAGAAAAACTTTATGCCAGCGCGCGTTCGACGACTGCTTGCAGGTCGCCAATTCGCACAGGCTTGTTAAGATAGTCGAAGGCGCCCTGGTCCATGGAATCGAGGTAATCTTCCACTTCGCCAAAGGCGGTGATCAGCACGACTTTTGTTGCGGGGGAGTGCTCGCGCACAGCCCACAGCACCTCGTGCCCATCCTTATGTGGCATGCAGATATCGCTGATGATCAAATCGAATGGATCGCCCTTTTGCACACAGGCAATGGCGTCAGCGCCGTCCACGGCCTCTTGCACTTCGCGCTCGTCCGTTGACAATGCCTGGCTCAGCAACGAGAGCATGGCCGGATCATCTTCAACAACGAGAATACGGCAGTGCCGTTGCGGCGCTTTGTTTTTATTGTCGCTAAACAAACTCATCAGCGGTTATTCCTTACCCGGCCGCGAATTAGGGCAGAGCGACAGCCCCGAGCAAAAACCATAACGCGCTTCTTGTATCGATTGATCCTATTTTAATCTTTCAAAGGAAGAAATCAAATGGAAAAGTAAATTGCTGCCGATTTGACGCAATATGCCTGTCCTGTGCCGCTCCTAGGGAGCTTGTTGAATGATTAGAATTCATTGCTACAGATGTTTGCCTCCTCTGGAGGCATCGGCTCCGTCGAAGCCTTGCCATTCCATAACTCATGCCGCTGAAGTTCGCCTTTGCATGCCATATCGCGACCAAATGAGCGAAACGCCTCCGCCAATTTGCAATGGCGATTGCTTGCGTGGCACTTGCATCGGCGGCCACTGCTCTTGCATCATGCTGAGGCCATGAGCGAACCATCGCACAACTGCCTTGCAGCAACAGCCGCGCGCACTCCGGGCCAGCGCGTGCTGTTCGCCGCGTTAATGGTTTCCCTTGTGCTCATCACCTTTTCGATGACTCCACTGACCGAGCGCGTGGATGAAATCAAATTCTTCTTCTTTTTCGCCTTGGGGCCGGCGCTGCTGGCGCTTTACTTTTATCTGGCGGCCCGAGGTTCTGTTGCGCGCGCGCCACGTTCGGTGGACTGGCTGCTGGCTGCGACGCTTGGGGTGATGCTGCTGTCCACGGCAGTCTCTCATCATCGCTGGGCAGGCGTGTACGCCACCGGCTTCATGCTGGCTGCGATTGGCTTCTTCTACGCCGCCATTGGCTCGATCCGCACGCGCGCCGACCTGGAGCGTTTTCTCGCGGCGACGGCATGGATCTGCCTGGGCACGATTGCCTTTGCCAGCGCGCAGCGCAGCGGCGTGTTCGAGCACATTCGCGATGTGTATTACAACCGCACGCAACCGCAGCCGGTGTTTTTCGGCTCGCCCGAACAGGTGCGGTTCCCGTTCTGGCAGTTGCTGATCTACACCCTGGCGCTTCGGCGCGATGCCACGTCAGTGGTCTTCAATCGCGATTTTTACGCCGCCTATCTCGACACCGTGCTGCCGGCGGTGCTGGGGTTAGCTGCCGCCTCGGTGTATTTGTGGCGACAGCGTTTCGCTTCCATTGTGTATGTGCTTGGCCTCTTCGCGACCTATCTCACCATGTCAAAGAACGATTATGTAATCGCCGTCGTCACGCCGTTGCTGTTCATCTTCCTGTGCTGGCGCATTGCCGGCAGCCGCCCCATCCGCACGCCGTATTGGCGTATCTGGCTGGCGGGCTTTGTCCTGCTGGGGGCGACATATACCTTCCTGCATTGGGCGGAGTTTTCGGTGAAGTTGAAACTTTTCACGCCCGAGGCATTGAACCGCAACGTGCAAAGCCGGCTTATCCTCTGGCGCGGCGCATGGGACATCTTCAAGGCGCACCCCATTCTTGGCGGCGGTCCCGGCACATATCAGTTGCTCTTCCCTCAGCATCGAGATGTGAATTATCTGCTCAATGAGGTGGGCAACATTACGCCCGATGCGCATAGCCTTTATCTCTCCACGCTGAGTGAAACCGGCCTGCTGGGATTCATTACATTCATGGGCTTTATCGGCTGGATCGTTGTGCTGGCATGGCGCCGCATGCGCAAGGCGCAGGATTGGCGCACGCGCGTCTTGCTGGCGGGGTTGCTTTGCGGCATTGCCGGGGTAATGCTGGCCAGCGTAACAAGCCCTCATCTGCGCCGCCCCGTTGGGCAGGCCTGCATGATGGTGGTCTTGGGTGCAACGGTAAGCGCTGCGACCATTGGCCAAACGGCATCGATGATTTCGCTGAGACAGCGGCAGGCATTTTTTACGTTATCGCTGGTCAGTCTCATTCTATTTATTGCCGGACTTGTTTATGGGTTGCTCGATTTTTCCTCAGCGGTGAATCACACGCGCGGGACGACATTTCTGCAGGTGAACGGTGGGCGAGTGGAGCGCGTGAAGCGAGCCGCCGCGTATTTAGAGACCGCCATTCGCCAGAATCCCGCCGCGATCAACACCTATTATAAACTTGCCTCGGTTTATCGCACCATCGGCGATGCTATTGATCCGAAAGGCCCGAATGCCGAGCAAAAGCAGGACTACCTGCGCAAGTCGATGCGCGTGTATGAAACCTTGCAGCGCATGTGCCCCGATTACGCCGACATCCACAGCCAATTTGGCGGGCTGTACGTGCTGCTGGCGCGCAATGCCAAGTCGCCCGATGAGCGGCGGCAATGGCTGGAAAAGGCCGCGGCGGAGTATGATCGAGCGGCGGCGATGTCCAGCCGCTTTGGCGCCCAGGTCAATGCCGCCGATGCACACGAGCAACTGGCTTCGGCGCTCGTGGAAATCGGTCGCACACGCAATGAGCAGGAAGGCGCGGCGCTGGCCCGTGAATCGCTCGCGCAGATTGGCAGGGCTGCCGCCATTTATGAGCATATCCTGACGTTTGATCCCAATCGGCCGGACATCAAGGCCGCGCCGCCCGAAGGCGATTCCGGGCTGCTGCGAACCCGCCGCGCGTATGGATTCCTGCTGTATCATCTCAACCGCGATGATGAGGCGCTGGAGCAGCTGTCCCGCTATTTAATGGCCGTGCCGGGCGACAAGGAAGCCTCGGATGCGCTGGCGCGCGCAATGAACCGGGCGCGCGACCGCAAGCGCATGATGGAAATCATCGATGAACTGGTGCGCTCAAATCCCTTGCGCATTGACTACCGCATTTATCGCTTTACCCTGCTCAAAGCCGACAAGCGTTATGAGGAGGCATGGCTGGAAGTGCAGCGCGCATTGCGGCTGGTTCCCGGCGAGCAGAGGTCATTGCTGACGGCGGGGGAATTGCAGATTGTGTTCAAGAATTATCCTGAAGCGCGCAAGTACTTGCAGCAGGCCATCGAGGCGAAAAACCCCAATCCCGAATACCGCAAGCGGGCGGAGGATTTATTGCGAAAGCTGGATGAGGCGGGGGTTTGAGAAGGCGAAACTGGAGCGGTGAGATCAAGTAGGCCAACCTTCGATGAAGGCGGCCATTTGCGAACAGTCTAAGCATTGCTGTGAATTGGGCGGCTTCATCGAAGCCTGCCGCCATGGTTCTGTCATTTCGAGCGCGAAGCGCGAGAAATCTTGCGGCAAAGCGCGGGAAATTTACAAGTCGGCAGGCGCAGGATTTCTCAGTCGCTGCGCTCCTTCGAAATGACAAGAGCAAATAGACTTACCACGGGAAATCTTGCGGTAAAGCGCGGGAAATTTACAAGTCGGCAGGCGCAGGATTTCTCAGTCGCTGCGCTCCTTCGAAATGACAAGAGCAAATAGACTTACCGCGAGAAATCTTGCGGCAAAGCGCGGGAAATTTACAAGTCGGCAGGCGCAGGATTTCTCAGTCGCTGCGCTCCTTCGAAATGACAAGAGCAAATAGACTTACCGCGGGAAATCTTGCGGCAAAGCGCGGGAAATTTACAAGTCGGCAGGCGCAGGATTTCTCAGTCGCTGCGCTCCTTCGAAATGACAAGAGCAAATAGACTTACCACGGGAAATCTTGCGGTAATGCGCGGGAAATTTACAAGTCGGCAGGCGCAGGATTTCTCAGTCGCTGCGCTCCTTCGAAATGACATACAAAAGTAAAATAATGCTCTTTTTGACGCGATGCTTTTTTTGAACGCCCGGGACGAATGCGTCGCTACGCTCCTTCGAAATTATAAAAAAAAAGTAAGTCCGGCCTGCCGGGCGGAACACCAGCAAGCCGCACGCGAATGTCCTCCCCGGCGGGGAGGACCTACTAAGAACCTGCAAAAAGAATCTACTGATACAACATCCACTGTTTTGCGGCATTTTGCGGCGGGGGCAACGTTACGACCAGTTGCGCCGTGGGCGAGGAGTCCAGCGGCAGCCACCCGGCATTGGCTGACCAAGCATAGCCCAGCATCTTGCCCGTCGTGCGATCAATTCGCGGGCGATTGGCCGCTCCGGTCTGCGTCAGCACGCTAAAGTTAATCCACCCAACGTTGGCGCTATAAGCCAAGCCCGAGAGCAGCCAGTTATTGGGATCGCTTTTGGTGTCGATGTTGATGCCGTAATCCGTGGGGCGGGCATTGGAATACGCCAGGCCATTATCGGGCGTGCCATCGCCCAGAAAAATCCATCCGACATTGGCCGAATAGACATAGCCGGAACAGAAGGCGGCCATCACCGCGCCATTGACCGAGTCGGGCGCCCAGTTCATCCATCCCACATTCGCGCCCCACGAGTATTTATTCGTGGGATCAATGTTAGTGGCTGCTTGCGCGCGCGCTGAAAATAGGAACACCAGCGCCAATGCCCATAGCCAGTTTCGATTCACATCTCGCGCCTTTTGTCTCGATATATCCTGCGTGGGCGCCGCTTTCATTTTCATTTAGTTCCGCAATTGCGGCAGGCCGAAGTTGATCGGGTACTGCAGGCGTTGAATCATCACGCGCGCCTGCTGCAACTTCTGCTGGGCCAATCCGCTGGAAACATCGGGCAGATTCGGCGCCAACGCAATCACTTGTTCATACGAGCGGATGGCCAGGTTGTAATTCTGGATGGCCATGTGGCGGGGGTTGGCCACCACCGGCACTTCGGAACGCTGTCCGCGCGGCAACTCCAGCGTGCTTTGATAGTATTGCGCCTGCTGATAATAATAATCGGCTTTCTGCAAGAGTTGCTTGGCCGATTCAGCGCTGCGTTCGCGCTGGCGATTCAGCTCGATAGTCGTCATGTCGGAAAATTCCTTGGCCTCGGCAAGCACTTGCGGCGCCAGCGGAAACTCCTTGGCCAGATCATCCAGCAGCGTCTTGGCCAGAATGTAATTGCCATTCTGGAACTCTGTCTTGGCCTGCGTGAGCTGCTCGCGCGCGGCAGTTTGATACGCTTTTAGCGCATCAGGATTCTGCGGATTGATTTGTAACACCTTGCGATACAAATCCAGCGGCTTGAACAATCCCGCCAGGCGGTCATTCTTTTCCTTTACATCAGCCCACTGCGCCAGCGCCAGCCAGCCCTTTTCATCATCGGGCTTTAACTTCGCCACGCGCGCGCGATAATCATACACATCCAATAGCGTCGGATCGGTCTCAGGGAATCGCTTCATCAGTTCCTTATGATAGGCCACGGCTTGCGTCAGGTTGCCCGCGCCCGCGGCTTTGTCGCGCAGCGTTTGTAGGATTTCCTGCAGCCGCTTTTCCACATCGGTGCCGACCCACGCGCTCGATTCCTCATAAATCTTGCGATACAGCGGCAGCGCGCGCTCGTATTGCTTCTCGCGATAGGCGATGTCGGCCAGTTCCTTAACGGTGGCGCTGTCCTCGGGATTGGCCTTCAGGCGCGCCTCAAGGAGTTGGCGCACCTGTTCGGTGCGCGTGCGGTCATTGCGCCACAAGTCGATCAGCGAATTAATGGCCTGAGTGTTCTCCGGCGCCAGCGCCAGTACGGCTTGAAACTTCTCCGCCGCGCCTTCGGTGTCCATGCGGTCCAGTCGCTCCTGGCCCCATGCCGTCAACATGCGAATACGGATCGACTTCAACTCCGCCACCTGCGTTTCGGTGGGCTTCATCTTCGCGGCTTGATCGAGTTGGGCCTGGGCTTCGGGGAATTTTTTGGCCTCGTATAGTTCGCGGGCCTTGCGCATCTTTTCGGAAATATCGAGCATGGCCTGGCGCCGCTCGTCCGACGCCTTGCGATTGAGTTCGTCTTCCGTGGCGGCAATCAGATCCTTGGCCTTGCCGCTATTAGGATCGGCTTCAAGCGCCTTATGATAATAATCCAGCGCCTCTTGCAGCGAGCCCTTCTCATACATTTGATTGCCAATGGAGATCAGCCCCTCCGCGGGAGCCTCTTTAACCACGCGCGCAATGCGGCTGCGGTCGATGGTGGCGCGCCCGGCGGCATCGGTAAACAGCACCTTGTCCGACTGCCCCGGGGCATCCTCGACAATGCCTTTGCGCTGGTCGCCATTGGTCATGACCAGAACATCGGCGTAAATCAGCGGTGCAAGGCTGGCGGATAGGATGGAAAAAAGAAAAGTCGCGGTAACGTGGGGATTTCGCATGGTGAACAAGCCTCGGCGGATGAATTAACGATCATGCCCTCCCGGACAGCATGGGCCATTCCTCTGGTCCTTAGACACCAGCATAGGCAGGAAGTTCAAATCTGTCAATGGAACAGGAAAAGTCCAGTTTCTTTGTAATCGTTTTTGTTCAGACATAGGGAAAACTTTTCTTTCTGGCGGAGCGCCTTTTGGGTCACTTCGAGCGAGCATAGCTTTTGTCATTTCGAGCCGCGAAGCGGCGAGAATTATTCTGTGCTAGCGAAGAAGATTTCTCAGTCGCTGCGCTCCTTGAAAATGACAAAGGAGTGAAGGCATGGCCGGCAAAATGAAGAACGGCACCGGGAGCAAAGAAAGAAGAAGTTAATTACCACCTTCCCGATGCGCCGCCACCGCCGGAAGAGCCGCCACCGCCGGAGAATCCACCGCCACCGCCACCGCCGGAAAATCCGCCGCCGCCTCCGAAGAATCCGCCTCCTCCGCCGCCGCCATAAAAGCCACCGCCGCCCCACCACGGGCGTCTGCGCATGCCGCGGCCGCGCGGGCCTCCACCGCCTGACATTCTCAAAATAATAAAAAGAATAACGATGATCAGGATGGCATTCAGGATCCAGTCATTCCCGCCGCCGGTGCTCTTTGTGTTCGTCGGTTCGGCTTTGTATTCGCCTTTAATCACCTGCGCAATGGCAATGGCGCCGCTTTCCAATCCCTGCCCATACTGGCCGTTCTTAAAATAAGGCGTAATCCTGTGGCGAATGATCTGGTCGCTTAGCGCATCCGTCAATTTCCCTTCCAGCCCATATCCCACCTCGATGCGCAGTTGGCGGTCTTGCACGGCCACCAGAACCAGCACGCCATTATTCTTTTGCTTTTGCCCGAGTTTCCACGCCTCAAACACGCGGTTGGTGTAATCCTCCAGGTTCTCATTTTCGAGCGAAGGAATCAGAAGAATGGCGATTTGATTGGAGGTTTGCTGTTCCTGCTGCGCAAGCAATTGCTCCAGGCGCGCGCGTTCGCCTTCGCTCAGCACGCCCGCCAAGTCGGTCACACGCGCTGACAACTGCGGGATGGCCAAGGCGAATGCGTTCTCCGCAAAGGCTACGATCAGCAAAACGATCAGGCAGAGTCGTTTCATATCCAGCGCCAATGCGCCTAAAACTTCACGACGGGCGCCGAGGCGGCGCGTTCATCCGCGGCGAAATACGCTCGGGCATGGAAGCCGGTGAATCCGGCAACAACCGACCCGGGGAAGCGGCGGATGGCGGTATTATACGCCTGCACCGCCTCCTGATATTTGCGCCGTTCCACCGTAATCCGGTTCTCCGTTCCTTCCAATTGGCTTTGCAGCGAAAGGAAGTTTTCGTTGGCCTTGAGGTTGGGATAATTCTCCGATACCGCAATCAGGCGCGACAGGGCCGAGCTCAGTTGTCCTTGCGCTTGGATGTAAGCTTCTTGCGCATTGGGATCATTGGCCAGATTCTGCATATTCACTTGTCCCACGCGCGAGCGCGCCGCCGCCACGTTCTCCAGCACATCCTTTTCATGCGAGGCATACCCCTTCACCGTTGCCACCAGGTTCGGGATCAACTGCAATCGCCGGTCATACACGTTCTGCACCTGCCCCCACTGGCTGGAGGCAGCTTCATCCAGCGCGACGAAGTTGTTATACATTCCATAAGCTTTCATAACGAACATCAGGACGATTAAGAGAACGACGCCACCGATGACGCCGCATCCGATCAGCACTTTTTTCATCGCATCCCCTCCTTGATGTTACTTCGGCAGTTGCCAATGCGCGTTGAACCATAGACGCCGATGATACACTGGCGACACGCCGCGTTTCATGATGTTGGGATTGTCTTCCAGGCGCGCCACCCACAAATCCGGCAGCGGTTCGCTTTGTTCAGCCTTGGGGAACCAGCCGCGATAGAGCCAACCGCCATCGCTGTTGGACAAATGCACAACCACATAGCGGTCGGGCGACAATGGGTTCGGATAAAGAAATTGGCAGAGGAAGCCGGGATCGCTAAACGTCTCGCCGGCAATGGAAAATGCGTTCAATTTGATTTGTGCCGGGAATCGGCCCGCCATGGCTGCCACAAGCAGATTCTGGTGCGCGCCGCCGAACAGGTGCAGATGCGCCTGCATGAGATCGTCTTCAGTGACCTCGGCGTCAGCCTTGACACGGATGCGCAAATCGTATTGCGGCCAGCGGGCGGCCTGCAAGGCGGCCTTCTTCAGCATTTCCGCGCTTTCCGGCCCTGCCGTGGTGCCATAGACATAGATCAATTCGCCATGAAAAGCCTCGTCCAGCGGCCCGGCCATTTCGCGCGTTTTGACCAGCAATCCCTTGGGCGGCGGCTGCAACTCGCAATGCATGGTGTGCCCATACGTTCCTGAAATAATCTCTTTGGCATCCTGATCGACGCGCACGGTTTGCCCGGGGACAAAGGGCCCTTCTTGCGGGAAGATGCTGAAGGCCCCGACATTCTCCAAGTTGGCATTGACGCGCCCATCCTGTGCCACATGCAGCGTTAGTCGCGCAGGAGACGAGTAGTCAAGCGGTCGGTCAATTTGCGCCCATTCGCCGCGGCTATAACGCGCCGTGGGCGCCAGCAGATTGACTGTGGATTGCGGCGCGCCAGCCGTGTTCGCCATTCGCTTGACAAAGGCAGGGCGCAGCGATTCGGGCATGGCAACGGGCAGCGTGTCGAGCGAGGCGCGCGTGCGTTCGTCCACCTCGTTCATCGGGCCGACCCAACCGCCCTGCTCGCCCGACCAGTAATAGAAAGGCAGCGGCGGCGAACCAACCATGCGATTGGGCGACTTGACCGGTCCGCCAATGGCCAGCGCGCTGAACACGTGCGGAAAACGGCAGCCAATGCGATACGCCGCCTCCGCGCCCGGCCCGATCCCCAGCAGCACGATTCGGCGCGGATCGACACTGAAGCGGCGGCGCACCTCGCGAATGACATTGAAGATCTCGTCCTCGGCCGCCAGCCAGTATTGCCGGCTTACGCCCACGCCGCTCGGCACGGCCATCAGAAAATCCAAATCCGGCGGCCAGGATAAGTCAATGAACTGGCGCGAATCAGCAATCCAATCGTCGGACAGCCCATCAAGCATTATGATAAGCGGATGGGGCATGGTGGATTCATACTGGCGTCCCTGGATGAGGGCAAAGGCGTGGTTCTGGCCGTCGGTTTCCAATTGCGCTCCAAGGAACACGTAGCCATCTGGCGCCGTATGCGGATCTTCGCCCTGGCGCAGGTTTTCGATCAATTCATCCAATCGCCCGACATTGAATTGCAGAATTTGCGCATAATGGCGCAGCGCATCGGGATGAAATGAATGCAGCATGTCGTTCTTAATCGAAAGGAGGGAGCGGATCATCAGGTTGATGCGATAGCGCGTGACGCGGCAGGCATCGGGAGGAAGATTGGCCTGTGCCTCGGCGCTTTGGTGCATGCGCACCTCAAGCAACTGTCCAAAGCGGCGCAGGTAAGGCTCCACGGCGCGACCGCGCTGGCGGTCAATGCCCTCGGCATTTTCGAACAACAGCCAGCCCGGCATGTTTTCCCCATATGGCCCAGGCCCCACTTCAAGCCAGCCGCTGCGCTCCCAGCGCGAGCCGACCCGCTGGCGGTATGCGGCAAATCCCCAGCGGTCATTGGCCTCGGGGCGCTTCACCTTGAGCGCATCAAACCACAGCCGCGCCTCCACGCACCAATCCGTGTCGCCCACTTGCACCTGGCAAGGAATCGAGGAATCCTCCTCCAGGATGCCGCTGGCGCGTTCGCGGAAAATTTTCCCTGCTGCTGTCATAATAAAACGCAGCGCCGGCGCGTTCTCCGCGTCATCGGTGATCAGCGTGAAGCCGACAAAATCATCATGCCAGGCCGACTCAGGCGAGGGCGGGCCCGCTTCGCGTTCAATGCGTTCGGGCATGTCTTCATAGCAGCGAAAAGCGATGTTGATCGCATCGGCATCATACGACGTGAAGACTTGCGTTTGCGCCTCGGGAATCCAGCGCACACGCGGTCGGACAAAAAACGGAATGGCAGGCGGCAAAATCCAGACATCTTCGTCCAGTTGGCCCTCCAGGATGGAGGTATCAGTCAGCAGCGGGCACAAGGCCACCGGAAGAATTGCCATGAATCACTCCAGCCTGCGCGCACAAAGATGACCGGCGCAGGCACACCCAATCCTCCGCCGGTTGCGATTCGATTTTCACGCCGATGAGGTGCTTCCTGCAATCATAATCGCGCCAAATTCGCCGACAATAGAATGCACCGCGTAGTTCTCACCAGCATGAAAGATATACTCGAAGATTGACTCCAGCGTGAAACCTTTTTATTATTCTGCAGAATTCCAGAAACAGTTTTCGCCCGCTTCACTGCTTGCAGAATCTTTTCACCATCGGAGAGATGCACATGCCAATCAGCAAGCTTACCTATCCTTTAATGCTGTCAATCTTTCTTGCCTGCCTGGCAATTCCTCGCGCATCTCATGCCGTGGGAGGGCCTGGTATGATCACCGACATCTATACCGGCGCTTCATGCGACAAGGATTCCAATCCAGAAGGATATGCGGAGTTCAATGGAGCCGTGTATTTCGCTGCTGAATCTCATTATTACGGCAATGAACTCTGGAAACGCGCGGCAGACGGCACTGTTTCAATGATTGACATCAATCCCGGCATTTATAGTTCTTCTCCAACGAATATGGTCGCCATGGGCGACGCGCTGTTTTTTCTGGCCTATGGCCCCAGCGGCTTTGGCCTTTATAAAACAGATGGAAGTGAGGCGGGGACCGTTCTGCTGAACACCTTCACCAGCGGCGGCGGATTGGTTGCCAGCAATAACCACATCTTCTTTATCGCCACCACTGCTGAGTATGGCACGGAGCCTTGGGTCTCTGATGGGACGGTTGCTGGCACGCATGTGCTGGCTGATCTGGCGAGCGGAACGGACAGCAGTTACCCCGGTGAATTTGTGGCTGTTGCCGGCGGTGTCATCTTTTCGGCCAGCGGTTGGTACTCCCTCTACAAAAGCGATGGCACGACATTGGGAACGGTTCCCGTATTCAATGACTTCTATGACATTTGTTTTCTGGTCAAAGGCGTCAACGTTAATGGCGTGATCTATGGCTATGCCTATTGGGGCAATTATTGCGTCGTGAAAATTGATCCCGCCTCGGCGGGCCCCGTAATATTGAAAAGCAGTGGCGGCCTATACTGGGACGTGCAGTATGCGGAAATGGTGAACTGCAATGGCACTGTTTTCTTCAATGAACCGCAGGGCACGAAATTGTGGAAGACCGATGGAACCGCTGAAGGCACTGTAGTGGTAAAGGATTTTCAAAAGTATTATCCAGGGGACAATCCTCCCCATGGTTTCTGCGCCTATAACAACATGCTCTTATTCACGGGCATTGATGAGAATGGAAGGGAATTGTGGAAAAGCGACGGCACGCCTGAAGGAACACAGATGGTGCTCGAAATGGAGCCTGGCGGCACGGATGGCGTGCTGGGCCTAGCTCCAGTCGTTCACAACAATAAGGCCTATTTCTGTCAATCCTCGTGGCATCGTCTGCTGGAAACCGATGGAACCAGCACCGGCACGGCTACTGTTGCAAATATACCCTGGGAGACCTCGATTGGCAGCTTCACCTCCACGTCGCAAGGGCTCGTTTTCTCCGTTGACGATGGCGATGATCTTGGCAGCGAGCCATGGATCAGTGACGGCACGGCTGCGGGCACTCATATCCTGGCTGACATTAATCAATGGCCCTGGGGCTCCAATCCGCGCGATTTTATTTCCGCCGGCAGCAACACCTTCTTTACCGCGCAGGATAATTCAAAGAGCTTTAATCTTTATATCACCAATGCGGGACGAACAGGCACTCGCCTGGTGATGCGCAACTGCAGCGCGGGCGCAGGCTCGCGCGTGGTGCTGGGCAATCAACTCATCTTTGCGGCCTGGGATTCCATCACAGGCATGGAATTATGGAGTTGCGATTTGAAAGGCCACAATCTGGCGCAAATCAAAGACATTAATACTGGTTCTTATGATTCCAGCCCCAGCCAATTAACCAAACTCGGCAACAAGGTCTATTTTTGTGCGCAGGATGGCTATGCCTCGCCTTATGCCATGTGGCAAACCGATGGCACGGAAGCCGGCACGATGAAATGCCGCGACTGGCAGGCCAATTATGTCAATTACCCTGAGAACATCACGGCCATTGGCTCAACCCTCTATTTTGGCGCTGATCATCCGACGCTGGGACATGAATTGTACAAAAGCGATGGAACGCTGTTCGGCGCCGAAATCATTAAGGACACGAATAGTGGCGCGAACGGAGCGGGATTCAGCTCCTTCACGTCTTATAATGGCGCCATTTATTTTTGCCGCGAACAACGCACCGGCTTCTCCAGCGAGAATGCCGAAATCTGGAAGACAGATGGGACAGTCTCAGGTACGTCGCTGGTCAAGTCCTATGCCATCACGAATTACGGCACCGGCTTATTCCCCTACTTCCGCCGCTTCACTATTGCAAATAATCTCCTCTTCTTTAGCGGTGAGAACAAGAAGGTGTATCGAACCAACGGCACGGATCCCGGCACCATTGAGCTGGCCACCTTTAATAATCTCGACAGCATGGCTGCCCTCAACAACACCGTCTATATTCGAGCCTACAGCGGCTCGCCCGATGATTGGTCGGGCCGGTTGGACCTTTGGAAATCGGATGGGAGCGTGGCTGGAACCGTCCTGCTAAAAGATTTGAACACTGGCCAGCGCTCACCCGGCACCAGCGCAACCTGCGGCTTTGTGGTGAAGGATGGATATCTCTACTTCGATTCCCGCGATGCCATGCACGGACTGGAACTCTGGCGTTCGGATGGCACGGCCTCTGGAACTCAATTTTATGCCGACTTATTGCCTGGAGCGGCCGACTCAGAGCTGGCGAATTTGGCCGTATGCGGATCGCGCCTGTTTCTGGGCGCTTCTTCCACAACCACCAGCGGCATCGAACCGTTTGCCGATCCTATGCTGCGTCCATCTGCCTCAATCAAACGACACATTCCCGCTGGGGATTCGGCTCTGATGGACTTCACCGGCGCGGATGTGCAAACCGACTTTTCCAGCAATAGTCTGGAGGACGATCTCACGGCAGATCTTTATTACTTCGCGCCGCCTGGGTTGGATGTTGCCGCCCTTGCCAAGCATTGGGAACTCTATGGATTAGGCGGCAGTTCGTTTAATGCGGTTCTTTATTTCACGTTCACGAATGAGGAACTGGCAGCCAGCGGACTGGATCGCTCGCGACTGAAACTCTATTATTCCAATGATTGCGGAGGCCATTGGTATGGCGTTCCCTCCACAGTTGATCCTGTAAATAATATCATCCATACCACTGGCCCACAGTCGCATTTCTCCATCTGGGCCATTGGCGATGCAGGTGCGCAAACGGCTGTTCCGGCGCGAGTGTGGCAGAAGTATTGATGCTCAGGATGTAATGCCGCTAGAGCATTTGCGCTGACATTATATCGCAATGAGGCGAGCGCCAAATGCTTCTCTGCGTCGCTGCGCCGGGCTGTTTAATTGGATGGATTGGCGGAAGGCGATTCGTTCATCCACAAAAGCAGCGCCGTTAGCGTGAACCCATCCACCATGGAGTTTTGCGCAATCATCTTGCGGATTTCGTCTTTGGTGAACCAGCGGATCTTTTGAATCTCATCGCGATCGAATTCGCCCACACGCCGGGAGGCGCGGCAATAGATGACGTGGAAACGCTGCGACGAAATGCCGTTGGTGGGATAAAACGTGTAGAGCAGACGCGCATCGCTCGTTTCCCAGCCTGTTTCTTCCAGCGCTTCGCGTTGGCCCGCAAGGATGGGCGTTTCGCCGGGATCAATGCGCCCGCCAGGAATTTCCCACTCCAGCCGATCGGTGGGGTAGCGATAGACGCGCGCCAGAAGAACCTCTCCGGCATCATTTTCAATCACTGCCGCCGCCGCCTCGCTGCTGTATTCCAGGATATGGAATTTCTCCACGATCTTGCCCGTGGGGAATTGCACCCGATCGGTAAATACACTGACCCAATTGCTTTCGTAACGGGGGGTTCGACTCAAGCGAACGGGTTTGTGGTCTTCCATGATTTCCACTTCTTCCGGGAATTTCCAATCAGCAGTATAACACAAACGAGCAGCGAAAAACATTGGACTCGCATTCGCTGGCTGTTTTGAAAATGAAAACGCCTCAATTATGACACTCTTTTACAGGACAGGGGGATCAGTGCGCCAGATTTTTATGGACAAAAACAGCTTGAACTGGATTCCAAGGGATCATATAAGGCGAGACCACCGATTAAAAGGTTCCATTCTTCCTCCAGCCGGGATGGCGGAACTGGCAGACGCGCATGGTTGAGGGCCATGTGGGAGCAATCCCTTCCGGGTTCAAGTCCCGGTCCCGGCACCAACTTGTAGGTTGGGTCTGTGACCCGACAACAAGCGCAGTATTTCTCATTGCTTGAGCGGGAACAGCGTTGTCGGCTCAAAGAGCCGACGGACGTAGGTTGGGTCTGTGACCCGACATAAGACGCAGTATTTCACATTATTCAGCGCAACAGAATTGTCGGCTCGAAGAGCCGACCTACGTAGGTTGGGTCTGTGACCCGACATGAGACGCGGTATTGCTCATTACTCAGCGCAACAGAATTGTCGGCTCAAAGAGCCGACGGACGTAGGTTGGGTCTGTGACCCGACAACAAGCGCAGTATTTCTCATTGCTTAAGCGCAACAGAGTTGTCGGCTCAAAGAGCCGACCTACGTAAGAGTCACTCTACGTCTCGTTTCTTTGTCTCTTTCCTCAGTTCCTGCTTTCGCGCTATAAACGGGAATCATGCACGACCCATCTAACCGTAAAACGATGAAATTACTTGGCCGATTCAGCCATCTCTTGCTCCTGCCGTTATGGCTGGCAGGGCTGTATTGGGCAGGGGCCAGCCTTCAGGCGGACCGGCATTTCCAAAGAGCGCGGGAATATGTGGATAATCCGGCGCGTCATGTCGAGGAATTGAATGCAGCGCTGAAACTCAACCCTTGGCATGGCATGGCGCAGGCCGACATGGGCCGCGTCATGACGGCGCGCGAGGATTGGATGGGCACGATTGCGTGGACCCGGCGCGCCTTGCAGGACGTCTTCTTTCTCGATTTGCAGCGCCAACTGGCCAACGCCTATTACCAGTTATGGGACAAGGCGCGGCTTTCGAAGAAAATGATCATGTATGCGGAATCCTTCAACCGCGTAGCCGCCGAGCAATACTCGAACATTTTGTTGTTCCTGCCTGATGACCGGGATTCCCTGTATCGCCTTGCGCAGTTAGATTTAATCAGTGATCCCGCCAAATCCATAGCGCTGGCGCGCCGCTCGCTGCTTATTTATCCTCCTGCTTCGGACACAAATTATTTGCTGAATATGGCGCTGGCGCAGGAGATGGAGCATGTCTCCAATGAGCGATTGCGCACGGATTGGTCGGTCAGGGGAGATTATCGAGAGGCGATGCACGCCACGCACCGCGCGGTGTTGCTGGGGCCATCGCAGAACCTGGGGCCAGAGGTATTTCAAAGGGCCGACTTCAAGGATCATCTAAAGCAATGGGACATGTGGATTCGAAATGTTGAGGCGGGGGAGTTGCGCCCGGAGGCGGCGGTGAATCTGGAGACCAATCGGGGCCGCGGCGTTCGTCCCGCCCAATAAGGCAGGCGCCTCTCCTCCAAAAGGAAGAGAGGCGCGCGAACTCCCTCAGTCTGAGGTGGACTGCATCGAGGGAAGGGGACTTATCGATCCTTCATATAGATCACAAGTTCGGCGCGGCGGTTTTCCTGCCGTCCTTCAGCCCAATCGTTGTCTGCCATGGGCTGATAATACGAATAGGTTGTCGCTGCCAGGCGGCGCCCTTCAATGCCATGCACATCCTGCAGGTAGTGAACCACGGCCAAAGCCCGCGCCGCGCCCAGTTCCCAGTTGCTGCGCCATCCGGAATACACTATCGGATCGCTGTCGCAATGCCCTTCCACATAAATCATTCGGTGCGGAAGCTGGCACTTTATGGTTTGGGCCACCCGGTCCAGCGATTGCGCGCCGCGCTGCGTCAGGCGCGCACTGCCCGGAGCGAATAAGACATCATTTTCAAAGACCAGTTTATCCGAGGCATGCTCCAGACATTCATGCTCTGAAGCATCGGCAATCAGGGCGCCCAGCAGCCCTCCGCCCAAAGCGCCAATACCCGCGCCTTCCAGGTTACTGACATCCCCCGAGGAAACATCGGCAATCACGGCGCCAGCCCCAGCCCCCACCAATGCACCAACGGCCGCGCCACGCTGCACATGAGTGCATCCCAAAAGCAGGAGCAAAACGAGTATGGCGATCGAACCGCGTATCATGAGGTGCATCCTTTGAACTCGATGGCCTGGCTCAGGCGACAACGTTGATCGGGACCTCTGGTTCGGCAAGCAAACTATTCATCAAAATGCAAAATGGTTTGTATCAGGGAAAAACTGAACAAAGCGTGGGTGATTTCAGGAAAGTTAGGCCGCTAATACTGAGAATCATTCTGAATCATGTAGATTGTTAAATGCTTCTTTACGCTTTGCTTCCCACCATTCCAGCCGCTTCTGGATGTCTTTCTCGAATCCGAATGGACCGGGGGTGTAGAATTGGCCGGTGCTTTTCAATCCTTCGGGCAGGCAAATCTGCGGTGCAAAGTGATCCGGGGCATTGTGGTCGTATTGGTACTCTTTACCATAGCCGATATTCTTCATGAGCGCCGTGGGGGCATTGCGCAGATGAATGGGCACAGGCAATGAGCCGCTTTGCTCGATTTCCTTTTTCACTTGTCCTTCGGCCTCATACAGCGAGTTGCTCTTGGGAGCCGTGGCCAAATACACAGCCGCCTGCAGCAATGCCAATTCCCCCTCCGGCGATCCTAATCGTTCGTAGGCCTCGGCGGCCGCGAGCGCCTGCACGAGCGCCTGCGGATCGGCCAAGCCAACATCCTCCGTGGCAAAGCGGATCATGCGCCGGGCGGTATAGCGCGGATCCTCGCCGGATTCCAGCATGCGCCGCAGCCAATAGATTGCGGCATTGGGATCGCTTTTGCGCAGCGACTTATGCAAGGCGGAAATGAGATTGTAATGCTCCTCGCCGGTCTTGTCATAGAAGAGGTGCGTGCGGCGCGTGATCTCCTCAATCAGCGCTGGATCGTTCAGATGACTGCGACCTGCTTCATCGTGCGGCGCATGGCGCACCGCCAGTTCGAGCAGGTTCAGCGCCCGACGCGCATCGCCATCAGCCAATTGCGCCAGCGCCAGCAGGAAGTCGGGCTGTGCTTCCAATTGCAATTTGCCCAATCCATTTTTCTCATCGCGTATTGCGCGTTCAAGGATGGCGACCAGATTTTCGGGGGTAAGGGCTTTGAGAACGAAAACCCGCGCGCGAGAAAGCAGTG
>Ga0116193_1000902_pt1 | contig 26385 bp, 21 predicted proteins | sample AD_UKC115_MetaG_FD_89892 | JGI IMG/M metagenome (GOLD analysis project Ga0116193, IMG submission 89892) | Active sludge microbial communities of municipal wastewater-treating anaerobic digesters from Hong Kong - AD_UKC115_MetaG | ecosystem: Engineered > Bioreactor > Anaerobic > Digestate... | reverse complement strand
GCCATATCACTATTATGCGCTAATGAAACGAAAAATGAATCTCCCGGAATCATGTAGCCGGACAATTCCATCTCTGTTTCCGTGAAAGATATTTGATATGCCGACCAGTTTTTTGCTTTTTTAAATGGAGCAACTGACGTTTGAGATTTTTCATTGAGATTTTTCGAAAAATCGGAAATAAACAACTCGTGATTCATAAAAAGCCAATTTTGTTTATTGTTCTTCTCTGTAATCTCATAAATAGTTTTGAAATCTTCTTGATGAACCAAATTTTGAAGTTGTTTATGCTGCGAAATCGACTTTTTTAACAATGGGAGGCTTTCACTGACCGAGAAAATATTATGATGACATGCAAAATAAAATTTCTTGAAATGAGTTCCGTAGGAATATATTTTTTCTTTTTCGTATTTAAGACAATTTCTGGAATCAATTCGGAGGGTTTTCAATAAATCTTTGAATGTACTTGGGCCCATCGTAGCCGAATAGAGTAAAACATTTTGTTCTTCGATGCGATGCCCCGAAATCATGATTTTATGTTTTGGTTCATCTCCCTTGATAGAAATTTTGTCAATAAATGATTGACTTCCGATAAAGGCATCAAAAGAAAAAATCTCATTGAGATATGGAGATATATGGGTGATGTTTTTCAGAAAAAGCTCTTCGTCATTGATTTTAAAAATAAATGCAGCATCGGGCGGAACCGCGTCAATAAGCGCTGCGTTATGTTGCCTGAAAAAATTATAATAGGAAAAGATGCCTGTGATAATAAGAACAATAGCAAAAAAGGTCAATCCGATAATTATTTTTTTAGAATAAGAGTTAATGCGTTTCATTATTTCCATATATAATTTTTGAATTGCAAATATATAATAAAATTTTACGATATGTGAAGGATAACTTGCTTATTTGTGATATTTACAATTTTTTTTATCATAAAAAAAGATCATCATGAAAAGTTTGTGTTTTTCATAAATTGGTGTAATTTTGCAACCCTTTTAAGATGAGTATTATTTATTATTATTTCTATCGAAATGAACAATCCAATTGCACAACAAATCAAAATTCAAAAAATTAATCATCTTCGTGTCGGCTACGGGAAAGATGATATTTCATTAGAAGATTATACAGAATCTGTTATTACTATTGATAAATCAGGGAATATTTTGAAGGAAGAACGTTTTTCTCCGGATGGTTCCTTTGAATCTTTAGTATTGAATGAATATAATGATCAAAATATTTTGATTAGTTCAAAAGAATATGATGATCAAAATAACTTAATTCATGAAGTAACATATCTTTATGATGATAAAAAATTACTTCAACAAACCACTTTGTATGGAGAAGATTCTCCTCATTATGTTACTCGTTTTGTTTATGAAGGCGAATTGCTGACAAAACAAGAAGCATACGTGGAAGATGATTTTGAATGTGTAGAGAAAACTTTTCAATATAATGAAAAGCAATTATTGACCAAGGAGGTGCATTTTGATGATGACGGAAGAACGCAATATATATATGAATATGAGTATCAACCGGATGGCTTGCTGCAAAAAATGGTCAAAATAGAGGTTCTGGAAAAGGATAAAAGAATTTATGAATATGAATACGACGAAGCTGGAAATAGGGTTAAGATATTGGTTTATAATTATCAAGAGCAATTGATTGCTAAAACTTATCAGAAATTTACCGATGATAATCTTTTATTCGAATCAGAAGAAGAAGATTTGAATAGCTATAAAAAGACGATATATGAACGTGAAGGGAATCTACTTATGAAGGTGTCTATTTATGGACGAAATGATGAATTACAGTCTTGGATAGATTTTGAGTATGATGAAAGTGGGCAGAACACCAAAATGGTGAATTACATCAAAGATGAAACAGATGAAGAATCGTATAGAATTCTTTATGAACTCATAAGACATTACACTCTTCCGGAAGCATAGGGATGTGCTTGCAAGGAGGAAAAATCCTGTTTTAGATATTTGTAATAGCCACAGATTGCAATCATAGCCGCATTGTCGGTAGTTAAGTCCAAATCAGGGAGAAATAATTGACGATTATATTTTTTGCTAAGTGTCTCCATTGCTTTTCGTAATCCGGAATTGGCGGAAACGCCTCCTGCCAAAACAATATCCATACATGTATGCTGTTTTATTGCAGCTTCCATTTTCAGTGTAAGGGAAGAAATGATGGCTTTTTGCATCGAAGCAGCCAAATCGGGTAAATGTTCTTCAATGAAGTTTGGATTTGCTTTTAGCCCGTCCCGAATAAAGTAAAGAAAAGAAGTTTTTAGTCCGCTAAAGCTAAAATCCAGGCCGGGTAAATTAGCTGTAGAAAAATGGTATTGATTCGGATTTCCCTCTTGAGCAAATTTATCAATGATTGGTCCTCCGGGGTAGGAGAGTCCTAAAATTTTGGCGGCTTTGTCGAAGGCTTCGCCGGCAGCATCATCAATGGTTCTGCCTAAAATTTCCATATCAAAATAATCATGAACTTTAAGAATGAGGGTATGCCCTCCGGAAACAGTCAGACATAGAAACGGGAATTCGGGTTTTCTTTTAGGGTGTTCGGTCTTGTCCAAAAATACCGACAAAACATGACCTTGTAAATGGTCAACTTCAATCAGTGGAATGCCTAAACTATATGCCATTGCTTTTGCAAATGAACTCCCTATCAATAGGGAACCGAGTAATCCGGGCCCATTTGTATACGCAATTGCAGATAATTGATTTTTATTTATCTTTGCACGTTTGAGCGCTGTGTCTATCACCGGAATAATGTTTTGTTGATGTGCACGGGAAGCCAATTCCGGAACCACACCGCCAAACTCGGAATGAACTTTTTGTGAGGCAATTACGTTTGATAAGATGGTGTTGTTGGCAATTACAGAGGCAGAGGTGTCATCACAGGAAGATTCAATACCAAGAATATAGGTTGACATAATTATACAATTTTGGGGCACAAAATTACTAAAAAAATCGGGAAAATAGGAAAAATCCTCCTCTGGGCTGTGATTATATTCATAACTCTTGATTTTTTAATTGTGGGTGCGCTGTTTATTAAGCCGATTCAAAATGCTTTGGTGGATAAAGTTACCAAAAGTTTGTCCGACAAATGGAAAAGTGAGATTTCAATCCAAAATATTTATTTAACACCTACTTTTCAATTGGAGGTTTATGGATTTGTGATCAAAGATTATCGTCATAATGATATGATTCGTGTTGATTATGCCAAAACGAGATTTAAAAGACTGAAACTATCTCCGATGTATCTTCATTTCGGTACGATTGTTGGGGAAGGTGGGGAAGTTGTAGTTCGCCAATATAAAGGGGATGAACGTGTTAATATTGCTCTTTGGGCGGATAATTTTAAAAAGAAGGAAACTCGTTTTTTGCTCAAAGCAGATAGACTTAGATTGGATGGAGTAGAATTTCGATATGAAAATGATGAAAAGCGATTGTATCAAAAGAATTCTGACATTGATTATGCCTTTTTTGTTTTGAGTGATATCCATTTTGATTGTCTTCACTTTACGGTTAATCGTGCCGATATATCAGCTAAAATAAATCGCTTAGGTTTTAATCAATATACAGGTTTTGAATTGCTCAATGCATCCGGAGATTTCAGAATTAATGAACATCAATTAACGTTAAATAATGCACTTGTAGTTACTCACAAGAGCCATGTATTTATGGATTTGGCTTTTCAGTATTCCGATTGGAGCTCTTTGGGTGAATTTGTGGATAGTGTAAATTTGCAAGTTGATGTTCGGCCTTCTACACTTAATACGGAAGATGTTGCCTATTTTGTTCCTTCATTAAAAGGAATGACGAATAGTGTTATTCTTAAAGGAAAAGTAAAAGGACCTGTTAATGATATTAACCTGCAATCATTACATGTAAATTATGGAAATAGCACCTTTGTAGAGGGTGATTTTTATCTTCAAAATATTACAGATATGCGAAAATTGAATATGGATTTGGATATTCGGAATTCAAATTTCAATTTTTCAGAATTAGCAATGATTGGGTTGCCCGGAAAGAAGCAGATGCCAATTCCAAAATCTTTGTTGCCAATGACAAATTGTAATTTGACAGGTGATTTTTCCGGACGTCTGACTCAATTTTCCACAGCTTTAAACATCAATTCTACATTTGGGAGTGCATTAGTTGATTTTTCTGTTTCTGATTCTACCGGAGAATTGGCATATTCAGGGGAAATAGGTGTTCCTCAATTAAATCTCGGAAAATTAATAAACCAAGAGCCAATTTTGGGCCATCTTTCTATGGAGACTGAAATTATAGGAAAAGCACAAATGCCTTTCGATAATAAGGATTTTTTTACTTCAATTGAGGCTGTTGTTACTGGAAGAGTAAATAAAATTCAATTAAAAGAATATATGCTCCAAAATGTCGATTTTAAAGGAGTGTATGCGGATCGTAAATATAGGGCAACCGTTGATTCCAAAGACACGAATATATGCTTTTCACTTGATGGAAATGTGGATCTTACCGGGCAATTACCCAATTATATAGCTTCGTTGTCAATTTCAGACCTTGCCGCCGGAAAGATTGCAGCACAATTTAAAACAGTAGACAGTCTTACTGCTCAAGGCTTCGACAAGGTAATTTATTTTGCGCAAAAATATCCGGATCTTCATCTTTCTGTAAATTCTCTGAAAATCAATGGGAATGCTTCAAATATTGATAATTTAACCGGAGCCTTGATGCTTGATTCTCTTTCTTATCTACAAGATGGGAAAGTGTTTCGGACAAAAGCTTTGCGTTTTATTGCACTAAATACGGAGGGCGTTCGCAAATACAGATTAACCTCTGATATTGTCAATGCATCTATGTCCACGACCTATCCAATTTCAAAACTTTTGGATACACTTTCCGAATTGGCTTATCGCTATGTCCCAAATCTTATGCCTGAAAAGAAAACTTCAGAAGGAGAGAAATTATCTGCTCATTTAGAAAATGCCTCGGATCAGTACCTCTCTTTTCAGTTAGAGACTTTTCAGACACGTCAATTACTTGCGTTTTTTACTCCCGGTTTGGCAATTGCACCTGCTTCTATAATCTTTTTTTATATCAATTCCCAACACGATCGTGATAGTATTGATGTTCGTGCACGTTATGTTCGTTTAAATCCGAAAATGCGTATTTCTAATCTACGATTAAACGGAAAAGAAATGGACAATCAAACTTTTTCTCTGACATGTACAGTTGATTCTTTTAATTTGCCGGTAAATGACAATACATTTTCTTTTAAGAATATCAATCTGAATGCAGCTGTTGAATGCAATCGAGTGCAGTATGATTTAAACTGGAAAAATCCCGAATCCGTCTCTTTATTGCCTTCTCAACTCTCGGGAATGGTTCAATTTTCAAGTTTGTCTCATTATATTCTTCAATTTTATAATGAATCAGAGTTGGCTATTAAGAATTATCGTTGGCATTTTAATGATCAAAATCAAATTCAAATAAAGAAAGATCGTATTGAGTTTGACAATCTTTTGCTCTCGGCAGATAAGAGTAGCTTAAAGTTAGATGGAACTTTTTCTCAAAAAGAAAATTTACCTTTAAAAATTGATGTCACAAACGTGGACCTTTCTATTTTAAATTCGTTTTTCGACAATAAAAGTATTAATTTGGGTGGAGATATCTCTTCTGAATTTAATTTTTCAGTTGAAAAAGGAAAAAAGATACTTAACGGGAAAGCATTAATAAGTGATTTTGTATTTAATGAAACCAAATTTGGAAATATATTTGTTTTAGCTACTTTGCCGACACAAAATGATGTGCGATTCGTGGGCGGAATTTATACTTCTGAAAATAGTATAAACTCATCTGATATTACGAATTATTCGTATGCTTCTTTTGAAAAAGAGAAAGGAAAAATAGCTTTACTTAATGGGGGGTATGATATTAAAAATAAACAATTTGCTGTTTATACAAATGTGTCTTCACTTGAAGTCGGGTTTCTTGAGCCTTTTTTATCCTCATTTAGCCATTATGTGAATGGGGATGCTTCAGCAGAATTGGCTTTTATTGCTAAACCGGATACTTTTTATTTTGACGGAAAAGTTCTTTTGAAAAAAGCTGAATTGGGAATAGCTCCTCTTAATACAGTTTATAAAATTGAAAATCAGAAAATTGAATTTAATCAAAAAGGACTTGAATTTAATAAAATTGTGCTCAAAGATAAATATGAGAATCAGGCAATTCTAAATGGTTATGTGCATCATAATAAATTTAAAAACATGAAATTGAATCTGACTATTGAGTCGGATAGAATTTTAGTTCTTAACACTGCAAAGTCACTTGATATGCCTTTTTATGGAGATGGATTTGTTAAAGGAAAAATTTTAATCAGCGGAGATGAGAAAAAATTGAAGTTCTCGGGAAATAATATTGTCACCGGGAAAGGAACAAACTTCTTTTTGCCTCTCTATTTCAGTGAAAGTACTTCAGAATCAGACGTAATTGTTTTCAAAGCACCTCCTAATGTAGAAAAAAGTCTACAAAATCCAAAAGAACAGCAAAATGCGATGGAAATGGAGTTTGACTTTAATGTTGATATTACTCCGAATGCTATGGTGCAGATTGAATTGGATCCGTCTATTGGCGGGACATTACAAGCACGGGTTGAAGGCCCGCTCCGATTTATGTACAGCACCTCTTCCGACATGTCGCTCACAGGAACTTTAGCCTTGCAATCCGGATCGTTCCATTTGACATTAAAAGATATAATTGATAAAAAGTTAACGTTAACTCCGGGTGGGACTATCAATTTTGTAGGCCCAATTGATCTTGCAACTGTTAATTTAAGCGGAGTATACAAAACAAATGCTTCTCTAAATGAAATCATTTCACAAGATATTGCGGGAGCCACGAACCTTAGACGCACTCCGGTAAATGCATATATTCACCTTATTGGGAGTCTTTTTAATCCTTCTATTGATTTTTCTTTTGAATTGCCAAATAGTTCCAATGATATATCTACCCTCTTTTATAGTGCCATTGATACTACTGTAGCCGAAAACCGAACACGACAATTTTTTTCTTTGCTTGTTCTCGGGAAATTTGAGTCATCGGAGCAAAATACAACAAATATGGTTGCCTCTGCAGTTGAATATTCGGGGGTGGAACTCTTAACCAATACCATTAATAATTTTATTTCTCAAAATTTAAAATATGTTGATATCGGCCTTAAGTATAGAAATGCTGATGAAACGCATGCCGAAGAGTATAGTGTTTCCGCATCAACAAGCCTTTTTAATGATAGAATTATTATTGAAGGAAGTTTCGGCTATACCAACGATAAAACAAATAATTTCGACAATGGGACTAATTTTATTGGAGATTATAGTATTGAATATGCATTGAATGAATCTAAAAATTGGAGAGTTAAGGTATTTAATGTAACCAATCAATTTTCTTCTTTAACCCAATCTTCACCATATGCTCAAGGGGTTGCTGTTATTTTTAAAAAAGAGTTTAATAATAAAAAAGATTTTCTGGAAAGTTGGAAAAGTCCTTCCAAAAAGAAAGTAATCAGAAGTAATGTAAAATCAACAAAAAGTACCTTAAAAGATTAATATTATTACAATATGAATAATAATAGAATTATTGCGATATTGCTTTTCCTTATTGCTATGTCTGCGGCAGCTTGGTTTTTTTCAGATATTCTGATTTATATGTTTATTGCACTTGTTCTGGCAATTTTAGGAACTCCTTTGGTTAATTTAATGATGAAAATTAAGTATAAAAAAGTTCAAATGCCTAAAAGCTTAGCTGCCCTTATTACCATGTTGGTTATGCTGACTCTTTTTGTGCTCTTTTTTCGCTATTTTGTTCCACTTATCGTTTCTGAAATTCAACAAATTCTGAGTATTGAAACAACGCTAATTACGGATAATTTGTACTTATGGATGCAAAAATCTGAAACAATTCTTAAAGAACACGGTTTTTTGCTTCAAGAAGAATACCTTGCAGATATTATCACCGTCCAGATGAAGCAATTGTTACAAAAATTTAGCCTAACCTCTGTTTTTGGAAATGCAATACAATTAATCTCTGCTATGATTATCGGACTATTTTCTGTTTTATTTATGACGTTCTTTTCTCTTAAAGATAATCAAATCTTTTTTAAATTAATTCGTAAAGTCATCCCTGTATCTTATCGAGATAATTTTACCAATATTGTACAAGCAATTAAAAAACAGTTGGTTCAATATTTTTCCGGAGTTTTTATTGAAATGTTGATTGTAGGCTCTTTAGAAGGATTGCTGTGTTATATTTTAGGAGTTCCCAATCCTTTATTGATAGGTTTCCTTGGAGGATTGCTGAATATTATTCCTTATGTAGGGCCTCTGATAGCTTTAGCATTGAGCAGTTTTATCGCTTTGGCCGGAATTTTTCCGCTGTCTCCTGATTCTGCTGCTATCTCCATGCTTTTAATCAAAGTCATCTCAGCATTTGCAATAACCAAATTATTAGATGATTTTGTGCTACAACCCTTAATTTATGGAAAAAGTGTTCATGCACATCCGCTTGAAATCTTTATTGTCATTCTTGTTGCCGGTCATGTGGGAGGAGTTTTGGGAATGATCTTCGCAGTACCTGCCTATTCATTGTTGAGAATTATTCTGAAAGAGTTTTTCTCTCAGTATTATTCAGGAGATGATATGTAATTTTTTGATACTTTTTTCGTTAAACATCAAAAGGATAAATGCATGGAATTGTTTTTATGTGTATCTTTGCAATGTGAAATAGAAAGTTTTATAAAATCGTGAAAAAACAACATTGTCACTTTTTTACTTTTTTACTGCTTGTTGTATATTTTGTATTTTCTTCGGGAATTGCAATAACAGTGCATCATTGCTGTGACCATTGTCGTGAATACGTGGCTCAACAATGTTGTGAAGACCATGGAGACGAGGAATCTTGCGAAATACCGAATGCAGAGAAATCGGATTCTCATCACCATCATGCACACGATAAGTATTATTTTTTTAAAATTAAAGATTTTTATAAAGCCTCTCAATCCGTAATTCCTGCTCATTGGCAATGGATACAAGTCGGAGAAGAAGCTTTCCTTACACAATTTGTCAGCAATCTTTCTCTTGAAAAAAGATTAAAAGAAAATATTTTTATTCCCTCTTTTTTTCACCTCCAAGGAGATCGATTACTAGATTTTCTTCATCAACGGGTGTATTATGCATAATTAATTGATTTTATATTAGTTACTAATCTTTCTTTATAAAAAAATAAAGAGAGATTCGATGAATTATAAATCAAAATAATTATGTACATTATGAAAAAATATATCATCCTTATCATTGGGTGGCTTTGCTTTATTCAGATAGGAAATGCACAACAATCACTTCGAGGCAAAGTAATGGAATATAATGAAGCAGAAGAAGGAACTCCAGTGGTCGGGGCAATCTTACAGTGGCAAAATACCAGTGTAGGAACCGTTACTGACCAAAATGGAATGTTTGCGCTTCCGAAAGTAGAAGAATCTAATATATTGATTGTGAGATATTCTACATATCAAAATGATACCATTACAGTGGAACGAAATCGCACAGAGTTAAATATAGTGCTTTCTACAGCCCATAGTCTTCCCGCAATTTCTGTTGAGGCAAGCAGACAAGGCGCCTACATTTCAGTTAAACCAATATTAACCACAGTTATTTCTACTGATGGACTCCGCAAAGCAGCTTGTTGTAATCTTTCAGAGAGTTTTGACAATACGGTGGCTGTTGATGTTGAATATGCAGATGCCGTGAGTGGGGCCAAGCAAATATCAATGCTTGGGCTTGCCGGAATTTATAGTCAAATCCTTCTTGAAAATACTCCTTATATTCGTTTGCTTTCTAATCAATTCGGATTGGGCTATGTTCCCGGAACTTGGATGGAAGGAATTAGTATTTCAAAAGGAACTGCTTCTGTAACAAATGGATATGAGGCAATTACAGGCCAGATTAATGTTGATTATAAAAAACCTGAAACCAATACAGAAAAGCTATTCATTAATCTATATGGAAGTTCTATGGGAAAAGCTGAATTTAATTTGAATTCAGTATTTAAAATAAAAGAAAATCTTTCCACCATGTTATTACTACATACAGAGGGACAGTTTGCTAAATTAGATATGAATCATGACTCTTTTATTGATATTCCGATTAATTATCAAGTAAATGCAATGAATCGCTGGGATTATCAAAAACCGGGGAAATTTGAAGGCAGAACGATGTTGAGTTATATGTGGGAAGATAGAATGGGGGGGCAAATGAAATACAATTATAAAACTCCCGCCGGGATGGATTCACTTTATGGGCTTAGAATAGGAACGAATAAATTAAATGTGATTACCAAAAATGGTTTTTTGTTGGAAGGAGAGCATGAAAGTATAGGAACGGTATTGGCTTTTACTTTTCATCATAATAAATCTTTCTTTGGTAAAAAGAACTACAATGCACAACAGATTAGCGGTTATGCCAATGTTCTTTATTCCAATAGATACGGACAGAGTGAACGTCATAAACTTACCGTTGGAGGAAGTTTACAGATGGATTTTCTGGATGAACAATTATGGAATATTACTGAAGCAGTAGGTGAAGAAAAACTAACTCGCGAAGAAATCGTTCCCGGACTTTTTGGAGAGTATTCTTATTCTATTGAAGATAAATTGGTTATTATGGGGGGAATAAGAATAGATTATAATGCTTTTTATAAAATGCTTTTTTGGACACCTCGAATTCATCTAAAATGGGTGCCTGTTCCCAACAGCTCTTTTCGTATATCTGCAGGAAAAGGTTATCGAACTGCTAACGTTTTAGCCGAAAATCTTTCTTTAATGATCAGTAACCGTACTTTTAATTTTTCAAAAAATCTAAAACCGGAAGAGGCATATAACGCCGGAATTAGCTTTGTCCAGTCTTTTGATATGAAAGGCGGAAAGTCGAATTTCTCCATCGACTATTTTTATACCTATTTTATGAATCAAGTTTTAATAGATTTTGACCAAAATCCTCAAAAAGTGTTTGTATATAACCTAAATGACGAGGGCATAAGCGGCAAATCTTATTCGCACTCAATTCAAGCAGAAATGACTTTTTATCCATTAAAACGATTTGAAATAATAGTTGCTTATCGTTTTAACAATGTATGGCAGACTACGGCCGGAGATTTGCAGCAAAAAGCATTGGTTAGTCCACACAAAGCTTTGTTAAATCTTAACTATGCGACAAAATTTGATAAGTGGAAATTTAATCTTACGTTGCAATATAATAGCTCTATGCGTCTTCCAAATACAAGTATAAATCCACCGGAATACCAACTTCCGGATCAATCTCCCGACTTTTTCATCTTAAATGCCCAAATTACCAAAAAGTTCAGAACATGGGAAATTTATGCAGGCGGAGAGAATTTGTTGAATTATAAACAAAAAAATCCAATCTTATCTGCTGATAATCCTTTCGGAGAGCATTTCGATGCATCCATCATATATGCTCCTATAACAGGTGCCATGGGATATCTTGGAATTCGTTGGACTCTTAATTAAACCTTTTTATAAACCAAATTAATTTATTAAAAATCAAAAAAGTATGAAAAAAATTGTTTTAATCGCGTTTATAACGCTAATCGGATTGACTGCATGGAGTCAAGAAGCAAAAAATGCTACTGTTGTGATTCAAACCAACGGAGTATGTAAAATGTGTCATGACCTAATGCAAAAAAATGTTCCTTTTTTTAAAGGGGTTACAGATTTTAGTTATGATGATGCAACCTCAAAAGTTACGGTTGTATATAATCCTCAAAAAACTACTCCCGATGAAATAAGACTGGGAATTAGTAAATTAGGATACAATGCAGATCAAGTTAAAGCAGATCCGGAAGCTCGTGCCAAACTTCCTGCTTGTTGCAGAGCAGAAAAGAATGCACATTCCGGTTGTTCTCACCAAAAAAGTGGGAGTGGGTGCGGAGGTCATAAATAGGAAACTCCTCTTTAATATTTCTATTGACTCAATTATTTATAGGAACGGGTTGTAAAAATCCGTTCCTTTTTTATTAGTAATTCATGATAAAAATCAGGATAACTAAGAGCGAACTCAATTTCGTATGAGAAAAATGATCGCAAAGGTGCTAAGACGCAAAGTTTTTGCCATCCGAGGTGTGAGGGATTTAGGTTCTAAGCTCGAAGGTAAGGTAGGCGATGGTGCCGCAAAGATAAGTCAGAAATTTACATTTATTATTTCGTATTTTAAATTGAAATTAAAATGATTTTTTCATTAATGCAAAATGCTTTTTCATTATCAATTTATGATAAAATACTCGTCTCTTTACATATTATTTACAAAAAAAAGTGAATAAAAGTTAGAAAAACTAAAATTACAAACAGTATTTTTCCTTAATTCCTTTAAATTTTACCCCTTTATACAGATTTTAATACCAAAAATCACTAATTTTTACCCCTTTAACATGACATTTATCCCCAAAAAAGAGCTGCTGTGTTAAAAAAGTGTTGTTTTGCATTGTTTTTTTAAGAATTTCTATAAAAAACAATTGCATTAAAACTTTACATTAAATCATTTTAAAATGTATTTATTATGAAAATTATAGGAACGGGAAGTGCGTTACCATCATTAGTTGTTACAAACAAAATGCTTTCAGAATTTTTAGATACTAATGATACTTGGATTTTTACCAGAACTGGTATTAAGAAAAGAAGAATTATATCAACGGAAACACTTTTAGACTTAGCTGTATCAGCTTCAAAAAAAGCGATAAAGAGAGCAGGATTAAAGGCTACGGATATAGATTTTATAATATGTTCCAATGTGGCCAATAATTATGTTGTACCATCTTTAAGTGCAATGATTCAGGGGGAAATTAAGGCTACATGTCCTTGTTTTGACCTAAATGCAGCTTGTACGGGATTTATTTATGCTTCAGATATTGCAGAAACATTTCTTCAAACCAAACGGGCAAAAAATATCTTAATCGTTTGTGCAGAAGAACCAACTCGGTTTTGTAATTGGCAAGAACGTGATACCAGTGTCTTGTTTGGTGATGGTGCAGGTGCAGTTGTAGTAACCGCAGGAGATGATATGAAATCCATTCGTCTTACTACGACTTCAAATACGGATGTGCTTTATTACAGCAGAACACTTGAGAGCACTCCATATTTAAACAATAATGAACAAACAATCCCATTGGTAATGCATGGTCGTGATTTATTTAAAATTGCGGTTTCAGCAGCCGTAGAAGATATAAATATTGTTTTGGATCAAGCGGGAATCACCGCGGAGAATGTGGATTATTTTCTGATTCATCAGTCGAATAAGCGAATGATAGACAGTATAAGACATACTATGGAGCAATCGGTTCATAAATTCCCTCATAATATTGAAAAATATGGGAATACTTCATCCGCTAGTATTTTGATTCTAATGGATGAAATGAGTAGGAAATCTCAATTAAAAAAAGGAGATACATTGGTGTTGAGTGCTTTTGGAGGTGGTTTTACTTCAGGAGCAATGGTTATTACGTGGAACCTAAATGAATAAACTAAATAGATAGAAAAATGATTAAAAGTGAAATTTGTGATTTATTAGGGATAAAATATCCCGTATTTCAGGGTGGAATGGCTTGGATTTCAGATGCATCATTGGCAAGTGCAGTTTCTAATGCCGGAGGACTTGGACTGATTTCAGCCATTAACTATGGTGTTGATGAAGTGCGACAAGAGATAAGAAAGTGCAAAAAATTAACCGATAAACCATTTGGAGTAAATATAATGTTGATGAATCCCTTTGTGGACGATATTGCTCAAATGGTTATTGAAGAAGGGGTTTCTGTACTAACCACTGGAGCGGGGATGCCTTCTAAATATATGAAAGATTGGTTGGGAGCAGGAATTAAGGTTATTCCTGTAGTAGCTTCTGTTGCAGTGGCTAAACGTGTTGAAATGATGGGCGCAACAGCTATTATTGCAGAAGGAAGTGAAGCCGGGGGGCATGTTGGAAATCTGAATACCTTGGTATTAGTTCCACAAATTGTTGATGCAGTTTCAATACCGGTTTTGGCAGCAGGTGGAATTGCTGATGGCAGAGGTTTAGCTTCTGCTTTGATTTTAGGAGCGAAAGGGGTTCAGTGTGGAACTTGTTTTCTCGTGGCCAATGAATGTACAATCCATGAAAATTACAAGAAGAAAGTGCTTTCGGCTAGAGATTCTGATACTATTGTTACAGGAAAGCGTTTTGGACATCCCGTAAGAGCTTTGAAAAATCAATTTACGAAGCAATTTGCTGACATGGAAAATGACAATACCGTTGATGATAAGACCATAATGGATTTTGGATCAGGTTCTCTTAGAAAAGCAGTTAAAGATGGCGATGAAAAAATGGGAAGTTTTATGGCCGGACAGGCAGCAGGGTTAATTTGCGAATCCAAACCGGCAAAAGATATAATTGAATTAATGGTTAAAGATGCTGAGGAATTGTTGAAGAAGGGAAATCAATTTATTTACTAAAATTAGAAATTTATGGAAAGAAGAGTTGTAGTTACCGGAATGGGTATTGTATCCCCAATCGGAAAAGATGTACAAACTTTTTGGAATAATCTTACTCAAGGAGTTTGTGGAATAGGCCCAATCACCTCGTTTCCTCCCGGTGATTTGCCGATAAAATTTGTGGGAGAAGTGAAAGATTTTAATGCTGAAGATTTTGGCGTAGAGAAGTCTAGCGCAAGACGAGCAGATCGTTTTACACAATTTGCATTGGCAGCTTCCCAACAAGCTATGGATAATAGTCGCCTATCTATGAATCCCGAAAGATTAGGAGTCTATATTGGTTCCGGAGTTGGTGGGATTCATACTTTTTTCGGAGAAAGCAGAAAAGTATTGGAAGAAGGAGTAAATAGAATATCTCCATTATTTATTCCTATGATGATTTCTAATATTGCAGCCGGAAATGTAGCCATAGCCCACAAAGCAGAGGGTCCTTGTTTGCCTGTAGTTACGGCTTGTGCCACGGGAACTCATTCGATTGGAGAGGCTTATCGAGCAATCAAACACGGGTATGCAGATGCCATTATTGCCGGAGGGACAGAAGCATCTGTTACCCCTCTCGCAATAGGTGGGTTTGCCAATGCGAAAGCACTATCCCGTGCCGATGAATTGGATAAAGCTTCTATTCCTTTTGATAAACGTCGTCAAGGATTTGTACTTAGTGAAGGAGCAGGAATTGTTATTTTGGAAGAATACGAACATGCAAAAGCCAGAAATGCTGAAATATATGCAGAGATCTGTGGCTATGGCAATACTTGTGATGCTTATCACTATACAGCACCGAAACCGGATGCGGCTTGTGCAGCCAAAGCAATGACTATAGCACTAAAAGAGGCAGGTTTTACGGATAAGGATGAACTTTATATCAATGCACATGGCACTTCCACTCCTTTAAATGATATTACTGAAACTCATGCTATTAAGTTGGCTCTTGGAGAAGAGCGAGCAAGGAGAACGCTTATAAGTTCTACTAAATCTATGACAGGGCACATGCTTGGTGCTGCCGGAGGTGCAGAATTGATAGCTTCGGTCATGACCTTAAGAACAGGTATTATTCATCCTACAATCGGATTATTGGAACCTGATCCTGAATGTGATTTGGATTACGTGCCTTTGACTGCCCGCAGAGCCAATATTACAATTGCTTTATCCAATTCTTTGGGGTTTGGTGGACACAATGGGTCCGTTGTAATTAGAAAAATTGAATCATAACATATTAATATAATTATTTAGATATGAAAAGAGAAGAAATTAAAACATTTCTTCCTCATCGAGAACCTATGTTGTTGGTTGATGAGGTTGAAATAGATGAACAAAAAGTAGCTCATGCGAAGTACCATGTTAGCGGAGATGAATTTTTTTTAAAAGGTCATTTTCCCGGAAATCCGGTAGTTCCGGGTGTAATTTTGTGTGAAATTATGGCACAATCTTGTTGTTTGTTAATAGGAGATGACCTTATCGGGAGAACTCCGTTTTATGCCGGTATTGATAAAGTAAAATTCAAAAAACAAGTGAAACCGGGTGATACCATTGAAATAACCGCTAAAATTAATATGCAGAAAAAGTTGATCTATTTTGTAGAAGCTTATGCAGAAGTAAATAATCAACGATGTGTTCAGGCAGAAATGGTATTTGCTCTAGTTGATAACGATAAAATAACGAATGAATGAAATTATTAGAAAATAAAGTCGCTTTGATAACAGGCGCATCACGTGGAATTGGAAAAGAAATTGCAATTGAATTGGCGAGTCATGGAGCTAATATAGCTTTTACCGATTTAAGACAAGATGAACAAGCCATGTCTGTTGAATCTACATTGCAAAAATTGGGAGTTAAAGCCAAATTTTATGCTTCGGATGCTTCTTCGTATGAAGATGCTCAAATATTAATACAAAATATAGTCAGCGATTTTAATAGTATTGATATTTTGGTTAATAATGCCGGAATTACACGAGATACTTTATTGCTCAGAATGAGTGAAAAAGATTGGGATCTTGTGATGAATGTGAATCTTAAATCAGTATTTAATCTAACGAAAGCTGTTCAACCGATTATGCTTAAGCAACGTTCAGGTTCAATAATTAATATCAGTTCTATTGTGGGAATAGGAGGCAATGCCGGTCAGGCAAACTATTCCGCTTCCAAAGCCGGAATTATCGGATTTACGAAATCCGTTGCCAAAGAAATTGGTTCCAGAGGTATTCGTTGCAATGCAGTTGCTCCGGGTTTTATTGTAACCGAAATGACCAATGTATTATCAGAAGAAGTGAAAGAGATTTGGACGAAAGAGATTCCATTGCGAAGACCGGGGACACCAAAAGATGTTGCTCAAACAGTACTCTATTTGGCATCGGAATTGTCTTCCTATTTAACCGGTCAGGTGCTGCGTTGCGATGGTGGACTTCAAATGTAAAATATGTATTTACAATCTAAATGATATTGTATGAAAAATAAAATTGAAACTTTAAGAGCATCCAAATCCAGATTGCAATTGGGCGGAGGAGAACAAGCAATAGCGAAACAGAAAGAGATGGGAAAATTAACGGCTCGTGAACGAATAGAACAATTATTGGATCCCGACACGTTTTGCGAGTATGATCTTTTTATTAGACACGAAGCTCGTGAATTTGGAATGGAGAATAAAGAACTTCCCGGGGATGGAGTCGTTATCGGAACCGGAAAGATTTACGGAAAAAAAGTCGCTGTATTTGCACAAGACTTTACTGTGGTGGGTGGTTCATTGGGCTATATGCATGCCAAAAAAATCACCAAGATTATGGATTATGCCCTAAATATGAGAATGCCGCTCATTGGAATCAATGACTCGGGTGGGGCGAGAATCCAAGAAGGAGTTAATGCTTTGGCCGGTTATGGGGATATTTTTTATAGAAATACACTCGCCAGTGGTGTTATTCCTCAATTGTCAGTTATTCTCGGACCTTGTGCCGGCGGTGCCGTCTATTCTCCGGCGCTCACAGATTTTGTTTTTGTGGTTGACGGTATTTCGAAAATGTTTATCACAGGTCCGGAAGTAATTAAAACGGTTCTTGGTGAAGAGATTGATATGGAATCGTTGGGTGGCGCCCGTGTTCATTGCGAAACTACAGGAAATGCGCATTTTTTTGCTCGTAATGAAGCGGAGTGTTTTCAACAAATAAGGGATCTTATTAAATATGTTCCATCCCACAATGAAGAGGCTGTTTCATCTTTGAATACAGATGAAAAAATATCCAAAAAAATAATTGATATTGAACAGATTATTCCGGTTGACCCGACAAAACCCTATGATGTTCGGGAGGTGATTAGAGAAATTACAGATGACGGGGAATTTATAGAAATTCAAGAACTTTTTGCAGCCAATATTGTTATTGGATTTGGCAAAATGGGAGGGAAAACTGTTGGTTTCGTTGCAAATCAACCGATGGTTCTTGCCGGAGTGCTCGATTGTGATTCCTCTGACAAAGCAGCCCGTTTTATCAGATATTGTGATGCATTTAATATCCCGATTGTTACTCTTGAAGATATGCCGGGTTATTTACCGGGGATAGATCAAGAACATGCCGGAGTTATTCGTCATGGTGCTAAAATGTTATATGCATATAGCGAAGCAACTATCCCTAAAATTACGGTTATTTTGAGAAAAGCATACGGTGGAGGATACATCGCAATGAACTCTCGTCATTTGGGAGCAGATTTTGTTTTTGCGTTGCCGACTGCGGAAATTGCAGTTATGGGACCTGAAGGAGCAGCCAATATTATCTTTAGAAAAGAGATAACCGCCGCTGAGAATCCCGCTGAAATGAGAAAAATAAAAGTTCAAGAATATAAGGATAAGTTTGCAAATCCGTATGTGGCTGCAGGAAAAGGTTATATTGATGCAGTGATTGAACCCAATGAGACAAGGGATTATATTTTGAATGCACTACAGTTGTCTGAAAATAAGCAAATTTTATCTCCCAAGAAAAAACATGGAATTCCACCATTTTAATATTTACGATTATGAATGAAAAAAATAAAAGTACTCACATTTCCCTTCAGCTTTACCCTAATGATTGTCAGTATGTGACATTGCCTAACCATAAGTTTCCGCCAAAGAAAGGATGGAAAAAGAGAAATCTGAATGAAATTCGCTCTGTCATTCCGGGTTCTGTTACAGAATTATTCGTTAAAGAGGGTGGAATGGTTAAAAAAGGAACTCCGTTATTGAAGTATGAAGCGATGAAGATGGAAAATATTGTTTGTGCCCCGGCAGATGGTCGCATTTCTAAAGTTTGCGTTGAGGTCGGTGCTTCTTTTCCGAAAGGGATCTTAATGATCTCTTGGGAGTGATTTAGTATCAAGATTATAAATAAAAAAGAGACTATCTTTATTTGGGGACAGCCTCTTTTTTTGTAGTTAAAAATAGTTTATTTGCCTAATTTTTTTTCAACTTCTTCTTTAGATAGTTTTTTTGTGCAGAAAAACCAATCGTAACAGGTCAATTCTCCACTTTTATCTTCCATCCTGTCTTTTGCAGTTCCGCAAGAACCGGCAGTGGGAACAATTACATCGTCTCCGGGACGCCAATCTGCGGGTAAAGCCACTTTGAAATTATCGGCAGTTTGCAATCCAATCAGAATTCTTTTAATTTCATCAAAGTTACGACCTAATGACAAAGGATAGTAAATGATTGTACGAATGGTCCCTTTCGGATCAATGAAGAATACAGCTCTTACGGCTTGCGTTTCACTCTCTCCCGGTTGAACCATTCCATAGGCCTTTGCAACCTTCATGGATACGTCTTCAATCAATGGAAATTTTATTTCAATGTCTTTCATTCCTTTGTACTCAATTTTTTCCTTAATGGTTCTTAACCATGCAATATGACTGTATAAACCATCAATTGATAATCCTATTAATTGACAATTCAAAGCTTCATATTCTGCAGCCATTTTTCCGAAAGTCATAAATTCTGAAGTGCATACAGGCGTAAAGTCTGCAGGGTGGCTAAATAAAATTACCCATTTTCCCTTGAAATCCGAAGGGAAACTAATTTTACCTTGTGTTGTAACGGCTTCAAAAGCAGGAGCTTTATCTCCAATTCTAGGCATTACATTTACATTGTTTTCCAAATTTTCCATGTTTTTTTGTTTTTTATGATTATTGTTTGTTTTTTCAAGAACAAAAATAATACAAATATTATTATAAATCAAATAGATTTTTATTATCTTTGTATAAATAAAATCTATAACCATGACAATACAACAATTAGAGTATATATGTGCTTTAGCGAAGCACCGTCATTTTGTAAAAGCTGCGGCAGCGTGTAATGTTACGCAACCTACATTAAGTATGATGATTCAAAAATTGGAAGATGAACTTGGCGTAATCATTTTCAATAGAGGAAATCATCCGATTACGATAACTTCAATAGGGGAGAAGATTATTGCACAAGGCAGAACAACACTAAATGAGCTTCACAGAATTACTGAATTGGCGGATAGTGAAACGAAACAAGTTGCAGGAGATTTACGCATCGGTGTTATTCCGACTGTAGCACCATATTTAGTTCCGAAATTTATTATGCAATTTCGGAGTTCATATCCTCAAGTTTCCTTATCTGTTAAGGAGATGACGACAACGTCTATCATTACGCATCTGCTTCAATCTGATTTGGATATGGCTATTTTGGCAACCCCTTTGGATTATGAGGATATTTTGGAAATCCCATTATATTATGAAAAATTTGTTGCTTATTTTTCTGCTTCCTATTTTGATAAAGATATGCCGTTGCGAGCTACCGACTTACCCTTGGAACATATTTGGGTATTACAAGAGGGGCATTGTTTGCGTACTCAAGTATTTAATTTTTGTCATAATAATATTACTAAAAATACGGAATACGAAGCAGGGAGTATTGATACATTAGTAAAAATAGTGGACAAAAATGGAGGTTATTCGGTAATTCCGGAGCTGCATATCGAATTTTTGAATGAGGAACAGCGAATGCATGTACGTACAATTGATAATCCTCCGGCAGTTCGGGAGATTTCAATTGTAATTAAGAAAAATTATGCAAGAGAAGGAATGATTAATGCGGTAGTAAATATCGTAAAACAAGTAATCCCACCTCACATGATAGATAATCGTTTAAAGAAATTTGCGGTAAAACTTTAGTTATTACCTTCAGCGCAAAACCATTGCCTTTCTCCGGGGTGAGACGGTAGGTGGAAAGCCGTCACACCCAAAAAATTCATCAAATTATCAAACAAAATAGTATAATTTTGCATCAGATATTTCTAATTTTTAAGAATTTACGATGATAACAAAAAAAGGAGGCAACAAACGGCCTCCTTTTTAGATGTATTGAACAGTTTAAGGGATTAATATCGATTTCTTTCGGTATAATAGGTATGGAGTAATTTATGAGATTTGTGGCTGTTAGGTTCTTCCAAAAATTCTTCATAAATTGCTTTGATTTCAGGATTTTCGTGAGATTTCCGAATCGGCATTTTTTCATCTTCTTTATAGATGGCTTCCATACGTGCAGTTCTAATTTCGACATTTGTCGGAATAGGTTGCCCGCCGCCTCCGAGGCATCCGCCCGGACAAGCCATAATTTCAACAAAATGGTATTCCACTTTCTTATCTTTAATAGCTTGTACCAAATTTCTTGCATTGGCAAGTCCATGTGCAATAGCGACTTTGAGTTCAACTCCTTCAAGGAAATCCCATTCGGGTTTAACCTTTTCAAGGCGGAGTGCAGCTTCTTTGATACCTTCAAAACCTCGCACCGGGGTAATATTCAATTTTTCGAATGGGACTTCACGACCGGTTACGATTTCATAAGCGGTTCGAATGGCAGCTTCCATCACACCGCCGGTAGCCCCAAAAATTACTGCGGCACCAGTTGAAGTTCCCATGATACTGTCGTAATTTTCTGTTTTTAATGTATTCACATTAACGCCGGTTTGTTGAATCATAGAAGCTAATTCTCTTGTTGTTAAAACATAGTCCACATCTTGAAATCCACTGTCCCTCATTTCAGGACGATTGGCTTCATATTTTTTTGCCGTACAGGGCATAATGGAAACGCTAACCATATCTTTCGGGTCAATTCCCTTTTTTTCGGCATAGTAAGTTTTGGCTAAAGCTCCAAACATTTGTTGCGGTGATTTACAAGTAGATAGATTTGGTAAGAAATCGGGGTAAATGTGTTCGATAAATTTAATCCATCCCGGAGAACAGGAGGTGAACATGGGGAGTGCCGTAGAAGCATCGCCATCCACTAAAGCTCTTTTAAGACGAGTCAACAATTCGGTGCCTTCTTCCATAATAGTTAAGTCGGCGCTCCAATCGGTGTCTAAAATGGAATCGAAACCCATACTTCTGAGTGCAGCGACCATTTTTCCAGTTACACGGTGTCCGGGACGAAGCGCAAACCGTTCCCCGAGAGCAACTCTTACTGCAGGTGCTGTTTGAACAACCACATGTTTGCTTGGGTCATAAATAGCATCCCAAACTTCTTCAATATAATTCCGTTCTGTTAGAGCCCCGGTAGGACAGCGATTGATACATTGTCCACAATTGGTACACACAACTTCGGACATTGGTTTATCTAAAAAGGTTGTCATAATGGTATGCATTCCTTTATAAGACATCGTTAGGGCATTCACACCTTGTATTTCTGCACAAGTGCGGACACAACGGGTACAACGAATACATTTACTTGAATCTTTCTGAATGGAGTAGGAAGACATATCCGGGTTTGATTCGCGGCGAAGACTAAGGAACAACTCTTCATCGGTTCTATATTCCAGAGCCAATGTTTGTAATTCACAGCTATTACTTTTACTGCATTTGATACAATTGATATTGTGTTCGGTTAAAAGTAACTCTAAAATATGTTTACGTGCCTGACGTATTTGCTGCGTATTGGTTAGGATTTCCATTTTCTCTTTTACGGGAGTAGCGCAAGAGGCTACTAAAGTTTTATCTCCTTTAACTTCAACAACACAAATACGGCAATTTCCTGCAACACATAAATCGTCATGATGACAAAGTGTAGGAATATGGACATTTAACATTTTGGCAGCGTTCAGTATGGTGGTTCCCTCTGCTACTTGGAGTGGGGTTCCGTTGATGGTTATATTGACGGTATTACTCATAATTTGGTCCTCCTTTAATAAACGATTTCTTCTCTAAAATTTTCAATAATGGATTTAAAAGCGTTGCCGACAGATCTTCCCAATCCGCATTTAGATGCATATTTCATAGTATTGGCAAGCTTAAGTAATTCATCTAAATATGATTTGGGTTTTTCTTTTCTTTTTACAGCTCGAACGCCGCGTAATAGTTGTTGTGTCCCGACACGGCAAGGGGTACATTGGCCACAGGATTCCTCTTCAAAAAAGACTAGATAATTTTCTAATATATTATACATGGAGCGAGAAGAGTTGAAAACTTTCATAGAACCCCCTGTTGGTATTCCTTCATAACCGATAATGGTATTGGCAAATTCCTTTCTTGGAACACAGAATCCTGATGCCCCTCCAACTTGAACTGCTTTAGTATCTCCATCGCCAAATTCTTCAACAAATTCTTGAACAGTCATTCCCATTTCGAGTTCAAAAACGCCCTCTTTGCAACAATCTCCGGAAACAGAAAAGAGCTTACTTCCTTGAGATGCTTTTGTCCCCAATTTTTTATATTCGGCAGAGCCTATTTCAGCGATAATCATTGTGTTCACAAAAGTTTCCACATTATTAACTACCGTTGGTTTGCCCAAATATCCCCAATTTACGGGAAATGGAGGTTTATTGGTCGGTTCGCCACGGTGTCCTGCCATAGATTGTAATAATGAGGTTTCTTCCCCACAAATATATGCTCCGGCACCAAAAACCAACTCAAGTTTAAAGTTAATTCCTAAAGCTCGGATGCTGTTCTCCATACGATCGATGGCAATTCTTAGTTTTGTTCCTAGAAATTTGTATTCACCTCTAAGATAGATGAATCCTTCTTTTGCTCCAACTATATATGCAGCTAAGGCCATTCCCCATACAACTTTGTCGGACGCTTTGGTTAAAATTTCACGGTCCTTAAAAGTTCCCGGTTCCCCTTCATCTGCATTACAAACCACGTATTTTACATCAGAGTTAGTTTCTTTTACTATTTTCCACTTTAAGCCGGTGGGAAAACCTGCTCCTCCGCGGCCTTTTAATCCTGAATCCAATAATTCTTGAATAAACGCATCCCGGCCCATTTTCATTACATTTTTCATTAATGCGTTACAATCCATATATTCTTTAAAAATTAGTTCTGTCCTTTTTAATTGTGTAGCCATGATATTTCGATTTTTTGATTAATAACTATTTCTTCATGTAACTTAATAAAATGTCTTTTACCTTTTCAGGAGTGAGCTCCGTGTAATATTCGTCATTGATTAACATGGCAGGGCCCTTATGGCACCAACCTAAACAATTTGTGAAATTCAGAGAGAATTTCCCGTCAGGGGTTGTTTCTCCGGGTTTAATTGCAAGCATCTCTGTAATAGCTTCTATGATGTCATCTTTATGTTTCATATCACAGATAATGGTTTGACAAACCCTTATAGAATACTTGCCTTGACGCTCGGTCGCTAAAAAAGAATAAAATGTAGCCGTTCCGTAAACATCTGCAGTAGAGATATCTAGTTCCTTTGCAATGTTTACCATGTTTTCGTCACTTAAATAGTAGAATTGTTCTACGACTTCTTGCAAAATTGGCATAAGACTTTCTCGTTTTCTGCCGTATTTGTTTGCTAATTGATTTATGAATTCTTCGCTGTTTGACATAAGATTGTTTTTTTGGTTAATAATATATTGTAAGAGTTAATTTTTCTACTTTTATGTGGAAAATTAACATGAAGTTTTTTCTCATAGGGCATATTCTATCTTTAGAATAATAAATTATTAATTTGTAAGACCTTAATTCAGTGTAAGTTAAAGCTGAGAGTCTTTTAAGATTTTGTTTACAATTTCAGGAAGAACATTTCTCCTTTAATCCAATTTCTATACGGTTCTGGGGGTGAGAATTACCCTTTATTATGTGGTTTGTTGAGGACCGGAGCTATTATTGAAATGTTGTAGTGCTGTTTTTTCAGTCGCAAATTTATATTTTTTTTTTGATTATGCAACATTTTTTTGATTTTTTTAAAAATAATTTATTTCAATCCTATTTATCTTTTTTGAAATCAGATTGATACGTCAACAAAATTTTATTTGTTAATAATTTATTATTCTACATCCAGACTTGGTTATTAATTTCTGTTTTTAATAAAAGAATTATTTTTTTGTTAAAAATATGGAATGTATGTTTTGATGCTTCATTGAAATATCCATATGAGAAATTTTAAAAATTCTAAAATCATTATAAATAAGAATAAGACGATGGATAAAGAATAAAAAAAAATGTAAATTTGCATCTTTAAATTAAAAATCAATTCATAATATAAATAAATATAAATCAGTATGATAAAAGATGATTTTGCAAAAAGACACATAGGTCCTGATCAGGAAGAAACTAAAAAAATGTTGTCGGTAATTGGGGTTAAATCCATGGAAGAGTTAATTGAGAAGACAATTCCTTCAAAAATTCGTTTAAAGAATCCTTTGCCATTGCCGGATGGAATGCAAGAGGGCGAATATTTATCGATGATGAAATCGCTTATGGCAAAAAATAAACTCTATAAATCATATATTGGTTTGGGACATTATAATACTTATACTCCGGCTGTTATACTGAAAAATATTTTTGAAAATCCGGGTTGGTACACCTCTTATACTCCTTATCAGGCTGAAATTTCACAAGGACGTTTAGAGGCATTGTTGAATTATCAAACTATGGTTTCAAGTCTCACGGGAATGCCCATCGCCAATGCTTCAATGCTTGATGGGGCAACTGCTTCCGGCGAAATGATGTTGATGTTCTATAATAGCAGAAGTAGAGAAGCTATTAAAAACAATGTGGTTAAATTTTTTGTTTCGGAAGATCTATATGAACATACGATAGGGATTTTAAAAACGAATGCAGCACCTTTAGGCATTGAGCTTGTGATAGGCAAAGCAGATCAAGTGGAATTGGATAATTCTTATTTTGGCGCCATTATTCAATATCCTAATGGTCATGGGGACATTCACGACTATTCCGCATTTGTAGAAAAAGCAAAAGCGCATCAGATTTTTGTCGGTGTCGAAGCAGATTTGCTTTCACTTACATTATTGGTTCCTCCGGGGGAATGGGGGGCAGATTGTGTAACAGGAACTACGCAGCGTTTTGGAATTCCGATGGGCTTTGGAACGGCTGCTGCCGGCTATTTCGCATGTAAAGAAGATTTTAAAAGACAAATGCCCGGACGTATCATAGGAATTACCGTGGATGCAGAAGGAAATAAAGCATTTCGGATGGCGTTGCAAACCAGAGAACAACATATCAAAAGAGAACGTGCAACTTCAAACATTTGTACTGCCAGTGCATTAAACGCAATTATGGCCGGATTCTATGGTATGTGGCATGGCTCCGAAGGATTAAAAAACAAGGCTGTTAAAATAAATGTGTTGGCCGGAGTTTTGGCGCAGGAAGCTCAGAAATATGACTATAAACAATACAATCGCTATTTCTTTGATACCCTTTGTTTTGAAGTTCCTAAAGGCATATCAACTAAAGAAGTTCAAAAAACAGCGTTGTCTTATCAGATGAATTTTAAATATTATTGTGATACATGTTTTACAATTTCAATTGATGAAACAACGACACTTAATGATATTAATCAAATCTTGGAAG
>Ga0116193_1000900_pt1 | contig 26403 bp, 19 predicted proteins | sample AD_UKC115_MetaG_FD_89892 | JGI IMG/M metagenome (GOLD analysis project Ga0116193, IMG submission 89892) | Active sludge microbial communities of municipal wastewater-treating anaerobic digesters from Hong Kong - AD_UKC115_MetaG | ecosystem: Engineered > Bioreactor > Anaerobic > Digestate... | reverse complement strand
GCTTGCATGCGCAAAATTCTCTCGATTCTCAACGCAGTGATCAAATCGAACACTGCATGGGAGCAACGTTGTCCACAGGCAAGCACTGCATGAAAAAGCGCTTGACTTTGAACACAGTTGCTGTGTCGCTACGCTCCTTCCCCCCGCTCTCGCAGCGCTGCGCGCTGCGGGCAGGGGGACGCCACCGGTGCGGCGGGGCGGCCCTTGCACGGTGGCCGCTGGCCTGAGTTGCGCCAGCTTCATACGTCGCAGATGGTGCAAACACCATGAAAAACTGAAATGCATCCAGACAAATCAGCATCCACGGCACCGCGCAAGGTGCGCTGTCCGGCCTGTCAGGGCTGGAGCCTGTTCAGCCCCGCCAACCCCTGGCGCCCGTTTTGCAGCGAGCGCTGCAAGCAGATGGACCTGGGCGCCTGGGCCAGCGAGGGTTTTCGCGTGCCCGCCGAAGCACCGCCTGAGGACGCCACCTTTGGCGATCCCCGCACCAGCATTGATTAAAAAATGGCACTGGCGCTTGCTGGATAAGCGCCATCAGCTATCAATTTGATAGTATTTCCGGATCAAATGGAACGCCACGCTCCTCGGCCAGCCAGCCCAGCACCGGCAACGCGCCCGGTAGCACGGGACGCACCCCGATAGGCCAGTGCTGCCAAGCCATCGTCTGGCCCTCACGCATCTCGAAGTCACCCGTCCATTCGTGCACCTTGCACCAGTGCAGGCGGACCAGCGCGTGCGGGTAGTCGTGCTCGGTCACCTTCCAGACCGCCGCAGGGCCGATGGTGACGCCCAGCTCCTCGTGCAGCTCGCGGCGCAGCGCCTGCTCCACGGTCTCGCCCGCCTCGATCTTGCCGCCGGGGAATTCCCAGTAGCCCGCATAGACCTTGTCCGGTGGCCGCGTGGTCAGCAGCAGCGCGCCATCGGCGCGGATGAGGATGCCCACCGCGACCTCGGTGTGCTTGCGCTGCACGGGCATCGCCTCAGCCACCGCGCCGCCCCGCGTAATCGCGCGCGAATTGGTAGGCCACGCGACCGCTGCGGGAGCCGCGTTCCAGCGCCCAGACCAGTGCCTCGGCACGCGCGCCCGCAATGGCCGCCGCATCAAGCCCGAAGGATGCCAGCCACTGCCCGGCAATCGTCAGATACTCGTCCTGGCTGAACGGGTAGAAGCTCACCCACAGGCCGAAGCGCTCGGACAGCGAGATCTTCTCCTCCACGCCCTCGCCCGGATGCACCTCGCCATCGTCGGTGTGGGTGTACGTGAGGTTCTCGCGCATGTACTCGGGCAGCAGATGGCGCCGGTTGCTGGTGGCGTAGATCAGCACGTTGGGCGTAGCAGCCGCCACCGAACCGTCGAGGATGGACTTGAGCGCCTTGTAGCCCGGCTCGCCGTCCTCGAAACTCAGGTCATCGCAGAACACGATGAAGTATTCCGGCCGGCCGGCCACCACCTCGACGATGTCGGGCAGATCGGTCAGGTCGGCCTTGTCCACCTCGATCAGACGCAGGCCCTGCGGCGCGTAGGCGTTCAGGCAGGCCTTGATGAGCGAGGACTTGCCGGTGCCGCGCGCCCCCGTGAGCAGCACGTTGTTGGCCGGCAGGCCGCGCACGAACTGCTCGGTGTTGCGCTGGATCTTTTCCCTCTGGCCGTCGATTTCCTGGAGGTCTTCGAGGCGCATCGCCGCCACATGGCGCACGGGCTCCAGCGTGCCGTGGCCGCTGCTGCGCTTGCGGTAGCGCCAGGCAATCGCTGCCGACCAGTCGGGCGCCGCCAACGGCTGCGGCAGCACGGATTCGATGCGCGCAATGAGCTGCTCGGCGCGTTCGATCAGATGTTCAAATTTCTCATTCATTTTGGCATCTAGCGCTTATCCATCAAGCGCAAGCAGCTATTAAATCAGGAGCGATAGTCGGCATTGATGGTCACGTACTCATGGCTCAGGTCGCAGGTCCACACCGTGTCCTGCGCATCGCCACGGCCCAGCAGCACGCGCACGGTGATCTCGCTCTGCTTCATCACGCGCTGGCCGTCCTCCTCACGGTACTGCGGGTTGCGGCCGCCCTGCACGGCCACGTGCACGTCGTCGAGGTACAGGTCGATGCCGGTCTGGTCCAGGTCCTCGATGCCGGCATAGCCCACGGCCGCCAGGATGCGTCCCAGGTTCGGGTCGCTGGCGAAGAACGCCGTCTTGACCAGCGGCGAATGCGCGATGGCATAGGCCACCTTGCGGCATTCCTCGCCGGTCTTGCCGCCTTCCACGCGCACGGTGATGAACTTGGTCGCGCCCTCGCCGTCGCGCACGATGGCCTGGGCCAGCTTCTGCGCCACGTCCAACAACGCTGCCTTGAGTGCCTGGCCCTCGGCGCTGGACAGCGATTCGATGGAGGCATGCGCCGCCTTCTGCGTGGCGATCAGCATGAAGCAGTCGTTGGTGGAAGTGTCGCCGTCGATGGTGATGCGGTTGAACGACTGGTCCGCCAGCTCGCGCACCAGGCCCTGCAGCAGTGCCGGCGCGATGCGCGCGTCGGTGGCCACGAAGCCCAGCATGGTGGCCATGTTCGGACGGATCATGCCCGCGCCCTTGGCGATGCCGGTCACCGTGACGGTGGCGCCACCGATCTGCACCTGCCGGCTGCAGGCCTTGGGCACGGTGTCGGTGGTCATGATGCCCTCGGCCGCACGGGCCCAGTGGGCGGGTTGCGCATCGGCGATGGCGGCGGGCAGGCCGGCCTCGATGCGGTCCACGGGCAGCTGCTCCATGATGACGCCGGTGGAGAAGGGCAGCACCTGTGCAGCATCCACTTGCAAATGCCGCGCCAGCGCCGCACAGGTGGCGCGCGTGCGTGCCAGGCCATCGGCCCCCGTGCCGGCGTTGGCGTTGCCGGTATTCACCACCATGGCGCGGATGGCCTGGCCGCCCGCCAGATGCTCGCGGCAGACTTGCACTGGGGCCGCGCAGAAGCGGTTCTGCGTAAACACGCCCGCCACCGCGCTGCCTTCGTCCAGCAGGAACACCGTGAGGTCCTTGCGGTGGGCCTTGCGCACGCCGGCTTCGGCGACACCGATGCGCAATCCGGCAACCGGGTGCAGATCCGAGGGAACAGGAGCGGAGAGATGAACGGGCATGGGGTTTCCTTCCAAAAACTGGGCCGATGATACGCAGTCACCGCGCCGCCGAAATGAAAACACGGGCCGAAGCCCGTGTCAGGTGCGCAAGCAGGCTCAAGCCAGCTTGCCGTGGCACTGCTTGTATTTTTTCCCGCTGCCGCAGGGGCAGGGATCGTTGCGGCCCACCCGGCCACCGGCGGCCACCTTCTGCTGCACGCTGAGGGTGCGCTCGTCCACCGTGGTCTCGACCTCGCCGGTTTCGGTGGGCGCGGTGTAGGTCACGTTGGCGATGTGTTCGGCACGGGCCTCCAGGTCCTCAGCGGCCTGGTCGATCTGCTCGGGCGACTGCACCTGCACGGTCATCAGCACGCGGGTCACCTCGTTCTTGACCACGTCGAGCAACTGGCGGAACAGCTCGAAAGCCTCGCGCTTGTATTCCTGCTTGGGCTGCTTTTGTGCGTAACCGCGCAAGTGGATGCCCTGGCGCAGATAGTCCAGCGCACTGAGGTGATCACGCCAGTGGGTGTCGATGTTCTGCAGCAGCACCATGCGCTCGAACTGGGTGAAGTTCTCCTTGCCCACCAGCGCGACCTTGGCTTCGTAGGCGCCATGCGCGGCGGCCAGCACCTTTTCCAGAACGTCGTCATCGGTGAGCGACTGGGCCCCTTCCACCATTTGCTGCAGCGCCAGGCTCAGCTGCCACTCGTCGGCCAGGGCCTTCTCCAGCGCAGGCAGGTTCCATTGCTCCTCGACCGATTCAGCGGGGACATGCTGACGCACCAGGTCGGTAAAGCAGCCTTCGCGCATGCCGGCGATGACCTCGGACAGCTCGGCGGCGTCCAGGATGTCGTTGCGCTGCTGGTAGATGACCTTGCGCTGGTCATTGGCCACATCGTCGTACTCCAGCAATTGCTTGCGGATGTCGAAGTTGCGTGCTTCCACCTTGCGCTGGGCCGATTCGATGCTGCGCGTGACGATGCCCGCCTCGATGGCTTCGCCATCGGGCATCTTGAGCCGGTCCATGATGGCCTTGACGCGATCGCCCGCGAAGATGCGCATCAGTGCATCGTCCAGGCTCAGGTAGAAGCGCGAGGAACCCGGGTCGCCCTGGCGGCCCGAACGGCCGCGCAGCTGGTTATCGATGCGGCGGGATTCGTGGCGTTCGGTCGCGATGATGCGCAGGCCGCCCAGCGCCTTGACCTTTTCGTGGTCTTGCTGCCACTGCGCGCGCAACTGGGCAATGCGCGATTGCTTGGTGCCTTCATCCAGGCTTTCATCGGACTCGATGGCAGCCACATCCTTCTCGATGTTGCCGCCCAGCACGATGTCGGTGCCGCGGCCTGCCATGTTGGTGGCAATGGTGATCATGCCCTGGCGACCGGCCTGGGCCACGATGTCGGCCTCGCGGGCGTGCTGCTTGGCGTTGAGCACCTGGTGCGGCAGGCCCACCTGGGTCAGCAACTGGTCGATGATTTCGGAGTTCTCGATCGAGGTTGTTCCCACCAGCACCGGCTGGCCACGCTCGTGGCATTCGCGGATGTCCGCAATGGCGGCCTCGTACTTTTCGCGTGTGGTCTTGTACACGCGGTCGAGCTGGTCATCGCGCTTGCTCGGGCGGTTGGGCGGGATGACCACGGTTTCCAGACCGTAGATTTCCTGGAACTCATAGGCCTCGGTATCGGCCGTACCCGTCATGCCCGAGAGCTTGTTGTACAGGCGGAAGTAGTTCTGGAAGGTGATGGAGGCCAGCGTCTGGTTCTCGGCCTGGATCTGCACGCCCTCCTTGGCCTCCACAGCCTGGTGCAGACCATCGCTCCAGCGGCGGCCCGACATCAGGCGGCCGGTGAATTCATCAACGATGACGATTTCGCCGTTCTGCACCACGTAATGCTGGTCGCGGTGGTACAGGTGATTGGCCCGCAGCGCCGCATACAGGTGGTGCATGAGCGTGATGTTGGCCGGGTCATACAGCGATGCGCCCTCGGCAATCAGGCCCTGGCTGGCCAGGATGCGCTCGGCGTTCTCATGGCCCTGCTCGGTCAGGAAGACCTGGTGCGATTTTTCATCCACCGTGAAGTCACCGGGCTTGGTCACACCCTCGCCAGTGCGTGGGTCAGCTTCGCCTTCCTGGCGCACCAGCAGCGGGACCACCTTGTTCATGGCCAGATAGGTGGCGGTGTGGTCTTCGGCCTGACCGCTGATGATCAGCGGGGTGCGCGCCTCGTCGATGAGGATGGAGTCCACCTCGTCCACGATGGCGTAGTTGAGCTTGCGCTGCACCCGGTCCTGCACCTCATAGACCATGTTGTCGCGCAGGTAGTCAAACCCGTACTCGTTGTTGGTGCCGTAGGTGATGTCGCTGGCGTAGGCAGCCTGTTTTTGTTCGCGCGGCATCTGCGGCAGGTTGATGCCCACCGTCAGACCCAGGAAGTTGTACAGCCGCCCCATCCATTGGGCATCGCGGTTGGCCAGGTAATCGTTCACCGTGACCACATGCACCCCGTGCCCCGACAGGGCATTGAGGTACACGGGCAGCGTGGCGGTCAGCGTCTTGCCCTCACCCGTGCGCATTTCGGCGATCTTGCCGTAGTGCAGCGCCATGCCGCCGATCAGCTGCACGTCGAAGTGGCGCATCTTCATCACGCGCTTGGAACCCTCGCGCACCACCGCGAAGGCTTCGGGCAGCAGTTCGTCCAGCGTGCTGCCCTGTTCCAGGCGCTGGCGGAACTCCTGCGTCTTGGCCCGCAGGGCTTCGTCGCTCAGAGCCTCGAACTGGGGCTCCAGCGCATTGATGCGGGCCACCGTCTTGCGGTATTGCTTGAGAAGCCGGTCATTGCGGCTGCCGAAAATTTTGGTGAGGAAGTTGGTGGCCATGCGAACAGATCCGCCCCGTGCGCCCGAAGGCACACCGGACGGCCAGAAGCTTGATTGAAAGGGGTTCAGTTGGGGGCATCCCGCAGCTTGTCAAGCATCGACAAGCTGCGGAACGGCACCAAATAGCGCGGATTTTACCTGCCAGCCGTGGGTGCCCCACTGCTGCGTGACGGCAGGACTGCCAGCTTTTGCGTTGCCTGCTGGCCTGCCAAGAGAAATTTCTGCGGATCCTGGGGCACGCCCTGCACCAGCACCTCGAAGTGCAGGTGCGCCCCCGTGGAACGCCCAGTGCTGCCCACCTCGGCAATTTTCTGGCCACGGCGCACCAGATCACCCCGCTTGACCAGCACCTTGGATGCATGGGCATAACGGGTCACCAGTTGGTTGCCGTGGTCGATTTCAACCATGTTGCCGAATTGGTGGTGGTACTCCTGCGTAATCACCACACCGCCTGCGGCAGCCACGATGGGAGCCCCAGTGTCGGCAGAGAAATCCAGTCCCGCATGCAACGCCGACTGCCCGGTGAGGGGATCGATGCGCAAGCCAAAGCGCGACCCCACGTCCTTGCCCGGTGCGGGAGACTCGGTGGGCACCATGTGCTTGCGAATGTGCTGATCGAACAGGCGGGATTCCAGCACCGTGAGCAGATCAATGCGCTGGCCACTGATCTGATCGAGTTCCTTCAGGGTGGCGTCCAGTTCTTCCATGGAGAGCGAGCGCCCGGCCATCAACGCCCCGCCCAGTCCTGGCGCTCTGCCTGCGGGCTTGGTCACCGCAGGCTCTATGCCCGCCAGACCCGACACCCGCTCGCCCAGGGATTCCAGCTCGACCATGCGTGCTTGCATTTCACCCAGCTTGCGCGCCATGGCGTCGAGGTTCTGGCGCATGAAGCGGTCGCGCTGGGCAAATTCATCCTCCACGACCAGGCGCACCAGCGAGCCCACCACGGGCCAGCCTTCGCGCGCACCCTTGAGAAACACCAAGTGGTACAGCAACGCCGCCACGGCCATCAGCAACAGAGATGCGGCCAGCATCGCTGCCATCAGTCGCGTACCCGTCAGATGGATGGTGCGGCTGCGGCACAGCCGCGAGTCCATGATAATCAACTGCATTCCTGCTTCCTGTGTCCTTGACCGAACATGCTCCGCCGCCACCACGCCATTTCGCTGCAGCAGGCCGCCGATGAGTCACCCACATTGGCCAAGCTGGCTGCGCTCACGCGCGAGTCCAGCGAACGCCTCAAGGCGGTGGAACCGCTGGTGCCACCGGCGCTGCGCTCTGCACTGCAAGCGGGGCCCATCGAGGGCGATACTTGGTGCCTGGTGGTCAAAAGCAACGCAGCTGCCGCCAAATTGCGCCAACTGTTGCCCGCCTTGCAGGCCCACCTGCGCAGCAAGGGCTGGCAGGTTAACGCGATTCGGCTAAAAATCCAAACCTGAAGCCCCCGCAAATCAGGGTTTACCCTGAATTGGTACGCAAAGCCCGGCTGAGCAGCACCACGGGCACCAAGCCCACCAATACCAGCGCCAGCGAAGGCAGCGCCGCCTCGCCCAGCCGCTCATCGCGTGCCAACTGGTAGGCCACCACGGCCAGCGTGTCGCTGTTGAAGGGGCGCAGCACCAGCGTGGCGGGCAACTCCTTCATCACATCCACAAACACCAGCAAAGCCGCCGCCGCGGTGGATCGGCGCAACAGCGGCCAGTGCACCCGTACCAACAACCGAAGGCTGCCAGCGCCCAGCATGCGTGCCGAGTCGTCCAGGCTGGCCGGGATGCGTGCATACCCGCTTTGTACCGATTGCAGCGCCACCGCACAAAAGCGCACCAGGTAGGCCCACACGATGCCCAGCGCCGTGGTGGTGACCAGCGCGCCCACGCCCCACTGCGGCGCCAGCGCCTGCAGCCAGCCCACGGGCAGCAACAAGCCCACCACGATCACCGCGCCCGGCACCGCATAGCCCAGGCTGGCCAGGCGCACCACGCCGCGCGTCAGCACGCCCGCACCGCGCCGCACGGCAAAAGCCAGCGCCAGCGCCACCAGCACAGACAATACGGCGGTAATGCCACCCAGCCGCATGCTGTTCCAACCCCAGGCCAGAAAGCGGTCCCAGGGCAGCACAGACCAGTCGGCGGCCAGTGGCCGCAGCATGAACAGCACCGGCGCCACAAAGCCCAACAACACCGGCAGGGCGCACACCGCCCAGGCCCACAGCGCACGGCCACCGCGCAGGCGTACCGGCGTCGCTTCGGCCGACCCACCCCGGCCCACACCCGACGCAGCAAAGCGCATGCGCTGCTGGGCACGCTGCTCCAGCCCCATCACCACCAGGACCAATGCCAGCAACAGGGTGGAGAGCTGCGCAGCCGCCACGCGGTTGTCCATGGCCAGCCAGGCCTTGTAGATGCCCGTGGTGAAACTCTGGATGCCAAAGTAGCTGGTCACCCCAAAATCGGCCAGGGTTTCCATCAGCACCAACGCCACCCCGGCGGCCACCGCCGGGCGCGCCAGCGGCAGGGCAATGCGGGCAATGCGCCGGGGCAGCGGCGCCCCGAGCAGGCGCGCCGCTTCCATGAGATGTGCCGCCCGCTCACCCAATGCCGTGCGGGCCAGCAGGTACACATAGGGATACAAAGACACGACAAACACCAGCACCGCGCCCCACAGGCTGCGCACCTCGGGCAGCAGGTGTCCCTCCCAGCCAAAGGCCGCACGCAACCCCACCTGCAACGGACCGCTGAACTGCAGAAAATCGGTGTAGGCATAGGCTGTCACATAGGCCGGCATGGCCAGGGGCAACAGCAGCAGCCATTCGAACGCCCGCCGCCCCGGAAAATCGAACAAGGTGACCGCCGCCGCCGCCGCGCTGCCGACCACGGCCGCCCCCAACCCCACCCACAGGCACAGCCACAGCGTGGTGCCCACATAGCCCGGCAACACGGTGGATGCCATCTCACGCAGGACGGCCCAGGCCGATGCCCCTCCTTCTCCCCAGGGCAGCCAGGCCCCCAGCAGGGCCAGAACAGGCAGGGACAGCACACCCGCCAGCAGCAGCAAGGGCAGGGAGCGCAAAACGGCGGACAGGCGTGGCAAGAGAGCGTCTCGAAGGGCGGCAGACAGGAAGAGACGGCCGCGAGGGCCGAGAGGAATGCGAATTCTACGCATTCGACCCTCCTACAATGCGCACATGTTTCTGCAAGTCTCCCAACTGCAAGTGCGCTATGCCGGTCAGGCGGTGGCCGCAGTGCAGGATGTGTCCCTGGGTCTGGCAGCTGGCCAGATTGGCGTGCTTATCGGCCCCTCGGGCTGCGGCAAGACCACCTTGCTGCGCAGCGTGGCCGGGCTGGAGTCCGTGGCCGCAGGCGGCATCCGCCTGGGTTCGCAGGTGGTGGGCAGCCCCGGCCACAGCATGCCGCCCGAGCAGCGACGCATTGGCATGGTGTTCCAGGACTATGCGCTGTTTCCGCACCTGACTGTGGGCAGCAACGTGGCCTTTGGCATCGAGCACCTGCCCGCCGCCGAACGCAGCCTGCGTGTGGCCGAAGTGCTGCAACTGGTGGGCCTGGAGGGCAGTGCGCAACGCTACCCACATGAACTCTCTGGCGGCCAACAGCAACGCGTGGCCCTGGCGCGCGCGCTGGCGCCCCGTCCGCAGCTCATGCTGCTGGACGAGCCCTTCTCCAACCTGGATGTAGATTTGCGCGAACGACTGGCCCACGAGGTGCGCAATATCCTCAAGCAGGCAGGCGCCACGGCACTGTTTGTCACCCACGACCAACTCGAAGCGTTTGCGATCGGGGACATGATTGGCGTGATGCACCAGGGCCGCCTGCACCAGTGGGACGACGCCTACACCCTGTACCACCGCCCCGCCACCCGGTTTGTGGCCGACTTCATCGGGCACGGCGTGTTCGCCCCCGCCACGCTGGTGCAGCAAGGCAGCGGCGTGGTGGTGCGCACCCCCCTGGGTGACCTGGCCAACCTGACCGACTGCCCCCTGCCCTCGCGCTACCCCGGAGGGGCGTGTGACGTACTGCTGCGGGCCGACGACATCGTGCACGACGATGCGGCCCCGGTGCAGGCGCAGATCGTGCGCAAGTCGTTTCGCGGGTCAGAGTTTTTATACACGCTGCGCATGGACAACGGCCAGATGCTGCTGGCCCATGTACCCAGCCACCACGACCACGCCCTTGGAGAGTGGATCGGCATCCGCGCGCTCGTGGACCATGTGGTGACCTTCGAGCGAAATTCAGGCTAAATATGGCTCCAGCGCAATACCAGCAAGCGCAAGAAGCTATCAATTAGATAGCATTTTTCAGTGTGCGGGCCTCGCCGTTCTGCCAGCGCCAGGCGTCCTCGCACATGCGCTGCACGCCATGCTGCGCACACCAGCCCAGCAGTTGCTGCGCCAGCGTGGGATCGGCCCAGCAGGCAGCCACATCACCAGGGCGGCGTGGCACCACCTGGTAGGGCACGGGACGGCCGCTGGCCTGTTCGAAGGCCCGCACCATCTCCAGCACCGACACCGGGCGGCCCGTGCCCAGGTTCACAGTCAGCAGGCCAGGATGGCGCTCCAGATAGCGCAGCGCATCCACATGGCCTTGCGCCAGGTCGCTGACATGGATGTAGTCCCGTACCCCCGTGCCATCAACGGTCGGGTAATCGTCGCCATAGACGCTCAGGCGTTCGCGCTGGCCCACGGCCACCTGGGCTACGAAGGGGAGCAGGTTGTTGGGAATACCCTGCGGGTCTTCGCCAATGAGGCCGCTTTCATGCGCACCCACGGGGTTGAAATAGCGCAGCCGCGCCAGCCGCCACTGGCCAGGCTCGGAGGTATCCAGGTCGGCCAGCACCTGCTCCATCATGAGCTTGCTCCAGCCGTAGGGATTGGTGGCGCTGAGCGGAAAGTCCTCGCGAATCGGCAGTTGTGCCGGGTCACCGTACACCGTGGCCGACGAGGAAAACACCAAGGTGCGCACCCCGGCACGCCGCATGGCCTGCAGGAGCGACACCGTGCCCGCCACGTTGTTGTCGTAATAACGCAACGGCTCGCGCACCGACTCACCCACGGCCTTGAGCGCCGCGAAGTGGATCACCGCCTGGATCGGATGGCGCGCAAACAGATCGTCCAGCAAGGCCGAATCACGCACATCCCCTTGCACATGCGCCGGCACCTGGCCGGTGATGCGCCCGACGCGCTCCAGCACATCGGGACGGCTGTTGCAGAAGTTGTCCAGCACCAGGCAAGGCATACCCGCCTGCGCCAGCGCCACACAGGTGTGGGATCCGATGTAGCCCGCCCCACCAGTCACAAGAATCATTCTCAGCCCCTGCAAATCTAAAAATACAATAATGGAACAGTCAAAGATACGCCAAAACTATTGGTGTTTGTCTAAAATTAACAATTGTGACGTTTGGAAACATATGTGCGGAGCAAACCTTCCGCAACATCCATCCAGGTCATGCGACACCCGTTCGCAAAGACCTTCTGTTCTTATACATCCCTGCTTGTTTTTCTCTTGATCGTGCTGCGACACTTTGGCATGTTGCTGGATTTGCGTTTCCCATCCGTACGAACCTGCCTACTGGCCTTGATGGCAGCGCTGTGCTGGCCACTGGCAGCGCATGCAGCACCTGCGGTGGCGCTGTACTACGGCGAACGCGCAGGCCTGGCCGATTTTCGCGCATTCGACCTGGTGGTGGTGGATCCAGACCACTACCGGCAGCAGCCACTGCCTGCGTGGGACGGCACCCAGTTCTATGCCTATGCCTCCGTCACGGAGGTACAGCCCTCCCGCACCTATTACGCCGACATCCCGGTCGACTGGAAGATAGGGCGCAATCCTGCCTGGGGATCAGACCTGATCGACCAAAGTGCCCCCGGTTGGCCAGAGTTTTTTGCCACCCGCGTGATTGCACCGCTGTGGGCACAAGGCTACCGGGGCTTTTTCCTGGACACGCTGGACTCGTACCGCCTGGCCGAGCGCTTTGACGAACAGGCGCAGCAACAAGGCCTGGTGCAACTGATCCGCGGGCTGCACCAGCGGTTTCCGGGCATCCGGCTCATGCTGAACCGGGGCTTCGACATCGTGCCGCAACTGCCAGGCCAGATCGAATGGGTGGCCGCCGAGTCGCTCTATCGCCGCTGGAACGCTACCCAGCGCCAATACGAAGAAGTCCCCGAGGCCGACCGCACCTGGCTGCTGGGCCAGTTGCAGCAGGTGCGCGAGCGCCACGGCCTGCCGGTGCTGGTGATCGACTACGTGCCACCGCACGAGCGCACGCTGGCACGCAGCACGGCCCAAAAGATCCTGGCCCACGGGTTCACGCCCTGGGTCAGCAACGCCGAGCTGTCTGGGGTGGGCGTTGGCAGCATTGAGCCCGTGGCACGGCGTATTCTGGTAATTTACAGTTCCGCCGAATCACCAGCACTCAATTACTCAGACGCGCACCGTTTTTTGCAAATGCCGCTCAACCACCTAGGCTACACGGTGGACTACGCAGACGCTCAGCAGCCACTACCAGACTCTGTTTTTTCCGACCGTTACGCTGGCGTAGTGCTCAGCTTTTCGGGCTACCTGCCTGAGACGCGCTTCCGCGCACTGGAACAATGGCTGCTGGCACGCTTGGATCAAGGCATGCCCATGGCCCTGGTGGGCAGTTTCCCAATGCCAATGCCGCACTCGAGCAAGCTGGCGCAGCGCTGGGGCTTGATGACCGACACGGAACCCCATCCCCCATTGCACGCGGATAGCCGCCACGCGATGCTGGGACTGGAAACCAAAATCCCGCTGCCCAGCACATCGCATGAAATGCCGCGCCTGACACCCACCACCAAAGCACAGGCGCTGGTACAGGTTCGCGATGCTCGCGGTCAAACTTACGTACCCGGCGCGCTCATGCCATGGGGAGGGTACATCCTGGAACCCTACACGTTTATAGAGATTCCAGGTTCCGACCAGTACCGCTGGGTGATCGATCCCTTTGCCTTTCTCTCCCAGGCATTGCGTTTGCCCGCCATTCCGGTGCCCGACACCACCACCGAAAACGGCAGGCGTCTGCTGCTCGCGCATGTGGACGGCGACGGATTTGCGTCACTCGCCGAACTGCCCGGCAGCCCGCTGGCGGCAAACGTGCTGCTGCGCGACGTGTTCATGCGCTACCGCATTCCGCAAACCATGTCGGTCATCGAAGCCGAGGTCGCGCCCCATGGCCTGTATCCCGCCCAAAGCCCCCAGCTGGAGGCCATTGCCAAGGCCATGTTCAAGCTGCCCCACATCGAGGCCGCCAGCCACACCTATTCGCACCCTTTCCTGTGGGACCGCACGGTACGCCATGGTGTGTTCAAAGACGACGGCAATGCCGCCTACCAGTTGCCGCTGCCCAACTACCAGTTCGACCTGCAGCGCGAAATCGTCGGCTCCATTGCCTACATCCGAGATCACTTGGTGCCGCAAGGCAAGCCGGTGCGCATCCTGCAGTGGTCCGGCGACACCGCCCCCAGCACCGAAGCACTCAAGATCACCGAGGAAGCAGGCCTGCTGAACATCAACGGTGGAGACACCTTCATCACCCGCGCCAATCCCTCGCTCACGGCCATTGGAGCACTGGGCATCCACAAGGCCGGACACCTGCAGGTGTATGCCCCCATCACCAACGAGAACATCTACACCAACCTTTGGAAGGGCCCGTTCTACGGCTTCGAACGCGCCATCGAGACCTTTGAGCTGACCAACGCGCCGCGCCGCATCAAACCCGTGGGCATTTACTACCACACCTACTCGGCCAGCAAGCCCGCAGGGCTGAAGGCCCTGCACAAGGTGTATGGCTGGGCACTGTCCCAGCCGCTGCACCCGGTGTTCACCTCGGAGTTCATCGCCAAGGTGCAGGACTTTCATGGCCTGGCCCTGGCACGCGACGGTGAAGGCTGGCGCGTGCGCGGCAACGGTGCCTTGCGCACGCTGCGCCTGCCCACAGTCCTGGGGGCGGCACAACCCGAGCGCAGCCGGGGCGTCGCGGGTTGGAGCGAAGGCCCCGAGGGCACTTACGCCCACCTCACCGGTGGTCAGGCCTGGTTGCGCGCCGCGCCCATGCAAACACCGGCCGCGCCCGCACTGCGCGATGCCAATGCCCGCATCACGCATTGGGACATGCAGGCCCAGGGCGGCGAATTCCAATTGCAGGGCCACGGGCCGCTGGAATTCAGCCTGCACCTCCCTTCCCCCTGTCAGGTTCGCGCCCACCAGCGCACTCTGGCACCCCAGTCCAGCCCCACCCCGGCACGGACCGACATTCGCCACTTCCGCCTCAACGATGTCGCAGCGCGTATCCAGATTCACTGCCCAGCGCGTTGACCGCCCGGTGCTCGCACCGGACTGGCTCATCGCCGTGCTCACCTGCATGGTGGCGGGTGGCCTGTGGCTGCTGTACCCGCGCCAGGCCCTGGAGCGGCGCCTGTCCGAAACGGCCGACTCACCGCTGTCTGCCGCCTACCTGCACAACCTGCTGCGCAGCGACCCAGAAAACCCCACCCTGCGCCTGCTGCTGGCGCGCCAGCAAATCCTGCACGGCGAGATGGACAGTGCCCACGTGACACTCGCCCCCGCACTGGCATCGAGCAACCCGGAGATCCACCGTGACGCCTTGTGGACGCTGTGGGAGCTTCGCTACACCCAGTATGTGCGCACCCCCGAAGACCGCCAGGACGAACGCCAGGAGCAGCTCCCCGGGTTGCGCGCCCTGCTGCACACGCTGGCGGCCGAAGAGTGGCCATTGGATCGCCAACGCAGGCTCATCACACTTGCCGCCCAGTTCGGCGACGACGCCCTGCGCAAGCGCCTGGAGCAGCAATGGGCCCAAACCCAGCCCCAGCAACAGCCACAGGACGCCACGTCCTACGAGCGCGCAGCGCGCGATGCACTGGCCGCAGGCGACTATGCGGGCAGCGCAGAGCTGTTCATGCTCGCGCGCAACACCAGCGACAGCGCCGCACAGGCCAAGCATCTCTTCCATGAGGCCCTGCGCACCCTGCGCGCGGGCAATGATCCTGCCGGCGCCCTGGCCCTGGCCGAGCGCGAGTTGGGCCCGCTGGCAGACGACCGCGACACCCTGTTGCTGGTCATCGAGATCGCACGCGCCGCAGGGCGCCCCGATGTGGCAGACCGCTATGCCCGCCGCCTGCTGCGCATTTCGCTCCTGAGGAAGTGGCCGGGGTATGACGCTGCGCAAGAGGCTCCCGCCACCGCACAGTACGACGACGGTGCCAGCCTCCTGCGCTCGGAGATGCAGCAGGTGGCGTGGCCCGTGCAGAGCGCACCGCCCCCCAAGGCCCCAGCCCTGCCTTTTGATGACAAGGCGTTTTCGCTGGGCTATGAGGTGTTCCTCGAGAACGGCAAGCCCGAGGACGCCTGGGCCGTGGCCAACGCTGCCGTGCAGCAGCAACCCTCCAGCCTCGTCTGGCGCGAGCGCCTGGCGCGGGTGTCCGAATGGACCGAGCGCCCCGTGCAGGCGCTGGAGCAATGGCTGTTCATCGCACGGCAAACCCAGAGGGACGACGCCTGGAAGGCCGTGCTGCGACTGGCCCCAGGGCTGTTCCATGATGCGGCACTGATCGAAGCCCTGCACTACCAATTGCGCCGCAAACCGGGCGATGAAGAGCTGATCAAGGATCTGGTCGAAGCCTACGAACGCCTGGGGGAGCCGGAGCCAGCGCTGCGCTACCTGCAACAGAACGCCCGCAGCCCCGCCAGCCTGGAGCGGCTGGCCTGGCTGGCCGAACGCGCAGGCCAGCCCGACACGGCGCTGAACGCCTGGCGCTCGCTGTTCAGCGATCCCGCGCAGATCACCCCCGCCAGGGCCGTTCCCGCCGCCGTGCTGGCGTTGATGCAAGGCCACCCCGACGAAGGCCTGCAATGGATGGAGGCCGCCCAGCGCCACCTGCCCGCGGAGGGCGATGCGTCGGAATTCTGGCGCCTGACCGGCCAGATTGCGGAAAGCCGGGACCGCCGCGCGCTGGCGATCACCGCTTACCGACAACTGGCAGCCAGCCCCGATGCCCCCCTGGAAGACTTGGATGCCCTCATCCGCCAACTGCTGCCCGACCACCCCCAGGAAGCTGCCCAGGTGGCGCTGCGGGCCTGGGAGCGCCACGACCAGCCGCGCCACCTGATCCAGGCCCTGACGCTGTATTCCAGCCGTGGCGAGTGGGCACCCTTTGACCGCGTGCTGTCCCTGCTCGACCCGGCACCCGACGCGCCGCGCCGCTCGCTGCGCAAGCTCTGGCGCATGCCCGAGTACCTGCGCCTCATGGGTTCGCACCACCAGAACGCCGGCCGCATGGAGGTGGCCCGCGCGCATTTGCAGGCGGGCCTGGCTGCGAGCCCGGACTCCACCGACATGCAGAGCGCCTTGCTGTGGCTGCTGATCGACAGCAACGATGCCGTGGCACTGCGTGAACTGCTCGCACGGCACGAAGTGGCCTGGAGCCGCCAGGCCGCCGTGCACAACGCGCTGGCGTCCAGCTACCAGGCCTTGTCACAGCCGCAAGTGGCGCTGGAGCGCTACCTGACACCCCAGTTGCAGGCGCGTCAGGACGATTTCCTGTGGATGATGAATTACGCGGACGCACTGGACCAGAACCAGCAGTTCGACCGCGCATGGCAGTTGCGCCGCCACCTGCTGCGCCAGCAATGGCGCCAGCTTGCGCGGCAGGTGCCCAACGCCCAGGGCAAGCCCGCGCTGGTGCGCGCCCAGTGGCTGACCCAGCAGGGCCTGGACGCCACGCAACGCGTGGCCCGTGCGCGCCTGCAAATCACCCAAAACCCCGGCGACCCGGCCCATGCCGTGCTGCGCGAACTGCTGCGCCTGGACCTGGACGACCAGGGGCAACTGTCCAACGCAGCCGCCGAGACGGCCATTGGCTGGCTGCAGGACCAGCAGGAATACTCGGCCGAGCGGCGTTTTCTGTGGCACCAGTACGCCCGCAGCCGCAGCCTGCGCACCCACCGCCCGCTCTGGGCCGACATCACTGTCGCCTTGGCCGAAGACGACCGCATGGCCGCAGGCGAACTGCTCGAAGCCTTTGACGAACGGCTGCCACGCTACGACCGTGTGAACGCAGCCCGTGCCGTGGACGACCTGCGCACTGCACAAAGCGCAGCCTTCGATACCCAACACGCCCAACACGACGACGAACCCCTGCACCTGCAGCTGACCGAATCCCTCCTGGCCTTCAGCGACCAGGTGCAAGCCAACACCCGGCACATCCAGCTCGCGGGCATGGACGAAAATCAATTTGGCGGCAGCCTCTACCTGGCCCTGTCCCCCCGGCTGGCGATGGACATCGAATGGAACAGCATCCGTCGCCAATCGACCAACACCCGTGTGGTCAGCCTGCCCCCCCAGGAGCGCCTGTGGGGCGCTCGCCTGCTCTGGAAGACGGCCAGCACCGCCACGCGCCTGGGATGGATGCGGCGCGAGGGCTGGCAACAGACCGATGCCTGGTTGCTCAGCCACGAGCAGCGCCTGGACAACCGCCTGGCGCTGACGGCAGAGCTGGGATGGCACCAGCCCAGCGAAGAGAGCCTGGCCCTGCGCCTGGCCGGCATGAAGAACCATGCCCACCTGTCCCTGCGCTACCAGTTCTCGCGCCTGGACAGCGTGCTGTGGGACTACCGCGCCGAGGACTACTACCTGCAAACCGGTCATTGGCTGGGCAGCGGCCGCCATACCGAACTGCGCTACACCCACACCTATCGCCAGGATTTGCCGCACCTGGAGTTCAGTGCCTTTGGCTCGTACCACGGCTACCGCATCAACCAGGACGCCATGGTCTGGCCGTCGCTGGATTTTCTGCCACCCGGCGCACTGGAAGGACCGCGCACCTTTGTTGCACGAAGCTTCGCTTTCTATGGCCTGGAGGCTTCCAGCAACACGCGCCTGGAGCAGGACTACACCCGCGCCCTCCAGCCGTTTGCCAGCGTCAGCCGCACCTGGCACAGCCGATTGGGCCCAGGCTACGGCGTGCGCCTGGGCTTGGCAGGCAGCCTGCTGGGCGCAGACCATTTCAGCATTGCCTGGGGACTGTCCAAATCCGGGCTCCAGTCACAAGACCGCAGCAGCGAGTGGCAGCTGCGCTACCGTCTCCCTTTCTGACCTTCGCTTCCCACAGGAAAGACCATGAACCTGCTCCATCGCTTCTCCTCTCTGCGGACCTGGTCCGCCTGCACCGCGCTGGGCCTGGCCTTGATGCTGGGCGCCTGTTCCTCCCTGGACCGTGGCAAGCCACCCACCTTGCAGACCCAGGCCACGTGGACCGTACTGCCCTTTGCCAACCACACCGAAACCCCCATGGCCGGAAGCCGCGCCCAGGCGATTGCACAGTCCTTGCTGGTGGCGCGCACGGGCAAGGTGCTCGTGGCACCCACCAATACACAACAAGAGGCGCTGTTCGATGCCGCCGATGAAGCCCGGCGCCAGCAAGCCCTCGAATGGGCGCGCAGCCAGAAGGTGCGCTACGCACTGACAGGGACCGTGGAGGAGTGGCGCTACAAGGTGGGGGTGGACGGAGAACCTGCCGCAGGGGTGACGCTGCAAATCATTGATGTGGCCACCGGCGAAATGCTGTGGAGCGGCTCGGGTGGCAAGAGCGGCTGGAGCCGTGAGGCCTTGTCTGCCGTGGCACACAAGCTGATTCGCTCCCTGCTGGACACCGGCCTGTCGGACGCCCGCTGAACCATTTGCCCGACGCATGCAGGACGCCCCGAAGCCCCCCGTCACCCCAGCGGAGCCCTCGTCCGTGGCGGACACACGGCCGCACGCGGCCCTGGCCGGCAAGCATCTGCCGACGCACCTGCTGGGCAAGCTCACCCAGTTGCACAAACGGCCCGCTGTCACTGCCGGCGAAACCCTGTTGCTGCCGCTCATCGCGATTGCACTGGGTCGATTCTGGAGCCCGCAGGACCCCCTGTGGACGCAGGCGCCGTTCCCGTGGTCCTGGCTGGCCCCGGTGATTCTGGCGCTGCGCTATGGCCCCTTGGCGGGGCTGGGCGGAGCATCGGTTCTGCTGCTGGGCTGGCTGGCGTTCCATTTCGAAACCCTGGATCAGTTTCCCCAGGTGCACTTCCTGGGAGGGCTGATTCTGGTGATGATCGTCGGAGAGTTCTCCAGCCTTTGGCAGGCGCGGGCGCGCCGCTCCGAGACACTGCAGATGTACCTCGATCAGCGGCTGGAACACCTGGTGCGCCAGCACTACCTGCTGCGCTTGTCGCACGACCGGCTGGAGCAAGAGCTGATTGGCCGCCCCATGTCCATGCGCGACGCCCTGGCGGCACTGCAGACCCTGAGCTCCGAAAAGACCAACGGCGAGCAGGGCGCGCAGGCGCTGCTGCGCCTGCTGGCACAGTATTGCCAGCTGGAATCTGCGGCCATCTACCCCGTGCGCGACGACGAGCCCGAGAGCGCGCCCCTGGCCGGACTGGGGAGCCATGCCACGCTGGAACTCCAGGACCCGCTGGTGCAGCAGGCACTGGAGACACGTCGGCTGTGCCACATCAGCCAGGCGTTGGCCGCACAGCAGTCGTCGGCCTACCTGGCGGTCGCGCCTCTGCTGGATCTGGCCGGTGAGGTGTACGGCCTGCTGGCCGTGACGGAAATGCCCTTCTTTGCGTTGCAGACCGAGAACCTGCAAACCATCAATCTGCTGCTGGGGTACTACACCGATGGCCTGTCGATGCAGACCCTGGCCCGGCCTATCGTGGAGCAATTGCCCGACTGCCCGGTGCCATTCGCCTTTGAAGCGCAGCGTCTGGCCCACATGCACCAGAGCACCCAGGTCAGCAGCATCGTGGTGGCGCTGGAGTGCCTGCCCCGTGCGGTCGAACAGGACGTACCGGCACAGATCCACCGCTTCAAGCGCGAACTGGATGAGATCTGGGAAATCTCCACCCCCCAGCGCACGGTGCTGGCCATCCTCATGCCCCTGGGCAATGCGGCCACGGCCGAGGGCTACATTGCCCGCCTGGAGGCTTGGCTTCAGCAAAAAAGCGGCCAGAACACCGCGCAGGCAGGCATCTTTCCGCATGTTTTGCATCTGGACGCCCTGTCCCCGCTGAATACACTGCAACGCCTGCACGCACTGGCACATGCTTAACCCCAAGCTCGGACTGTCGGCCTTGCTGCTGGAAGTGGGCGCCTGGAGCGGCCCACTGCTGCAACAGCACTCCGACGATGCGCTCGCCGCCTACCTGCTGCTGCACGCGGTGGCCAGTGTCCTGCTGACCCTGTTCCTGCTGCCCTTGCTGCCGCGCGAGCGCGCACGGCCGCGCATCCCGCTGGTCGTGCTGATTGTGGCCTGCTGCTACGCGGTGCCCATCGCGGGTTTTCTGGGCGTGCTGGCAGCGGCGCTGTCGCTGCACTACCTCGGCCGCACGCACAGCGCCGAAGAATACGAATCGGTGCAACTGCCCGAGTTCGACCTGCACCAGCACCGCCAGGGCAATTTCCGCCATGCGGGGCTGCGATCGTTTCTGAGCAACAGCGACGCCCCCATACAGGCCCGCATGCGCGCCATGGTCGCGCTGCAGTATGTGTCGGGCCGCACCGCCTCGCCCCTGCTGCGTTCGGTGCTGAGCGACCCCAGCGAAGACCTGCGCCTGCTGGCCTACGGCATGCTCGATTCGCTGGAAAAGCGCATCAACCAGGCCATTGATCAGGAACTGTCGGCATTGCAGGCCGATGGTTCAGCGTCCGATGCCCCTGTCGATGACGCAGCCCGACAGGAATCCCTGCGCCGCCTGTCTGATCTGTACTGGGAACTGGTGTACCAGGAACTGGTGCAGGGCGACCTGCGCGAGCACGCCATCCGCGAATCCCTGCGCCATTGCGAGGCCGTGCTGCAGGCACAGCCCGAGAACGCGCCCCTGCACATGCGGCGCGGCCGGTTGCTGCACGCGCTGCGTCGCCCCCAGGAGGCGCAGGAATCCTACGAAGCCGCCAGCCGCCTGGGACTGCCCGCCACCAGGGTCCTTCCCTACCAGGCCCAGCTGTGCTTTGAACGTGGCGACTATGCACAGGCGCGGGCCTTGGTGCATGCCCTGGGCCCCTGGGACGCGCTGCCCCGGCTGCGCCCGGTGATCGAATACTGGAACGCCCCATGACCGCTTCGCACCCCAAGGCGGCGCAGGCCGACATTGCCCTGGTGCTCGAAGGCACCTTCCCCTACGTGAGCGGTGGGGTGTCAAGCTGGATCAACCAAATCCTGCGCGCCTACCCCCAATACCGCTTTGCGCTGGTGTTCCTGGGCAGCCGCCGCTCGGACTACGGCGCCTTCAGATACCAATTGCCGGACAACGTGGTGCACTTCGAGGAGCACTACCTCTACGAGCATCTGAATGCCGACTTCCAGCCCGCGCCACGCAAGGGCCATGCCCATGCGTTCGACCAGGTGGAGCTGCTCATCGCCACCATGGAGCGCACCGGCGCCGACAGCCCGCAGACCATGGCCTTGTTCCAGCAGGTGGTGCGCGCCATGCAGCCCGGCGGCAGCATGCACCTCGAAGACTTCCTCTACAGCGAGCGCGCCTGGAACCTGCTGTGCGACGTGTACCGCAAGCACTGCACCGACCCCTCGTTTGTGGATTACTTCTGGACGGTGCGCATCATGTTCCAGCCCCTGTGGCTGCTGGCACGCGTGGCGCAAGGCCTGATTCCAGTGCGCGCGGTGCACTGCGCTTCCACGGGCTATGCGGGATTTCTGGGGGCACTGCTGGAGCAGACACGCGGAACACCGCTGATCCTCTCGGAACATGGCATCTACACCAAGGAGCGCAAGATCGACCTGTTCAAGAGCGAGTGGATCCGCGACAACCGCAACATCTTCCAGCGCGACCCGACCGAGCTGTCGTTCTTCCGCCAGATGTGGATCCATTTCTTCGAATGGCTGGGCCGCTACTGCTACGCATCGGCCAACCCCATCATCGCGCTCTATGAAGCCAACCGCCTGCGCCAGGTGGCTGACGGCGCGCAGCCCGAGCGCACCTTCAACATTCCCAACGGCATTGCCCTGGCACGCTTTGCACCGCTGCGTGCCCAGCGCCCCGCCGATCCACCACCGGTGCTGTGCCTGATCGGGCGCGTGGTGCCCATCAAGGACATCAAGACCTTTGTGCGCGCCATGCGCCGGGTGGTCAACCAGTTGCCCCAGGCCGAGGGCTGGATTGCCGGACCCGCCGATGAAGACCCAGCCTACGCGCAGGAATGCGAAAACCTGGTGCGCAGCCTGGGGTTGCAGGAGCATGTCAAGTTCCTGGGCTTTCAGCGCGTGGAAGACCTGATGCCGCGCATCGGTCTGGTGGTGCTCTCCTCCATCAGCGAGGCGCTGCCTCTGGTGCTGCTCGAAGGCTATGCCGCAGGCGTGCCCGCCGTGTCCACCGACGTGGGCTCGTGCCGCCAGTTGGTCGAGGGCCTGGACGACGAAGACCGTGCGCTGGGCGCGTCAGGCCGTATCGTGCCCATTGCCGACCCACAGCAACTGGCCGATGCCTCGCTTGCCCTGCTCAAGGACCCTGCGGCCTGGCAGGCGGCCAGCCAGGCCGCCATTGCACGCGTGGAGCGCTATTACACCGACACCATGATGTTCGACCGCTACCGCGCCGTGTACGAAACCGCGCTGGCACGCACCGAGGGAGCCCACTGATGGCGGGCATTGGCTTTGAGCTGCGGCGCATGCTGCGCAAGGACACCCTGCTGGGCCTCGTGCAGGCCTATGCCTACGCCAGCGTCATCGGCTCCGGGCCCTGGGTGCTGTCCATCGTGGGCATCTTGCTGATCGGTATCTTCAGCGCCAGCGTGGTCATCCCAGGAAGCCTGGTCACGCAGTTCCAGACCTCGGTGACCTACCTGGTGGCCTGCAGCCTGATCTACACCGGCCTGGTGCAACTGGCGTTCACCCGCTTCATCTCCGACCGCTTGTTTGAAAAGCGCAAGGACATGGTGCTGCCCAATCTGCACGGCCTGCTGGTGCTGGTGCTGTTGGGGGCCTGCCTGCTGGGCACGGCGGCACTCTTCATCGCGCTGCCGGGCCTGGGGCTGGTGTACCGGCTGCTGATGCTGGCCGGCTTTACCCTCATGTGCGGCGTTTGGGTGCTGACGGTGCTGCTGTCGGGCATGAAGCGCTACAAGGCCATCGTGCTGTTGTTTGGCGTGTCCTATGGCCTGATCGTGGTGAGCGCGCTGCTGATGCGCCCCTGGGGGCTGGAGGGGCTGCTGGGCGGCTTTGTGCTGGGCAACTACGTGCTGCTGGTGGGCATGTGGCTGCTGGTGGTGCGCGAGTTCAATCCGTCGGGGCCCATCATCGCCTTTGACTTTGCACGCCGCGCCATGCTGTACCCCACACTCATGGCCATCGGCCTGCTCTACAACCTGGGCGTGTGGATCGACAAGTTCATGTTCTGGTACTTTCCGCCCACCTCGGATGCCATCATCGGCAGTCTGCGCGCGTCCATCATCTACGACCTGCCGGTGTTCCTGGCCTACCTGTCCATCATCCCCGGCATGGCCGTGTTTCTGGTGCGCATCGAGACGGATTTCGTCGAGTTCTACGACAAGTTCTACGACGCGGTGCGCGGCGGTGGCTCGCTGGAATACATCGAGACCATGCGCGACGAGATGGTCTATTCGATCCAGCAGGGCCTGGGCGAGATTGCCAAGATCCAGACCCTGGCCGTGCTGGTCACCTTTGTCGCCGGGCCGGTACTGCTGGACGCGTTGGGCATCTCGCGCCTGTACCTGCCACTGCTGCAAGTGCAGGTGATCGGCGCGGGTCTGCAGGTGGGCCTGATGGCCGTGCTCAACGTGTTCTTCTACCTGGACCAGCGCCGCACCGTGCTGCTGCTGTGCGTACTGTTTGTGCTGCTCAACGTCGTGCTCACGGGCTGGACCCTGGCCTACGGTGCGGCCCTGTATGGCTACGGCTTTGCGCTGGCCACCCTGCTGACTTTGGGCGCAGGGCTGGCGCTGCTCACACGCCGCCTGAACCGCTTGGAATACCAAACCTTCATGTTGCAGTGAGTCTTTACCCAGCCTTTGCAAACCCTGCAAGGTCCGCAGGCACAATGGGATACCTTTGGTTGCACTTGGCGATAGATTCATGACTCCCCTGCCCTCCACGCTCCGCCCCTGGGCCCTGCCCCTGCTGACCACACTGCTGTTTGGCTGTGGCGGAGGATCGAGCGACAGCACCACGCCCACACCCACCACCCAGGTGCAGTTGCAGTTCAGCGCGCCTGCCGAGGCCGACAACGTGCAGACCCTGGGCGTGGGCATACCGGTGGCAGTGGGCGTCACCGTCAATGGCGCCACTGCGGCCGATGGCACGTCGGTGGTGTGGAGCGCGGCCAATGCCAGTTTCTCCCCCGCCCGCAGCAGCAGCACGGGAGGGCAAGCGTCCTCGACCATGGTCGCAACCGCTGGCGGCATGCTGCAGGTGCAGGCCAGCGCCACAGTGTCCGGGCAGACCAGCAGCGCCACGAAGACGCTGTACCTGCGCCCGGCACCCCAAGCCCTGGAAGTGCTGGTGCCCGCCTACTTTAATCCCAACCCCAGCGGCTCACCCTGGGATCAGCTGATCAGCACCGCCCAAGCCTACCCCGGGGTGCAGGTGACTGCCATCATGAACCCGAACGACGGCATTTTCAGCAGCGCCGATGAGCAGTTTGCCCGCGTGGTCAGCGACTTCACCGGCGAAGGCGGGCAGGTCGTGGCCTATGTGGCCACCGGCTATGGCACGGGGCGCTCCGTCAGTGCCGTCAAGCAGAACATCGACAACTACCTGCGCTACTACGGCCGCAACCAGCTCAGTGGCTTCTTCCTGGACGAAATGGGTGCCACCAGCCAGCACCTGGCCTTCTACAAACAGATCTACAGCTACATCAAAGGCCTGGACGAGGAACTGCGGGTGATCGGCAACCCCGGCACCCTGCCCGTGGCCGACTACGCCGGGGTCGCCGATGTGCTGGTCACCTTTGAAGGCAAGGCTTCCGACTACACCCGCTTCAACCCCCAGGACGGCAACGCGTGGGTGTACGCCAAGCCCAACGCCGCACAGGCCATGCTGGTGCACAACGCCACCAGCTGTGCCGCCATGCAAACAGCCATGCGCGCCGCTGCCACGGCGCGGAACAACACGGGCCTGGTCTATGCCACCGACCTGCTGTACGACTTTGCCACCAACACCGGCAACCCTTGGGCCAACCTGCCCAGTTACTGGACGTCCTTGCTCGGCACGGTGAGCGCACTCAACCGCGGCACGGCACTGCCCGGCTGCTGACCCTCAGGAGACCTCAGGCGCGCAGGCGCTGCCAGCCCGTCCAGCTGGCGCCTGGTGCCAGGTGCACTGGCGTGTCGATCTGCGCTGCCTCCACGCACAGCATGTGGGCGTGACCCTCAGGGGGCATGTCGGCCAAGCGCGCGCACAGCGCCGCCCCAGGGTTCCAGACCACGGTCTGGCCCATGGTCGGGCTCTGGGCAACATCCAAACGGTGTGTGCCATCGTGCAGCTGCAAGGGGGCCAAGGCTGAGGCAAACACACTGTCGTACTCACCTGCAAAACCGATGGGGCCTTGTTGCACGCTGCGCACATCGGCCACCGCGTCCCAGCGCGCACAGCCGTCCAGGCCCTGCAAGCGGGCTTGGGCAATGTCGTCCACGTGCAGGTAGCTGTGCAAGGCGATGGTGAAGTCCCAGGCCACGGCGCCGGTGTTACGCACGGCGCATTCCACCTGCAACTGGCCTTCGGACAAGACCACATCCAAGCGCACAGCAAAGGCCTGCGGCCACCAGACGCGGCTGCGTTCGTCATCCGTCAGGTGCAGCGACAGCCGGGTAACGCCCTCCCCGGCCTGCGCACCATCGGTACGCCAGGCCAGGTTGCGCGCAAAGCCATGCTTGGGCAGCGGCCCGCGCTGGTTGAACTGCGGAAAGCACAGCGGAATGCCACCCCGGATGGCGGCCTGGCCGTCGAAAACGGCCTTCGGGCTCAGGTAGAGGCGCTCACGCCCGCCAGAGACCCAGGAAAGCACCTGCGCGCCATGCAGAGCCACCAGGGCGGTGTCGCCGTTGCCAGCGTGCAGGCGGATGCAGGGCTGGCCGCGAAAGGTCTCAACCACGTCTCGAAGCCTCGGCATTGTCCATTGCGCTAGCGCGTCACCCACGGCGTATGCGACGGGCGCAGCCCACTCCAGGGCTCCCGCGCAAGGGCCGCCCCGCCGCACCGGTGGCGTCCCCCTGCCCGCAGCGCGCAGCGCTGCGAGAGCGGGGGGAAGGCGCCGAAGGCGACTCAGCAACTGTGTTCAAAGTCAAGCGCTTTTTCATGCAGTGCTTGCCTGTGGACAACGTTGCTCCCATGCAGTGTTCGATTTGATCACTGC
>Ga0116193_1000899_pt1 | contig 26414 bp, 24 predicted proteins | sample AD_UKC115_MetaG_FD_89892 | JGI IMG/M metagenome (GOLD analysis project Ga0116193, IMG submission 89892) | Active sludge microbial communities of municipal wastewater-treating anaerobic digesters from Hong Kong - AD_UKC115_MetaG | ecosystem: Engineered > Bioreactor > Anaerobic > Digestate... | reverse complement strand
GCGCCCGCTGATGAACCTGGGCTACGGCATCATCAACCTGCTGCTCATCCCCATCACCGCATTGATGCGCTGAGCCTGTTTTTTCCTCCCTCCTGCTGACTTCGTCCCCATGAGCACCACGCGTTTTCTCACCGGCATCACCACCACGGGCACTCCCCACCTGGGCAACTACGTGGGCTCCATTCGCCCCTCGGTCCAGGCGAGCCTGCGGCCCGGCGTGCAGAGCTTCTACTTCCTGGCCGACTACCACGCGCTCATCAAGTGCGAGGACCCTGTGCGCATCCAGCGCTCCACGCTGGAGATCGCGGCCAGCTGGCTCGCTGCGGGCCTGGACCCGGAGAAGGTGGTTTTCTACCGCCAGTCCGATATTCCGGAAATCCCCGAACTGACCTGGCTGTTGACCTGCGTGACCGGCAAGGGCCTGCTCAACCGCGCCCACGCCTACAAGGCAGCGCAGGACAAGAACCAGGCGGCCGGGCGCGAGCAGGACGACGGCGTGACCGCCGGCCTGTTCATGTACCCCGTGCTCATGGGCGCCGACATCCTGATGTTCAAGGCACACAAGGTGCCCGTGGGGCGCGACCAGGTGCAGCACATCGAGATGGCGCGCGACATGGGCGCGAGCTTCAACCACCTCTACGGCGAGCACTTTGTGCTGCCCGAAGCGGTGATCGACGACCACGTGGCCACCCTGCCCGGCCTGGACGGCCGCAAGATGAGCAAGAGCTACGACAACACCATCCCGCTGTTCTGCAGCCGGGAGCAGTTGCGCAAGCTCATCCAGGGCATCGTGACCGACTCGCGCGCGCCGGGCGAACCCAAGGACACCGAAGGCTCGGCCCTGTTCCAGATCTACCAGGCCTTTGCCACCCCCGAGCAGACCGAGGCCCTGCGCCAGGCCTATGCCGCAGGCATTGCCTGGGGCGATGCCAAACAGCAGTTGTTCGAGCATGTGGACGGCATCGTGGCCCCCCTGCGCGAACGCTACGAGGCGCTGATCCAGGACCCTGCCCGCATCGAAGCCACGCTGCTGGCTGGCGCCCAGCGCGCCCGCGCAATGGCCACACCCTTCCTGCGCGAACTGCGTGCCGCCGTGGGCCTGCGCAGCCTGGCCCAGGGCAGCAGCAACGCCAAGACCGCGAAGGCCGCCAAGACCGCACTGCCCGCCTTCAAGCAGTACCGCGAAAAGGACGGCAAGTTCTACTTCAAGCTCGTGGCGGCCGACGGTCGCCTGCTGCTGCAAAGCACCGGCTTCGACGCCCCCAAGGACGCCGGGCAGGCCATCGCGTTGCTGCAACGCGAGGGGCTGGGTGCTTTGGCAGAGCGCTGCACACTGACCGAAGGCGCGGCGCAGGCAGAGGTACAGGCCGCGCTCCAGGCCCTGGCCGAGGCCGCAGCGGCCAAGGAATAGCTATTATTTTGATAGCGCATTGCGCTTATTTCATAAGCGCTGCAGGCCAAAAACACCATTAATCCATACGGTAGCGCAGGCTGACCCACAGCGCGGGCCGCACGGTGCCGTGCAACGGCGTTTGCAAGGTACCGGTCCAGGCCCAGCGGCGGTCTGCCGATTCGCGGAACAGTACCAGGTTGAGGTTCCAGCCTGCCCCCAGCGGCGACTGGGCCGCCTGGTCGGCAAAGCGCGAGCCCCGGTGCACCAGGGACGCCAGGCTCAGGTCGCGCCCGCCATGGCGCCAGGCATGGGCGAGTACCGCCGTGTGGCGGGGCACACCAGGCAGCGGCAGGCCGGCATAGGCCGCACCGGTGTTGCGCGAACGGGCCCAGGTGTAGCTGGCCAGCACGCTGCGGCGCGGCGCCCACACGTGGTTGACCGCCACCCCCATCTGCTGCAGGCTGCCCTGCCCGAAAAAGGGGTTGCCGTTGTAGGCATCGATCGCAATCTGGCCCGAGGCCGACACCGGCGCCAGCACATCCGCGCGGTCAGATACCGCTACGCCCATGCCGGGGATGAGCACGCGCCCATCCGGCCCCTGGGGGTTGACGATGTGCTGGCTGCTGGCCATGGCCCAGGCGAAGGTGCGATGGTCGATCTCCCAGTCCCATTGCAGGGCACGTTTGCGTGCCAGGCTGCCCATGCGCTGGTACTGGTGGTCTGCGGCAATCGCGCCCACGGCGACTGGCGCCAGGGTGTGCGTGGCGGGTGCGTGCACGTTCTCGATGTAGGCTGCATGCAGTGCCCGGCCCGGCCCCATGTGGTACGACACGCCCACGCGGGGCCGCAGCTTGCGGGCGTGCCCGGCCTCGGCGATGGCGGGCGGCAGCAGGTCGGCGCCGTCGGTCTGGCGGTAGTAGCGGCTGGCGCTGCGCACCTGCAGGTGCGGCCAGTAGGCACCGGCCTGCCAGGTCCAGGCGCCCTGGCGCCATTCGGCATCGACCCAGGGCATGTCAAATGCCACACGGGTGCTGGCCTCGGAGGCTTCCCAGGGCGTGCCTGGGTCGTACAGGCCGTTGCGCGTCTGCGCCCGTGCATGTTCCCAGCCCAGGCTCCAGCGCTGCCCGGGCCACTGCACCACGTGGCGCAGCATGGCGCCCTCCAGACGATCGACCAGACGCGAATCCTGCGGCCCCCAGTCCACCAGGTCCAGGCTGCGGGCATTGCTGTTGCGCGCATGGTGCAGCTTGAACCAGGTCTGCGCATCGGCAGACCAGCGCCAGGAGCCCCCCAGGTCGGTGCGGGTAGAAGTGCCACGGGCCACGCCGTCAAAGCGGGCCGTGCCCAGGTCCAGCCCGCCGGGATAGCCCGAGCGGTCGCTGCCCTGGTTGTGCACCGCAAACAGGCCCAGACGGTCCACCGGCCGCGCCCCCCAGGCCAGATCCACCATGGGCGCCGTCAGCCAGTACGAGCCCGAAGCGCCGCGCGGCCACAGGCGCAGCCCATTGGCGCGCACCAGCCAGGCCATGGGCATGGGTGCGGCGCCCAGGCCCCGCAGCACGCCATCGGCGGCCAAAGAGGTCTGCCGCGCATCGCGCCCGGCGCTGGCCACCACCACGGCTTCGATGCCCAGCGTGCGCAGCACGGGCACCTGGCGCTCGCCCATGCCAAAGGCCAGGGGGTCGGCCAGATAGCCCTGCATGAGCTCGGAGTTGCGGCTGAAGTCGCTTTCGTAGCGGTTGGCCATGAAGAAATGGCTGCCCGCCCACAGCGGGTAGTACGACTGCTGCGCGTACGCACGCGCCCAGTGCTCCAGCCCGAAGTCGCCCAGGGCCTTGCCCAGGTTGGCCGAGCCCTGGGCGTCGCTGGCCAGCGGGTTGAGCGATTTGAGATAGGGCAGGCGACCCAGGGCCTCGCGCGCGGCAGCGATGGCGGCTTCGGGCTCGCCGCCGTCGTTGCGCAGGATGGATTCCACCTGCCAGGGCAGCGGATCCCTGGGGTCGGCCAGGCGCGCGCGCTCCAGGGAATCAAAGGCTGCGGCCTGCCCACCCAACCGGTGTTCGGCCACCGCAAGCCAGACCTGGGCCTGGGCGTAGCGCGGTTCGATCACCAGCGCCTTGAGCAGCAAGGTGCGCGCGCCTTCGGGGTCGCCCTGCTGCAGGGCCCACAGGCCGGCACCGGCCAGGCTCACGTAATCGTCGCCCGCCAGCGCCAGGGCGGCGTCGAACCCGGCCCGCGCTTGCGGCAGGCGCAGGGCCTCGGTGGCGGCAGTGGCCTGGGCACCCCGGTAGGCGGGGTTGTCGGGCGCCAGCTCCACCGCTCGCGCCAGGGCCATGCGGGCGGCGTGCAGGTCGCCGCGTTCCTGCAGCGCGCGGCCCAGTCCCCATTGCGCGGCCGCCTGGGTGGCCGCAGTCTGAGCGCGACCCACAGCCTCGCGGTACAAGGCCAGGGCCGCGTCGCCTTGGCCCTGGAGCCTGTGCCAGTCGGCATCTGCCAGCAACAGCTCTGGCGCCTGCGGTGCCGTGGGGCGCGTGGCATCGATCCAGGCACGCGCCTCGGCGCCACGGTCCAGCACCAGCAGCAGTTCTGCCCTGCGCGCAGCCGTGCGCGGGTCCTGCGTACGCTGCCAGGCCTGCGCCAGGCGCGCCTGGGCGGCATCGACCTGGCCGTCGGCCAATTCCAGGTCGGCCAGGGCGAGTGCGACCGCAGCGCCCCCTTCGCCCTGCGCAGCAAGCGCCAGCAAGCGCTCGCGTGCCTGGCCCCATTGCCCTGCCTGCACCAGCGCACGCACATCGGCCAGCGGCGCGCTGAGGCCGGGGCGCTGGAACTCCTCCCAGCGCGTGGGGTCTGCCGGGTAGGCCGCCACCCATTGCACGCGCTGGCGCGGCTGCACCAGCAGGCGCTTGACGGGCGCCTGGCCCGGCACCACCACGCCTTGTTCGGCAGGGCCCAGCTCCACGCGGCCCTGCTCGTTGGACAGTTCCACCCGCCCCGAGAGCACGGTGAGCGTGGTGCGCCCGCCCTGTTCCACCTCCACATCCCAGTCGGTCCCGCGCACCACAGCGGTGACTGCCGGGGTGCGCAGCTCCAGCCCAGCGGGGGCTTTCTTGGTGCGCGCCCACAGGCGCCCGGCCATCAGCTCCAGCAGCGTGCGCGTGGGCCGGGACTCGCACAGGCGCACCTGGGCCTGTGCCGCCATGCGGATCTGCGTACGGTCTGCCAACAGCAGCGCAGCGGACGACAGGGCCAGGGTGCGCACATCGGCCCCGCCGCCCAGGTGTTGCGACAGCACTGCGGCCTGCCAGGGTGCGGCCTCACCCGCCCGGGTCTGCCCTTGCCCCGACAGCGCCACCACCTGCGCCGCAGGCGCGCCGGGCTCCCCCGCCGCGCCCGCACATTGCGCCACCGCCTGGGCGGCACCCCAGCAGCCCGCACCCAGCACACAAAGAGCTCTCCAAGAGGGGATCGCTGACCACATGGCGGCACTCCTTCCACATCACACTTTGTCCAACGGCGTCGGGGGCAGGGGCTGGCCGCCCTGGCCTGAGCGCTCGGCCTCCTGCAGCCTGTGCTTCCAGCGCTCGGCCTGCGCCCGCCACGGGGCTGCCCCCTGGCCTCCGTGTGCGCGCCAAGCGGCGCAGCACTCCTGGGCCTGCGCCCATTGTCCCGACTGCACGGCCTGGCGCAAGCCCTGGGCGATGTCGGCCAGCGCCGCGTCGTCGCAGGGCGTGTACACATCGATGCCGGCGCTGCGGCCCGCCAGGCGCACGGTGTCGAGCCACAGCAGGGGCTGCGTCCATCCCGCAGCGCGGGCGGCATCGCGCAGCGCACCCGATAGCAGAATGGGGGTGCCCAGGGCCTTATTGGCCCCTTCCAGCCGGGATGCGGTGTTGACCGCATCGCCCACGGCGGTGTAGGTGAAGCGCGCCTGCGATCCCAGATGGCCCACGGCCGCCTCTCCCGTGTGCAGGCCGATGCGCAGCTGCACCTGTGCAAACGGGGTTCCCCGCCACAGCGCGCGCAGCTCCTGCATGGCGGTCTGCATGTCCAGCGCGCAAGCCAGCGCATTGCGGGCATGCGCGGCGTCAGGCAGGGGCGCATTCCAGAACGCCATGACTGCATCGCCAATGAATTTGTCCAGCGTTCCGCCATGGCGATGCACGCAGTCGGTCATGCGGGAGAAATAGGCGTCCAGCGCATCGGCCACCTGCTGCACCGGCATGGCCTCGCTGGCCTGTGTGAAGCCCGCCAGGTCGGCAAACAGCAGGCTCAGTTCACGCCGTTCGCTGCGTGTGTGCTGAAAGCCGGAATGCACCAGTTGATCGACCACCGGCACGGGCAGGTACTGTGCAAATTCGCGGCGCAGCGCTTCGCGGCCCTGGCGCTCCTGCCAGTAGCTGCTGGCAGCGCCCACGTTCAGATGCAGGGCCAGCATGGCCAGGGTGGGCAGCGCTGTCCACCACATGCCCGCCAGGTAGGCCACGCCACTGCCCAGGACAGCCGCACCGGCCAGCGCCAGGCTCCACAGCGCCGCGCTGCGTCCTCGCCAAACGCGGGTGTGCAACGCCAGCGCCAGCAGCACCAGCAGGGCCTGGAGCCAAGGCCCTGCGGGCGGCGCAGGCACCACCCAGTCCCCCGCCAGCGCATTGGCCAGCGCCGTGGCGTGCAGGCGCACCCCTGCCTGCGTGCCCTCGCCCAGCACATGCAGCGGGGTGCGCAAGCGGTCCACGCCGTCAACAGGCGTGTCCTGCCCCACCAGCACAATCTTCCCGCGCAAGGCACCGGGCGGCAGGGCCTGCGCGGCATCCAACGCCTGGACATAGTGCACGGTGGGCACGGCCGCTTCGGGGGCGTAGTGGCGCAGCAAGGCGCCGGATGGTGGCGCGCGCACCGTGCGGCCTGCGGCCTGCGCCAGCACACGCCAGAAGGCATCGTCCGCGTCCGGCAGGCGCCGCACCACCCCATCTGCGTCCACCGGCATGGCCACGTTGCCGTGGCGGGCGCCAGCAAAGATGGACTCCACGCGCTGGCGGTACTGCTGCAACTGGGTGCTTTGCACGTCCACGTCGATGCTGGCCAGCACCACCGGCAGGCTGCCCTGCAACGCCTGTGCCAGCACGGCATCGTCCTGCGGCGTCTGTGGGGCGCTGAACAACAGGTCCCAGCCCACAGCGGCCACCCCCTGCCCGGCCAGGGCCTGGAGCATGCGCGCATGCAGGTGGCGCGGCAGGGGCGGCGCCAGGCCCAGGCGGCTGAGGCTGGCCTCGTCGATGGCGACCACCACGACGCCCACGGGCGGGTGGGCAGGCGCCGAGAAGCCGGCGAGCAAGTCGTGCTCCAGGCGCTGCAAAGGCGCCCACAGCGGCGACACCCACAGCAGTGCCAGCAGCACCAGGCTGCCCAGCACACGCGGCACCCACAGGCGCCAGGCAAGGGAAGCTGCGTCCATGCCAACACACTCCTGCGCAGCGCGGCGCGGTGTACCCCGGCCCGGCGACCGGGAGGCTGTCAAGACTGTAGACGAGTTCGCGCCAGACCAACAGCCCCCGCCACCTGGGGAATGCGAGGCCCCCTGCTGCCGATCGCTCGCCATAGACTACCCCAAGCTGTTCCTTCCCGTGCCATGCATTTACTTCGTCGGTCCTTGCTGTGCTTCGTGTCTGCGCTGACCAGCACCAACGTACTTTCTGGCGACGGCACGGTGAAAGAGGCCCGCAGCCCCACCCGCTGGACCAATTCCCTGGGCATGGTGTTCGTGCGCATCCCGGCGGGCAGTTTCTGGATGGGCAGTGCGGAACCGCCCGAGCGTCTGGCGCGCGACTATCCCCAGTTGGAGCCGCAGCGCTTTTCCAAGCTAGGCGACGAAGCCCCAGTGCACCGCGTGCGCATCACCCGCTCCTTCTGGCTGGGCCAGCACGAGGTGACGGTGGGGCAGTTCCGGCGCTTTATTGAGGCCTCGGGCCATGTGCCGCAGTCGGTGGCCGATGGCACCGGGGGCTATGGCTACAACCCTACCTACGACCCCGCCACCACCGCGCGTGGCGATGCTTTCGAGGGCCGCCTGCCGCGCTACTCCTGGCGCGACCCCGGCTTTGCCCAGACCGACGAGCACCCGGTGGTGAACGTGACCTGGCACGACGCGCAGGCGCTGGCCGCCTGGCTCAGCCGCACCGAAGGCCAGCGCTACCGCCTGCCCACCGAGGCCGAATGGGAATACGCCTGCCGCGCAGGCACGCGCACCCGCTACCCCCATGGCGACGACCCGCAGACGCTGGTGCAGCACGCCAACCTGTTCGACCAGGACGCGGCCCCCTACTGGCCGCGCTGGAGCCAGCACGCCCTGACAGGCAGCGACGGGCACGCCTTCACCGCACCCGTGGGCAGCCATGCACCCAACGCCTGGGGGGTGCAGGACATGCTGGGCAATGTGTGGGAATGGGTGTCTGACTGGCATGGCGACGATTACTACGCCCACTCCCCACGCAAGGACCCCCAAGGCCCGGCACAGGGCACGGTGCGCGTGCGCCGGGGCGGCTCCTGGCACACCTGGCCCTTCTATGCGCGCTGCAGCTTTCGCAACTGGAACGACCCGGACACGCGCTACACGCTGGTAGGCATCCGGCTGGTGCGCGAATGACGCCGCCGCCGGCCGACCCACTGTCAAGCCTTTGACACCCAGCGCACGCGCCAGGCGGCGACAATCGCCCCATGCCCTGGGATCTTGCGCAACCTTACACCCTTGACCTCACCCCGCAGACCGGTGACATCGATGGACTGAACCACACCAACAACGCCGTGTACGTGCAGTGGTGCGAACGCATCGGCTGGGCGCATTCCGAAGCGTTGGGCCTGAACCTGGCCGACTACCACCGGCTGGACCGCGCCATGGTCATCCGCCAGGCCCACTACGACTACCTGCTGCCCTCGCTGCTGGGCGAGCTGCTGGTGCTGGGCACCTGGATCACGGCCAGCGACGGCAAGCTCACCATGGAACGGCGCTTTCAGTTGGTGCGTGCCCGCGACAAGGCCACCATCCTGCGCGGCCACTGGCACCTGGTGTGCGTGGAGCTCTCCAGCGGCAAGCCCCGGCGCATGCCCGAGGCGTTTTGCCGCATCTACCTGGCGGCACTCACCGCACCCTGAGCGAGACCCCCTCATCACATCCACCCCATGCCAATGGGCAGTGGATCAGGCCATGCACCCGCCCGTCAGAGCCGGAGGCTGTCTTTTCATGGGGTACCCTGCGGGCTTTGACAAGGAGGCCAGCATGCGTATATCCCCCCTCTGGACGGCCCTCGCTGCCACACTGCTTGCCGCGGGCTGTTCCACCCCGGCACCGGCCACCGGCCCCACGGGCGCACCGCGCGGCGACCTGTGCAATGCCCAAGCTGCCCAATCGTTTGTGGGCCAGAACAGCACCGCCAAGGTGGTGGAGGCGGCGCGCGTAAAGTCTGGCGCGCTGATGGCACGCATCCTGCGCCCCGGACAGATGGTGACCAAGGAGTTCGACGCCCAGCGCCTGAACCTGGAAGTGGATGCCAATGGCCGGATCGTGGCGGTGCGCTGCGGGTGAGAGAGAGAACACCCCCCTTGAGTCGCCTGCGGCGCCCCCTCTCCCCCTGCCCCTCTCCCACCAGGGGAGAGGGGTAACACCTCCCCTCCCCCCTCGCGGGGGAGGGGTCGGGGGAGAGGGGGACGCCCCCAGCGCCGAGGGGCGGCCCTTGCGCGGGGGCTCTGGCCTACGATGCGCCAGTTTTTGAGGCTGTGCCCCTCACCCCGGCTTTTTCAGGGCGCCGTTTGCGGCTACAGGAACAGCTCCTGCAGGTCGCTCAAAAAGTCAAAGCCCCGGGGCGTGGGCTTGACGCGGCCCAGGTCGCGCAGGATCAGGCCCTTGCGTTCGGCCTCTTGCAGCGGGGCTTCGATGGCGGTGAGGGCCAGGCCGGTGCGCTCGACAAAGTCCTGCAGCGCAAAGCCGCTGCGCAGGCGCAGGGCGTTGAGCATGAACTCAAACGGCAGGTCGCCACGGCGCACCTCGTTGTCCTGCGCCAGGGCCTGGCCAGCGAGCGCCTGGTCCATGTAGCGCTGTGGATCGCGAAAGCGCACCTGGCGCACCACGCGGTGGGCAAAGCTGAGCTTGCTGTGCGCGCCCGCGCCAATGCCAAGGTAGTCACCAAACTCCCAGTAGTTGGTGTTGTGCTGGCACTGGTGGCTGCTGCGTGCGTAGGCGGACACCTCGTAGCGCTCCAGCCCGGCCTGCGCGGTGTGCTCGGTGATGTGGTCGAGCATGGCGTAGGCCTCGTCGTCCGGCGGCACGGTGGGTGGGTGCTTGGCGAACCAGGTGTTGGGCTCGATGGTCAGGTGGTACACCGACATGTGTGGCGGCGCCAGGGCCAGCGCGGTACGCAGGTCGGCGTCCAGTTCGGCCAGCGTCTGGCCGGGCAGCGCGTACATGAGGTCGAGGTTGAAGGTCTCGAAGGCCTGCTGCGCCTCCTCCACCGCCGCAATGGCCTGGGCACGGTCGTGCACGCGGCCCAGCGCCTGCAGGTGCGGGTCGTTGAAGCTCTGCACACCAATCGACAGACGGGTGACGCCCGCTGCGCGAAAGGCGCGGAAGCGGTCTTTCTCGAAGGTGCCGGGGTTGGCCTCCAGCGTGACCTCGCAGCCCGCCGCCAGCGGCAGGCGCGCACGGATGTCGGCCAGCAGGCGGTCGATGGACGCGGGCGCAAACAGGCTGGGCGTGCCGCCACCAATGAAGACGCTGTGCACCTGGCGCCCCCACACCAGCGGCAGCGCGGCTTCCAGGTCGGCGCACAGGGCGTCCAGGTAGCGCTGCTCGGGCAGGGCCTCGCCGCCCTGGTGGGCGTGCGAATTGAAATCGCAGTAAGGGCACTTGCGCAGGCACCAGGGGATGTGCACGTACAGCGACAGCGGCGGCAGGCTGCTGAGCTGCAACAGCCCTGGGCGCATGTAGTGCTGGATGTCGCGCTGCGGCGCGGGCTGCGCCTCGTCAGCGGCAGAAACAATCGGGATGCTCATGGTGATATCAAAACCATAGCTGCTGGCGCTTATCTGTATTGGGTTTCAGCATGAAAATTGCCTGAAACACCCGGATGGAAAGCGCTGGCAGCTCACATTTTTGAAGCCTCCGGCAACCAGCGCTCGCGCATCAGCGCCAGCATCTGCTGCGCCGCGCGGCCGCGGTGGCTGTTCGCGTTTTTCACTTCGGGGGGCAGTTCGGCGAAGGTCTGGCCGAATTCGGGGATGAACATCACCGGGTCGAAACCGAAGCCGTGGCTGCCGCGCCGCTCGGGCGCGATCTCGCCCACCACGCGGCCCACGGCGATGAGCGGCTCGGGGTCCTGCGGGCTGCGCACGGCCACCAGGGTGCTGACCATGGCGGCGCGGCGATTCTGCTGGCCCTGCATCTGCTCCAGCAGGGCGCGCACGTTGTTGTCGTCGCCCTTCTCGTAGCCGAACTGGGTGGCGTAGTAGGCCGTGTCCACTCCCGGCAGGCCGCCAAAGGCGTCCACGCACAGGCCGGCGTCGTCGGCCAGGGCCGGCAGGCCGGTGTGCGCGCTGGCGAAGCGGGCCTTGGCCAGGGCGTTCTCGACAAAGGTGCGGTGCGGCTCCTCGGCCTCGCCCACGCCGAGGTCGGCCTGGCGCACCAGCTCCACGCCCAGGGGGGCCAGCATGGCCTGCAGTTCGGCGAGCTTGCCACGGTTGTTCGATGCCAATACGATTTTCATAGTCAAATCGGTCTCCAGCGCCTATCCATCAAGCGCAAGCAGCTATTATTTTTGTAGCGCATGCTGCTGCATCTGCATCAGTTCGCCAATGCCTTTTTCGGCCAGCAGCAGGAGCTGGTCCATCTCGCGGCGCGTGAAGGCCACGCCCTCGGCCGTGCCCTGCACTTCCACGAAGTGTCCGGCACCGGTCATGACCACGTTCATGTCGGTGTCGCAATCCACGTCTTCCACGTATTCGAGGTCGAGCACGGGCGCGCCCTGCACGATGCCCACCGAGATGGCGGCCACGGGTTCGCGGATGGGCGAGGTGGCGATCTTGCCGCTGGCGAGCAGCGTGTTCACCGCGTCCTGCGCGGCCACCCAGGCGCCGGTGATGGCGGCCGTGCGCGTGCCGCCGTCGGCCTGGATCACGTCGCAGTCGAGCACGATGCTGCGCTCGCCCAGCAGCTTGAGGTCAAACACCGCGCGCAGCGAGCGGCCGATGAGGCGCTGGATCTCCTGCGTGCGGCCGCTTTGCTTGCCGCGCGCGGCCTCGCGGTCGCTGCGGCTGTGCGTGGCGCGCGGCAGCATGCCGTATTCGGCCGTGACCCAGCCCTCGCCGCTGCCGCGCTTGTGCGGCGGCACTTTCTCTTCCACCGAGGCGGTGCACAGCACCTTGGTATTGCCGAACTCGATGAGCACCGAGCCCTCGGCATGCATGGTGTAGCGGCGGGTGATGCGCACGGGGCGCAGCTGGTCGGCGGCGCGGCCGCTGGTGCGAACGAAAGAAGTCATGTGGGAAACGTCAAAAAATGGCGCTACGTGCAGCGCCCAGGTTGCAAGCTATTCACCGCCTATTGCGCCGCGCGCGGCCCAGGCCAGCGACCGCCGCACAAGGGCCGCCAGCCTTCCCATGTACAGGCGCTGGCGGTGTCCCCTTCCCCGCGCGCAGCGCGAGAGGAGGGGGAAGGCGCGCAGCGACACAGGGAGAGGTTCACGCTTTCTTCGCGGCCGAAGTGCGCCGGATGGCTTCGTTGATCTCGGCGATGGAGCGCTCGATGGCTTCGTCGTCCAGGTCATCGACCAGCGCGTCCAGCGGCCCGGCCTGGATGGTGGAGGCGAACACGTCATCGCCAATGCTCTCGGTGGACACGCCCTGGGTGGACTCGAACGCGTCGGGCGTCTCCCACTCCATGGCCACCACGGTCACGTTGTCACTGCTGTCACCGGCCTTGCGCAAGGCCTGCTCGACCAGTTCCGGCACGGACTGTGACACCGAGTCGGCGCCCAGTTGGCGGGAGATGTCCTCATCGCTGAGCGTGCCCCACAGGCCGTCGGAGCACAGCAGCAGGCGGTCGCCCTGCTCCAGCAACACCGGGCCGGTCATGTCATAAATGGGTTTGGTGGGTGAACCCAGGCAGGTGAACAGCACGTTGCGGTTGATGCGCTCCAGCGCCACCGGCACGTTGCGCAGTTCCATGTACGAGTGGTCGCGCGTGCGCGTGAGCAACTGGCCCGAGCGCACCATGTACAGGCGCGAGTCGCCACAGTGAATCCAGTGGGCATTGCCCGCCTGCACCACGGCCACCACCAGTGTGGTGCGGGGCGAGTCGATCATGCCCTTGTCGCTGGCGTAGCGCAGGATCTGGTGGTGCGCGGCCAGGAGCGAGGCCGACAGAAACTCCTGCACATCGGGCAACTGCGGCCGCGCCTGGCGCTGGAACATCGAAGCCACGGTCTGCAGCGCGATCTGCGCAGCCACCTCGCCCTCGGGGTGTCCACCCATGCCGTCAGCCAGAACGAACAGACCGGACTCACGCGTGTAGCAGTAGCCCATGCGGTCTTCGTTCTTCTCGCGGCCGCCGCGGCGGCTGATCTGGAATACAGAGAATTTCATTTGGGCTTGGCCCCTACGGCCGCGGGGGCGGTTGCCTTCTGGACGGTTTTCTTGGTGTCGGTGACCAGGTTGTCAATCTGCAGTCGCATTTTTTCGGCCACCGTGAGCTTGGTGTAGCGGCGCTCACCCTCGCGGGCCAGCTCCTTCTGCAAGGCAAACACCGACTGCGGACGCGAGAGCGGATCGAGGGCCATGCACCACTCCACCACCTCGATCAGGTTGTCGGAATACACGCCGCGCAGCTTGGCAAGGGCCAGCGACAGGCGGTCCTTTTCCTGGCGCTGCGGCGCCTCGTTGGGCGGGTAGCCCTGCATGCAGGCATAAATACAGGCGCCCAGGGCGTAAATGTCGGTCCAGGGCCCCATGGAGGCGTCGCGCCGGTACATCTCGGGCGCGGCAAAGCCGGGGGTGTACATGGGGCGGATGAAGTTGCCCTCTTTGGACAACACCTCGCGCGCTGCGCCAAAGTCGATCATCACCGCCTTGTTGTCGTCGGTGATGAAGATGTTGGCCGGCTTGATGTCCAGGTGCAGCATCTTGTGCTGGTGGACGATGCGCATGCCGCGCAGCACTTCGTCGAACAGGGAGCGGATGGTGGACTCACGGAAGACCTTCTGGCCCTTGAGGTCGCGCGCCGTGATGATGTAGTCCTGCAGGGTGGCGCCCTCCAGGTAGTTCATCACCATGTACACGGTTTCGTTCTCGCGGAAGAAGTTGAGCACGCTCACCACCGAGGCGTGCGAGATCTGCGCCAGCGCGCGGCCTTCTTCAAAGAAGCTCTTGAGCCCCAGGCGGTACAGCGAGAGCTTTTCGGGTTGGACCTTGGGCAGCAACTCCCCCGGCGCACGGGTGGCCAGGGAGGATGGAAGGTATTCCTTGATCGCCACCTGCTGGCCTTCGCTGTCTTCGGCCAGATAGACCACGCCGAAACCACCGGCAGACAACCGGCGAATCACGCGGTACCCACCAATGACGGTATCGGGCGGCAACGGGGCCGGTTTGATTTTTGACATATTCTGCGAAGAAGATTCAGGCATCCGGCAGAACCCGGATAATCACGGGAATCGCAAGCCACCATCAGAAGTCCGATGCCAGTTTACAGCATGACCGGATACGCCAGCGCACAGGCCGCTGGCGCCGCCACAGCCCCTGCCACCGAGGGTCGCGCGGCGTCCACACGCCGTCTGGGACTGGAGATCCGGTCGGTCAACAGCCGATTTCTGGACCTGGCTTTCCGCCTGCCCGACGAGCTGCGCGCCCTCGAACCCTCACTGCGCAGCCTGCTGACCAGCCATATCAAGCGCGGCAAGGTGGAAGTGCGCGCCACCCTGGAAAGCACCGACACCACCAGCGTGCCCGACCCTTCGCCACGCCTGTTGCAACGCCTGAACGCTGCGCAGGACACCATCCGTTCCTGGTTGCCCCAAGCCACGCCCCTGTCGGTGGCCGACGTGCTGCGGCTGTCAGTGCACTCGGGGCCTGCGGAAGAAGACTGGAGCCCCACGGCCCTGGAACTGGCAGAGCAAGCCCTGGCGGCGTTGCTGGAGGCCCGCGCCCAGGAAGGCGCACGCCTGGCAACCATGCTCCAAGGCCACCTGGCACAGCTGCGCAGCCTGGCCCAGCAGGCAGTGCCGCTGGTGCCCAAACTCGTGGAACAACAGCGCCAACGCTTTCTGGAGCGCTGGAAAGAGGCCATGGGCCTGACCGAAGGCTCCAGTGCATCCCCCGAAGCGGCCCAGGAGCGCGCCCTGTCCGAGGCCACGGCCTTTGCCATCCGGATCGACGTGGCCGAGGAAGTCACCCGGTTGCAGTCCCACCTGGACGAAATCGAGCGCCTGCTGAAAAAAGGCGGCGACATCGGCAAACGCCTGGATTTCCTCATACAGGAGTTGCACCGCGAGGCCAACACCCTGGGCTCCAAATCGGCGGCGCTGGAACTCACCCGCATCAGTGTCGATATGAAAGTGCTGATCGAGCAAATGCGCGAGCAGGTTCAGAACATCGAATAACGCTTTTAATTTGATAGCGCCTGGCGCTTGTCTGTTATGGAATATCCGGGAAATCTATTTGTTGTTGCTGCCCCCAGCGGGGCAGGCAAATCCAGCCTCGTGAAGGCCTTGATGGAACTCGATTCCCAGGTACGCGCCTCGGTGTCGCACACCACGCGCCCCCCCCGAGGGCAGGAAAAGCACGGCCGCGAGTACTACTTCGCCTCCGACGCCGAATTCGACGCCATGGTTGCCTCCGACGCCTTTGTGGAATGGGCCCACGTGCACGGTCGGCGCTATGGCACGTCCAAAAAGGCCATCGAAGAGCGCATTGCCCAGGGCAACGACGTGATCCTGGAAATCGACTACCAGGGCGCACTCCAGGTCAAGCAGACCTTTGCCAATGCCGTGCTGATCTTCATCCTGCCGCCCAGTTGGGAAGAGCTGCGCTCGCGCCTGGAGCGCCGCGGAGAGGACTCTGCCGAAGTCATCGAACTGCGCCTCAAGAATGCCGCCGAGGAAATGGCCCAGGTGCACAAATTCGACTTCGTTATAATCAACGAGCTATTTGAGCGCGCGCTTTTCGACATGAAAGCCATCGTCCACGCACAACGCCTCAAGTACGCGGCCCAGCGCCGCGCCCGTGCCCAGACCTTCGAATCGCTCAACATTTCCTGATTTTCCGGAGTACCCCATGGCCCGCATCACCGTCGAAGACTGCCTGGAGCAGATTCCCAACCGTTTTCAGCTCGTTCTGGCTGCGACCTACCGCGCCCGCATGCTGAGCCATGGCCACGCACCACGTATCGAGAGCCGCAACAAGCCTGGCGTGACCGCACTGCGCGAAATCGCGGCGGGCAAGGTCGGGCTGGAAATGCTCAAAAAAGTGCCGGGCTGATCGTCCCTGGCACCTGCCAAGCACCGCAATGCGGTGCTTTTTTTATGGATCAGGGCCATAGAAGCATTTGCGCGCAGGGTTGCAAGCAACCGCGCTACATTAAAGGAATGGAAATGCAGGCCAGTCCCTCTGTCAATGCCATGCCAGCCGGCGCCCCGCCCAGGGCCGCAGCGAATGCCGCAGCGGCCAGCTTTGCTGCGCTCACGGACAGCCTGGACTACCTGGACAACGCCAGCATCGAGCAGGTGCGCCAGGCCTACCGCTTCGCTGACGAGGCCCACCTGGGCCAACTGCGCAAGAACGGCGAGCCTTACATCACCCATCCCATCGCCGTGGCTGCGCAGTGTGCCACCTGGAAACTCGATGCCCAGGCCCTGATGGCCGCCTTGCTGCACGACGCCATGGAAGACTGTGGCGTCACCAAGATGGATCTGATCGAGCGCTTTGGCGCCCCGGTGGCAGAACTGGTCGATGGCCTCACCAAGCTCGACAAGCTGGAATTCGACACACGCGAGGAAAACCAGGCCGAATCCTTCCGCAAGATGCTCCTGGCCATGGCGCGCGATGTGCGTGTCATCCTCATCAAACTGGCCGACCGCTCGCACAACATGCGAACGCTGTCGGACATGCCGCGCAGCAAATGGCGACGCATTTCCTCGGAAACCCTGGAGATCTACGCCCCGATTGCCCACCGCCTGGGCCTGAACCAAACCTACCGTGAGCTGCAGGACCTGTCCTTCCGCCACCTGCACCCCTGGCGCTACGCCACCCTGGCCAAGGCCGTGGGCAAGGCGCGCAACCGCAGGCGTGACCTGGTGCAGAAAGTGCAGACCGATGTCGATGCTGCCTTCTCACGCCTGGGCATGCCGGTGCGCCTGGCCGGGCGCGAAAAGACCCTTTACGCCATCTACCAGAAGATGGTGCTCAAGCACCTGAGCTTTGCCCAGGTGACCGACATCTACGGCTTCCGGGTGATCGTACCCTCGGTGACCGACTGCTACACCGCCCTGGGCGTGCTGCACCAGATGTACAAGCCGGTGCCCGGCAAGTTCAAGGATCACATTGCCATCCCCAAACTCAACGGCTACCAGTCGCTGCACACCACGCTGGTGGGCCCCTCGGGAGTGAACGTCGAGTTCCAGATGCGCACCGAGGAAATGCACCTCGTGGCCGAAGCGGGCGTGGCCGCCCACTGGCTCTACAAGGCCCAGGATGCCGACGGCGCTGCCGCAGAGCGCCTGGGCACCAAGTGGTTGCAGTCCCTGCTGGACATCCAGAACGAAACCCGCGACGCAGCCGAGTTCTGGGACCACGTCAAGGTGGACCTGTTTCCCGATGCGGTGTACGTCTTCACCCCCAAGAGCCAGATCATGGCCTTGCCCCGGGGCGCCACGGCGGTGGACTTTGCCTTTGCCATCCACAGCAATGTGGGCAGCCACACAGCGGGTGCACGCATCAACAACGAGCAGGTGCCGCTGCGCACCGAGCTCAAGAACGGCGATGTGGTGGAGATCATCACCGACCCCGCCGCCACGCCCAACCCCGCCTGGCTGGGCTTTGTGCGCACGGGCCGTGCCCGATCCAAGATCCGGCACCACCTCAAGACACTGGCCCAGACCGAATCTGAAAACCTGGGCGAAAAGTTGCTGACCCAGGCCCTGCGCTCTGAAGGAATGCAGCAACTGCCGTCCCAGGACGACGGCCACCAGCAGATCTGGGAACGGTTGCTGCGTTTTACCGGCAACCGCACCCGCAGCGAGTTGCTGACCGATATCGGCCTGGGCAAACGCATTGCCAGCATCGTCGCCAAACGACTGGTGGTGCTGATGACCGAACACGGCCACAAACCCGATGCGCTGCTGATGACCCGGGAGCGCTACACCTCGCACGAAACCGTCTCGCAAGGCGGCGTCACGCTGGACGGTAGCGAAGGCGCATCGGTGCAATACGCTGCCTGCTGCCGTCCGGTGCCTGGTGAACCGATCATGGGCTACCTGGGGCGCGGCGAAGGGCTGGTGGTGCACTCCAGCCAATGCGCCGTGGCCCAGCGCCTGCAGCACAAGGACAGCGAGCGTTTCATCGCCGTGGATTGGTCCGAAGAACCCACCCGACCCTTTGAAGCACGCATCGTCGTCACGGCACGCAACGGCAAAGGCACCCTGGCACGCATTGCCGCCAATCTGGCACGCTCGGAGGCGGACATCACCCATGTGGACATGGACGAACAAACGGCCATGGACACCATAGACCTGCGCTTCAGCATTGCCGTGCACGACCTCCAGCATCTGGAAACCGCGCTGCGCAATCTGCGCCGCACCGCAGACGTGCTGCGTGCAGTGCGCGCCATGCCCCAGCAATGATGCGCCACTGACCGCGCCTCAGCCAGGCTGCGGGTAGCGCACTTCCACCACCTCCAACTGACGCACGCCCGAGGGCGTGGGCAAGGCCACCTCATCACCCACTCGGGCCTTGAGCAGAGCGCGCGCCACCGGCGCCACCCAGCTCACCTGCCCCTGGCTGCTGTCGGCTTCGTCGATGCCCATGATAGTGATGCAGCGCGCCTCGCCCAGGTCATCCACATAGCGCACCGTGGCGCCAAAAAAGACCTGGTCGCTGCCAGAATGCAGCGACGGATCGACCACCTCAGCAATCTCCAGCCGCTTGGTCAGAAAACGGATGCGGCGATCAATCTCGCGCAACCGCTTCTTGCCGTACAGATAGTCGCCGTTCTCCGACCGATCCCCATTGCTGGCTGCCCAATGCACCACCTCGACCACACGGGGGCGTTCCTCGTCCATCAGCTGCAGCAGCTCGGCGCGCAGACGGGCATAGCCCTGGGGCGTGATGTAGTTCTTGCCCCCGGCGGGGATCGGCGGCAATGCCGGGCCGTCGTCCTCGTCGGGGTCGGTTTCCTTGGTGAAAGCCTTGCTCATGGTGATGACAATAGTGGCTTGGGGAGGCCCCAAAGGAAAAAGCCCTGAGTCTTTTCAGACTCAGGGCTTACCTGTTGGTGCGGCTGGCAGGAATCGAACCCACGACCCCTTGGTTCGTAGCCAAGTACTCTATCCAGCTGAGCTACAGCCGCTAAGCCTCGCATTGTAGCACGAATTTTCAGTGTTTCTGCAAATTTGTGCTGGCGGAGAGGGAGGGATTCGAACCCTCGGTAGTGTTACCACTACGCCTGATTTCGAGTCAGGTACATTCGACCACTCTGCCACCTCTCCTGGCGGGCAAGCTTTAGATTGTAGCAGGATTTTTACGGCAGCAAGCGTTCAACCCCGCCCAAATACGGGCGCAGCACTTCGGGCACCGTCACGCTGCCGTCGGCCTGCTGGTAGTTCTCCAGCACGGCCACCAATGTGCGGCCCACGGCCAGGCCAGAACCGTTGAGCGTGTGCACGAGTTCGTTCTTGCCTTGCGCGTTCTTGAAGCGCGCCTGCAGGCGGCGTGCCTGGAAGGCCTCGCAATTGCTCACCGAACTGATCTCGCGGTAGGTGTTCTGCGCGGGCAGCCACACTTCCAGGTCGTAGGTCTTGGCCGAGCCAAAGCCCATGTCGCCGGTGCACAGGGCCATCACGCGGTAAGGCAGGCCCAGTTGCTGCAGCACGGTCTCGGCGTGGCGGGTCATTTCCTCCAGCGCCTCGTAGCTCTTGTCAGGGTGCGTGATCTGCACCATTTCGACCTTGTCGAACTGGTGCTGACGGATCATGCCGCGCGTGTCGCGGCCGTAGCTGCCGGCCTCGGAGCGGAAACACGGCGTGTGCGCCGTCAGCTTGAGGGGCAGGTCGGACTCTTGCAGCACCACGTCGCGCACGAAGTTGGTCAGCGGTACCTCACTGGTGGGAATGAGGTAGAGCGCGGCGTTGTCGGGCACCGGCTCGCCGTCCTGGCCGCCCTTCTTGGCGGCGAACAGATCGCCCTCGAACTTGGGCAACTGGCCCGTGCCCTTGAGCGAGTCGGCGTTGACGGCGTAGGGCACGTAACACTCGGTGTAGCCGTGCTGCTGGGTCTGCAGGTCCAGCATGAACTGGGCGAGGGCGCGGTGCAGGCGCGCGATCGGGCCCTTCATCACGGTGAAGCGCGAGCCCGAGAGCTTGACGCCCATGTCGAAGTCCAGCCCCAGGGGCGCGCCCACGTCCACATGGTCCTTCACCTCGAAGTCGAAGGCGCGCGGCTGGCCCCAGCGGCGCACTTCCACGTTGCCGTGCTCGTCGGCGCCCACGGGAACGCTTTCGTGCGGCAGGTTGGGCACGGCCAGGAGCAGGGTTTGCAGCTCGGCCTGGATCTGGTCCAGGCGGGCGGCGGACTGCTCCAGTTCGACCTTGGAGGCGGCCACCTGGGCCTTGGCGGCCTCGGCACCGTCCTTGTCGCCCTTGCCCATGAGCATACCGATCTGCTTGGAGAGCTGGTTGCGCTGGGCCTGCAGCTCCTCGGTGCGGGTCTGCAGGGACTTGCGCTCGGCTTCCAGGACCTGGAAGGCCTCGACGTTGAGGAAGGGCTGGGGATTTTTGCGGGTTTGCAGGCGCTCGACGGTGGTGCCGAGGTCTTTGCGCAGGAGAAGAATATCTAGCATGGTGTGATTTTAGATGGCCCCACTGCGGAAGCTGCGGGCCTTGCCGATAACATGTGCAGGCCCATCCCGCATCCAGGGGTGGCAGGAGGCTGCCATGTTTTTTGTGTTTGGCCCGTCGGGACAGATGTACCGGGGAGGCCCCGAGAACCTTGCGCGCATCACATCGGCACGGCGGGTCAACCGCCCACAGGCGCTGCGCACGCGCGGTACCGACGAGGCGCCACCCTTCTCATTGGAATCCCTGCTGCCTGGCGGCGCGCACCCAAGCGGCGCCGCCGAAACCGCAGGCGCCACAGCGCCCACCGGCAGCGCCAACCTGCGCGCACACGACGCAGTGAGTGCCTATGCACAGACCGGCCACCCCACACCGGCCACGCGCCAGCCCCTCTCGCGCGTGCGCGACGTGATGACGCCGCGCAGCCTGACGGTGCAGCCCGATACCATCGTCAACCACGCCTGGCAGCAACTCGCCGAACATGGTGTGGCACAGGCGCCCGTCGTGGATGCGCTGGGCCGAGTGATCGGTCTGCTGGTACGTGCCGACATGGCGCCGCTGGACCTGCTGCCCGAGCCGGGCCACATCCAGGCCACCATCGCGCTGGCCCGGCGGCCCGTGTCTGCCGTGATGGTGAGCCCCGTGCCCACCGTTGCGCCCGACACCGATGTGCGCCGTCTGGCCTCGGTGCTGCTGGACACTGGGCTGCCCGGCCTGCCCGTGACAGACGAGGCGGGCATACCGGTGGGCTTTGTCTCGCGCACCGACATCCTGCGCGCCGTGGCGGCAGATCCACCACTCGATCTGTGGAGTTGATGAGGGGGCGCCCCCTCAACCAGTGCGAGCAGATCGCCTGCAAATTCAATAAAAAAAAAACGGGCTCCAAGGCCCGTTTTGCTTGCGCAAACAGCTATCAAATTGATAGCGAATTATTCGCCGTCGTCCGCCGCCTGCCCGGTACCATCGAGCTTGAGCCCCTTGGGCAGCGGGAACTTGAGCGTTTCCTCAATACCGCTGAGCTTGCGCACCGACACGGCACCCAGGGCCTTGATGCGCTCGATCACCTGCTGCACCAGCACCTCCGGCGCAGAAGCCCCCGCCGTCAGACCCACGCGGGCGATGCCGCTGAACCACTCGGCACGCAGCTCGTCCGCTGAATCCACCATGTAGCTGGTGGTGCCCATGCGCTGCGCCAACTCGCGCAGACGGTTGCTGTTGGAGCTGGTGGGGCTGCCCACCACGATGACCAGGTCCACCTGCGGGCTCAGCAGCTTGACGGCGTCCTGCCGGTTCTGCGTGGCATAGCAGATGTCCTGCTGCTTGGGCTCGCGCACCTTGGGGAAGCGCGCACGCACGGCGGCCGTGATCTCTGCGGCGTCGTCCACGCTCAAGGTGGTCTGTGTGACCACGGCCAGCTTCTCGGTCTGTGCGGGCTGCACGCGTGCCACGTCTTCCACGTCTTCCACCAGGTGGATGCCGCCGTCGAGCTGGCCCAGCGTGCCCTCCACCTCGGGGTGGCCCTTGTGGCCGATCATGATGAACTCGTAGCCCTCCTGGGCGAGCTTGGCCACCTCCACATGCACCTTGGTCACCAGCGGGCAGGTGGCGTCAAAAATGTGGAAGCCGCGCGCGCGGGCTTCCTCCTGCACCGCCTTGCTCACACCGTGCGCGCTGAAGATCAGCGTGGCGCCGGGGGGCACATCGGACAGCTCCTCGATGAAGATCGCGCCCTTGGCCTTGAGGTCGTTCACCACATAGGTGTTGTGCACGATTTCGTGGCGCACGTAGATGGGCGCGCCGAACTTGGCCAGCGCACGCTCGACGATCTCGATGGCCCGGTCCACCCCCGCGCAGAAACCGCGCGGTTCGGCCAGCAGCACTTCCTGGGGATGGTTCATAGCACCCCTATGACATGCACTTCGAAGGTCACGGGCTGGCCCGCCAGCGGGTGGTTGAAGTCGATGAGCAGCGCATCCTGGCTGTCGGCGTTGCCCACCTGCACCACCACGCCTGCGTAGGAGCCCGAGCCGTCGGGCGTGGCAAATTCCACCGCCTCGCCGACGTGGTATTGCTCGTCGGGGTCGCCCAGGGTGTCCAGCAGCTTGCGCGATACCCACTGCTGCATGGCCGGGTTGCGCTCGCCAAAGGCCTCGCCCTGCGCCAGCTCGAAGCTGGTGCGCGTGCCCTCTTCCAGGCCCAGCAGGCGCTGCTCCAGCACGGGTGAAAGCTCGCTGTTGCCCAGCGTGAGCGTGGCGGGCTTGTCTTCGAAAGTGTTGATGACGTCGCCCTCAGGGCCCGCCAGACGGTAATGCAGGGTCAGGAAAGAACCCGGTTGAACAGTTGCCATGGATGCCTCGATAAACTGGCGCCATTTTACGTTTCGGCGTTTACACCCCCGTCTCCATGCCGCTCAAAGACCTTCCTGCCGATGCGCAGCCGCGCGAAAAGCTCCTGGCACGCGGGCCCGCCGCGCTGGCCGATGCGGAGTTGCTGGCCATCCTGCTGCGCACCGGCATCGTGGGCAAAGGCGTGCTGCAATTGGCGCAAGAGCTGCTGGAGCCCCCCACACAAGACCCCACCAGTGGCCAGACCGCGGGCGGCTTTGGCGGCATCGCCGGGCTGCTGCACGCCAGCGCCGCCGACCTGGAGCGCATCAAGGGCCTGGGTCCGGCCAAGCGCGCTGAACTCGTGGCCGTGCTGGAGCTGGCGCGCCGCGCGCTGGCCCAGCAACTGCGCGAGCGCGAGGTGTTCGACTCGCCCCAGGCCGTCAAGCACTACCTGCAACTGCACCTGGCCGCCAAGGGGCACGAGGTGTTTGCCGTGCTGTTTCTCGACAGCCAGCACCGCCTGCTGGCCATGGAAGAGCTGTTCCGCGGCACGCTCACGCAGACCAGCGTGTACCCGCGCGAGGTGGTGCTGCGCGCCCTGCACCACCAGGCCGCCGCCGTGGTGCTGGCGCACAACCACCCCAGTGGCAGCGTGCAGCCCAGCCGTGCCGACGAAGCACTCACCCAGACCCTCAAGGCTGCGCTGGCCCTGGTGGACGTGCGCGTGCTCGACCATGTGATCGTGGCGCCAGGCCAGGCCTTGTCAATGGCCGAGAAAGGCCTGGTGTAACGTGAGCCTGCCTGGCCACACCGCCTTGCGCCTGGCGCTGGAGCGCGCCCGTGCACCCAAGGACGCCCCGGCACCCGCCGCCGCCCCGGCTGCGGCAACCGCCAGTGCACCGGTGGCGCCACCCCGGCCAGCCCCCACGCCGCGCCCTCCCCCACCCGCCCCCAGCGCACAGGCCAACCCGGCGCCCCGTCAGGCCCGCCGCAGCAGCGCCCCCAAGCCCCGCCGCGCGAGCGTGCGCATCACCGACCTGCAGGACCTGGCCGCCGTGGCCCGCCACCTGCACGAGGAAAAGAGCCGCAGGGAGGCCGAAGAAAAGGCCCAGCGCGAAGCCGCCGCCCGGCGCGAGGCCGAGCGCCACCTCTTCAGCCACGCGGTGGGGCCCATCACCCGGCTGCGCGAGCGCAACCTCGCCCTGCCGCGCCGCCCGCTGCCGCCTCCCCTGCCGGTGCAGCACCAGCTGGACGAGCAGCGCGCGCTGCAGGAGTCGATCAGCGACGACTTCGATGTGAGCACCCTGCTCGACACCGACGACCAGCTCAGCTTTCGCCGCCCCGGCATCGGCGTGGAAGTGACGCAGCGCTTGCGCGCCGGGCACTGGAGCATCCAGCGCCAGCTCGACCTGCACGGCCTGCGCGTGGACGAGGCGCGCCTGGCCCTGGGCGAATTCATCCGCACCGCCCACAAGAATGGCGTGCGCTGCGTGCGCGTGGTGCATGGCAAGGGCCTGGGCTCGCCCGGCAAAAGCCCTGTGCTCAAGGGCCGCGTGCAGCGCTGGCTGGTGCAGAAGCACGAGGTGCTGGCCTTCGTGCAGGCACGGCCGGTGGATGGCGGCGCGGGGGCGATGCTGGTGCTTTTGCAGCCGGTGGGCCTGCGTCAGAGATAGGGCTCCACCAATGCGTGGTGTCGCCGTTCATCCATTCCCCGCCGCTGCTCCAGCGCCAGCGCATGCCGCGAGGCTGGAAGCAGGTACACCAGCGGGCGGTGCTCATTCGAGAGTTCGATCCGCACCGACAGGCCTGTCGTCTTGCGATAGGCCTTGAGTTCATTGGCCAGCACGCCGTGCTGGGGCGGCACGGTGGCGGCGCCCTCGGTGTCGAAACAGCGCAGGCACAGGTCGTGCGTCGCCCGGTCCACCTCCACCCACACGCCCCAGCCGAAGTAATCGTCGCGGTAGGTGAAAGGCACGGGCAGCACGCAGCGGATGAAGTGGCGCGTGTCGTCCAGGGTGCAGAAGTCTTGGTTGTAGCGGGCGCGGCGGTAGCGCTCCAGGTAGCCCAGCGCAAACACGGCGTCGGGCAGGCCACAGCCGATGTCGGTCAGGAGCTCGTCGTGCCACTCACCGCAATGGGTGCAGCGGTAGCCAGGGCGGGCGCTTGTCTTGCGGGTTTGGGACTTGGCCATGGTGCTCCCAGGTGCTTGGTTGCCAGGCGCGTATCTTGTCCCAGCAGGATTATCGAAGAAAAAAGGCCTCCAACGCCCGTCCATACTGCGCAAGCAGCTATTGATTCAATAGCAAATTCACAACCCCTTGTTGCGCATCCAATCGGCGGTATTGAAGAAGCTCGCCTTCAGCCGCGTGCGCAATTCCTCGGGCGTGGCGCATTCGGCCATGGCCTGGTCCATGCAGGCGACCCACTGGTCGCGCTCTTTCACACCGATGGCAAACGGCATGTGGCGCGCGCGCAGGCGCGGGTGGCCAAAGCGGCTCTGGTAATGGTCCGGCCCGCCGAGCCAGCCGCAGAGAAACCAGAACAGCTTGTCACGCGATTCATCCAGCGTGCTGCCGTGGGTGGCGCGCAGCGCGGCGTAGCCGGGCTCCAGGTCCATGAGGTCGTAAAAGCGGTCCACCAGGGCGCGCACGGCGGGCTCGCCGCCGATGCGTTCAAATGGCGACTCTTGGACAGGCAAGTCTTCAGAATTCATATCAAAAAAAGGCTGTAGCGCAATACCATATTGCGCAAACAGCTATAAAAACAATAGCATCATTCAGTCGCCCGCCGCAGGGTGTCCACCACAGGGCGGCGCAGCACCTCGCGCAGCCCCCACCAGCCAGCCAGCAGGGCCAGCACGGCGCCAACCAGGCCACCGGCCAGGGGCACCAGGGGGGACGCCGTCCAGGTGAACTCAAAGGCGTAGCGCGCCAGCGCCCAGCCCACAGCCACGGCCACGGAGCTGGCCAGCACCCCGGCCAGCAGACCCACGCCCGCCAGTTCGGCCCGCTGTACCTGGCCCAACAGGCTGGCGCGGGCGCCCAGCGCGCGCATGATGGCGTATTCGCGCGCGCGTTCTTCGCGCGTGGCAGTCACGGCGGCAAACAGCACCACCAGCCCAGCGGCCAGGGTGAAACCGAACAAAAATTCCACCGCACGCACCACCTGGTCGAGCACGGTCTGCACCTGCGTGAGCGTGGCCCCCATGTCCACGTTGGTGATGTTGGGGAATTGGCGCACCAGGGCGTTGTCAAAGCCCGCCTGCTCAGGGGCGCGGTAGGCCGCCAGGTAGGTAAGCGGTGCATCGGGCACCTGCGCCACAGGGAACATGACGAAGAAGTTGGCGCGCATGGAGGCCCAGTCCACCTTGCGCAGCGAGGTGATGCGCACCTCGTGCTGCACACCCGCCATGTCAAAGCGCAGGGTGTCACCGAGCTTCAGGCCCAGGGTCTTGGCCAGGCCCTCTTCCACGCTGGCGGCGCCTTGTTCATCGGGTGTCCAGCGGCCTGCCACCACCTGGTTGTGCGGAGGCTGCTCCTGGGCGTTGGAGAGGTTGAACTCGCGCTCCACCAGGCGCTGCGCGCGGTCGTCTGAAAAGCTCTCGGGGCCGATGGGCTG
>Ga0116193_1000897_pt1 | contig 26492 bp, 15 predicted proteins | sample AD_UKC115_MetaG_FD_89892 | JGI IMG/M metagenome (GOLD analysis project Ga0116193, IMG submission 89892) | Active sludge microbial communities of municipal wastewater-treating anaerobic digesters from Hong Kong - AD_UKC115_MetaG | ecosystem: Engineered > Bioreactor > Anaerobic > Digestate... | reverse complement strand
ATATCTTTGCAGTATATTCTTGATCATCAGCTTTTATTTCGAACGAACGACCCTTCAAATTCATTTCGAATTTATTCATCAGGTTGTCTTGCAAGGCGGAATTAGCATTTTTAGAGATTGTTACAGCAAAAATGTGAACATTTTTCAAGGTTGGACCTTTGAAACGAAGCTTGCATGGTCCCGACAAATTCAATGTCTTTTCTATTACAAAACTGGTTGTTGAATAATTATGAGGAGGTACTTCAAATTTTACAACTGGATCAAAGTCTTCCCAAATTGCTTCCGTTCCTTCCCCACTCACATATTTTTGCAAATTAATTTCAGCTCCACTGGTGGCATTACCACATATACAATTAATTTTAATCGTACCGACATCCGGGGTTCCGGGTAAAGCCCAGAAACTTGTAGCGTTATTGTGTAAACGAATAGCGTAAATAAACTGCTCTGAAAGATTTTCTACATTATAAGGTGTATAAGAATAATTTGACACGGCAAACCTTCCGAAAGCTGCATCAAACCGATGACCCATATATTCAATACTTGGGTCCAGAGTACATTGATAATTGTAGGTACTTACCACCGACAAAGGTGGCATCACTTCTTTCCACATTGTTGAATCACGTGTGAAGTTCACATCAATCCAATAATCGTCAGCTGCTTGTACTGATGAGAAAACAGCTAACACCGACATTAAGAGTAAAAAAATCCTTTTCATGACTTTTGTTTTTTAAATGGTTAGTAAAATTTCTATTTATTTATAATTATTGAAGAATTACTTTTTTAACGAGTTTTTCTTCTCCATCGCTCACTTGTACTATATAGCATCCTTTTTTTTCGGGAAGTTCTATTCGATTTCCTAGTATTTTTTTTGAATAAATGATTTTCCCTACCGGGTCAAGCATATTTACTGAAACGTTTTGATCCGCATCTGGCCAAACATACAGGATATTTCCAGAAACAAATGCATCCAGTTTTTTCTCGGTCTGTGCATTTACCTGAGACAAATCGCTTTTAATCAGTTTAATTCCTTCAAAAGAAAATTGCTGATCTTTTTCCGTTTTGAACTCATTCAAAAAAGGGGAATAGGTACGTATCGACATCATCTCACGAACCGGGTCAATATCAATAATCCTCAGATAACCGTTTCCACCATTTTCCGAACCGATTACGCCAGTTTGATAATTTGCCAACATCTGATATACTTGATTCCCGTTGTCACCTTCACTAATAAGAAGTCCGGTACCTTCGTTAAGCACGTGTCCGCAAACTACCATGAAGATATTAGGATACAACTTAACTAATTTTGTCCACATTTCCTCTCCATCGTTAGCATCTTGTCCTTCAGCAGTATACAGTCCATAACTACTTGGCGTCCATTTATGTCCATAGGAAGCGCTGATACGTTTGTTATCCGAATACAAATACGCATGGGTATTGATGATTACATTATATAATGGATGTGCTTTGATTACTTCGCCTGCCCATTCCAGTACACAATTCCGGGGACCAAATTCAAGCGAGAGAATCAGGAAATTATAACCTTCGGGCGTAGAAAAAGTATGCCAACTATTATCCATCTTTCCAATTTCGTAAACGCCGCCGAATCCAGGCATCTGACTGTATTTGCTGTATGGCATGTACTTGTTTAACATCGTGGTATTGCGAGTATCCGCACTTCCGTTGGTACCTATATCGTGATTTCCGGGACAGAACGTATAAGGTACATTGTTATCCATGATAGACATGGCACTTACTGCTATGGGCCACTGTTTTTCGTTATTCGCATTTGTAATATCTCCTACATGAATGACAAATGAAATGCTGTCAGCATTATTCGTGATCCAGGCTGTTTGCCACTGGAAAATATAGGGGAAGTCCTTGACATAATGCTGCGTATCGGGGAGCACGATCAGCCGGATACCTTTATCTTTGACAAGTTGCGGATCATATCCCGTTAGACTGATGGTATAAATATGCAGATTTTTAGAGGCTCCGTAAATCCGGAGTTTCACTGGAGTATCGATGTTGATATTCTGACGTAGCACCACATCATAATCCTGATTATAGTGGGGTGGAGCCACCATGGTACGAATACGCTCCCATTTCCCATTAATAAATTGTTCAATATAAAATACTGCACTTTCAGACGCATTTCCCGATTTGCAATGAATAGTCAGTTGACCTGCATCTGGAACTTCTGGAAAGACAATATATGAATTGCCTGTATTTGCAAGCCGGAACGAATAAATATACTGTTTGCAGTAATCTTCCCTGTCAATAGGCTGGGCATAAATCCCGGCTCCAGGATTAAATCTTCCATAAGCACCTTTAAATACAAAGCCTTCTATCATAAAATTATCGAGTCCACTGACAAAGAAATCAGTTTGATTGGTATTCCACGACATAACCGGAAATTTATTTTTCCAAAATGTGGAATCCCGTGTAAAGTCAATATCAATACGATTTTCGGCTAATACCGATAACGTAAATACTAACAAAACAGTGGTTAGTAATACATGTCTGTTTCTCTTCATAATATTTTAATTTTTTTAGTGATTAATACTTCATTTGACCGCAGACGAACTATATAAATTCCTTTCCCTATCTTAAGCGGTAGAGTGGCATCCCTTTTAATTTTTCCTGACTGAAGTGTTTGCCCCGATAAAGAAATTATCTCATAATAAGCAGTTTCATTTAAACCAGTTACATATAAATGTTGGTTTCTCACCACAATATTAACATCCGGAAACTGTTGGTTAACCGGTAACGCCGTGGTTTCATCATTTTTTAAAGTCAATATCAATACTGGACGCAATAGCGTATCCTCATATTCCTTCGAAGCCCAGTAAGAAGCATATAAACTTGGATTTTCAGAAACGATGCGAAATGTTACGATTGGAGTACTTATTTCCCCAAGCAACCAGTTTCTCACATTGAGATATATGGGTGTATTTATTCCCGAAACATCGAAAGTTTTCATTCTGCCCTTACCATATCCGTCCCGTAGGCCGGATGATGCCTGAGCAGATATTCCGCTAAGTTCCTGTTCGTTCCAGTTGTTGTCTTTCACGCCATAAACAGTCAATTTCTGATTATTATCGCCAGAAAGATAATACAACCGTATTTTTGCATCCGCAATTTTATGCAACGAATCATAATACTGTTGCAAATCAAATTTCAAAAAGATTTCCCTCACCCCACTGGAAGATGGAGACACAGAGAGGGAAAGCCGTGAATTGTTTCCCTGTACATCGCTTTGATCAGAACCGGATATCTGGATGAATGTATCTTCATAAACCGGCAGAATTATTTCATGGGCATTGTCCTCATATGTATTTCCATCTACATAATCAATCAGATAATACACTTGCCGGTTAAGTTCTTCCATATAAGCCGTCATGTCAGTATATTCCTCATCATTTGAATTTACTATACCCTTGTTAGAGAAAGCGGGGGGCGGATCATCCTGCCAACGAAAATACTGCCAGCCCACATAATATCCAGAACGAATGAGATCAAGACACGTGCTCTGATAAAATATTCCTCGGCCGTTTTGGTCATCTGTATAAAATCCAGCGCCCGGTTGTTCTGGATAGGAAGCATTATAGGCCTTTGCATAAAACTCAGTCACCATAGCCGGTTTGTCATACTTCTGCAACCATTTTCCCCATTTCGCAGGGTTACATATCTGATCCCTCGGGAAAACATAATTATAATAGTTCACCGAAACAATATCACAATACTTTGAGGCTACTGTAACTACCGTCTCCGAATCCCGTGGTTTGCCGTGAAGCCGAGTTCCCAGGTAAAGATGATTCGGGTCATATTTTCGGATCGCAGCTGTCACTACACTGAAATAGCGATCCATGATTAAAGTCAGAAACTCATTTCGGATATCAGGAATATGATCATAGTTTGCAATAACCCAATTCTTATCCAATCCTTTCGTATCCAGATAATTTATTGCCGCCTGGTAGTTCGGGTCAGTATTCGGAAGTACAGTCAGGAAAAGTTTTAGCTGATCTTCGGTAAAATTGATCTCATTATCCGAAAAGTAGCCCAACAGATCACGCTCATTCCTGTAATTCGTAAACGAAGATGCAAAATTGTCAGCGAAACTTTCAAACTCCGGATCGAAAACTGTTATATAATTCTGCGGATTTTTTTTCACTGCCTCAGGCGTCGAATAAACAGATTGTCGTTGAATTCGGTAATTTTGAAAAAAATTCTTACGTCGCGTATATGACATTTTCTCAAATGATTTTTCATTGAAAAGTCTTTTCGTCATATCTTCCTTTGATAAAAAATTACCCGTGCCATTATAACCATTTTTTCGTAACAAGCTGTACGCCCAGTTTGCTTTGCTTTCAGTCATGTCGGGCATGCTGGTAACAGCCATATTGACTCCGGCATAACCATCAGGATCGATAAGCCACCATCTTCCATTTATTTTTTTCGTATAAAAAAAACCTGTAGCATCTGTTTTAATACGTGAATCGCTTCCATACCGGTTAAACACATCATCTCCATTCGCCCGGATCGTATAATTATCCAGCAGGGGGACAGTTTTCACTGTAACATTGTGGTTTTCTCCTGTTGCCCAGAGATGCATATTAACAGTCTGTGTCCATGAAGATGCTATGAAAAAATTATATACAGCAAGAGAAAATATTATTTTACAGATATAATGCATATTTACTTTTTACTTTTTTTGTTTATATATACTTAATTAAACATTTGCTATATTTTAGACTTCACCTTATTTCAGCACAGGTCTTGCTTCTTCGACTTTTATTCCTCTGTCGCGAAACACAAGAGTATCAAAAACCTCGCAGATATTTCCGTTGGAGCGTGTATAAGAATATTGCAGATGTAAAACATCACGTGGAGTCGGATTTTCAGGTGTACCGCCCCAGGTATCGCCGTTTTCCACATATTTTCCCATGCCATTCACCGTAATAGGAGAGCCAATAAGTGATTTTATCACGATATTTTTATCATTATCAACGGTTAGCGAAATATTCCAGGTTTCATTTTCAACATTTAACGTCCCGGTTACTTGATTTAGTTTTGTGGTGGTCAGTTTTACCGGCATATCAAATTCTACATAATTTGCCCGATATATTACTATATTCAAAATGTTACCGGCAACATTTTTAACCAGCATCTTTCCCCTTCTGAGCCATGTTCCGTGATACGGATTAACATATTTGATGCCGAACAAAGTATAATCCCTTGGCAATACTGACCAATCGGAAGTCAAATGGATATTCGGATTAGTTATTCCTTCAGCTACTGTACCACGCAGAATATCCACGTCATTTGGCGAGCTTACAATCTTCAGGGGGATCACATAATTACCTTTGATTGCAACAGGATCCTGGAAAAAAGCATCAGTAAGTTCCACCTCAATCAATCCCGAAAAAGAACCTTTCGGTATGTTTACGGTAGCAGCCGGATTCAAGGTATAATATTCTGTCGGAAGGACTTTCAGGGTATCTCCGTTAGCATTTACCAGATACTGATAAACAAGCGTATTATCCACCTCAAAATTAACAGTCCAGTTTTTTGTGTTTTTCATATACAAACCACCAACGCACACGCCAATGTGAAATTTATGTTGTTTATCCAGTGAATTGTCGAGTCGGTCATTGCCAAGCGACAAGGTCCTTACTGGATATTGAAACGGAAAATAAACAGACTGGATATCATAATCATCAAACATTTTTTCTTGATTATAGCATGCCGATAATCCGATTATCATTAAGAAAAAAAATATCTTTTTCATACTCATTAATTTTAACATTAATTTTAAGAAATTACCAACCTTCATTTTGTACCAATCCTTTTCTAAATTCGGAGTCAGGAATTGGTCCGTAAATCATGAAATCGTTGTACATCCGCTTTTCTACATCTATAGCAGAAATTCCTCCATCCATGGTTCCTTTAGCTGTCTCTTTCATTTTAGCAATGTCTTTCCACCTGCGGATATCCCAGAACCGAAACCCTTCAAAAGATAATTCAATCCGGCGCTCGGAACGGATGAGTTGTCGCATATCTTCAAGTGTCGTCACTGTGGCTATATAATTATCAGTCGTAATACCGGCTGTTTCTCGTATTTTTGCAATGACCTGCCGGGCCGAATATTCATGGGTACCTGTACCGTCCGGGCCCCAAGCTTCGTTAGCCGCTTCAGCATACATCAAAAAAACTTCCGTATAACGCATCAGGGTAACAAAATGGCGTTGATTGATGATGTTCCCCGGCGTTAGGTTCACATTGCTATTCAATAATTTTTTAAGGTAATAACCAGTACGTGTAGAAGTACCGGCTAACATATTGACACCATCTTTTGGTCCATCGATGGTATTGATGACATTACCTTTAAAACTTGATCCATTATAGATTACATATTTAGCCAAACGCGGGTCCCGGTTTTTATACGGTTGCGTGATATCGTAATTAGCCGGATTTAGGTTAATCGGCACACCATTGATAGTAGGAAATTCATCCACAAAGTTCTGAGTCGGATTAACGCGACCTTTTCCATATAGCGAAGGAGGAAAATTATCTTCTTCCAGTGATCTGGAATTGGTATAATCCATACGCCACAAAATATCGGTGCATGTTTCGTTGAGATAGTATTCAAGTCTCGAATTAGCAAGTTTGGTTAATCCCCCGTATGCATCAATAATGGCAGCAGCAACATCGGCAGCAGCAACCCATTTCGCTTTATTATTCATTGGATTAAATGCTGGACTAGCAGCGTGCAACAATGTTCTGGCTTTGAGCATCATCGCAACTCGTTTATTGATTCTGTTTACAAAGCGGCTACCGTATACCGCGTCCTTCAAAGCTTTGTTGGGATCAGAAGCATCCGCATCAGCGTATACATCTGGCAGTCCTTCAATAGCGATTTCGAGATCGCTCAGAATCTGAGTTACACAATTGTCATAGCTTTCACGACGCATAGATTTCCAGTCGTCGCTAATTTTGATTGATTTATCTAAAATAGGGAATCCTAGTAAATTATGATCCGCATCGTAACCTGAATGCGCCTGAAGCAAACGAAACTGGTATAAAGCCCTCAATGCATACGCCTCAGCAGTCAGCCGTTTTCTAAAGTTTTCATTCTGCCATTCGCTTTTATACGACCATGTTACTTTATTCACCACATCGAGAAATAAATTTACGTAAGCGATATTGGTATAAGAATTATTCCACACGCTAAACGGATTGTTGGTCGATTTCCATTCTCCAGTGCTTGCAAGCCGGAAATTATTTGCATTATCATTGGAAACTGCATCATCAGTTGCCACTTCCGAGAAGTTAGAAATAGCTGGAACACCGGAATATGCCTTGAGTAAGATTCCTTCCGCCATAGAAGGATCTTTTAAGATTTCCGTTTCAAGATATACATTATCTTTGTCAGGTGTCAGAAATTCGTCACAACCAAGAAATAACAGGATCAGCAACGCACTGACGGTCAAAGCAAATACCTGTCTGATTATATTGAACTGTTTCATAATGTTTATTATTAATCGTTTAAAAACCTGCCTTAATACCAATACTATACATTCTCAACTGAGGAGAACTTCCCACATTCAATGTTGCGTACTTATCTTTCGAGAGTGTCAGCAAATTATCGATGCGGGCATACACTGAAAATTGTTTTAGAAACACTTCTTTGAGTAGTTTTTGAGGAACGGCATATGAAAGCTGGATAGCCGGAATGCTAAAATAATCTCTTTCGGTCAGCCAGAAAGTTGAACTTCTGAAATTATTTGTATTATTTTTGGTCGTTAGTCTCGGATAAGTTGCCGTAGCTCGTGTATCTACGTTCAGCGACGGATCATAAGCCCATCGGTTTACGAGATAAGTCGGATATTTCATTTCCCCATATACCCAATTGTAATCGTTGTTCATAATCCGGTGATATCCAGTTTCGGCCATCCCGAATACAAACAGACTGAAATTCTTGTAGTCAAGCATGAGTCGAAGCCCGTAATTGAAGCGTGGCTGAGTATTCCCGATTGGTCTAATATCGTTTTCATCGACGATTTTGTTATTATCTTGATCGACATATTTAATATCACCTGCCTTTACTTCGCCAAAAGTCGGTTTGGGAACAGTTTGATCCAATGGGTCGTTGATCTTGTCAATTTCTTCCTGCGTATATAAACCGTTTGCTATAAGTCCAAAAATCACATCGTTGGCTTTTCCTTTTCGTTGTCGATATTCATGTTCCGGTCCGTAATCAAGTTCGTCAATCAGTAAGCGGGTAGGTACCAGATTGATGACATTGAAATCTACGCCAATTCGGAAATTTTCGAATTGTTTTGAGAACTTTATATCTGCTTCAAAGCCCTGTTGAACTCTTTTGGCATAATTTTCATAAGCTATGAAGTCCGATCCACCCATAAATTGCGGATAAGTATTGGTTAATTTCTGAACTTCATCGAAACGAGTACTATTAAAATAATTAACTTCCACAAACAATACTTTCTTGAAAAGCGAAGCTTCCACACCGACATTCAATTCGTTCCTTTGTACCCACGAAATAGCTGGATTACCAATCTGCACAACTAGATAACCGTTTTGTCCGAGTCCGTCCCCATAGTTAAAATTTCCGCCAACATTGTATACATTTTGATACAAATGATAATTGTTTTTGAGCATTCCATCATAATCCGTTTTGGTATTTCCATACGAAGCTTTCAGTTTCAAGAAATCGATATGATTTGAGTTTTTTAGAAAATCTTCTTCAGAAAGGATCCACCCCAAACCTACAGCCGGTGAAAAACCCCAGCGTTTTTCCTTTGCAAAACGCGACGAACCCGCCAGCACGCCATCCGCCTCAGCGATATACCGATTATTGAACATATAATTTGCCCGAAAACCGAAATTGATCGTTTTTTCTGTATATATTGAATCGTTTTGCTTATATGTGCTTAACAAGGACATCGCCGTAATATTTATATCGTGCAAATCACCCAGTTTTTTTGTATAATTCAGTGCATTCGACCACCCAAGGCGTCGATAAAAACTAATGCTGCCTATTTCTTGAGAGCCAACAAAATTATTGATACCGATGGCCTTAACGGAAATGCTATCATCTGCTAAATAAGTGGGCTCATACACTGCGTACGAATTATTCTGTGAAATCGTGTATGTATTATAATTATCATATCCGAAATAGCTCTTGAATGTCAATCCTCCTAATAACTTTGAAAGGTTAAAATCAAATCCGATATTCAACTCGGAATTTCTGTCAATTATATTTTTGTATCCGCCCAGTAGTAAATCACCATAAATATTCTGAGTAAACAAAGACGTACCGCCCAACAAATACTGATTGTCAATTACCGACTTCTGTGCAAAAGCATCGTCCACTAGCTTGCGGTCAGCAATTACAATCCGTTCGATCGGGATGAGGAAAGGATAGGCATTTGGACGTTCAGACGTAGACAGCTTCCAGAAATCCTGATTCTTGTAATTTGCACCATGATAAGCGTTAAAATATGCCAGCGCCCCGACATTCACTTTTATGTAATCGTTAACTTTAACATCTATTGAGCTACGTACATTGAAACGATTGGTTGTTTGTTTGTCAGCCTCTCCCATCTTTTGAATTGACTTAGTATTATACCAGCCGAAGTTCAAGTAATAACAAGTGGTGTTGTTCCCTCCGCTAAATTCAGCTGAGACCCTGTTTTGGGGTTTGGTCTTTCTCAAAAAAAGATTGTTGTAATACTCTTGATCTGGATACCGTACCGGATCAATACCTTCCTTCGTATTCTGGATTTCATCATCTGTATAGCGAGCTGGAAGTCCGTCATTTTTCAATGCTTCATTATACAGATACATGTATTCGGCGGCACCCAGGTATTTAGGATAAGCTAGCGGATATCCGATCGATCCTTCGTATTTCACGTTAATTTTCCGTTTATTGGCCTCTCCCCTGCGGGTAGTGATCATCAGGATGCCCGCGTCGGACAACGATCCGTAAAGCAAGCGGGAAGTTACGTCTTTCAGCACAGTTATTTTTTCAATTTCAGAAACATTGATGAGATCGCTCAGCGCGGATACTGACGAATTGCCATCACGGACAAAACCGTCGATGATGATGGTATATCCGTTTCCGCGAACATTATTAGCTCCGATAAGGCCAAAGCCTTCGGACTTCAGCAACGAAGCATAATTCCACGCGGAATACCGGTCTTCAATATCTTTCACATTGATTTCAGTTACGGCTCCCGTCACATGCCTCTTATTAAGTTCACCGAACGGAACGATCACTTTATCTTTTTCCCCGAGAAAAAAGGGTGTAACCATCAAGACGATATTCTTATTGTTGACTTCCGAAGCCGGAACAAGTCGCGATTCAAAACCAGAAGCTTCGATGAGCAAATCATCATTTACACCGGTTACAACAGAGAATTCACCAAATTGATCACTGACAGCTATTACTTTGCCCTCTTGAGCATAGACAACAGCGTTTTTCACTGGATTCCCAGCCGGATCGATAATTGTGGACGAAACTGTAATGGTACGTTCTTTCGCTTTTTTCTGGGAAGAAATATTCTGGGTAACAAATAAAAATCCGGCTAATAAGAAAAATAATATTACTTTCGATTGATTCATATCAAATATTGATTAATAAGGTTAATTTTATTCCCAACCGGGATTTTGTTTAAATCCTTCATACTGATTCACATCTTTTCTATTGAAAGGCAACCAGTAGTGTTTCTCCTCAAATATTCCTTCAAACAATACTTCTTTTCTAAAGAAAGTATGGTTTTTATCAAATATGCATTTATACCTTATTTTATATTTAGGCAGATGCGCTACATACCATCTTCTCAAATCAAACCAGCGATGACCTTCATAAGCCAGTTCCACTGAACGTTCGTTGCGGATTCTTTCACGAAACAGTTCTTTTGATACGGTGTATTTTTGAGGAACATCAGGAAGAGATGCATTCCCATAAATAAACAATTCTACCGGTTTTCTTATATCTTCACCCACTGGAAGTTTTACTCGGCGACGTACCGTATTAACAGCTTCTTCTGCTGTCATAGCAGCAAAAGGAGGAATCGTTTTTGGTCCGTACACCTCATTCACTGCTTCCGCATAGTTCAGATAAATTTCAGCAAGACGGATAAAAGGCACCTGGAAACGATACTGCGACCACTGCTGGTCCTTGTTATTTACTCCATACGGAATATATTTTCGGATCAGGAAGCCGGAAATTGAACCGGAAGTTGTTCCCGGATCCATATCCAGACCAGCTCCTGACGCACTGGTTCCTCCCGAGGAGTAAAGCTGAATGTAAGCATCATCATTATTCTGTGATGCCACCCATTTAACACCGTCAACAAGGATGGTGGAGAGAAAACGCGGATCACGGTTTACCCATGGATTTAACGGATTATAATCACCGGCAGGCGCATCATCGATCGGATATCCTGTTGCAGTTTCATATAACTCAACCATATTGAGCGTAGGGCAGGTGACTACACCATTACCTCCAAAACGCTGACTATTATGGATACGTCCCATTCCGTTATTGATCTGATCGGGACCTGTAGCATTTTTCAAACGTGTCCAGATCAGTTCCTTATTCCAGATCGTATTACTTCCAGTTTTGTTGCTGGCAAAATTTTCCCGGTACTGTGACCAAGGAACAAGTTCATATACACCCTGTTGAGCCAATTTGATTATTTCCCACGAAGTTTTTGCTGATTCGATAAGTAATTCATTATCGTAGACAGGGTTGCCTGTTCTCAATTTTGTGGCAAGCGGACTGGCAGCATATAACAAAGCACGCGATTTTGTGGCAAGTGCCGCACCTTTGGTTACCCGTCCCACGCATGAATTGAATGCTTGCTGTCCCTGCACCGTTTCATTCCAATCCACAGGCAGACAAGCAATCGCACTATCCAGGTCTTGTACCACTTTCATTAGGGTTTCGTGATAACTCAGACGAGGAAGATGCATTTCATCATCCGGATTCAAATATTTATCAATATACGGAAGACCGCCCCAGCTACGGGCAATTTCAAAATGATTCCAAGCCCGGAAAAAATACAACTGCCCTTTGATGAGATTTCGTTCTTCATCAGTAGCTTCAAGTAGCAGATTGAAGTAGTGCAGTCCCATATTCGCTCTCCGGATATTATACCAGCCAGCAGTCCAGATACCTGAACGTACGGCAGGATCTATGGATTCATCATGTTGATTAAAGATATTCTGATGATAGTTTTGCCATACCCACCAATAATTTCCATGAGGAATATTATAGGTAACGGTGAAATTTTTATTGCAGTCGACATCATCTCCAAGATCAAGCGAAGATGTTAAAGCTTGATTATAATGTATTAACCGTTTGTCTCCATAGAAAAGATCTACAAACCCCTGGAATTTTTTGTAGTTTCCGAAAACCTGTTCTTCCGTCAGGTCTGAAGCTGGGGTTTTATCTAAGTAATCTTCACAGGAAATCAACAATGATGAAATAGCCATTAAAATACCACCTATTCGTATTATATTTGATCGTTCCATTTTTGATTCAATTTAAAAGTGTCAGAATTGTATATTAAATCCCATGTTATATGTTTTTGTCATTGGGTATTTTAACACGTTATCATTAATACGTGTTCCTCCAGTTTCCCTGTCTTCATTTAGATGAGAATACAACCAAAGATTATGACCATTTAAAAATACTCTCACAGAGTTTACGCCGAGTTCTTTCAGAAATTTATTCTGGAACTGATAAGCCAATTCAACATTCTTCAGTCGCCACATAGTACCATCTTTATATTTATAGTTCCCAATATTATTAGCGGAATACATGAAAGAGGGATGACGGTATGAACCACTTCTGGGGTATCCAGGAAGCCATATATCATTATACAACTGTCTGTCAACCACTGATGCGTAGTAAGGAGAGCTAAATTCGTATATAGATTCTTCTAACGTAGAATTAGTTGTTCCATAAATCTGAATTAATAGACTAAATCCTTTGTAATCGCAGCCTATGGAATAATTCATGGAATATTGCGGATGGTCTGGATATCCATAAGGCACCACATCATTCGCATCGATGTAGCCGTCGGCATTATAGTCAATCTGCCGAAAATTACCGGGCATTGCTTGTGGATTGTTTAGCCACATGACTCCGGTGTACATTTCATCCCATGACTGAATAACTCCTTCATTCAGATAACTGCGGGTTTGTCCGATCTGATATCCTTCATTTTTCTGATAAAGAGGCAACAAGTAGGGGTCTTCTTCATAAATCACTTCATCTTTAGCATACGAAATTGCTGCCGAAGCAAAATAATTAAGTTTCTGCGAGGTTGTTCCCCTGATTTTCACTTCTAGTTCCCAGCCCTTTTCTTTGGTTTTTCCAATATTAGCAGCAACGGGATCGGCACCGAACCAAGGCGGAATATTTCGTTGTTCCGCACTCATGAAGATATCATCCCGTCTGCCCCAGTAATAATCAAAGTTTACCGACAGGAAATTCGACAGGAAAACACCCTCAAACGCAATGTCGTTTTTTGTAGCGGTTTCCCAACGCGCATTCGGATTTCCAATATTGCTAATGTCGTATGAAGTATAAGGCGGGACGGTAGCGTTAGGATAACCGATTTTGGCACTGTTTGTTACCTGTTTCCACTGGGTGACATATAACCACTTAGGAATGTTATTATCGCTTCCGACTTTCCCCCATGAATACCGAAATTTAATAAAGTCTATATATTTTTTCATGCTTTTCATAAATGGTTCATTAGAAAACACCCAACCTCCCGCTATAGAAGGGAAAAAACCAAATTTATGTCCCCTGTCGAATTTTTCCGAACCATTGTACGCACCGTTTGTTTCAAACAAATACGTATTTTTATAACCGTAAGTCAACCTAGTTGCCCATTCTTCCCTGTAAGAAGGAAAATTGGATCCAATTGAGTATTCTCTTCTTTTGAACAGAAATAATCCAGTAACATCATGCCCTCCAGTAAAATTTCGGCTATAGTCGACTGACATTTGATACATCAAATTTTGATACACATTCGTCTTGGCTTTTTCGGTGTCGATTATCGCCTTTTGAGGAATGAAATTGAATCCGTGTTTGGAATTCAGATAAGCGATCGGATAATTCCATACTTCCGTACCGCTTCGCCAGTCCACATATTTGGTAACCATCCTTGATTCGGCGATATTAGGACCCTGCGAATAATAGTAATTCTGAAAATTTACCCTGCCATTAAACGACAATCCTTTGGTAATAAAGTCTAATTTCTGATTCAGTGAAAAAGTAGTATTAACATCTGTTCGGGTTTCCGTTATCATTCCCCCATAATTTAAGAGTTCCACAGGATTCTCCATATTGTAGCCAGCCAAGTTGTTGGCAAAAATGCCATCTTCGTATCGGATAGGATAATCATCCGGTCCCTTGCCATATACTCCGAGCCAGATCAAATAAGCCGGAGCACCCATCGTATGCTCCTTTCCGGAAGCACCATCGATATCAACGCTGAAAGTAGTAGTGCTGGTAGGCAAAAAGTCGAAGTTTGAACGAAAATTAAATCTGGAATAGTCGTTTTTAGGGATATAGCCCTGTCCGAAATCCTGGGAATTCAGAATATCCCCGTCATATAAATATGAAATAGAGCTAAAATATTTCATAAATTTTGTTCCTCCACGAATGTCTAAATTAATTTTTTGTGTCCACGCCTGCTTCTTCAGCATTTCATCCTGCCAGTTGACATCAGGGTACTGATAAGGAAGATCCTGATCTCTATAATGTTTCAATTCTGCCACAGGTGTAATGTATCCCCAAGTGGAAGGGTCAACAGGAAGCTGATTTTCAATTGCTTGATTACGCAACCAGCGAGCTTCATATGAATTGAGATACTCAGGAACTTTCGATACATTCTTAACTCCCGCGTTGGCAGTCATCCGCACTACAGGTTTGCCTTCCCGTCCGCGTTTAGTTGTAACAAGGATAACACCGTTTCCACCCCGTACCCCGAATACGGCAGTTGCGGAAGCATCTTTCAAAATGGAAATGGATTCTATCTCATTGGCATCGAGGTTATTCATGTCTCGTTCGATTCCATCGACCAGAATCAGCGGTTCCATACCATTCCATGTTGATTTGGCGCGAATCAGCAACTGAGCTTCATCTTGTCCAGGTTTTCCACTGTAATTGAGGGTAGTTAAACCCGGAACTATCCCCGAAAGTGCGTTAGACACATTCGTTACTCCAGAAATTCTGGCTATCTCATCTCCCTTTACATTGGAAATAGCTCCTACTACACTTTCTTTTTTCTGGGAACCGTAACCTACCACAACAACTTCATCAATCGAAACCGTTTTATCCTTTAAAGCAACATCATGTACTGCCGATGTCACCACGATTTCAACATTCTCCTTGCCTACATAACTGAATACCAATGTATTCCCTTTGCTCGCCGATATTTTGTACATCCCGTTAATATCTGTGATCACTCCGATATTTGTTCCTTTGACCATGACAGTTACACCAATCAATTCTTCATGAGTGTCCGCATCAGTTACCTTTCCAGATACGGTCTGCCCAATGGAAGCACTATTCATGAACCACAAGAATATAATCAGGGGAAGTACATTTTTTATCAACTTGATTTTGTTCATAATAAATTAGATTTTTTCTTAGAATACTTTTTCAATTTTCACATAATATGCTCCACAAATATAATTTCCTTCCTTATCTTTAAAAAATGCTTTTAGTGTATTCAATCCAGCAGGGATATCCATCTCAATTGTAATTTTCGTCGCATCAATAGTCTGGGACACCGCTTCCACTGGATTTTTACTATTCAACGACACACAACCAGATACTATAGCAAGTGCTTTGCCGGGACGGATACTTGTTCCACCAACAGTCATCGAAGGTCCCATTACAGTCAAACTGCGATTTAAATGGAAGGGCCATCGACTCAGTTCAATTCTGTATTTTCCTCCGACTTTCGCATCGATTACCCAATATCCGTTCGGTTCATCTTTAGCAAGCGCAATATCCCACTGGGTATTGGGTCCCGCCCCTATCCAATCGGATGAAGATAAAATAACCGGATTTGATGCAGGATCGCCGACTACCAGGGGAATATATTTTGCATTTGCACTGTAAACTGTTAACCACCAGTTTTCATAATAAGCTTTCATTTGACTTACGATTTCTGGTCGCTGCTGTGCCAGATTAGTCAGTTGCCCAGCATCTGTCGTAATATCGTACAATTCGTCCTTCCCTACTAACCTCCAATTGTTCCAGACTATACAGGAATTGTACTTAGCCGGATTGACATGGGTTCCCTGTTGCACGATAAACATGCGATCGGTACCCGTCTGATTCAGCAGAACAGGCTTTAAGCTTATACCATCGAAACGGTATCGAGGATCGATATTCAACTCAAGCAAATCAATAAGCGTTGGGAAAATATCCTGCACCTCAGAGGCATAATCAATTGTTCTTGGTTCACCGAGATTACCTCCCGCCCAATGAATAAAGCAAGCCGCACGATGACCTCCGTCATAAATATCTCCTTTCGCTCCTCGCATATTTGCATTATAAACCTGGATTCCTCCGGTTCCGCCATTATCATTCATGAAAATAACAATTGTATTTTTAGCCATACCTTTTATTTCTAACCATTGCATCAACTTACCGACATTTTTATCAATATTCTGGATCATCCCAAAGAAAGAGGCAGTTTTTTCGTCTAAGTTTTTACAGTAGGACATGAAATCTTCTCGTGGCGCATAAAAAGGACCATGAGGTGCATTCAAGGCCAAATAAGTGAAAAAAACTTCTCCTTTGTCATGCATTTCCTCCATCCATTCCATCGATTTCTGAAACCACAGATCAGTGCAGTATTCATTGGATTGAATAATGGTTAGACTGTCCATATAGCGAGTTTTATAATAATCATTATCAAACTCCATTTCTGACATCAGACCCCATCCTTTAATCCATAAACATTTATCAAATCCGTGATCCATCGGTCGATCAGGATAATTATCTCCAAGATGCCATTTTCCGAAGATACCGGTTTTATAACCATTTTGTGAAAAGACTTCCGGCATTGTAAGTAAATTTCGGTCCATCCTACAACATCCGGAGAGTACCGTACTAGCTTTGTTATGCATGGCATCAATTCCTGTAAGAAGTTGACCACGTGTAGGTGTGGAAAGCGGAGATACATGAAAATTGCTGAACCGGACACTTTGATCGTGTAGATTATCCAGTGCAGGAGTTTTAAGTATTGGATTTCCATGACAGGAAAAGTCTCCGTAACCTTGGTCATCAGACAATATAATGATTACATTGGTTTTTTTGGCTGCTTCGGCAGCAAAAACCATCAGAAACAATAAGATAGAATTAAGTAATTTTTTCATTTGTAATTTTTTTTTATCTATTTATATTATTTACCAAGTGTATGTTATTTAAAACTATAATAATGTAAAAAGTCAATAACTCTAATTTTCTTGTGAGTCAGAATAAATTAGATAACTCATTGCTCGCAGATAATATCCTTTCGGGACATTTCCGGCAACTACCCTGACAGTATGTTTCCCCTTCGGAAGCTGATATTTCCAGAACAGTTCGAGTTTCCGCGTAGTAAAATCCGTCGGGAAAAGAGAAGTTTCAACCTTTTCTCCATCAATATAAAGTGTTGCTTCTAACACTGCTTCCGGAAAGTTTTTTTCAGCTTTATTAGCCGATCCTTTCAATACGAAACCTGTCCCTTCAAATCCAAATTCATATTCCTTCACAATATTTTCCTTTACATCGATCATCGCCACAGGATACATATTCTCAAAACTTTTCTCATAACGTACCGTCACTGGTTCCTGAACAAGGATAACAACATTTTCTTTATTAATTCGACCGCCATTCTGGGATATCATCTGTAGTGCATGTTTATAACTAATATCATATACTTTATTCAACGACATATCAGTATATTTGAAATTCATATCTTCGATCTCTGTTAAACCCATTTTCCAATATTCAGGAATATTACTGTAGCCCAGTATAGTTCCCAAAATACCACCAGCGCTGGATGGATTACAATCGGAATCTTGCCCGCAGCGGGTCGCTATTTCCAACGTTTTTCCGTAATCTCCGTTTCCGTACAATAAGCCTAACAAAACATAAGCTGCATTGATCTTTGCATCAATGTTAAATGAATCAAAAACGCCATCCGGACACCCGATTTCAGAAGTCCATTTCTTTTGCAGTTCAAACCACGTTTGTTTCCAGTCATCCGGGTATTGTTTATGCCAACTGATTACATCTGTCATACATTGATAAAAACTGCTCTTTTGGGGAATTGTACGTAAAGCTTCGTTCACAATGAAATGGATATCGTTAGAGACGAAGGCTAGCGAATACATAGCAGCTATATAAACGCCTCCATACCAACCGTCACCATAAGTCATAATGTGACCGATCTTATCGCATATAGCGGAAGCTGAATTGGGCATTCCGGGACTCATTAAACCAATAAAATCGGCTTCAATTTGAAAATCAATATCATCAGCATGCGGATTATTCAACCAATGACCACATTCGGGAGCTTTCATCCCTTTCAGTATATTATATCGAGCAGACTGGTTTGCGTGCCATAACTTGTATCCAGCATGAGCAAAGGAGTAGGCAAAAGAATCAACCGGAGCATCCATACCCAACTTTTCAAAGACATCCACAAAGGTCAAATCCATATATAAATCATCATATAATTCAGGATTTTTTTCCATGGTTTTTTTAAGATAACCATCGTACCATACTATCGGTTGATAATCCTGAATCATAGTTCCTTTATATTTAAATTCGGTCGGGCCCCCATAAGTAACACCAATAGTTTGTCCTGCCCATCCTCCTTTTATTTTATCTTTCAGCATTTTTAACGGAATAATTTTTTGAACAGGATGTTTTTCAGATGCGACAATAATTTCATTGTTCATCAATAAAGAACCACACATTAACAAAACTGTAAATAACTTTTTCATGATATAAACCATTAATTACTTGAATTTATGAATTGATAATAAATTAGAATTAGTAAACCAATTGACTGTATCCACTTTCTAACCTGACGATATACAAACGGTTTAGCTCAATTGGGATATGATTTTCACCATACACCAATTCTACTTTTTTCATCAGCATTCCTGTTAGATTATAAATATAAACATACCGGGCATGATCTAAGTTGTTAATAATGATAGCATCAACTGCTCTTCTGATTGACGAAATACCTTCGTTAGCAACTGGAACAGCGGATATTTCTGTATATTCGATTGCTCCTATATCAGGAGCGGAACCGACAGGAACTGGGTTGTCAAAAAAGTCATTTGTATATCCCAGATTCTGACCTTGATCGATGGCAGGGCTTCCTTTAGAAATCGCAAAATCTTCGGGATACTGTAATCTCCCATAATTTGCTAAAAGTGGATCATTATGTATTAATCCAGAACCCGGGCCTTCCTTTCCAAGGTTAATATAGCCACTTGCCGCGAAATATAAATTGTTTTCAATAATGTTGTTCGGTTTGGTAATATTTCTAATTCCCGTGTTATAAATCGGAATATTTTGTTCAGTAATGATAATATTATTTCGGATCATATTATGGGTATCGGTGCCGGTAATATTGAATACTCCCCAGTCGTTGGCATTGATTTTTCTCCGGACGATGGTGTTGTTTTCAATCCGAAAGTTTTTTCCACACCACACTGCAGTAAAAGCCTGATAATCATCAGATATATTATAATAAATATGAAAATTGATATAATCGGGATTCGATAGTACATCTGTCCATGTGACTTCAAGAAAACCTTGGCAATCTCGGGTATAATTATGATGAATTTTAATATCGGATTTGGGGTAGCGAGCATCATCAATCTCAAACGCACCACCGTCAGCACCACCTCCACCACCAGCCCAATGTATTCGCGGATCTTCTGCGCGATAATTAAAAATCCAGTTATAACACGTTTCCTGGTGGTCTGCGCCGATCCAAATACCAATAGGTCCCCAGTTCCATTCTGCCAATACACGATTACAGTCATGAATATAATTATTCTTGATCAGTGTATATTCCCCATAAGTCTTAATTCCTACGGGGCAATTTTCAAACTCATTATTACGAACAATACAATGTGTAGCGCTTTTATCCACATAAACTGCTCCCATTTCCCATATGGGCCATCCTCCATCAGTTGTATAATTTCCACCCACATAAGCCGTTGTTTCATGGAAATACAAATTCTCCACAATGACATAACTTCCCCTGATACGGATACAGTTCCCAAAATTACCTTGTTCAAAAGTATTATTAGTAAATGCCGGAGCCGGAAGTTTTTTGTTACCATAATCTGTTAAAACAATCGGTGCATTTTCTGACCCTGAGTCATTTACATAAAATGGTTTGTCAAAAGAAGATCCGCGGAAAAATCGCACCGAATCACCCGGGCTCAACTTTGTTGCTTGCAGTTTCTCTATCGAACGCCAAGCCGTAGCTGGCGTCAGACCGTCAGAAAAATCATCACCTGAAAACGAACTGACATAGTAAATAGACGACGTTTGAACAGCAGAGAAACTCTGGTTACTAAGAAAACAAAAACTGGTTGTAATAAATATAATTATCGATATAAATTTGTTGCACATATAGATGAATAAAAACAGTGTTGTAAAATATCTGAAGAAAGGTAATTTCTCATTTATTAGAATATATTTTCAATAAAATACGTTTCATTTAAATACTGGATTTAGAAGATTCTCTACTTTCATTTTAGTAACTGATAACCAATTGTCAAAAGTAAGCCTGACATCATTGAAAACAAAATTATCAAACACAAAACCAGTAAAAGGATCATGCTCGTTTCCGATAATCATATTTTCAAAACTCGTATTCATAATCATTTTAACATTCCAGTTTTTAAAGGTTATATTCTGGATACGGTTCGGTGTAAAACTATCTGGAGCAATATTAAATACCACCGGGACCGGTGTTTCTGTAACTACATCCTCAATCAACCAATCTTTTTGTAATCCTGATAAACCAGGAGTATGATAAGCGTTTCCTACACAACTGATCAATCCCCTGTTAAAACCAGGTTTATTCCATTCCGCTCTCAAGACATCCAACCGGCTTATTTTGACGTTGGTGGCATTGGAACCTCCCCACGACATTTGGATAACACCGCCGTTATTCAACTGCCATACTACACAATCCAACCATGTGATATTGTTTCTGTATATTTTGATTGCATCATCATTTGCCCAAATGAAACAGTTCGATACAGTGGATCCTTCATATGCGGCTATCCCATCACAGTTATAAGTCCAACCACCAATTACTTTCACCCACTTTACAGTATTGTTTTTACCAATAAGGCGTACAGCAAAATATTTTGGATCGGACACAACAATGCCTTCCAACCATATCCTGTCGCTACCGTTTTTTGCTTCGATACAGTGAGACTCCCGATATTTCATCCGAGCTGAAGATAATACTCCCCGACCATAGATTTTCACATCTGATCTGCCGTCCATAATGAAGCTACCATATACCCACGCACCTTCTTTCAAGTAAATGGATTTGATATTGGAAGGTACATTATAAACCCCTATATCATGTATACCGGCATCAAAACAAAGGATAGTGGCTGTAACCGGAATAACTTGTAAGCTATCTCTATTTGCGTTTTTCAATATAATATTTTTTGTGGAATGAAAATCCGGAATATCTGTTTCTTTCGGATTGGCGAAAATAATCAATCCGTTTTTGTAACCTTCATTTCCGATCTCCAACGAATATTGTCCTGGTTTATTCAGCATAAATGAAACTACATTGTCATTGGTTATCGGTATGATATTATGCCTTGAGGGGAAAACTTTGGTGAGTCCACCAACTGGTACCTTCGACGAGAGTATTTTAACTTCTACATATATCTCTCCTTCAAATGAGAAGGTTGTCCAGTTAATTGTTCTGTCTTTAAAAATGTTCAATGGATACGAATCTTTTTCTGTCATGTCCATATATCCCAACTGAAATTTAGGGCATGCGTTCTGGAAAACAACCGTTTTTTCCTTGTTTTTACCTTCTTTCCAGATAGAAACTTCATATATATCCGACATTGGCACCCCTGGATAATTTTCAGGACCAATTCCATTTACATAGTCATATTTGACAGTATCTCGGGAATCTGGAATTTCCAACCCATAATATTTTTCTTTCTGACAAGATATCAGAACAAGAACAAAACAAATTTTATATGGACTAATAATGCTGTGCATTTCAAATAGTCAGATGAAAAATTTTTTTTCGTTGCAAAAATTACGGACAAATTTTATTGTGCTCCTGATAAAATGATCAAAGCCAGACCTGCAATAAAAAATATAAACATCAGCAATAAAAGAATATTGGTAGCCCTGGTAGCGCCTTTAAATTCTTTCCAGATAAAAATACCCCAAACCGCAGCAATCATTGGCGCCCCCTGACCCAATGCATAGGAAATTGCTGGACCTGCTTTCCCGGATGCGATATAGCTGAACAAAGTACCTAATCCCCATATTAATCCGCCCAATACGCCAATCATGTGGGTTTTAAAAGAGCCTTTGAAATATTCGCTATATGAAACTGGAGCTCCTACAAAGGGTTTTTTCATTACAATTGTGTTGATAATGAAATTACTGGCAAAAATACCAACCGCAAAAATAAAAAATGCCGAATAAGGAGTTGCCTTTCCAACTTCCGGATTAATGAAATTATTCATGTCCATAGCACTTGCTACAAAGCGGTAAAAGAAAGACATCAACACACCTGCAATCAGGGCTAACATAATTCCTTTGTTGCTCGCATTATCTTTTACACTATTTTTAGATGCAGCTAAGCCGTTTAACACGATGGCAATTGCTACCAGCAATACACCGAAGAACAAAATATAGAGGTCTCCTTTAGGTTCGCCAAAATAATTAACAAGTACACCTAACACAAGTGCAATCCCAACTCCAAGAGGAAAAGCTACGGACATTCCAGATATTGCAACAGCAGCCGAAAGTAAAATATTTGATAAATTGAAAATTACCCCGCCTAGCAAGGCACTCAGGTAATTTGAACCATTAATCTGCCTCAAGTCTTCAATAAAACTACGTCCAGAATCTCCTATACTTCCCATCGTAAAACCCATTAAAACAGAAAGGAATAAGATACCTATTACATAATCCCAGTAAAACAATTCGAACCGCCATGTTTTACTTGCCAATTTTTGAGTGTTTGCCCACGATCCCCAACATATCATAGTGATCACGCAAAAGAGAACTGCTAAAAAATAACTATTGATAATAAACATAATAATAATTTTTTTAAATATTTAATAAAAAAATATCAAATAATGCTATCTTTACTCAATAGCTCTTTTCGATAAGGTATTGAACTTTGAGCTCCTGGTCTAGTCACTGTTATAGCTGAAGCTTTATTTGCCATTTTTACAGCTTCAACAATAGATAAACCTTCTGATATAGCTACACTAAATGCTCCACAAAAGGTATCTCCAGCTCCTGTAGTATCAACTGCTTTCACTTTTTCAGCTTTAATAAGATTATATTCATTTCCTTCCTTTATAAAAGCTCCTTCTGATCCTAAAGTTATTACTACTATATTTGTTCCTTTTGATGCAATAATATCAGCAGCTTGTTTAGCAGATTTAAAATCAGAAACTTTTATTCCAGAAAGCATTTCCGCTTCTGTTTTGTTAGGAATAATTGCATAAAGATATTTGAATAGATCGTCTGATAAAAAAGTAGCAGGAGCAGGATTTAAAATAACTTTTGTTCCTCTTTGAAATGCTAACTTTGCTGAATACTCTACTGTTCTCATAGGAATTTCAAGTTGCATTAACAAAATATCAGCTTGCTCAATAATATCTTTAGCTTTATCAATGTCTTGAGGATTCAAAGTTGCATTAGCTCCGGGAGCTACTACAATACAATTTTCACCTTGTATATCAACCATTATTAAAGCTACACCAGAAGGTAAATTATGATCTGAACAAATATAATCAGTATTAATATTCTCTTCTCTATATCTTTCTATTGATTGACGCCCAAATAAATCATTTCCCGTTTTAGTTATAAAGGTAACATCACCGCCTAAACGTGCTATAGCTACGGCCTGATTCGCACCTTTCCCTCCTGGATTCATCATAAATGAATTTCCTAATACAGTCTCTCCTGGAACAGGAAGTCTTTCTGTTTTTACTACCATATCAGTATTACAACTTCCGATAACAACAATCTTTTGAATATTCATACAGCTAATTTTAAATTTATAAAGTAATTAATAAATTATAAATAATGATTAATTTTTTTTGCTAAACAAAAATAATTTCAATATTAAATAAATAAAAACAAAAAGTAATTCAGAAAAATAATTCCAAGTTCAATGCAAAATCATCATATATATAATAATTGCTTATATATTAAATAGTTACAAAATATTTTATTTATTTAAAAAAATAATCTCAAAAGTTTTATATCTTTGAAAAAAATTGTTCATTTGTTTTTATTTTAAACTCAAAATTATGTCAAGATTTTCATCTCTTCAACAATTAATTAATTCCTTAACAAAAGCAGAAAGGAAAAAAATTGCAATATTACTTCATAAAAATACTAGCGAAAGTGATTATTTTTATTTATATAAATTACTTATTAATTATCCTTCAAAAAACAAAGAAGAAATAAAAGAACTTTTTTATAAAAAGAAATTAACTGCAACATTTAATACTGCTACAAATTACCTTTTCGATTCTATTCTTAAAATATTAAGTCAACTTCGTTGTAATCAAGATAGTTATTTCAAATTATTTAATATGCTTATGAATGCAAAAGTTCTCTATGAAAAATCTATTTATTCTGAATGTTTTCAGTTATTAAGAAAGATACAAAATGAAGCTTTAAAATTTGAAAATTATTCTCTTTTATTAATCTCACAGAAAATAGAATTGGATTATATTCTTGCTTTAGATTTCCTTGATTTATCTGAAGAGGAAATTGCCAGAATACAAATTAAAATCAATGAAACTATGAAAATAATGAGAAAAATTAATGAGCATTTTTTTTTATATGTATTATTAAAGTACCGAATTTTATACCAGGGAAATATTCGATCCAGCAAACAAAAAGATGAATTAAATGATCTAGTGATCAGCGAAATGAGTATTGTGTCTAGTTCAGGAATTGAAAATTTTGAAATACAAAAAAATCATAAGTTGTTTCAAGCCAATTATTTGTTAAATGTAGGAGATTATAAATCAGCTTTAAATTCTTTTTATGAATTAAATACACTATTTGAGAAAAACATGCATTTATTAAGCAATCCTCCAATTTATTATCTCAATACCCTTGAAGGGATTCTTGAAAACCTAAGAATGATAAAAAAATATGATGAAATGAATTACTTTATTGATAAACTAAAAAATCTCCAAAAATATTCAACTTCATTTGAAACCCAAGTTGAATATGTTATATTCTCATATAAGTTGATTCCTTTCATTGATACCGGGAAATTTATTGAAGCTAAAAAATTTTTAGATGACAATAAAAACAAATTTCTTGACAATTTAAATTTATTAACTCCAGATAGAAAGTTCCAGTTTTTACTTAATGCTGCAATTATTTTCTTAGGAACTAACGAATTAAAGAAGTCAAGAAAGGTTATCATTCAAATTATAGGAGAAAAAGACTATATTTCAAAACCTTTACTTAGAACAGCAAGATTAATAAATCTCATTATCATGTTTGAATTAAAGGAATTTGATTATATAGACTATGAAATAAGATCACTCAAAAGGGAAATTAAAAATTCAGAAAATGCTTATCAAATTGAGCAACTTTTAATAAAAACAATTAATTACCTTATTAATAATTTTTCTAAAAAAATAAATAAAAAAATATTGGAAAAAATAGAAATATCTCTTAATAATCTGTATAATAACAAATTTGAACTTCAAGTTTTAAAAATATTTGATTTCGGAGCATGGATTAAATCAAAGTTTGGTAATCAACCTTTAAGCATGATATTAGAAGAAAAATTTTCTGATAACAATAATTTAACTCAAAAAAATTTATTTGCAGAAGATTAACCTATGGTTATTTTACTTTTAATGAAGATTAAAATCATTTTCTATGTTAGAGAAAACATGGATGATTTGAAAATATCCTCTATTTTCTTCACTTCGCCGAGTGCAGGATTATCCAATTTTGTGGTTTACAAAAAAATCTCTTTTAATGGTTTAATCGTTAATCGTGTGAAACAAGGATAAATTTCCATTGATTTCTATAATTCTATAAATATTTTCCCCTTTTTCTTTTGTCCTTTTCAATCTATCGCCAACTGAATAATCAGTTAAATCCGCGTGTTTTAAGAAAATTTGTTGAGAAAGGT